>Ga0326727_10019812_pt1 | contig 13443 bp, 19 predicted proteins | sample MB2enrmetagenome_FD_207643 | JGI IMG/M metagenome (GOLD analysis project Ga0326727, IMG submission 207643) | Lab enriched peat soil microbial communities from McLean, Ithaca, NY, United States - MB29MY | ecosystem: Environmental > Terrestrial > Soil > Wetlands > Peat | place: USA: New York... | reverse complement strand
TCGGGATGAATCAAGGAGACATCTACAAGCGCTACCTGAAAGCCGCGGTCATTCTCGTCTTGCTCCTTATGGCGGGAGTGGCCGTTGCAAACGTTACGGTCGGATTGGTTCTGACAGGAGGCGTAACAGTGCCTCTCGAGGCCACGGGCATTGCCGCCGCCTTGGCCCTCTCCGTCGTCTCTTTCGATACGATGGCTATGATGACGTTCAGCTCATTGCAGAAGCAGAGAGCAGGAGCAAATCAGCCGTTAGGCCTCGCCTTGGGGGGGCTACTGGTGGCGCCCGCGTACTTAACCGCGTTGATTTTGCCTGGGATTGTAGCAGTCGCAGTAGATCTTGCCGAAGCCGTCATCATCGCCGCTCTGTCGATCGCGCTGTTCCTCCTTTCAAGCAGACTCATCAGCAGGGAGAAGCTTCTTCCATAGCAATTCACGCGTGCCAGACTAACGACTTCAGATTCTCATTAAAAAAGTATGCACATCGGCTTGGAGTCAAAGATCGTCAACGAACGATATGGAACGATCTTCCCCCTGCCTTGTTTTTCCAGAGGTCTGTACCGAAAAGAAGACTGGATGATGGAGCGCGTGTGAGAGCGGCGGAAGAAAGTATGGCCGAAGCTTATTCCACGCGTAGTTACAGGTGCCGTATCACTTCTCTTTTTTAGATTCAGCCCCGCGAAACGACAAAAGCACGATTAATGGTTAACCACTTTTTTTAAACAAGTCGCCTTCTTTGACGGAAAAATACATCAAGTTCGTGAAAAGGCAGCTTAAACGTTTTCGTTTAGCTGCGTGATACGGTAAAGTCTCATCGGCTGACCGCGTCGCACACTTATCCTCCTCATCAAGTGCAACCGTCCCCTTAGCTTGTGGCATGTTGTTTACGAATATTTGTACGCTCTAGCTAGCGCAGCAAAATCAATGACGCGTGGATCGGGTTCTATTATTTTTGCCTGACGGCGTTTCGTAAGTGAAAGAAATTGTAGAAGGCTCGCGCTCCCTGAGTCTCTCTTTTTCGAGCACATGTGCAATCAATAGCTCTTGGTATGGTCCAATCTCTTTGATTCCTTTTTCTACAGCGTACGTATGTTTGAAAGTGTCATGCGGCGACACTGCCGCCACTCTACACGCGTCGAGTGGGGGGCCTACTGGGAAACCGTTGTCTACATCAAGATTTATATTGCGCCGCCCCTCCGCCTCTGTTTTTAACAGATATGAGTAGAAGGGCCCCTCTACCCGCTCCCAGTACACGTCGATGTAAACATCGGGGTCAGTCTGAAGCTTAATTAATTCTTTTGCCGCGCGCACGTTCAGCCATGTTAGAACAACTAGGACAACAGTAATGATGAACAGTCCAATCTCAACAGCATCAGCCGTTGAGATACCTAGAATTATGTCGGCAAACACAGGCCCTCACTATATAGCCATAGAACCGAAAAAGGGGCCAGAACACCGCTTAGAATCGCCATTCCGCTGACGGTCAACTAAGATGTTAACATCTCCTGTGTAAACAAGGGACGCCCCCTTGTTTATGACGCGGCCTTATATGGTACTCCCCCCCATCGCACTAATGTAGCGACTGTGAACGTCTCTCAATTTATAATCGAGCCCCATTGAGGGGTGTATTTTGTTTACGTACTTCACCATCTCACATAAACAGTGAAAGGTCGAGTTGAGCGCAGCTTCTTTGTAACTGTCTAACTCTTCGCCGACAACGCCCGACGGAGACCAGTAAACAACCTCAGAGAAGTGAGGATAGATAATATCATAATAATCTTCTAAGCTGTGGTCTTTTAGCAACGTGAACGCCTGATGAATATTTCCGTGTCCATGCCACTTTTGGCCGTGAAATTGTTTTGGCCCGCCGTCAACTAAACCTTTTACCAATGCATATGACAGTGCGTCAAGAGTCGTGGCATATTCGTTCAGTAATTTCGTTGCGCCCGCTTGGTCGTTGAGTTCCAATTTTCTGAGATACGCCTCATATCTCATAGCAGCCCGCCATTTGCTCGCTAATGAATCATCTCCTTTCCCTACATCTAGAATACCCCCACATAAGCCATAAAATAGGCAAGCCCTTCGATTTCAACGCGAGAGATAAGCACGACTTCATGAAAAAAATCTCACTCTGCTAATGTAACGACGGCCTTGGCAAAACGCACCGTTCTGTGCAGAAAGTGATAAAGAAAGAAATCTTGGTCATTGCTATTCTCTGCGCCTTTTCCAGGCACAATATTTTCAAACTCCTCTGCGTAGGTAACAAGCTCATCGATAAATGGTAATTTTTCATTGATTTTCATAAGACACCTTTTTTAATCTACTGCCTCTCCAGCCGCGGTTCATCAGCTTCTTAACCGACATGGCGGCCTACTGACCACCGCGGGTCGGCTCACACTTTGACTCTAAAGCCGGCTGCAACTCTACACCGTATACCGAGCTAATGCGCCACGATAAAAGCTGCGCTAAAAACGTGCTGCTGGTGATATATCGAAAAACAAGGGAGGTGGGATGGGGGGTTGCTTTTTGATGCGGCTATGTACGTCTCTTGCCACTGTATAAGGCTGGATAGAATTAGTTGGTGTTGAAGGCGGCAATCGCGCTACGCGACCATGGATAGCAATTCTTAAGCTTGATTGGCCCCGTTTTAGCTATTTGTTTTTGCTCATATTGGGGAAGGAAGTATGAATCGAATAGCAAGAATGATGAAGCGTTACATCAAAACGCCGCTCAAATATGCATTATCGTTGCTTTTTGTCGGCGCTCTTGTGCTCGTATCAATTAGTGGTTGTACATCGCCAACTAGCAACAACCAAGCCGCAGGCAACACATCACAAGTAGCATCAACGACAGCATCAACTTCTGCTTCAGCGTCCGCATCAGCAACGGCTACACCTACACCTTCAGCTACACCTACACCTTCAGTTACACTGACAGTCGTGCCATCACCTACACCAACACCTACGCCGACCACACTTTACATTAATGGGCCGACGACGATGAAGATGGGGCAGGGCATGTATTTTGCAGTCTACATCAACGGACAGCTACCGACCGCAGAGCAGGCGGCGCAAATAACGTGGAATAGCAACGGAGTGCCGGGAATGGAGAGGACAGCAGGTGCAGGTGTGCTTGGTCCGCAAAGTCCGCTTGGCGCGTGGGTTATAGACGCTAACGGCGCTGCGAATACGGCTGTGGGAACGCATACGTTAGTAGCGACGTATCATGGTGTGAGCGCGTCGTTTACCTTTACGCGACTTCCGCCCTGATCTTTAACGTGTAGATGAGAAGGAAGCTTAAAAGAGGGCATCATATGATAATAGGCTGTATATCTACGTCCTGTTGCCTTTGGCAGCGCTTTTCATGCTAGTGGCGTGAAAGTGGGCGGCGATGACGGTTCGGAATATCATTAGAGTGTAAACAAGGGACCCCTTGTAGACAAATTTTGATAACTTCCTTCTTTTTCGACGTATCAAACGTGCCGCAGCTAAACGACAAAACCGCAAGCGTCTACGTGCGCGTGCTCGATTCTGCAGTTTAATGACCAGGATTTGCAGGACGTGTATGCGAACGTGCCGTTTTAACTAAACCTTATAGAATTTAACTACACCTTATAGAAAAAAGAGGATTATGACAGATAAGAAGCTTTGCAGATTTTGTCACACAACCGTGCAATATCAGGGAATGTTTTGCAATAACTGCGGTGCTCCTCTCGAGGAGTCCCCATACGGTGACAATGAAGCGCATAGACCCTCAGCGCTACAAACTGAGGAAGTACTCGATGAGATCAGAAGACTAGAGAAGCTGCGTGATCAAGGCGGCATTACAGAAAGAGAATTTCAAGAGCAAAGAAGGAATTTAATCGGAACCCTAACTGCGAACCAAAGCAAAAAAAAGATTTGATCCGTGTCGTTTGTAAACCGCGCGCACGACACTTGGCTTCCCGATGGCGCCCGGCAGCGGGTAAGGCAGATTATCAAAAAAGATTCAGGTGCAGTTGCACCAATGGCAAGAGTATGATGGGCATATGAACCAGTTCAAAAAAGAAGAAAAGGAAGCGCGAACGCTTCCTAGGTTCACCCAGACCTAGCGCTTCATCGCTGCCATTGCTTCCGCTTGGGCTTTGAGAACCTGCCGTGCGATTGCCCTTCCTGTCTCGTAGTCTATGATTTCGTGCGCTTCGTACTGAATCCACGGGTAGTTCGCGAACCCCCTCATGTACACGTCTTTGGCTTCGCCGCTGTAAATTATGTATCCTGAGAGTACGTTTGGAAAAAGGCCAAACTCAAGTATGAGGCCACTCTTTAATCCTTCGTCCACCGCTGCGAACATCATCTCAAACCCCTGCGTAGCGGCAGCAGCTCAGTCGGCCACGGCGCGCTCGGGTTGGCGCGCCAAAGGGTCATAAACTTCGCCATTTCGTTCACCTCCTTTGACGTAGGCGGCTGACAGTCAGCGCCGCCTTTTGACTGTTCATTCCGTTATGAGAAAGATACAAGCCATTAGGCCTGGATCAGTGTCTGTGCCACTTCTTCCCTTGTTACGCACGGCCACAAGTCCCAATCGTACATATCGAGCACTTTCTTCATCGGCGGTTCCATACAGTATGCCCATAATGCCTCAAAATTTGGAGCATCGTACACGTTAACTTGAAAGTGCTTGGGATGCACAGTCCACGAACCTACTATTTTGATTACGTGCTTCTTTGCGAGGTCTTCCATCTGGGGCATGCCTTCGAGCAACGCTTTCCTGTAGTACTCGTTGTGCGCGGCACATTCTGCTGCACCGTGTCTAATAATCGACAAAAATAACGCCATTTCTTTCACCTCCTTTGACGTAGGCGGCAGTTGTTAGCCACCGCTCGAAACAGGCAAAAAGGTGCTCTAAAGGAATAAATGTTGTTGTTACAGTCGCTCGTTACGGCGATATGCAAACATGCCGTTTTAGCTCAGAGGCGTAAAAAAAGGAAAATGCAGGTCATTGGGCCTGCATCGCCGCAGCTGCCTTCTTCACAGCTTCCATCGACTGGTCTGCGTCGAGCACAGGGAAGACCTTATACGCGATAACCGGCGCATACTTGAGCATGGTAGCGTAAACGTCTTCCGCGCTCGCCTCCTTAATTGCGTATCCCTCAATTCCGTTGCCAAACTGTCCCCACTCAGTAAACGTTCCTGCACTCATTCCAGCTTTCACCATTTCGAGCATCTTCAACGTGAGATTTGCGACCTCTTGCGGCGTATTGGACCTCTTTAGAGGGTCAACCCACCACTTGATGAAGAACTTGGTCATATCTTTCACCTCCTTTCGCTTTGGCGGCGGTAACAGTGACCGCCGTTTTTTCTAAAGCACATCAAAGGGTACTCTAAGGGAATAAGTGTTGTTGTTACAGTCGCTCGTTACGGGCCAAGTCAGGGCCCAGGCCCGCTCGCTGTATCCGGGCTGCCTTCTCGGCCGATAATATGCCCCAGAAAAAGGCGTTTGCTCAACGGGTTAATAGATATTTGACGTGCTTCCTTATCCGGTTCTAACTTCTCTGCATCCCTGAAATGTGAAACAAGAGCGTTGAGAGCTCCCACATCATCGAGGCTAACCTGGGTCTCTTCGAAGGTTTTGGTCTTCACTTCTTCCAGCGCACGACCAAGCAAGTCAGCTTCGTCGTCCGTCAAAACTAACGCCTTGGCAAGCATTTTTCCCCTCCTAATCGGTGCTCATCACATGGACTGCATGACATATTTCGTGTTTGGTTTTTTCTAATGGCGATATATGCGCTTAAATGGCCGTTATTCGTCACTGCGAGCGTTCGGGAGATCGCGGTAAGTAAATGGCGCGCCACAACTCGCCTAGCTATTACTAAAATGAGTTAGCGTTCGGAGTTAAAAACGACAGGGATCTCTAAGATTCAAAGCACCCTCGACGCATACGGAATCTTCAAAACCAGATAAGCTGCCGCGAAACACAGCGGAACCGTGATCACCGCTGCCAGACCGAACTTGAGCAGGTGCTCTAGTTGGAGTCCTAATAAAAGTACGGCAGCCACGAACACGATGATGGGGGCTTGGATGATATACACGGTGTACGAGTGTCGCTGCAGGAACCGGCTGCGCTTGCCCGACCAGTTGATTCGCTCACGGAAGAGCGTGATGAGGCCGAGGGACATCCCCACCGCAAAAGTTGAGTCCCAGAGCGCGTAGACCGCAGACTGCCAGTACCCGTGGCCCGCTAAGAGATCTGTGCCTCCACTGAGCGCAAGAGGGAAGAGCGTGACCGTCGCGACGAGCGCCAGGGCGAAGCCCTTCCTCCCCATCGACTTCGGAACGCTCTGGAACCAGTTGTGGCGGGCAGCGACGGTGCCGACGATGAAGAAGCTGATATACTGCGGGAGACAGGACAGGGTCGGAAAGCCTGCGACGAACTCCCCTATCGGAATGATGATGCGGATCAGGTAACTCGTCACGGCGAGGAGGAGGATGAACGCTGCGATAGCCTGACAGCGAGGAGGTTTATTGATTGACTGCCGTTGTATATGGTTTCGTCTTGTAACCCGCCACACGGCGAAGGCGACGTCGAAGATAAGTAGCATCGCAAGAAACCAAATGGGTCCAGGTCCAAAGCCGACCAATTTTGGGTAGTCTTGCCACGTCAGAGGCGTTGTGATGCCGCTCAGGGATGCCGGCATCGCGTACGCGCCGAGGGACGCGATCGGGTTGAGCACGAAGCAGAAGACGACGAGCGGGATGCCGAGGCGGATCAGCCGGTCCTTGATGAAACGCCTGGGCCCCTTGCGCTCGAGCGATCCAGGCGAGAAGTACCCCGAGATGAGGAATAAGAGGCCCATGAAGTAGGCCTGGTTGATCAGTACAAAAATGACTAGCACGACGAGCGGCAGCGGGTAGCTGGGAGGCGGCTCCACGTAATAGAAGGGCACCACCGCCGTGTACACGACGGCTAGGTGCGTCAGCACCACCAGTACGATGAGCCAGGTCCGCAGGTTGTCGGCGAAATAGAGGCGACCGGACAATTTTCTAGGCGAAGGGGACGTTCCTCGTTCTCCCCCAACGACTCCCTTAACGTCCGCAGTAGGTGCTTGTCCTGATGCCATCGTTTGATCCCGTTTTTGGCGGGAGCCCCAAAACGCACCTACTAGGCTCTGGGAACATTAAGCGTATTGATTTGCATTCACATCTGTTAATCGCGTAGCCATATTCGCGACACTCGCGCATGCGCACCTGAATCCTCTTGATAATTCGTCGCAGCTGCTGACGTGTACTATCGGTTAGCGAGGCATCGTGCACGCGGTCTCGCAGGTCTTGGTAAGCTTCCCAACTGGTTGAGCACTTCCTAAAAAGCTTTTCGGCGGCCGTATCGGCATAGTCGTTTTTCTAGTCCGCGATTTGAAGGATGAGCTCATCGACCTCTGCGCGATCGTTGTTCATGGGGTAAAATGGCTAGTCTATCGGGGTAATTGTTAGCTAAATGTGGAGCGAAAGTATGGTAAGATTCATGGGTCCTCGTGCACGACGTTGTTAGGGCCGTCCCTCTTGGACTTCTACGTCAGCCAGTGAATGGACCCCGTGAATCAAAGGAAATCGAAAAAAGAAATAACGAGCTAGGAGCTACGAGGAGGCGAAAAGAAACACGCTGTGGTATCCTAGTCAGGTTCCGCATTCATTCAAAACTTAATTAAGAACCGCGACCATTATTAGGGTATTGTGGACAATGAAGACGCGGCTGAGCCAGAAAGTGCGCAGGAAAGTAATAATGTCAACGTAATACTTGATACGGTTCCAGGGGCCGTAGCTAGTGTCAATCCTGTCATTGTGACAATAGAGCAGAGAGTTCAGCGGACTCAGAAGTTGGTTATTCTCTCTGTCGTATTATCTGGGACTAGTGTTGGGCTACAGGTTTTAACTCATTTTAAGCTGTTTTAAGGATACTTTCGCCCATCTGCGTTGGTTATAAGGTTTCAAAGTCCCCATTAATGCGCGGAGGTAATACAACGTGATAAGTGACGAAGAACGCAATGAGCGGGAGCGATTACAAAGAAAAGGAAGTATGGAGTGGGAGAGAATCAAGCTCCCCAAAACGACATTGTATCATACGGACGATCCTGGGAGAATATGGATCGGCATAGCTCAGATTGTGCCTATGAGCGACGACTTTGAATTATTTTGGAGAACAAAAGATGCTGAATACTTTGTTTATCGCTCCTTAGGCAGTCACGGCGGGATGCCTAGTCGCACTGATTCAAAATACGTTTATGAGAAAATGACAAGCTCATTTTCTGAGTGGTACATAACCGACGCTCAAAAGGAGGAGCTCCAAGAGGAAGATGCGGGATTAGCCCTTGGACACTAATATCATGGTGTGATAGTCTTGGTCGAAAAATCTGAGCCCAAGGTGTGCGAAGGCTGCAAGGATGGGACATTAAGGATGTGATATTTAAAGATGGAAAATGGATCGCAATGCCCTGCGATCTTATCTCCACGCGAGACCCTGGCAGATTTAGTTATTGTCTCAGCCACAATACGCTACCCCTAGACAAGAAGTTTAAGTTGCTTAACGCTAGATCACGGCGAGATCCAACATCAGATACTAAAGACTAACGGCAGCCACACCAGCCAGCATTAGCCACCCCACACAATGTAACGGAGCGGCATCTCTCGCGGTAGCCCATTGATTCTTGGACAAAAGGAGAACTGCAACTCTTTTAATGGCCGAGATCCGGCCCATTATGGCCAGTAATTCTATACATAACGACAATTAACTAACCAATTGCGGCAAGAATTGATAATTGGATCCTCATTGTTGACTAATTATTTAGGAGAAGCTCAAAATAGGCCGCGTTACAATACAAAATGCTCTTTGTTTACTCGGTTTTTAACGGAGCGCAATACAATCGGTGCCTTTGAGCGCTCTGATTCGGGGAGTATCATTCAGCGTAGAAGGCTTACGCTTTTAAGCTCCTTAACGATTCGATCGACCGCATTAGCCGCATCTTCGGGCTTTCGGCAGCCGGTTATAACCAGTTTGCCGGAGCCAAACAAAAGAATCACCACTTTCGGATCTGATACCCTGTAGACGAGGCCGGGAAACTGCTCGGGCTCGTACTCAATGTTCTCAAGCCCGAGACCGAGGGCAATTGCGTTCAAATTCAACACTGAGTGAAGATCTGCTGACGCGACGATGTTCTGGACTTTAATCTCGGGCGTTCCCTTCACGTCGATTCCAATATTGCGAAGACTTTGAAATACGTTTTCAACGCCTTTATGAACCTCATCTATGCTCTTTGCACCCGTACAGACGATTTTTCCCGACCGAAAGAGTAATGAAGCCACCTTCGGGTTCTTGGTGCGGTAAACGACGCCCGGAAACCGTTCAGGATCATAATCAGCACCTTCTAACCCAAGCGTTACTTGCTTGAGGTTCATTTCTTGTCCAATGGCGGTGGATGCGACTACATTTTCAATTTTAATAGTGTCCCGCGGTTCAACCATACGCCCCCCCTGTTGGTTTATAAAGGCTTAAGCTAGAGAGCATGGAGAAGCAAAAAGGGCGTACTCATTTCCCAAAATAGTCATTTGCGCAATGCCGCCTTTATTTCGTTTGTTTGCGATTTGAAGCGATTTAGACCGGCGCAAACAAGATAGTTAGCGGTCGCTGCGCCGTTTGTTTATGGGTTTAGAGATTTGGGGCTCAACTCGGCCGGCCCTCCCTTCAGAAATTTAGAGATTATGAAAAAAGTGATTTAAAAAACGTATTAGTCGCATCTACGTTAAAGCCCATTTTTGGGCGATTTAGCCTAACTTAGAAGGCCGCGCGGCCACGAATAAGACGATTAAAGCTTATATTGAGCTTTTGGCTACCATAGTAGCTCGGTGCTGCTACGGGCATAAGGGTCCCCTTGTGTGCATGTGGGCCGCGTTTGAAAGAGGGCCTCGTTCGCGAACGACAACAGCAGTGCGGAGTTGTTGCTCACGCGTGGCGACCCCTGTTTAACTGCACTGTTTTTTCATTCGCTCAGCGTAGTCAAAGCAGGACGAGGCAGTCAGATCAAACCCTTCTCCATCCAGTAGTCGTATTGATAGCTCCAATCCTCTTTGTTCGCTTTTATTAGTTGTCTAAAAAACTTACTTCTCTCGGCAATCGCGTTTTCCTGATCCTCATAATGGCGCTTGGTCTGTATTGCGTCCGCAAGAGTTTGCCCCAGATTACGCGCTTCGGTAATCGCCGAATCAGGCGCGGCATTCGTGCCAACGGTAACGCCGACCCCTCCAACCGTCAATGCACCCATCGCGTTGAGGAAATAGTTCATGTAGCCAAGCACTTCGCTGATGTTGCCCAAACCCCCTGCCGTGGTCACAGCGCACCCATACTTCCCGGCGAGCATCTGACAATGGACTGCATTAGCAAGACGGTCGATCATCGTCTTAAGCTGAGCGCTGATGGCATTGAAGTACACCGGTGAGCCGAGAACGATCCCGTCGGCGCACGTCATTTTTTCCCACAAGTCAGAGAGATCGTCCACCTGAACACACACGCCTTCGCCGTAACAAACCCAACACCCTAGACAATACCGTATGTCCAGTGCGGCGATATCAACTAGTTCCGTTTCTGCTCCGCGCTGCCTCGCACCATCGAGGACAGCGTCGATCAGCTTACGCGTCTGACTTTTCTTCCGACGCGCACTGCCGTTTATTCCGAGTATTTTCATCGTTACACCTGATTACGTACGACTAACGTCGCTCGCATAAGTAATTATTTCAGACGTGCAGCAAACGCCGCAGCTAAAAGACAACGCTTAAGCTATCACGCCGCCGTTCTACGCTTTTGATTTATTTTCTCATCCGAGTGTGACACGCACGATGGTGGAGGCTGGTGGTACCTGACCACATTACTACAAGCGCCCCTTCATTTTTTCAATGGTCGAGATGAACTTCGCATAGGAGGCACTAACCTTCTCGTTCACCTGTTTCATTCCGATAATATCTGACCTCACTTTGAGATCCATTGCGTCAAAACGTGGATATTGCAGCAGCTGAGCGGAATCTTTTGTGACACGGTAGTGATAATGCCCGTACACGTAGATCATCATATAGGTGAGCAGGTTGCTCAACCGGCGTGCAGAAGTGTAGACCGTCTGCCGCTGGTCATAGCAGCACGCGATGTCGCCCTCCTTAAACATCCTAACTGAGAGATCGTAATCCTCAAGGATAGAGATGTCCTTGTGACCATCGATCCTGTCATACGTCTCTCTTTTCATTGCCACATTGGAACCGATCAACCAGTAAAAACCGAACAGATGGAAGAATTCATACTGCTTTCTCCACAGCTGGATCAGTTCCGACCTTAAGGTTCTGTCATAGAAAAGGACGGGGCCGGTGCTGACGTCGTAGCCCCGGTTGGCCAGATTCTCCCGAATCAGTTCCAGCCAGTTTCCCGGGTGAAGCGTGTCCGCATCGGTGAATACAAGAATATCTCCCTGTGATGCCTCCACGCCATCTCCCCGTGCGCCCCCGATACCACTCCTTTTCTGGGAGACCACCCGATCGGCACACTGTCCGGCGATCTCTCTTGTGCGATCGCCGGAACCCCCGTCAACAACTATAATCTCATAGGAATCCCGGTCTATATTCTGCTCCAGCAGGGAACGCACGCAATAACCGATACTCTTCTGTTCGTTCAATGTCGGGATAATTACTGAGATCATGGCTTCGCGTTACACGACTATCTGAAGATAAGATACCAGTACGTTGTTGTACACGCTCTTTGCCTGCACAACAACGTCCCGTCTGCAGCTGTACACGGGATACATAACCACCAATCCAAATATTCCAAGACCGAGATATCCTCCGATCCCAAAATAGCGGATAGCTAGTTCCAAACCGATGAGAGAGAACAGCACTGACAGCGCAAGGAGCATCCAACCCACCTGTCGACCGATTCTTACGACAGTAGTGGGGGAATTGCCCAGGTCTTCCCCGTAGTCATGGATCTGGTGAACGATCAGTGCCTCGCAGCAGATGATCGTGCAGAGCGATGCTATTGCTACCGGATACTGCAGCGACAGTACAGCGTTCCCGCCCGCCAGCGTGAATCCGGCCAGAAACGGAACGCCGCCGAACATCATGCCGTGACTGATGATATCAACCAGAAACCGGTCTTTGAGTCGCACAGGTTTGGCCGAATAAAGGGTGAGAACAAGGATGCTTAGGAGAGTGAATAAAAATCCGGAAGTGTCCATCATTGCGGATAACAGCGCCGCCACCGCCACAAGCACCGTCGAAAGCCGGAGAGTGCCTCTGTTGGTAACCCGGTCGCACGCAAGAGGGTTAGTGTCAAGTTGTACCTTTTTTTTATGCTTTTTATCGATTTCTGCATCAAAATAGTTATTGATCACAAAACCGTACGCGATAACGCAGAAAAAAACAGCACATACCAGAATAAGGTTTGGGGAGATTCCGCAAGCCAGAAATGCTCCGACTATCGGGAAAAACGTGTAAAACCTAATCCAGTCCCATACCCTCATCATTTTAAGGTAACTGGTTATCCGCTCCATCTTTTACCGTCCCGGGTTCGTAGAAAGAAGAAGTGTCGGGTTTCAGAATCGCTTATACCCTCATCCCCTTAGATCGGGTTGTCCTGGCCGCACGATCCACACGTGGAGCGCGCTGCCAGCGCTGCGAGCTCTCGCCTGCTTCTCGGCCACGCCCTTTACGAAGGAATAGTCTTCATTATGCTCTGTATTCATCGCAGGTTCGTTAGTATGATATCGGATAGCAAGCCGAAACATATTATCTGCACGCCGCTCAAAATGAAAAAGACGGAAAGAATGGCACCGGCGAAGCGCGTCACAATCCCCGTGTGGAGGTACTCAACGAGTATGGTCGCGCCGTAGCCGAGGCCTATGAGTATGAGTGCAAGGCCGGCAGGCAAAAGAATAACGAGTGGATTGTCGTCTCGATTCGCAAGCCACTTTCGCAAGCCGTTCAAGATCTCCCCTCCCTCAGCAGTTAGGCTTCTGATCTGGCTATCCCAGTCCACTCACACTTGCGGGAAGCTAGATGCTGTCCGACGGCCACGGTCCCGCAGAGCGTCATCAAGCAGCCGTACCCAGCCGAACCGAGCAGGATTTTGAGTGATTCCGATAAGCTATCACTTTCTGCCCTAATTTCTCTGGAATATAAGAGAATAAAGGGCGCGAATAAGTATGAAAAAAATGGGGTCGTTACTGTGCCCAGCCACGTCACTTTTACTGAGACAGGAACGCGAGCGACGAACATTGGACCAAGATGATTTCGAAACCCCTCGACGGCACCGCGAAACCATCGCACTCGTTGATTGTACAAATCCTGAATGGAAGTAGGAGCTTGTTCCCCTACTTTCGTCGTGGCAAGCAGTGCGCGGTTCCCTGAGAGGTATATCTTTTCGCTAAGATCCAGATCCTCGC
>Ga0326727_10019810_pt1 | contig 13444 bp, 6 predicted proteins | sample MB2enrmetagenome_FD_207643 | JGI IMG/M metagenome (GOLD analysis project Ga0326727, IMG submission 207643) | Lab enriched peat soil microbial communities from McLean, Ithaca, NY, United States - MB29MY | ecosystem: Environmental > Terrestrial > Soil > Wetlands > Peat | place: USA: New York... | reverse complement strand
CCGGATCGTGGCGCTGAAAGTGGTGTTGCACGGCCCGTTTTCCAGCGCCGATTTCGTGCGGCGTTTTCAACAGGAAGCGCACGCGGTCGCGGCGTTGCGCCATCCGAACATCGTGGCTATTCACGAGGTGGGCGAACAGGGCGGGAACCATTATCTTTCGTTGGAATATGTGGAAGGCCGGAGTTTTGCCGCCTTTGCCGGCGAACGTCCGTTGCCGGCGCGGCGTGCGGCGGGTTATCTGAAGATCATCGCCGAAGCGGTGGAACACGCACACCGGCGCGGGGTGTTGCATCGCGATTTGAAGCCGTCGAACATTCTGCTGGATGCGTTTGATCAGCCGCGAGTGACGGATTTTGGCCTGGCCAAACTCGTGAACGGGGACGCAGCCCTGACGGTGACGGGCCAGGTATTGGGATCACCCAATTATATGCCGCCCGAGCAGGCGGCGGGAAGCTTCTCGGACAGCACGCCTCAATCGGATGTGTATTCGCTGGGGGCGATTTTGTATGAATTGCTGACGGGACGGCCGCCGTTTCAAGGTGAAACGCTGCCGACGATCCTGGCCCAAGTGCAAGCGGCGGAACCGGTGCCGCCGCGGCGGTTGAATCCGAGCGCGCCGGTGGATTTGCAAACGATCTGCCTCAAATGCCTGCAAAAGGAACCGGCCCGGCGATATGCCACCGCGCAGGAGCTGGCGGAGGACCTGGGACGTTTTCTGGAAAACAAGCCGATTCTGGCCCGGCCGGTGCCGTTGCCGCACCGGGCATGGCTTTGGTGCCGGCGCCGTCCGTTGCTGGCGGCGTTGTCGGCCGGATTGGTGGCGGCGGTAACGCTGGGGGTGGCGGGAATTGCGTGGCAGTGGCGGCGGGCGGAACTTCACGCGCAAGGGGAATTGAGACAACGGCTCATCGCCGAGGAGGACGCGGCGCAAACGCGGCTTAATCTTTACGCGGCGGATGTGGCGGTGGCTTCGCGGGCGATACAAACTGGCAATCTGGGCCTGGGGCGGCGGACGTTGGAGGGGCTGCGTCCAAAACTCGGGCAAAAAGACTTGCGCGGTTTTGAATGGCGTTACCTTTGGAATCTCTGCCGCGGCGATGAACTGGCGACCTTGAGGGGACATGAAGGGATCGTGACTTGCGCGGCGTTTTCGCCGGGTGGGGAGCGCCTGGCCACCGGCAGCCACGACGGCACAGCCCGGATTTGGAACCCGTCCAAAGGCGAACTCCTCACCACGCTGAAGGTCACCGGCCACGTTGTTTGGTCAGTGGGTTTCACGCCCGATGGCAAATACTTGATGACGGGGTGCAATGAACAAGTTGAATTGCGGGACACCGAATCGTGGCGGGTGCGGGCCAGTTTTCCCGGCGAACTGGCGGCGCTTTCAAAGGCAGGAACATTCCTGGCCACGGCGGAGTCGAGTCCGTTTTTTTGGGAACCGGCGGGCGCGGTGAGGCTTTGGAACTGGCGCACGGGACAATTACTGCGCCGCTTTGACCAGCCCGCGCGCGCGCTGGCGCTGTCACGCGACGGGGGCCTGCTGGCCATCGCGGGCACAAACGGCAGTGTCACGGTGTGGGACACCGCCACTGGAAAAGTGGCGCGCGAATGGCCGGTGAAACATGCCCTCTGGTCGCTGAATTTTTCCCCCGACGGACGGGAGCTTCTTTGCGCGGGATGGGCGAGTGAAGTTCTGGCATTGAAACTGGAGGACGATTCCGCGCCCCAGGTTTTTTCCGACCATCAGCTTCACGTCTGGTCGGCTGTGTTTTCCCCGGACGGAGCGACCATAGCGACCACCAGTTCCGATCAAACGGTGCGCCTGTGGGATGCGGGCACGCTGGAACTGAAATCCATTTTGCACGGACACGGCAGCGAGGTTTGGTGCGCGGCATTCAGTCCGGATGGCAACATTCTGGCCACGGGCGGCAAAGATGAAAACGTCATGCTCTGGCCGACGGCGGCGGCTCATCCGAAAAACCAGTTGCCGCACGACGCGGATTTTCGCCCCATTTTTTCGCCGGACGGAAAATGGCTGGTGACCATCCAGCCCGGTTCCGGAATCGCCATGTTGTGGAATGCAAAGGACGGAGCGCTTGTCGCGCAAAAGCTCGCGGGTGGCAGGCGGATCGTCGGCTTTTCGGGCGACGGGAAATGTGTCGTGTCGTTCGAGAGCGAGAACTTGGGGTTGAAATACTGGCGGCCCAACGGCGTTGCTCCCGAAAAGGAAACGGCGCTGGAAGGCGCGGCGCCAACCCGGGCGCGGTTCGTCTTTAGCGGCATGTCGCCGGAGGGGGAGTTTCTCTTCGCGATTAGCACGACGGGATTGATTCAAGTTTGGAACGCGGACACGGGACGGTTGTTGCGCGCGATCAAAGGTCCCGCGCCGCCCCTGCGCAACGCCGTGCTGTCCCCCTTGGGAGAACAAATCGCCGTTTGCGTCGAGCGGGAAAATGTGGCGCGGCTTTATGACTGCGCCACCGGCGTGGAACGGCAACTGGCCGGGCATCGCGATTTCGTCAGCGGCCTGGCTTTTTCACCCGATGGCTCGACACTGGCCACCGGCAGCATGGACGGAACCATCCGTTTGTGGAACACGGCGACCGGAATCATCATCGCCTCGCTTCCCGGTCACATGCAGGAGACGAGTGATGTCGCTTTTTCCCCCGATGGCCGCACACTGGCCTCTTTGGGGCAGAATGAATCGGTGAAACTGTGGCATTTGCCGACGTTGCGCGAAGTCGTATCGGAGAATGATCCGCGAGCGGGCATTTGGCTGATGTTTTCGCCCGATGGCCGCAAATTGGCGGTGGAAACAGACGCCGGCAAACTCCGATTGCTGGCCGCGCCGACGGAATAAGCCCCGGGGGCGGGTGTCAGGGACACAATTTCGAAGAAAAATCAAAAAGCGATGTAATCCCCCGCCCGCGATTCTTCTTATAGGGGTAAGGATTAGTGCGCCTGTCAGGATGAGGACGCGCGTTCCTGTTGAAATATTGAACTAATTTATGAAGAAGATCAAAGTACGCACTCATTGTCTGATCGTGGCGCTGGTGCTTCTGGCCGGCATCAACCACCTGGCCGCGCAAGGCACGGCGTTCACCTATCAAGGCCTGCTGAATAACGGCGCCAATCCCGCCAACGGCGTTTATGATCTGACCTTTTCGCTGTTTAACGAGGGCACCGGCGGCAGCCAGGTCGGCGGCACGGTCACGAACCTCGACGTGGGCGTGACCAACGGACTGTTCACCGTCACCGCGGATTTCGGGGCGGTGTTCACCGCCGCGGATTACTGGTTGCAGATCGGCGTGCGCACCAACGGCGGAAGCGCGTTCACCGCCCTGAGTCCGCGTCAGCAATTGACGCCCGTGCCGTTTTCGATCATTGCGGAGAACGTGACCGGGGCGATTCCGCTGGCGCAATTGCCGGCCGCCGTCTTGACGAACGACGAAAGCGGCGTGACGCTGGACAATGTGACGGTGGACGGGGATTTGACACTGGCGTCGCCGGCGACCATTTATTCCGGCGGCACAAACGTTTTACGCGCCGACGGCTCCGGGAACTTCTTCGCCGGTCCATCAGCGGGAAACTTGACGCTGACGGGGGAAGAAAACACGGGGGTGGGCGCCAAGGCGCTTGCGATGCTTACGAGCGGCCTATGCAACCAGGCCAGCGGGTGGGCGGCACTTTACCTCAACACGAATGGCTCCTTCAACACGGCCAATGGCGTGGAGGCCCTTGGCAACAACACAAGCGGCAGCTACAACACGGCCAATGGCATTGCGGCGCTTTACTTGAACGAAACCGGCTCCTATAACATCGCGCTGGGTAATTATGCCGGCTATAACATTATCACCGGCAATTACAACATAGACATCGGCAACATGGGCGCCCCAACCGACACCAATATCATCCGAATCGGGAGCGGCCAGACCCAGACGTTCATCGCTGGCGTCATCAACGGCAACGGGGGCGGGTTGACCGGTCTCAACGCCTCGCAAGTGACCAGCGGCACGATTCCGCTGGCGCAATTGCCGGCCATCGTAGCTTCGCTCAGCGAGCCTGGAGCGGGAAATTTCTTTGCCGGCCCATCAGCCGGTAATTCCGGGGTGGGCGGCGCTCTGAATACAGGGGTGGGTGATTCGGCGCTTTACACCGATACGACCGGGTCCTGGAACACGGCGGAGGGCGCGAGCGCTCTCGAGAATAACACGATAGGCTCCTATGATGCGGCCTTCGGCATTTACGCGCTTTTCGACAACTCGACTGGCAGCAACAACACGGCCACTGGCTCTATGGCGCTGATGTACAACACGACCGCCAACGACAACACGGGAACCGGCGCTTATGCGCTGTCCGCCTATTCGGTCCCTGGTTTCTTGACAGCCGGCGGCAACACCGCTGATGGAGCTTACGCGCTGTATAGCGACGAGAGCGGCTATAACAATACCGCGGCGGGTTTTCAGGCGCTTTACAGCGACACCAACGGCTTCGACAACGTGGGCATTGGGGTGGACGCGTTGCAAGTCAATGTGTCCGGCTACCAAAACACGGGCGTTGGCACTTATGCGTTTCAGCACATGACCGGCGGCAATGGTAACATCGGGATTGGTTGCGGGGCCGGGATTAACCTCATCTCCGGCAACAATAACATTTACATTGGCAACGGCGGCTTGTCAGGCGACAACGGGGTCATTCGCATTGGCTCCAGCCAGACCAAGACGATCATTGCCGGGACCAGTGTTGGCATCAACACCGGCAGTCCCACGGAAGCACTTGAGGTGAACGGCGATTTCGTGCTGATAGACGGGGCCGCCGCGGGCGACGGGGCGGGCGCGATAGATGCTTACATAGGCGGCAATGGTTCGGGCAGTGACGTGCAGATCGGGAGCATGAATAGCGGCATCGCCAACGTCGCGTTTTGGAACTGGGGCAATAGCACCTATATGCATGTCTATTGCAGTTCCATTACCATTAACGGCGGTTCCGATCTGGCCGAGCCGTTTGAGGTTTCAAGCCCGTCGGGCGAAATCCCGCAAGGCTCCGTCGTGGTGATAGACGAGGAGAACCCGGGGCATCTGAAAGTCAGCAGCCAGGCCTACGACACCCGCGTGGCGGGCGTTCTCAGTGGCGCCAACGGCATCAAACCCGGCATCCAGATGCTGCAGCAGGGGTTGCTGGAAGGCGGCAAAAACGTCGCCCTCACCGGGCGGGTTTACGTGCTGGCCGACGCCTCCAACGGCCCCATTAAGCCGGGCGACCTGCTGACGACTTCCAGCATGCCAGGCCATGCCATGAAGGTCAGCGATCACGCCCGCGCGCAGGGCGCGATTCTGGGCAAGGCGATGACCTCACTCAAGGAAGGCGAAGGCATGGTGCTGGTCCTGGTTACCTTGCAGTAATGGGGGCGCCAATCATGAAAAAAACACGATCTCAAATGGCCGCCGGCCTGGCGCTTCTTTTCCTGTCCGTCGCTTCCGTTGCGGCGGCGGAAAGACAAGTGCTGCGCGACCACGTGCCCGCCGCCATTGCGAAGCTCAACTTGCAGCCTGTGGGCCGGCTGCCGGCCACCAACCGTCTGCACCTCGGGATCAGTCTGCCGCTGCGCAATAATGAGGCGCTGGGCCAATTGCTCAAGGGGATTTACGACCCGGCCAACCCGAATTTCCATCGCTACCTGACTCCAGGACAATTCAACGAGAAGTTCGGGCCGGCGGAAGCCGATTATCAGGCCGTCATCCGTTTTGCCAGAGCGAACGGCTTCACTGTGACCCATACGGTTCCGGGCCGCTCATTCCTGGACGTGGAGGCGGCGGTGCCGGACATTGAGAAGGCGCTTCACGTGATTCTACGCCAGTACCAGCATCCGACGGAAGCACGCCGGTTTTTTGCGCCGGATGTCGAGCCGTCATTGGACTTGGAGGTCCCGGTTTTGGCCATCAGCGGTTTGAATGACTATGAAAAGCCGCATTCCAGAAGTCATAGTATCAAAGGGGAGATTGGGAAACCGAAGGGATTCTCCTATAATGATCCGAAAGGGGGAACGCTGGCCATGGGTTCGGATTTCAGACATGCCTTCGCTCCCGACACGACCAATACAGGCAGCGGACAGGTGGTCGGCTTGTTCGAGTATAATGGCTACACCCCCGGCGACATTACCGCCTACGAAAACACGGCTAACTTGCCGAATGTTCCCGTGCAGGACGTGCTGCTGGGCACCGTCACCAAAAACAATCCTGACAACGGAGACTTAGAGCCGCCTCTGGACATAGAAATGGCGATCGCCATGGCGCCCGGTCTGCTCAAAGTAGTCTTCTATCATGGGTCCGATATCGATGGCATTTTAACCGAGATGGCGGATCCGACCCAGGATGAGCCGCTGCCGCGACAGATTAGTTCCTGTTGGGGGAGCGGAGTCGATGCCGGGACTTCCAATTGTTTCGCGCGATTAGCGGCACAGGGGCAGTCTTATTTCTATGCGTCCGGTGATTCGGGCGCCTTGCCAGTGGATCCCAATGGTCCCGGAGGAACCTACATTAACGGGGCCTCAGTGGCCGATCTTGAACCCTATATGACCCAGGTTGGCGGAACGGACTTGACCATGTATGGCGCTGGCGCCTCCTGGGAATCGGAAACGGTCTGGGGCGCAAGCGGACCGAACCTGGACGGCGGACCGGGCGGCAGCTCCGGCGGAATCCAGACGACGATTCCGATACCTGATTATCAAAAGCTGGTCAACATGATCGCTGTTGGCGGATCGGAAACTCAGCGCAATGTCCCGGATGTCGCCATGCCTGCGAACTATATCCTGGACGTTTGTACGGACACCAACGGAGTCCAGGATTACGCGGCTGTAGGTGGCACAAGCTGTTCGGCGCCGCTATGGGCTGCGTTTACTGCGCTGGCGAATCAGCAGGCTGAGGCCCAGGGCAAACCATACGTCGGCTTTATTAACCCGTCTCTCTACAACATTGCCCAGGGACCGTTGTACACCAACTGCTTCCACGATATCACAAACGGAAATAACACGTGGAGCAACAGTCCCAGCTCCTACTATGCGGCGGTCGGCTATGATCTTTGCACGGGATGGGGATCGCCAACGGGCGCCAACCTCATTAACGCCTTGGTCGGTTATTCCGGCCCAATCTTTGTCGATTTCAACTACACCGGCCCCGCCAGCAACGGAGGTTACGATGGTCCCGGAAGTTACGATTACCCCTACAAAACCCTCGCCCTGGGAGTCAATGCCGTCAGCAATGGCGGAACCATCATCATCAAGACTGCCGGCTCCAGTTCCGAAACCATGACCATCACAAAACGCATGACCATCACCGCCAGCGACGGAGCGGCAACCGTCGGTCAGTAGCCAGATCAACTCAATACGTATTTATGATCACCCTCGGAAAAACTATCCCACTCACAGTGCTCTTGTGGCTGCTTGCGCCGGCCCTCCACGCGCAGACTTACTCCATTGCCTGGTATAAAATCGCCGGGGGCGGCGGCGCCAGCACCGGCACGAACGGCGACGGCGTTTATTCCGTCAGCGGCACCGTCGGCCAGCCCGACGCCTGCGGCGCGATGGCTGGAGGCAATTATTCCCTTACCGGCGGCTTTTGGAGTTTGATTTCCATCGTGCAAACGGCCGGCGCGCCGACCCTGGCCGTCATGCATTCGGGCAGCGGCGTTGTTCTCTCATGGCCGTCTTCCGCGATGAGCTTTACGCTCCAGCAGAATTCGAATCTGGCGACGACGAATTGGACAACCAGCAGTTATCTCATTTCCACCAATGGGGCAATGGAGAGCATTACGATTTCATCGCCGGCGGGAAACCTGTTTTTCCGGCTGGTTCAGTGATGGCGGCGGGAGTATAAGTCTTGGATCCTCAGGTTGCGCGGGAGGCGTTTGCATCGCGTTTAGCAAAAAGGCCAATTCTCTTTTCGCACCGGCAAGCGCAGCGTTGGGGGCACGCCGCGCCCGCCCCGTCCACCACGTCTCCATTGGGCGCATCTCACCTTTGTCGAGATTTCAACTCCCGAATATGTTGCCCAAGCGTGTCCTTCCCGGCCGCGCGGCTGATCTCCCCCCCTCTTCGCGTTGGGCCGTTTTTTGCGTTGTGACGGCACTGGTGACTGTTTGTGACGGCAAATGTGACGGACTAAGTCCTTGATTATCAACACTTGTGACGGTGTGACGGCTTTTCCGGGGGGTATGGGTATGCCAGGGCCTCAACGGTGCCTATCCAAATGGGGGCTACCCACCGGAGTTTGTCGAGATTCCCTTTCCTGAAGGCTGGGTTATGATTATGAGTCTTACACCCCCTCAAGTGGAGAGGAAGGCTCGACAAAGCTGGGATGCGCCCGTCTCCATTTTCGGTGAAAATCCACGCTGGACACCGCCCTATCGATATGGTAAGCATTTCGGCCCGTTCGCCGAAGAACGGTTTGCAAACGGACTTTTGCCCGTGACCAGATATTATTAAATGAAATGAAAACTGAAATGAACGTTATACAAGGCGTCTTCTTGATCACAACTCTCTTGGCGCTCGATGTCGCCGCTCAACCCGCCCCACCGCCCCGTCCCGCTCCGGCCATGCCGCCCAGCCTGACCCGCCCCGCGACCAACGAACCGCCTCCCGTCATGCCCGACAAGGATAAGCTCAGCTACGCCATTGGGATGAATATCGCCTCCAGCTTTAAATCCCGCGGTCTGGAGGTCGATGTCGATACCCTCGCCACCGCCATTAAGGACGTGCTCGGCGGCAAGCCCACCCGCTTCACTGACGCGGAGGTCAGGGCCACCCTGGACCAATACATGAAGGCCAGTCGCGCCAAAATGATGGCTGAGCAAGAGGCCGAACGCCAAAAAGGCCTGGACTTCCTGGCCAAAAACGCCAAAGCCGACGGCGTCAAGTCCTTGACCAACGGTTTGGAGTATAAAGTCATCAAGGAGGGCGCAGGCCCCATGCCTGCCAGCAACGACATCGTGACCGTCAGCTACAAGGGCACTCTCATCGATGGCACCACCTTCGATGAAAACACCAATTTCACCACCCCCATCGTCGGTCGCACGATCAAGGGTTGGTCGGAGATTCTGCCCCTGATGAAAGTCGGTTCCGAATGGGAGGTGACGGTTCCATCCAATTTGGGCTACGGACCGCGGGGCAGGCCGCCCAAAATCGGTCCCAACGCAGTCCTTATATTTGATATGACATTGCTCTCCAACACCCCCGCACCCCCGCCTCCCCATCCCGCCGCCACGGCAGGAGGGCCTCCCGCCCCGCCCGCGGGCACCACCTCCACCCCGGTCGTGAGCGGACAAATCATCAAAGTCCCGTCGGCCGAAGAACTGAAAAAGGGCGCCAAGATCGAGGTCATCACCAACGTCCCCAACCAGTAAGGGGGGGCGCCCCCGTCCTCACGGCTTGGGTGCGGGTGCGTCGAAACTATAACATTTGGCTGGTGTTATAGGGGAATGCTGTTACATTGTCCGTATGAGGTTTAGATTGACATGGCCCTCCGTTCTACCGTGCGTCGCGCTTGCCGGCGTCGCAACGGCTTTTGCTGTCGCGGACAGCGACACGGGCGCCTCCAATCCCTACGCCGTTATCGGCCAATCAAATGTCTTCCACCTCAATCCGATTCCCCCGCCCCCTCCCGCCGATGATGCCAAGCCCGCTGATTTGCCCAAGGTGATGTTCAGTGGGATTATGAAGGTGGGCAATAACGTGAAGGTCCTGCTGGCCATCCCCTCCAAGGACAACAAGGAACCGCCTGCCTATCTGAGCCTGAACGAGGGTGAAAAAGGCGGCGACGGAAAAGGCAACGAAGTGGAGATAGTGAGGATTCGCCCCGAAAAAGAGGAGGTCGATATCATTAACTCCGGCACTCGCCAAACGCTTACCATCGCCAGCAACGGTTACGTCGCATCCGCCGCTCCCGCTGCGCCGGCGAAGCCTGGCGCTCCGGCGATGCCCGGCATGCCTGGGATTCCCAACCGCCACATTCCCATGCCGGGAGGTATGCAGAATCCGGCGGCCCCAACTGCGGCTGCCGCTCCCCCCACCGCTGCCGGCTCAAGGGGCGGGTCGGCCATTATTGCTGGCAGCGGGGGTTATGGCAACGGCTCGGCCCAAAGCTATGGCGGGCAAAACTATGGCGGCGGGGCGATTGTTGCCGGCGGATCCCAGTCCACCGGCGTGGTTATGGGCGGTGGATCCGAACCCGCAGCGGCGGCCCCGAACCCCATCGCTTCGGCTTTGCTCAACCCGGCCAGCCAGTACCGGATGCCGCCCGCGCCCACGGCGGTGCCGCCTGCGGAAGTCCAGGCCGCTAATTTGCTCATCCACAAGACGGCATTTCCGGATGCGCCTCCATTGCCTCCCGGACTGGAGCAAGCCGCCGAAGGCGAGACGCAGAATTAACACCTGCTAACTCCTTAAAAACTCCGCTCCGGCCCAATCGGCGAACCGCAGTCCCCGCCCTGTCAACTGAAACCGCTGGTCGCTTAACTGCCCGTAGCCCAGTTCAATCATCCGCTCGATCTCCGTCCGCCATTCCCGCCGCAAATCAAACCCCGTCCGCTGCTCAAACTGCGCCAGCGGCCAGCCCGCCGTCATCCGCAATCCGAAGGCGGCGATTTCCCCCGCGCGCCCCAGCGGCGGCAGTTCTTCGCTCCACTCGATCGCCCGCCGGCCCTTCTCCAGTTGCTCGCAATACTGCGCCGTGTTCGCCCGGTTGCCCGTCCGGACCCCGCGAACATATCCCGCCGCGCTGGGGCCGAGTCCATAAAACGAGCCGCCCCGCCAACAGTTCATGTTATGTCGGCACGCGCGGTCCGGCACTTCGGCGGGAACCGCCGACAAATGCCGGGCAAAATTGGCGACCTCGTACTGCCGGAATCCGCCCGCCGCCGCCGCCTCAAGCAACTCCTCATACATGGCGCACGCCAGGTCCTCGTCCACCCGCGCCGCGCCGGCCCGCCACTGCTCGAAGAGCGGCGTGTCCTCCTCGTAAATCACCTCGTAACAGGAAAGATGCTCGCTGCCCAGAGCCAGGGCCTCGGCCAGTGTCCGCCGCCATGTTTCAAGGCCCTGGCCGGGGATGGCGAACATCAAATCCACGTTCAAGTTGTCAAATCCGGCGCGCCGCAATGTGTCGAAGGATTTGAAGATCATCTCGCGGCTATGCACGCGCCCAAGCCGCTCCAGCAGCCCTGGGTCAAACGATTGCGCCCCCATCGAAACCCGGTTCGCGCCCCAATCCCGCAACAGCTTCGCCTTGTCTGGCGACACCGTTGCCGGATTGCATTCGACCGTCCACTCCGCCGCGCCCAGCAATCCCAGCCGCTCCATCGCGCCGAGGATTCGCTCCCATTGCCGGAGATTGAGCAGCGATGGCGTTCCGCCGCCAAAGAAAACCGTTTCCGGCTTCAAATCCGCCGCCACCAATTCCATCTCCACAATCAAGGCATCGACGTAGCGGTTGACCAGCGCCCCGTCACTGGCTTCCGAATAAAACGCGCAGTAAGCGCACTTCCTGGCGCAAAACGGCACGTGAACGTAAAGATGACGGATGACCGATTCCTGCAACATCGACGCCAGCATAAACCCGATTTGCTCAAAAGGCCAGAGCGCGCCCGAATTCCGCCCTAATCCTTAGCGAAAAACCGGGTAGCGCGATCGTCCCGGTCACCCGTGGCTGGCGTCTCGCCAGCCACATTCCCGCCCCGTGTATTTGAATTCCCATTATTATGGTATGGAAATGCGCCGCCGGCAGTGGTAGAGTAGGCGAAGTGGAACGGGCGGATTGAACTGACCGTAGTTGTCGGTTCCGTGGTTCCACTTCACCCCTCATCAAACCGGACGAACGGATTTCCCGTATCCGGCTTTCCGAGTCTGGTTCCATCCCGCCGTTTGCCGGCGTGACGAGAGACGGGGTTGGTGATTTTTTTTTTTTCATCGTAGAGGCTTATCTCCTTGCGGAGCCTTCGACCTCGACCGCTCCCGCCATCCAGACCAGCATCCCGCCTTGGCTCCACTCCCATTACAGGAGCTTCATCGCTACTACGCAGGACTCCGACTGCGGAACCGACACTCGCCGCCTGACCGGACGAACCGGCTTGCGCGTCGGATTGAGTTGGCACCTTGCCCTCGCTCATCGGCTCCGCTCTCCCCGCTTTATCTGTGATTGGCCTTCCCGACGTGCCTGCCACGCCGACCCCGCCGGAGATGACAGCGGCTGACGATTATCTGCGCTGTCAGCGTCGGCCTTCATCCTCACACCAGGGACTCGGCGACTCCGGTCATATTTTGTAACGAGGCTCATTAGCTGTGGTTCATCTTCATTCAGGCCCATCGGTTCTAATCCCGGACTGCTTACTCCCCTCGCCGCCTTGCGGGGCGACAGGCACCAGGCTGTTCCGCCGTGAACCGTCCAATTCGGCGGGTGGGACTTGCACCCACGAGCGCAACCACCTTCACGGGCTGCTGCGGTGTGAGACAAAATTCTTCGCCGACCGGTTTTTGCGAGACAGAAGTATATGCGACCCAATATACTCCTTTGGGGCCACGTTTGCCCTCTCTCCCCGCTTGCGGGGAGAGAGACGGAGAGAGGGGTTCCTTTTTCGTCACCTGAAGAATTTTGTCTCACACCCGCCGCCAGTTTTTTTCCCCATTTCCGCTTGACAAACCTCACGCCACCGCTCAACCTCCACCCCGTCAGTGTTGAAAGGATGAGGTAACTATGGAATCAAAGGCCCCGCATGAAAACCCTCAAACAACAAGCAATCAACTGTCTTGCCGTCGTCTCCGTCCTTTTTCCCATCCTTGGCGCTCTCGCCCAATCCGGCCCTCCACCGCCCCCGCCAGACCCCTTTTTGCAATGTTACTCTTTCGCCGACACCAATTGGCTGTCAGACCTTGGCGACTAACCCCCAATTGCCTTTACCAATCTGGCCACCGTGCCGCTTTTGGATGGCAACGCGTTGCAACTGGATACAGCGAATTCTATCCCCGCGTTTTTGGAAGAGTCCGTCGTTGATTCTGGACACACGAACATAATTCTCACAGACGGCGCCCTGGGATGCATCTTCATTAACGATTGGGCCACCGCCGACACCAACCAACTCGGCGCCGGCCCCGGCGATACGGCCTTCCTGCTGGCGTCCGGCGACTTCTCCAGCGGTTCGCCGCAAGGACTGTGGGCAATCTGGGCCGATGCCGCCGGACAAAACCTGATCTTCGGCGGCGTCAGCAATTCCCAAACCGTCACCTACGCCAGCGCCCCGATAAGCTGGACGGCCAACTCGCCGCCACCGGCGGGCCGGTCACGATCATTCCGTCGGCCAACTCCTTCTTCATCGGCTCAGACGCCCAAGGTTACGAGCAGATGCAGGCCATTTTCTACTACCTCGAATTCGACACCTCCGCCGCCCTGGCCGAATTCGG
>Ga0326727_10019809_pt1 | contig 13445 bp, 15 predicted proteins | sample MB2enrmetagenome_FD_207643 | JGI IMG/M metagenome (GOLD analysis project Ga0326727, IMG submission 207643) | Lab enriched peat soil microbial communities from McLean, Ithaca, NY, United States - MB29MY | ecosystem: Environmental > Terrestrial > Soil > Wetlands > Peat | place: USA: New York... | reverse complement strand
CTTGTTCGTAGCAATTCTAACAACTGCGTTGTCCACTCCAAACCTAGGCCCAACTAGGACATTAGGTTTCACAGCGCCTAGTTGTCGATAGATCACTCTCTGCAGATAGGAGCGACTCGGTTTGCCTAGAAAAATGGCCACGCACCTCGATTATCTTTACCTGACAAAAAGAAATGGGGATGGGATAAGTAGATTTTGTCGGAATCAGAGGTAAAGTTGTAGAATTCCTCGCCGCACTAGTATCAGCATCACTATTTCACTGACGATTAGTTCTGGAACCAGATACCATGCATTGTAAATCGCTGAGTAAGTTGCGGGGTCCATGCCTGCAGGGGCATATGACGCAAAGAAGACAAGGCCCGAAATGAAATGGGAAATGAACCGGCTACCAATCCCGACGGCAACTCCGATCACAGGCATTGAAGGCCATTGCAGTCTCCGGAAGAAGCCAGAGAGGCCAAGCGCCCCAAAAGCTAGCGGGTAGTCTAGCAGGAACTGTATAGGGTTGTAGATGAATGGTTCTTCGACGAGCACTACCAAACCGAATGCAACTCCCGCCAAGATGCCAACGCGCGGGCCTCTTCTGAAGGCGACAAAAAAGATTGGGACCATAGCGGCGAAGGTAACTCTGCCGCCCTGAGGCATCTGCAGAAAAGGCATGAATCCTGAAATGAATTCAAGTACGCCGGCAAGCGCGACCATGGCCACGACCTCCGTTAGAATTCTGGTGGATATTTTCACGAGTCAACTTCACCTCCGAAGGCTACGTGAAGGTCACCGAGGATCGTGATGTCGACTATCGTTAAGTCGAAAACAGAACGATTTCGCATTTCGAGTGAGCACTCTCCCTACGCCGGCATTACCCGGATCAGGTTCACGGGGTCGACGGCTCCAACCGTCCTCTCAGCCGGGACACCCCAGCTCCCCCGGTACCTTCACCCAGGACGGCGGTAATAGTCCGATTTAGCTTTCTCGTCCAACGCTCAGAACCGAATCTGTCTCAGTTGTTGCTCGAACCGGCGTACTTCTGCCTGATCACAACCCTGTGGATCCCTATCTGAGGCGTCGCGTAGAGGGTGATGAAGGGCTCCGGTTTCTTTGTCTCGCCGGCCAAAATAGAACCTGACGAGCTCCCTAAATCGTCAAACAGAACCTCGCCATCCTCCGAACTGAAAAGTACACCATGAATTCTTGAGGGGACAACCCTCACTCGACTGTCGTACTGCTCAAGCTCGTTTTCACCCTTTCTCGACCAAACAACAAGTTTTGAGTCCAAGGGCTCTCGCCGTCCTAAAATATACAAAACGCCTCTTTCCAATTCAATCGACCCGAGGCTTCCGGCCAGAGTCCTTCGGGAATCACGATAAAATAGAGTCGTAGTGCGTCCAAGCACTATGATTACTGGGTCGATAGTTTCGCTGATCTTAAACGGTTCATGGACTCTTACAGCATCCTCTCCGTACTGTGCGGTATAGGAAGAGTAGGCCTCTTCGAAGGCTGAATACTTCTTGCGAAATTCCTTAACAGAATCAACCAGTCTCGTCTGGAAATAACTAAGCGCTTGCAACGATCTCCTTTCATGATTCGGTATTGCTGGTAATTAAAGTCCTACAACTTGGTCGAAGCGTTCAGAGTTGGATACCTGTAAGCTTGTCAAAGTTATCGTTTTGGTTGAGATTTGGGTTTGGGATCAAGGTAGACGCATACCACCATTCAGCTGGGGAGTTGGCGGACCCTCTGAACGGTGCGAAGATCATTAACCCTAGAATTTTCTCCGTGTCATGATCGAAGATCCTGTTTGTGAAGGAACGGGCTAGTGCGATCTTACTGATGGCTTTTCTGCGGTTGGAGGAGATTGAGGTCGATACAACTACGAGGGATGACTCCTTCTTGGGCAACTGCTTTAGCGAATGGGTTCTCAAACGCAATAATTCCCTTAAGAAATCCTGACGGAAGGAAAGCCGTTTTCTACGAACTGAGTCGTTGGCCCTTGTCTTGACCTCAATGTAAGTCCACGAGTTGCCAACCGACACAGCTAGGTCTGCATGTTTTCCGCCTGGCAAGGAGGGCTCAGATCTAACTGCAATCCCGCGCTGAGAATAGGTTCTAGCGATACCAGCAACCAGGCTGCTGTGGTCGAATTTTCCAGCGTATTTCAGGCCGGAAATGTAAATTCCGTTCTTCACTCCTGAACTTCACGCCTCTGTGAGCAGCTCAGTTAGGAGGATTATTGAATTTTTCTCATTAGAGAGCTGCGTCAGACCTGCAAGGTATTCGAATAGCATGAACAACAATAACGTGTCAATCTACAATAGAAATGCGAAGGTTGAAGCAGTTACTCAACAAGTTCTAGAGAAATTCGCGTCAGAGAGATTTGACAGGAGCAACGCACGAGCCAAGGAGCCAGAGCTGCCACATCCCTAAACAACATAGGGACGTCGTGCCGATGCCGTGATTATTTCCTCAGTTGAAAACGCTGATGAGTGGGCTTCCAAATAATGTTGGTTCAGTGCCTGTCTCTCGTCAAAACCGTCGTTACAGAATAGACAAAGAAATTCGCGTTTCTCAACTGCGCCGCCGTCTGTCAGGAAGTAAATAGCCATAGTCGACACCTGCGCTAGGTTCGCCTCACGGTATTTATGCTGGCTTGGAGGTAAACTACAAATTGGAGAAAGTTCTACGTTTCCACTTGCGCTAAACTGTAACCAACCTATCTGGCGAGACCGACATTGTTGTTGAGGAATTCCCGGGGCTGATGGCTCTTTGAAAATCATCGTTTGCATCAAACAGGTACCTCATGTCGCAGAGCTGAGATTCGACTACGAGAAGAAAACTTTGATTCGTGAGGGTGTACATAATGAAATCAACCCGTTTGACCGCCGCGCAATAACCTTCGCTGCCGAGTCACGGAGGAGATACGGTGGTGAGCTGGTCGTTATGACTATGGGCCCACCACAAGCCAAGGATGCCCTAATTGAAGCGATGTCGATGGGCATGGATCGCAGCGTGCATCTGCTTGATCGCGCCTTCGCCGGGTCGGATACCCTTGCAACCTCACGAGCGCTTGCCGCGGCTATTAGGAATGAGATGCCCGTCGACCTTGTGTTATGCGGCAAATATAGCGTCGACGCAGAAACGGGACATATCGGTCCCGAGGTTGCCGAACTACTGGACATCCCACACGTTTCCGGCGCGATCAATGTGGGACTGAATACTCCGCCAAGTCCAATTACGGTCGACGCCGAAACCGATTACGGCGTCCAACGGATTGAAACGCGCCTGCCACTGCTGATTACCACGGCTGAGAGGCTGATCAAGCCTTATTCTCCCAAGCCGGATGAGATTGAGAATGCGAAAATCAAACCCTACAAAGTCGTTCAAGCTAGGGAACTCGGCGAAGCGCTGTTCGGATTCGAAGGTTCACCTACCTCTGTTTCACACATCTACTCCATCGAATCGAAGAGGAAATGCGAAATAATCGAGGGCAAAACCATAGAAGCAAAAGTACAGAAACTCACTAAGAGTCTCAGCGAGCAAGGTCTCTTCACGGGTTGGAAAGATGAAAAGACAACCAAGATAATGCCCGAGGGTTCACGCACAATCATTAAGAAGAAACCATTTTGGGTCGTAGCGGAAATCGTTCAAGGACAAGTTCGACCTGTAACTTATGAGCTGTTGGGTAAAGGGATAGAACTTGCGACAAGACTCGAGAGTGAGCTTTGTGCCTTAACCTTCAGCGAGGGCACCGAAGACCAAACTCGAAGCCTCATAACTCACGGAGCAGACAAAGTCTACGTTCTAAAGAATCAGAGGCTATCCCAATACTCGAATGATGCATATGCCAGTGCCCTGGCTCAAACTATAACGAAACTCGCTCCTTACGCAGTGATCGCACCCGCAACTTCGTTTGGCCGGGACTTCATACCGAGAGTTGCCGCACGCCTCGGGCTCGGCATGACGAGCGATTGCATAGGGTTAGAGCTTAACGACCAACAGCAGCTAATTCAACTGAAACCCGCATTTGGAGGAAATATTGTTGCGCCGATCGTTAGCAAAACCCTACCCCAACTGGCAACTATCCGTCCCGGAATGTTATCCCCTGCAGGGGAAAACCGATCTCGGGAGGGAGAAACCGTCGACGTAGAGTTGACTGGAATTAAGCCGATCTCTCGGGTGGTCGAGGAGGAATTTCGATCTGATCGTGACGCGCTAAGGTTGGATAACGCAGAGGTTATTGTCGCGATCGGAGCTGGAGTTGGAGGACCACAAAAACTCTCCTCAGTAAACGAACTTGCAAGCGTATTGGATGCGCCAATTGCTACGACTAGGAAGGTCGTTGACCTTGGATGGCTTCCGAGCCAGCTGCAAGTCGGTCTGACCGGTAAGTCGATTGGTCCAAGATTATACATTGCGGTAGCGGTCAGAGGGGCGTTCAATCACATGGTCGGCGTTAGTCGTGCAAGAATTGTCGTAGCGATAAACAACGACCCGAGCGCGCCGATCTTCAAGAACTGTGATTACGGTATCGTTGGCGACTATGCAGAAGTCGTGCCACCTCTGACTGAGGAACTTCATAGGTTGAAGCAAGAATTACGAGGAACACATGACCAAGAGCTTAAGAAACAGTGAATCTCACTCAGAGAATGTGAGCAAATGGCCTTAGTTTCGGTGTGCAAACAATCTGAGATCCCGCCAGGCACGCTCAAGTTTGTCAGCGCTGGCGGTAAGGATTTGGTGGTCTCGAACATAGATGGTGTCTTTTACGCGATCGACAATTGGTGCACTCACGAGCAGGGCAACTTAAGTGAAGGACAACTCAACGGGGACGTCCTAACCTGCCCCGATCACGGAGCACAATTCGACGTGAAGACCGGAAAGGTCCTGGGCGGGCCGGATCGTGAACCGCCCGACTCGATTCCGCCAGAGAAGGCCTATACCGCCAAAGTTCAAGGAGACGACGTTATGATCGAGATCCCCTAATAGAACTTCAGTTTTAGGTTCGAGTCTGCTAATGGTAGCTTAGCTGCCCATCAACAATTCTAGCGCACTCAGTGTATTCATGTTCCCGCGTATGCTTTCCGTCAAAAATATGCGTGACTTCAATTTCTTTTGATCTCAGAAAATCAGCAATCATGGAGCGATGGCATCTCCAGTAGAGACTCTCGGCACACATTAACGCCACCGTTCCCTTCTCGCCAAGCTGAAGAAGTTGCCCAATTCCCTCAATGAATTGCTCCGTTTCCATATAATCTGCGTAATTTCTGAATGACCGATTCTTCCAGCAGGTGTTCTTCGATGACTTGCCCAACCCTTTCCTCCTCCCTCCGAGTTTCTCCAACCACACATATTGAATTCCATACTTCGAGAGATCACGCCCGATTACATCCGTGTTGAATTGTGGGTTCTTGAAGGAACGAGGAAAGCTTCGGACATCCGCCAACATGACGATTTGATAGGTTGAGAGTATCTCACACCATTCAGCAATGGATCGAGTGGAATGCCCGATCGTGAAGAATCGCAAATTGACTCGACGAATTCAGTTTGATACGGATGGTTACATTACTTCTACGTCATGTGGATAGCTTTCCTTTAGCCCTGCAGAGGAGATTCTCACGAACTCACCTTTCCCGCGCAGTTGTGAGATTTCCGTTGCGCCACAGTAACTAAGCCCTGATCTCAATCCGCCCACAAGCTGATTGAGGAGTTCGGAAGCAGTGCCTTTGAATGGAACAAAGGCCTCCACACCTTCTGGAACATAATCAAGCAACCCGATGGCATCATCGTTTTCCAGCTGTTCCGACTCGCGGGCGGCTCTATCATATGATGCTGCCACTGAAGCCATTCCGCGGACGAGTTTGTATTTCCGTCCCTCTCTCATTACCGTGATACCAGGGCTCTCTTCCGTACCCGCTAACAGACTGCCGACCATGACCGTAGAGGCTCCAGCCGCGATCGCCTTTGTGATATCTCCGGAGTTACGTACGCCGCCGTCGGCGATGACTGGCACGTTCGCGCCATCTGCGACTCTTGCACATTCCATTATAGCAGTAAGTTGAGGGACACCCGCACCCGTAACAATTCGGGTTATGCAGATGGATCCTGAGCCGATCCCGATCTTGACGGCGTCAGCTCCTGCTTTGATGAGGTCGTTTGTTCCTTCTTTTGTGGCGACGTTTCCTGCCATCAGTTCGACGTTCGGCATGGAGTTCTTAATCGTACGGATCACATCCAGAGTGATCTCGGAGTGCGCATGAGCGATATCGAGTACGAGGATGTCGGCGCCGGCCTGATGAAGTGCTCTAGCCCGCTCCATGTAATCCGACTTAACGCCAATGGCTGCGCCCACCATAAGCCGTCCCTTTTCGTCCTTTGATGTGTTCGGGTACTGTTCGAGGCTGAGAATATCTCGACTTGTAATTAGGCCTCGCAACGTGCCATCTTTGTCAACAAGGGGCAGCTTCTCAAGTTTGTGTTTGTGGAGAATCCGTTCAGCTTCTTGAAGAGTCGTGCCAGGAGGAGCAGTCACCATATCCTTGACGGGCGTCATCATATCCGCGACCTTCTTCTCGGGATCACGCTCGAAGAGGATGTCACGAGCGGTTAGAATGCCGTTCAGTTGGCCGCGTTCGTTGAGGATTAGTAGGCCGGAGACACCATGTTGAGACATTACGCGCTTCGCGTCTTTCAGTTTCTCGCTGCCCGTGAAACTGTAGGGTTGATCGATCACAATACTCTCGGAGCGCTTGACTTTCAGAACTTCCTCAACTTGATGTTCAATCGACATGAATCGGTGTATGATTCCGATCCCTCCGGCACGAGCCATGGTAATGGCCATCGCATGTTCCGTGACGGTGTCCATCGGTGCGCTGATGATAGGGGTCTTCAATTCGATGTGATGAGAAAGTTTAGTGTTGGTGTGCACTTCTTTCCGAGAACGAACGCTAGTCTTCTTGGGAACAAGTAGAACATCGTCGAAAGTCAGACCGTCTACAACTTTGAAGGACAACTATGAAACCTGACCTATCTAATCGCAATGATTTTGTTCGGGGACACATCTAGAGCCTGGGCTTGCGAGAAACGGCAGAAGTCTCGATTCACCGGGCGTCAATAACATGCCCGTTACTGAACTTCAGCGTTGCGTCTAAATTTAAGCTTTCAGCGATGCTTCGCAGTTTCGCTGAAATTAAGAAATGTCGATCAGTTTAGGTTAAATATGCCGTACGTCATGATAGAGCTCTGTGAAATCCGTGTCTCAAGTAAGCTCATCAGTCGCCTACAAGCACCCCGAAGTTCTCGTTGAAACGAACTGGGTCAGCGATCATTTGAAAGATTCGAACGTCCGAATAGCTGAGGTCGACTACGACCCAACAGCGAACTACAACCTCGGTCACATACCCGGCGCAGCCCTCTACGACTGGAGAAAAGACATGAACGACCCACTCTCACGTGACATTCTGAGCAAACAACAACTCGAAGACTTGCTCTCAAGAACGGGCGTAAGCGCAAACACTACCGTCGTGCTATACGGAGACTTCAACAACTGGTTTGCAGCCTTCGCGTTCTGGATCCTGAAATACTACGGCGTAGAGAAAATAGTCTTGATGAATGGCGGCCGAAAGAAATGGCTGGCTGAGGACAGAGAAATAACGAAAGAACGGCCCAGCCACACCGCGGCGACATACAAAGTGAAAGGATCGGATGAAACAATCAGGACTTACCTCGACGACATGAAGAAAAGCCTGCGACAACAGAACAGAGTGCTCGTAGATGTTAGAAGCCCGGCTGAATTCACAGGCGAGATAACCGCACCCCCCGAATACCCGAACGAACACGCCCAACGCGGCGGCCATATACCAGATGCCGTGAACATCCCCTGGTCCCAAGCCGTTAAGGAAGACGGAACATTCAAATCGGCAGAAGAACTCACAAAATTGTACCAAGGCAAAGGCGTCACACCCGACAAAGGCGTCATTACCTACTGCAGAATCGGTGAACGATCATCGTTCTCATGGTTTGTCTTGAAATACCTTCTCGGCTACCCCAACGTCAAGAACTATGACGGGTCATGGACCGAATGGGGAAACATGGTACGTAACCCCATCCAGAAACCCTAAGCTTTGACCTTCCGCACAATAAAGTGCATCAACTTCCCTTCTTTCCTCGACTCGAGTACTGCCTGACCGGTCTCATCTGACCATCTCTCCATCTCAATGTCCGCTGTGGGGTCGTCAGAGACTACGTGAACAACCTCACCCACCCTGCAGCGTTCCATTAACTCGTTCAACCGAACCAGAACCGCCGCACATTCGACGCCAATCTCCCACATCTCATGATCCGGGTAGGCCTTGAAACACCTAACTCGGAGCTCACGAATTTGCGCCCTGATCTTCTCCACAGCGTTCTTCGGTTCTATGAGTGATGCTAGGTCATTGTTGGGAAGAGCAGGCTCAAACTCCGCAAACCACCCAAGTGTGTATGGCGAGTCGTTCGCAAGCTTGGGATCCGTCTCTAGTGCGGCGTTAATGGTCACGAGCCTACCTGTAAGTGGAGTTCGAACTACACCAAAATATCTTGGGCTCTCGATAGTGGCAACACTTTGGCCTCTCCTGAAGTCCGCTCCGGGCGTTTTGAAGTTCACTTTGTTGAGTCTGCCTGCGAGTGCGGCGAGAACGCTCGTAATACCTAACTTAGCTCGATTCTGTGTTTCCATCTTCACCCAAACGTTGTTGTCGAAATCGTAGAACACGTCTTCTGGGAACTCGCAGTATTCGATTTGCAATGCTCCCTACCTGTTTCTCAGCAACTCCCAAGACATTTCTTTCTTGTTCGGAAAAGCAACTTAGTGACTGGCGAGAAGACCAATCTTATCACAGCCAAGCCGACCATACCCTGAAGCCTCCCTAAGAAAAGGAAATTCAACAAACGGACACTTGATGGTAGAGGGGCGGGGTAATAAGGAAGAGGCCTCAGGGAGGCTGCGATCGATACATGACTGTGGCTAAGGGACTTGAAGGCGTCGTCGTTGGCACTAGCGGTATCTGTTTGATAGAAGGTAATGTTGGGCGGCTAACATACCGAGGTTATGACATTCACGATTTGACGTCATCCCTATCCTTCGAGGAAGTAGCATACCTTCTTTGGAACGGCGACTTACCAAATCAGAGACAACTAGACGAACTGAAAGGTCGATTGGACCAAGAGAGGGCAATTCCCGCGAAGGTTAAGACTGCTATACGCAATCTTCCAGTTTCCTCAAACACCCTTGACGCCCTCCGGACAGCGGTATCGATTCTCGGAACAGGGATCCCCATAGAGAAACCGAATATGGATGATGCAATATCGATTGCGGCCAAGATCCCGACAATCAACGCTGCATTCGACCGGACACGCAAGGGCGAAGAACCAATAGACCCACGCAACGGCCTGAACCATGCCGCTAACTACATCTACATGTTAACCGGCCGCGAACCAGACCCGGTCAAAGTTGACGCTATGAACAAGTATCTCATTCTGCTCGCCGATCACGGAATGAACTCCTCGACATTCGCAGCCAGAGTGGTTGCGTCCACCTGGTCCGACATGTACTCTGCCATAACAGCCGCCATCGGAGCCTTGAAAGGACCGTTGCACGGCGGTGCCCCTGCACCCGTTCTCCAAATGTTGAAAGACATTGGGAAATCCGAGCGCGCCGAAGCGTGGATGAGTAACGAACTGAAAGCTGGAAGAAGGCTGATGGGATTTGGGCACAGAGTCTACAGGACAGTGGACCCACGCGCCGAAATCCTCAGAGAAATCGCAAGCAAAACAGCCGACAAGAACTTCCTCGAACTTGCCCGAAAGGTCGAGGAGACTGGAATTCGCCTGCTGCAGGTGCAGCAGCCTGACCGCAAATTGTACACTAACGTGGAATTCTACTCAGCGGTCGTGTTGGATTCAGTCGGGCTCCCGCCCGACCTGTTTACGGCTACCTTTGCCGCAAGCCGAAGCGTTGGATGGACAGCGAACGTGCTTGAACAGGTAGCTAACAATAGGCTGATTCGACCCGAAACCGAGTATACAGGGCCACGGAACCGAAAAGTAATCCCTATTGAAAAACGCTAGACGCTAGAGGGTTAGAGTCTCGGCTGCTGAGCGAAATCGCATAATCAGTGTTTTCTTAACGGGACACTGGACTTAGTCTTGGCCGTGTCTTCCATGTAATGTAGTATGCTTTTCCAGATGTACCCGTCTTCATGCATTCTATTCTCGAAGTTGTTAACGTTCACGAAATGTCGTAACGCCTTCTTTGTTGGCTCATCATACTTTCCGTTAATTGAGCCTTTGTAGAATCCAAGCCTCTTCAGGTTTCTCTGCATGCTCCTCGCTACATTGCCCGCTACTGGGATCAGGTTGCTTGGATCCTCACGTGAAAGCATTGTCATGTCGTAGATCTTGACGATGCGTTTTAGTTCGTCGATTGGATGTGGGGAGTCGTCTACTCTTAGGTCCACGTACCTATCCGTGAACCCTTCGTAGCCACCTTTCTCCCTAACCACTAGGAGCGCGGCTGACTGTTGCCCTCTACGATCGCCTCCAGCTCTCTGTCCGGCCGAGAGCGCAGCCAGAAGCTTGTCGATGAGGTCGCCCGCGGTTCGTTCGTATGCTCGAGCCATCGATTCAACCACATCTCTCCCGGTAAGAATATTTCCTTGGCAGCTGTATCCATCTCCCTTAACGTGCCCCGCCCATTCCATACACCCGGTCCCAGTGTAGGCTGCCACCGTGCCCTTGGCATCGACTATGCCCACCTGACGCCCGTGATTCTGTTGGTCTTCTAGCAATAGTCGTTCAAGCACTTCAGAGGACGCTAGCCCCTCCTCAAGCATTCTGAGTGCCTTTGGGCCGTAGTCGACGTTAGCCGATGCCTGCGTCGCTACCGCCCCAACTCCGGCCTTAGCCCAAGGTACTACTGATCCAACCGCTATGAACTTAGATTGAACCGCGACGCCCATGTCTCTGTTCTTCCGGTCGAGAGCAACAATCGAGAATGTTGAAGGACCCAAAGACTTCACTCAACCCTTTACTCACAATATGTTAAGAATTTGCTCTTCAAACTTTGGACTCGTTCCGAGGCAGAATCAGCTGAGGACTTCTAACAGCAAATTTCTTAGTCGTAAACTTTCTCAGGTCCAGATGCCCAGAGCGACTAGAACGCCGCTGACAGCAAAGTATGTCCCAAATGACAAGAGCACGATACCGGCTATGAGATCTAACAACCAGTGGGGAACTCGCAACAGCTTATCATACGCCGCGATCGACACGATGACCAATATTGCTAAGCTAAGGAGACCGCCGACCGCGGTCCACTCAGGACTGAACGCACCAGCCGCCGCGAGAACCAAACTGGCTTCGAACCCCTCCGTCAACGTGATAAAGAGTACGGGCATTGAGTTCGCGAAGGAGAAGGGAATGGTCCCCTCAGCTGCGCTCCCCTTTGAACGTTCAAGATCCTTTTGCACCACTTCATCTTCGATCTTTTTCAGCTTCGCCGCGAACAAGCCCCTTGACCGGTAGTACTTCAGGAATCCCTGCCAGAACTTTCTCGAGAAGTAGAGGAGGATGATGGCTGTAACAAAATCAATCAATACATCCGGCAGAAGAGTGAACACTTCACGTACAGCCAGCACTAACGCCAAGGACCCAAACGCTCCAAGCACCACGCCCGCGAGCACGTTCTTCTTTCCAAGCCGACTTACAGTTGCAACTGCAATGAGCGCGACTTCACTACCCTCCACCAACACTGCCTTGAACGCGAGCAGAAACGACGCCAGAACGATTGTCAGATTATAGTCCATCTTCCTCACGCAACGATTCATTTTTCAAGATTTCGTGCAGGAAATTCAGATTACCTATTTACGATTTCCGAACGGCCCAAGAATCTTGCGTTTAAGCTATCCACCCGACTCCTCATGTAGCCCATTCAAGGTGAGCAAGCTTCAAATAAAATACGATTACATCGGATCGTGATGCTGGTTGTTCGTCGATATCGTCGTAAAGACTGCTCCGAGTTACAAAGTTGCGTACATTACTCATGTGGGCCCGTATTCTGGCCAGAACATGTGGCGAGCAGAGTTCACCCAACTCGTAAGATGGGCGAAGAAGAAGAAACTGCGAACGGGGAAGTGGATTATGTACTTCATTGATGAATGGGGAAAACGGCCCGAACGAAAGCGGCGTTCAGTGGCCTGCCTTGAAATTAAGGGAAACGCAAAGCCCGAAGGCAAGGTGAAGATCATGACACTGCCAAGACAACGCGTCGCCAGCGTGACTTTCGACCCAGACAAGTTCTCGGACACGATTGTTTACCACGGCATCGAGGGGTGGCTCCAGTACCGACCGTTCAGAGAGGCTGGCCCAAGCAGAGAGGTCTACATTGCGAGCCCCTGGACAAGCCGCCGAGCATGGGCTAACACGGAAGTGCAAGTTCCCTTAAAGAAGAAAGGAAAATGACTCGGCTGAGAACCCGTGTCTGACATCTCCTGGGAAAGCACCAACTTTGAAGAAACGCGCGAGGCTCGATATCTACCGAGACATACTTGAAGTATTGAAACATCAACCCGAAGGTGTCCTAATCACCAGGCTATCGTACGGCGCAGGACTCCCAATCGACCGAGTTAAACCGATGCTCGATGGCCTATCGCACTGCGATTTAGTTGTTGTTCGAGTAAAAGGCGACCCGTTGCAATCTAGCTTAGTGCAACGTCGCTTCTACTACATAACCAAGAAAGGACTTGAATTTTTGGAGGCTTATCGCAGAATCCAAGATTTGCTGGTTTATCTGGAGAGCGAGAAAGGGGCTATGAGGAAAGAGAAACCTACCGCTCCCGTCGATTTTGTTGGCATCTCCGACTAAACATCGAACCTCTCCAGATTCCACTCACTTATATTACCTAGTGGCGATGATTGCAAGCGATCATTGTGCAATCCAAGTTCATCTATACCGGAATCCACGTCTCGAACCTAGAACGATCAATCGCATTTTACAGGAGAGCGTTGGGAATGAAGCTCCTCTTCAAGACCTCGATAAAAGAAACTGGTGGGCGTGTAGCATGGTTAACTACGAGAAGATCGAGGCAAGTTCTGGAGCTCAACTGGTACCCAAAGAGGTACAGACATGGTGGAAAATCAGGTCTCGATCATTTGGCGTTCGAAGTAAAAGACGCATCACGTGCGTATGGTAAATTCGCGAATGGGAAGAGAAGGGCAATGCCGCCATTCAAGGAAGGAAGATGGTTATTGGCTTACGTTAAAGATCCGGATGGAAACTGGATAGAGTTAGGATCAAGATTGAAAAAGATGAAGAAATCCTGAACTAGCTGGATAAGCTAGCGTCTCTTCCGACTTTTTCAGTTTAGTTTCTCGAAAAGCCTATCGGCAGCACGCCGTTACGACGAGTCCACGTTAGT
>Ga0326727_10019808_pt1 | contig 13447 bp, 12 predicted proteins | sample MB2enrmetagenome_FD_207643 | JGI IMG/M metagenome (GOLD analysis project Ga0326727, IMG submission 207643) | Lab enriched peat soil microbial communities from McLean, Ithaca, NY, United States - MB29MY | ecosystem: Environmental > Terrestrial > Soil > Wetlands > Peat | place: USA: New York... | reverse complement strand
CGGAATCACCAGGGCCAGTACGACGCGGCCATCATGGATACGGTGCTCACGCTCAAGGGCCGGATTGTCGGCCTGTGCCCGGGCAGCCGTGTGCTCATCTCGTTGGATACCGCGGTGCAGTGCGACAAATGGATCACGCAACGCCGGGAACTGGCGTCGTTGCATCCGGCTCCTGAGGTGGCAACCGCCCAATACGGAGTGCGCGGACGGCAAACACCGAAGTCCGGCGAGTACAACGACGGCATCGTACTGGTCAAGCAGGGCGTGAACGCCGAAACCGTTGCCGAACGAATCAGGAAACTGGGATTTCAGGCGGCCACGCGCGCCAGCGCGTTTGAGGCGACCGTCAAGGACATCGATACGGGAATTCGCTTCGTCAAGCGCATCGCCCTTGCTTTCGGCGGCCTCATCCTCGGCATCGCGTGCGGCCTGCTTTGGAGCACGACCTCGCGAACTGTGTCCGACAGCCGCGTCGATATCGGCCTGTTTCGCGCGCTGGGAGCAACCAAGAGCGATATTCGCCGGTTGTTCCTAAGCGAAGCGGTGATGCTCGGATTGCTCGGCACTTTGGTGGGCATGTTGGTCGGTTGGGCCGTGGCGTTTTACATCAGTCGCTGGGTTCTTCGCTTGGTGCGCGGTGAGATCACCGATCCCGAGGAACTGGTGATGTTGCCCGGTTCGGTCTTCTCCATCGACGTGCGGTTTTGCCTCACGCTGCTGATCAGCGCAGTTGCTGTCTCCATTCTCGCGGGCTTGATTCCCGCCAATCGCGCCGCCAAGGTCGACCCTGTCAAGGCCTTGAAGCGGGAGTAGCTGTTCTTGGAGATCGCTTACGACGCGGTAACCGTCAGTATGTCAGAATCCTCGAAGCAGGCGAGCAACAGGCCTGTCACCCGAACCGGCTTCGACACGTTCACGCGTGTCTTCGCGTAAATGTGACCCTATTCTTCACTTCCGAAGAGAAGGCCAGTGAATCGAATCAGGAGCTTGCACAAGCGATTCATACCAATCAACGTGCTGAGGCGAAGCTCAAGGAGGGTACCAAGCCGACGGAGTTGCTGCTGGCCGCCGTTGCTGTTGGCTCAGTGGAGCCGGTGTCGGTCACGCTCGAACACGGAGTCGATCCTTCTGCCTAGTGCAAGGACGGAGTTACTGCGCTCGCACGTGCCGAGGCACTCGGTCACGCAGAGATCATTTCGGCGCTCAAACGAGCGATTGCGACGAGCGCCAGCCAGCTTTCTCCTGCGACCTCTCCGCCGTCGCGTGCGGCCCTGGTGCCAATTGGGGGGTAAGTTGCGCGATACACTGCACACAGCAGGATCCACCGGTGTGGGCAGTGGATGTTGCCGTGGCGCACGCGGTGGAGCAGCATCCGATGAAGCGGACGAGCGGTGGTAAACGGGCAGGAAAAAAAACAGTTGCGCTTCCGGCCATTTTGCTTAAACTGGTTCGCGCTAGCTGATAGAAGAGTGAGTGAGTTGGTAGATTGTCAGGCGACCATGTTCGTTCGGTGACAGTCCGAAACCCGATGGCCGGGAACAGTCACGGAAACCTCCTACCGCAGCAGAAGGAATACATCACATAATGGCTACCAAGCTATTCGTCGGCAACCTGTCGTTTAATACCACGGAAGGCGACGTGCTCGAACTGTTCAAGCAGGCAGGCAATGTCGTCAAATGCGAACTCATCGTGGACAAGTTCACGAACAAGTCGCGCGGGTTCGCATTCGTCGAGATGGGGTCGCAGGATGAGGCCAACAAAGCGATCTCCGAATTCAACGGCAAGGAACTCGATGGGCGCGCTCTCACGGTGAATGAAGCCCGCCCACGCGAGGAGCGTCCGCGCGGCGATTTTGGCGGCGGACGCGGTGGCGGGAAGCGCGAATTTCGCGGCGGCCGCCACTGACGGCAGAGCCAACGACAGACGCCGAAGAACAAGCGACACGGGGCAAGCGGGACGCTCGCCCCAGTTTTAGAGTTTCCTCTTTGGGATCCGCAAACCCCTCGCCTTTAGGCGAAGGGATTTGCTGCTGTCCTGTTGCTCACAGTTTGTTTGCAACGTGACACTACGCTGCGCTTGTAGGGCACGCTGCTGTGTGCGCTCGAACCTGCTCCGGAAGGCGGCATCGAGAATCAGGAGGTCTCTGAGTGTGGGAACGACTTCGGGTGATCTGAGTCGCCCTATCGAGCGACCACTTCATGATCCCCTCGCCTTTAGGCGAGGGCCGTTCAGAGAAGTTCGAGAAGTTCCAGCGGACGTCGAATCAGCCTCTCAGCGCCCGCTTCCTCCAACTCCTCGAGGTCGCGGAAACCCCACAGAACGCCCACCGCGTGCATCCCAGCGGCGCGGGCGGTGCGCATGTCGGTATTGGTGTCACCCAGATAAAGCCACTGTCCAGCAGGAATGCTGAGTTCTTTTGCGATTTGCAGCGCAGCCGCCGGATCTGGTTTTAGCGGCACGTTCGGCAACTGGCCGCGCACGACATCGAATGGCGACGGCTGAAAATAATGCGCAATCGTGCGCTTCGTGAAATCGTCGGGCTTGTTCGATAACACCGCCAGCCTGTGGCCGCGCTTGGCAACCGTGGCCACAACTTCTGCAATCCCCGGATACAGCCGCGTCATGTCGAAGCAGTGCGCCTCGTAATGCTGGCGCATCAGACGGACGGCTTCGTCGGTCAGCGATTGTTTGTCGGGCGGCAGCGCCCGCGCGCAAAGCTGGCGCGCGCCGTCGCCGACCATGTGCCGGTAGCTGTCCAGCGGGTGCATCGGGCAACCGAGTTGCGTGAGCGCCCAGTTGGTCGCGTTGGCGAGGTCGGCCAGCGTGTCGGCCAGCGTGCCGTCAAGATCGAACAGCACCGCGCGAAATTCTCGTGTCATCGAAAACACTCTATCACATTCGTCTAGACCGGAAACGGGCTTCGTGGTAGCGTCGCGGCAACATCAGGAGGATACGATGACGATCATTCGCACAGCTTTATCTGCCGTGGTTCTGTCTGCTTTTCTGGTCGGTTCTGTGTTTGCCCAGGGAATGTTTGGCGGACCGAGGCGCGATCCTGGCACTGGTCTGGCCGAGATCTTTGGCAGGGACAAATCGTTCTCAGCCGTTGCTCACACGACCATCAAAGACCCAAGCGGCAGCGACATGCAGATGGAGGTGAGCTACGCTGTTTTGGAGGGAAAGGTGCGCACGGAAGCGGACATGGCGAAAATGCAGGGAGGCCGAATGCCGCCCCAGGCCCTCGCGCAGATGCAGGCGATGGGAATGGACAAGACCATCACCATCATTCTGCCGGACAAACACACCGGCTGGTTGGTGTATCCGTCGCTGAAGGCCTATTGCGATTTGCCCATGAGAGCAGGTTCATCGTCCACGGAAACCAACAAACTGCCGAAAGTGGAGCGGACCGAAGTTGGCAAGGAGACCGTTGATGGCCATCCGTGTGTGAAATACAAAGTGGTCGTCACTCCAGAGGGTGGAACGGCGGTCAATACGCTCGTGTGGCAGGCCACCGATTTGAACAATTGTCCGGTCCAAATGCAGGTGGATGCCGGCAACGGCGCAACTGTTACCACGCACTTCGAGAACATCAATCAGAGCAAACCTTCCGCGTCGCTGTTTGAGCCGCCGTCCGACTACAAACATTACAGCAGCCCGCAGGAATTGATGATGAGCTCGATGGGCGGGATGCCCGGCGGACGAGGCATGCCACCGATGCCTCCCCCTCGCAGCGGAGGCACCGGCCAAGGCGAATAGCAGGCTTGATTCTCGCGCGCGATTGGCGACAATCACGCCGCGATGAAAAAAGTGCCACAGCGGACGTGGGGCGGACGTTTCTCATCTGCGCCCACCAAGGACGTCCAGACATTCACCGAGAGCATCAGCTTCGACTGGATGCTGTCGCGTCACGACATCGCCGGCTCCATCGCGCATGCGAAAGGACTGGCAAAAGTCGGGATTCTCACGAAAGCCGAGTCCGCCAGGATCGAACGCGGCCTGCGCGCCATCGAGCGCGAGATGGCGTTGGGCAAATTCAAATGGGACCCAGCCTGCGAAGACGTGCACATGAACATCGAGGCGGTGCTCGTCCGCAAGATCGGCGCCGTCGGCAAAAAACTTCACACGGCGCGCAGCCGCAACGACCAGGTCGCCACCGACATGCGCCTCTGGGTGTGCGACGCCGTCCAACAGACGCAAATGAGCATCAGCGAACTGCAACGCGCGCTGGCGTCGCTCGCCGAACGCAACGCAGACGTCGTCGTTCCCGGCTACACGCACTTGCAGCGGGCCCAGCCCGTTTTATTCGCGCATCACCTGCTCGCCTACGTCGAGATGCTTGAGCGCGACGCGCATCGCTTCGACGATTGCGCCCGGCGCGCCAACCTCTGCCCGCTTGGCTCGGGTGCGATCGCCGGCAGCACGATCAAGCTCGACCGCGCCTACGTCGCCAGGCTGCTCGGGTTCGACGGCGTGACGCAAAACTCGATGGACGCCGTCAGCGACCGCGATTTCGTGGTGGAATTTCTGGCGGCGGCGGCGATCTGCGGGATGCACCTGTCGCGTCTTGCGGAAGATTTGATCCTGTGGACGAGCGCCGAGTTCGGTTTCATCACGATTGCCGATGCCTACACCACCGGCTCGTCGCTGATGCCGCAAAAGAAAAATCTCGATATTGCCGAACTCGTGCGCGGCAAGACGGGCCGGCTTTACGGCCATCTGATGGCGGTGCTGACGATGTTGAAAGGTTTGCCGCTGACCTACAACCGCGACATGCAGGAGGACAAATTGCCGCTGTTCATGTGCGCGCAGACGCTGATGACCACGTTGCTGATCGTCTCCGACATGCTCCGCCACACACGGGTCAACCGTGCCCGCTGTGAAGCCGCCGCGAGTGATCCAGCGTTGCTTGCCACCGATCTCGCCGACTTCCTCGTGAAAAAAGGCGTGCCGTTCCGCGAAGCGCATCACACCGTTGGCGCGCTCGTGGCCGAAGCGGAAAAAAGCGGCGTGCCGCTGCCGAAACTCGCTGCGAAGAAGTTTGGGTCTGCAGCCGCTCGCGTGTTTGATGTGCGCCGCGCGCTCGCCGCGCGCACCGCCATCGGCGCGCCCTCGCCGAAAAACGTGCGAGCGCAGCTCGTGCGGTGGAAGCGGTTGCTGAAGTGACGTCGTCGGTTGCCGGTTCGATTTCAGCGGTGCGGCCATTCAACCGCTGATGAACCTGCTACTCGAAGAGCTCCCTGGTTCGCTTGTTGCATGAGCCGCAGAATCATAGGGCAAACTGCCCCCTGCGCCGTGTCGGTGGACACAACCCGCACCTCCGCCCCGAGAGGCCGCGTTCCTTTACCCCCTCCTGGCGAGACGGGCGCGGCGATTCGTTCATGCAATGCCCGGGCCAACATGGATTGAACCGGGCAACTCTGCGTGTCACCGCCGAAACATAATGCTGCCACCGCCGCGAGCCTGTTGTTGGTGGTATTTCTGTGGGGCGGCAACAACGCGGGGACCAAGTGGCTGGTCGCCTCATGGCCTCCGATCTGGACCGGCAGCGTCCGCTTTCTTCTGGCCGGACTGTTGTTGCTGGCAGTGCTGCGGTTTACTCCGTGGCTCGGCGGATCCCACGCGTTGACCGCCGGGTTGCGGCGGCAATTGTGGTTTCGGGGCGGGCTGAGTCTCGCGGTGTATATCGTCGCTTTCAACTGGGCCTTGCGTCTGACAGGCGCTTCCCACGTGGCGTTGTATATCGGTGCGTCGCCGGTGTGGAGCTTGTGTTGGGAAGAGCGGCCCCAACGGACCTGGGCCAGCGCGCGGCGTTACGGAGCGGCCCTCCTCGCGCTGGCCGGTGTGCTGGTGTTGTTCTGGCCGGCGTTGCGCACGGCAAAACCGGACCTGCTCGGAGAATTGTTCGGGCTTGCGGCGAGCATCTTGTGGGCGAATTTCAGCCACCAAATGCGCTTCTTGAGCGCGCGCTTGGGCGGGGCGGAAGTGGCGGCGCACACCATGTGGATGGCGGGGATTGGACTGCTGCCCTTCGGTCTGGCGGAGATTGCCACCCATGGCATCCCCATCAACGCCGGGTGTGTGGGGGCACTGGCGTTCTGCGTCCTGTTTGGTGGCGTGATTCCCTACACGCTCTGGAACAACGCGCTCCGCCATTGGCGCACGAGCCAGGTCGTGCTATTCAACAATCTCATTCCGCTGAGCACGATGACTTGGGCGTATTTCGTGTTGCACGAACCGGTCACGCCCACGTTTTGGTCGGCCATGGTGTTGATTGTCCTCGGGGTGATGCTGGGCCAGGCAAGCTGGACGAAGATTTTTGGAATGCCAGAAGGTTTTTGAGCCGGTAACAACAATTCACTCAGAGGGTATAGCGCTTCCGCGCGACCGTGTCGTTTCTTCTGGATCAGTGACCACGTTCACCGCGAAAGCTTTCGGTGTGAATGAGTCGGCGATTCCTTCGAGGATTTCGCCGATTCGCGGAAGCGGCCTACAGCCAGACGATAGAAACGTGACTTTTTCAACGGCCTCCAAGGCGTTGACCCTTCAGACGGCTGACTACTGCTGCTCCCTCTTGACAAGAGACGGGTGAAGCGGAAGATTGAGGCCGAACACGGAGGCGAAGAGTTATGATCAAAACACCGGCTTATGCTGCTGCTGTTGCCAAGGCGCCGCTGGCGCCGTTATTCATCGAACGCCGCGAGCCCGGTCCGCACGACGTGCTGATCGAGATCCTGTACTGTGGCGTTTGCCACTCTGACATCCATCAAGTCCGCGACGAATGGGCCGCCGGTATTTTCCCCATGGTGCCGGGTCATGAAATCGTGGGACGCATCGCAAAGGTCGGCGACAAGGTGACCCGGTTCAAGGTCGGCGACCTGGCCGGCGTCGGCTGCTTCGTTGATTCCTGCCGGGAATGTCCCGAATGCAAGGCCGGGCTGGAGCAGTATTGCCAGGTCGGGCCGAACTGGACCTACAACTGCCGTGAACGGGACGGCAAGACGCCCACCTACGGCGGTTATTCCACTCGCATCGTGGTGGACGAACAATACACGTTGCGCGTGTCATCCAAGCTGACGCTGGAAGGCGTGGCGCCGTTGCTCTGCGCGGGCATCACGACTTATTCGCCGTTGCGCCATTGGAAGGTGGGGCGCGGACAGCGGATCGGTGTGTTGGGATTGGGCGGACTCGGCCACATGGCGGTCAAACTGGCCGCTTCCTTCGGCGCGGAAGTCACGGTGTTCAGCACCTCGCCCTCGAAACAAGCCGATGCCAAACGTCTCGGCGCGCACCAGTTCGCGCTGACCACCCAGGGCGGGACGATGAAGTCGCTGGCGCACCGGTTCGACTTCATCATTGATACGGTTTCCGCGCCGCACGACCACGGGGCGTATCTGGACACCCTCAAGACCGACGGCGTGATGGTGTGCGTCGGCATTCCCACCGCGCCGCTGTCAGTGCCGCCGTTCAGCCTGATAGCGGGACGTCGAAGTGTGGCCGGTTCGGGGATCGGCGGCATCGCAGAGACGCAGGAGATGCTGGATTACTGCGCCGCGCACAACATCACCTCGGACGTGGAAGTCGTACCGATTCAGCAGATCAACGCCGCCTACGAACGCGTGATCAAAGGCCAGGTGAAGTACCGGTTCGTCATCGACATCGCCAGTCTCAAGTAGCCTGACTTACCGGCGGATCGCTGACCACCGATCACTCACGTCTGGTGACTGAACACTGCTGTCACCACCACAGGTTCGACGTGTGCGATTTTGAGGAAGAACGGCTCTGACAACAGCAACAGATCAGCGTTGCGAGCGGAGAGTTGACCCAGTCCCTTCGCTGGGCAATTATTCCCAGCGGTGTTGAGCGTCACTGCAATGGACGATCTTAGCTTTCCATTCGAACAGGCCTTGGTTTGGTTCACTCACGAAAGTGAGACGCCATACGTCCTCGTGAGGGTTAGCGAGGAACACACGAAGGCATGGAGTGCTGCTCTTGGCGTTCCTGTCCGTCGCTGTTACGTGACTGATGCCCTCCTTGAAGAACGAACGAAGGCGTTGGGCGTGCCGAAATCGCAAATACTCGCAGCAAAGCTCCCAGATTCAGGCTCGATAATGGCCGGCGACTTCGGCGAGATAATTGTCTATTTTTACCAAGCGGCAATGCAGCATCCGCGAGAGGCCTTTGGGCCAAAGAAATGGCGTCTGAAACAAGATCGTATGAAGCCGGCGCCACACTCTGATGTAATCCACTTCGTACTGCCATGTTGGCCGACCCCGAGTGCTGAAGACATTCTTTTGTGTTCCGAGGTCAAAACAAAGTCGACAAATGGAGGCTCAACTCCCATTACTGAAGCAATTGCTGACTGCAAGAAGTGTAGGGTTGTAGTCCCCGGTATGCTGTCTTGCCGGCATCGAGGACAGAAGACAGAAGTCAGGAGGAGGGAAACGACTGTCAGAGTTCCGATCGCCACATGGAGCCTTCGGAGTTTCAGAAGTCAGCGTATACGTCCGCAGTGATATTTTGTGACTACCACGCTCGGCCGTATTGCACCCGCGCCGGCACCGCATCCGTGTCCATTCGTGTGAATTCGTGGCAAAACTCCGCGCCCTCCGTGCCCCTGCGGTGAATGAGATCCGTTCGCTGCTTGCTCGCAAAGAAAGTCAGTGCATATTGTCCCAACGGTCGCGTTCGTTCGTCGTATGGTTGAAACGAAACAAACACCACAACGGATTGCAGAAAACGGAGGCAACACCTATGTCGAGCATCGTATGGTTTGAAGTCCCAGCGGACAATGTCGAGCGTGCGAAGAAGTTTTACGGCGGGTTGTTCGGCTGGAAGATCGAGAAGATGCCGGGGCCGATGGAATACTGGCACATCGACACCGGCGGCAGTGACGGCTCGCCCGATGGCGGACTGATGAAGCGCCAAAGCCCACAACAACAGGGCATCACCAACTACGTCAGCGTGCCATCGGTGGACCAATTCATGGCCAAGGTTCAGAAACTCGGCGGCAAAGTCTGCATGCCCAAGACGGCGGTGCCGCAGATGGGCTACTTCGCCATTTGTCAGGACACCGAGAACAACACGTTCGCCCTCTGGGAAATGAACGAGAGCGCGAAATAGGTGGCCTGAGTCGCATATTGCACGAATTGGTTGTGGGCTGGCAGCCCGAAGGGTTGCCAGCCGCTGCTCGGCGAGGCCTTCGGCGCGAAACCTTGCAGGCTTCGCGCCCTACAATTCCGGGCGCGGTCCGTTTCCGCTTCGACCTGCTGATGCAGTATACGGGCAAGCGCGGTATGCGACGTGAATTGATTCGTCACAATCAGCAGCTATCTTGATATTCTGGCAGCATGGAAAAGAACCGGCTAGAAGCGTTCAGCGATGGAGTGCTTGCCATCATCATCACGATCATGGTGCTGGAAATGAAAGTGCCGCACGGGGTCGATCTCGCCGCGCTGAAACCGGTGGTGCCGGTCTTTCTGAGTTACGTATTGAGCTTCATCTATCTTGGCATCTATTGGAACAACCATCATCACATGCTCTATACCGCCAAGCACGTCAACGGCGGCATTCTGTGGGCGAACCTGCACCTGCTGTTCTGGCTCTCGCTCTTTCCGTTCGCGACGGGTTGGATGGGAGAGAATCATCTCGCGGCCACGCCGACGGCGGCGTATGGCTTCGTGCTGCTGATGGCGGCGATCGCGTATTACATTCTGCAACGCCGGATCATCGCCCACCAGGGCCACGACTCCCTGCTCGCCGCCGCCATCGGCGGGGATTGGAAAGGCAAACTCTCCCCGGTCCTTTACTTCCTCGCCATCCCGCTGGCGTTCGTCAATCCATGGATTGCCAGCGGTCTGTATGTCTTCGTCGCCCTGCTCTGGCTCATACCCGACCGCCGCATCGAGCGCACGCTGGCGCAACGCGGGAAATGATCGACCCGGGATCCGAAAGCTTTCGGAGCGCAGCTACAACCGGAACAATCATTTGGGCAACAGCCACCAGAGATCTAACCGTGGTCGCGCTTGTTTCTCTTTCATTTTCTTGTACGTTGAGAAAACAAAAAACAGGAGGAAGCCATGGCCAAACTAAAAACGATTGCCGGCACGAAGGAGCACAAGGTCGTATCGCGAAAGGATTGGATGGCTGCCCGCAAGGCGTTGTTGGTCCGGGAGAAAAAGTTCACCCGGCTGCTCGATCAATTGAATGCGCAAAGGCGCGCCCTTCCCTGGGTGATGGTGGAGAAGGAATACGTGTTCGACGGGGCGAATGGCAGAGAGACGTTGGCGGAATTGTTCGAGGGCGGGAGCCAACTCATCGTCTATCATTTCATGTTCGGCCCCGGCTGGAAAGAAGGCTGCCCGCACTGCTCGTTTTGGGCCGACCATTACGACGGCACCTTGATTCACCTGAAGCAGCGGGACACGACATTGGTTGCCATTTCACATGCCCCCTGGAAAGAGATCGAAGCCTTCCAGAAGCGAATGGGCTGGAAATTCAAGTGGGTTTCCTCGTTCCAGAACGACTTCAACTACGACTATCACGTGTCGTTTACCCCGGAAGAAATCAAGAGTGGAACTCTCTTCTATAACTACAGGAAAACAAAGATGGACATGACGGACCGCGAGGGAGTCAGCGCGTTCTACAAGGACGAGACCGGCGACGTCTTTCACACCTACTCGTCCTACGCCCGCGGTATCGACATGCTGAACAGCACCTACCATTTTCTCGATTTAACCGCCAAGGGACGCGACGAGAACCCATCGCATCCCCAGGATTGGGTGCGGTATCATGACAAATACATGGAGTCGGCGCATTGCTGTTGTTGACGAGGTCCTTCAGGCAAGGCCACGGGAGGCTAACGGGGCCGCGTCTCATTATTCATCATTTGAGCGTGAGCCGCATTCTTGCCGGCATCGGGGACAGAAGACAGAAGTCAGTGTATATGTCCGCAGTAATATTTCGTGATTACCACGCCCGGCCGTATTGCACCGGCGGCGGCACCGCGTCTTTTTGCCGCAAGATGCGCGCGGCGATGCGCGGCCAATACGGTTCGCGTAAAAATTCCCGCGCCAACAACACAATGTCCGCGCGCCCGTTGCGGATGATTTCCTCGGCGTGCGTCGGCTCGGTGATGCCGCCGACCGCCGCTGTTGCCATGCCCGCTTCGCGCCGGATGCGTTCGGCAAACGGCACTTGGTAGCCCGGGCCGACGGGAATTTTTGCGTCCGGCACCATTCCACCCGAACTGCAATCAATCAAGTCCACGCCCTCGGCCTTCAACCGTCGCGCCAACTCGATGCTTTGCTCGATGTCCCAGCCGCCGGCCACCCAATCCGTGCACGAAATCCGCACCAGCAGCGGCAACCGCTCCGGCCAGACCGCCCGGACGGCGCGTGTCGTCTCCAGCAGAAAACGAATACGATTCTCGAAACTGCCGCCGTAACGATCCCGGCGTTGGTTGGAAATCGGCGACAGAAATTCATGGCTCAAATAACCATGCGCGGAATGCAATTCCAGACACTCGGCACCAGCCGCGAGCGACCGCTTGGCCGCGGCGACAAATTCACTTTGCACGCGGGCGATGTCCGCCTCGCTCATCTCGCGGGGAATTTTTGTTAGCCCGCCGCCGAACGCGATGGCGCTCGGCGCGATTGTTGGCCAGCCGCCCGCGTCGTCCGCCAGCGATGCGTCGCCTTCCCACGGACGTGCCGCCGATGCCTTGCGTCCCGCGTGCGCGATCTGAATTCCCGGCACAGCGCCATGCTGTTTAATGAAACGATTGATGCGCGCAACGGGTTCGATGTGCTTGTCCGCCCAGATGCCGGCGTCGCCGGGCGTGATGCGCCCTTCCGGCGAAACCGCTGTCGCTTCGGCCATGACCAAACCCGCGCCACCCACGGCGCGCGAACCCAGATGCACCAGATGCCAATCCGTCGCCACGCCATCCACGGACGAATACTCGCACATGGGCGACACACCGATGCGATTGCGCAAGGTGATTGATTTGACGGTCAATGGTTGAAAGAGATGCGCTTGGCTGCTCGAATGGCTCGTCATAGTGAGGCCACTATAGCCTCATTGCTCACTTTGAGCCAAACTTGAATTCCCCGCGCAGCGGACACGCTGGTCGAACCATGGCGGTCGCTTACTGCGTGGTGGGGACGAAGGGGACTTCACTCCAGCTTGTCCGCCGGATATTTTGCGAGCGATCTTCCACGAAGGGGTTCTTTTCGGCGGCGATGCGGGCGTTCTTGAAGGCGATGTCCTTCGCATAAGAGCAGGTGACGCCGTTGGCGCCGAGATGCGCTCCCGGTCGGTACCACGCCCTTTTCGCGTTTGACCTGCAGAACGCGCTTCGCTAGTGTTGCGCTCTCATGAGGCAGTTGGGAAACACCGTGCAGACACGATGGAGCCTTGGTCGCCCTTGGCGCCGCCTGCTGAGGCGCGTATGAAAGGCATCGTTCTGGCAGGCGGTCTGGGGACGCGGTTGCAACCGCTCACAAAAATCACCAACAAACATCTGCTGCCCGTGTACGACAAGCCGATGATTTTCTATCCCATCCAGACGCTGGTGGACGCGGGCATCCGCGATTTGCTGATCGTGACGGGCGGCAACAACGCGGGCGATTTCCTCCGGTTGCTCGGCAACGGCAGGATGTTTGGACTTCCGCACATCAACTACGCTTATCAGGAAGGTGAAGGCGGCATCGCCGACGCGTTGCGGCTCGCCGAACATTTCGCGCGCGGCGACAGGATCGTCGTGATGCTCGGCGACAACATCATCGAACGCGGCATCCGTCGCGGCGTCGCGGCGTTCAGGAAACAGCGGCGCGGGGCGCGCGTCTATCTCAAAGAGGTTCCGAACCCGCAGGCGTATGGCGTGGCAGAACTGCGCGGCAACCGCATCGTCCGCATTGTGGAAAAACCCAGGCGGCCCAAAACGAATCTGGCCGTTGTCGGCATCTACATGTTCGACGCCCGGGTGTTCGACATCATCCGCACCCTGAAACCATCCGGGCGCGGTGAATTGGAAATCACGGACGTCAACAACGCGTACGTGCGCCGAGGCCAGCTCGAGTACGATATCCTCGACGGCTGGTGGGCCGACGCGGGCGGCTCGCCGCAAAAACTTCTCGAAACGAGCATCCGCATCGCCCGCCAGCGAGGGCTGAAGTTGTGATCCGCGTCCTCGTCACGGGCGGCGCGGGTTTCATTGGTTCACACTTCGTCAGGTTCGCCCAGCGCGTCCATTCCGACTGGCACATCGTCAACCTCGACAAGCTCAGCTACGCGGGCAATCTCGACAATCTCGCCGACCTGCCCGACGCCAAACGCCACGAGTTCGTCCGGGGTGATGTTGCCGACCACAATCTGGTCGCCAGGCTCTGGCGCGACGGGTTTGACATCGTGGTCAACTTCGCCGCCGAAACCCACGTGGACCGTTCCA
>Ga0326727_10019806_pt1 | contig 13448 bp, 14 predicted proteins | sample MB2enrmetagenome_FD_207643 | JGI IMG/M metagenome (GOLD analysis project Ga0326727, IMG submission 207643) | Lab enriched peat soil microbial communities from McLean, Ithaca, NY, United States - MB29MY | ecosystem: Environmental > Terrestrial > Soil > Wetlands > Peat | place: USA: New York... | reverse complement strand
CCTGACAGACATTCCCCTGACAAAGGGGAAAACTCCATAAGTTCTTATCTCTGTGCTCTTTGCGTTCTTTTGCGGCAAAAATCTTGTTGGAATTGCGTGATTTTCTCTTACAGTGGTACGGATAGGGAGTTGATTCGGATGGCGGGAGTTTCATCCGTGAAATCCGTGAAATCCGTGGTAAAATCTTCGCGAAAATGAGCGACTTTGCCGGAGTGCAGTATCGAGGACGGACCACACGCCACCGGGGACTGTTCCCCGTGCCGCCCGCGACGGCTGCATCTCCGCGGCGGCCCTGAGATGAGTTTTGCTTGCTCACGTAGCTTATTATACCATAGTTTCTAATTTTGTCAACCGGCTTTTTGGAGTTTTTTTAGAGGCCCTGCTTTTGCTGAGGGAATGCCCAATGCGGCCAGCCGCAACCGAATGCGGAATTGCCCGCAGGTGACGCAGATTCACGCAGATGGAGGAGAAGGAGAAGTCCTTCCCTTTGAGTTTTTTGCCGCGGCGGCGCGCACGGAGTGCGCGCCCTGCCTGCCAGGACCAAAGCATTACCCGCCGCCAGTGATTTTTGTGCGGTTTTTGGCCTGGCGGGCATTACAATATGGTGACGTTATGAACGGAGACGCTGAATTGCTGGGCCGCTACGTGGAGGAGCGGTCGGAATCGGCTTTCGCCGAACTGATTCGGCGGCATGTGGATTTGGTTTATTCGGCGGCCTTGCGGGTGGTCAACGGGGACCGCCACCGCGCGGAGGACGTGACGCAGGAAGTCTTTTCCGAATTGGCCAGGCAAGCCAGGCCATTGAGCCGGCATCCCACGCTGGCGGGATGGCTCTACACCACGACCCGGCGAATGGCCCTCAGGGCCGTCCGCACCGAGATCCGTCGAACCCACCGCGAACATGAAGCCATGAACCAATTTCTCACTGAGCCGGAGGCCGGGCCGGAATGGGAACGGCTCCGCTCCGTCCTGGAAGAGGCGATGCATGAGCTGAACGAAAAGGACCGGCTGGCCCTGCTGCTCCGCTTTTTCCAGAACAAGGGGCTGAAAGACGTTGGCGCCGCCCTGGGGTTGAATGAGAATTCGGCCCGCATGAGAGTGGAGCGCGCGCTGGAGAAACTGCGCGCGCAACTCGCCCGGCGCGGTGTGACCTCGAGCGCGGCGGCGCTGGCCTTGACGCTGGCCGGCAAGGCCGTGGCGGCGGCGCCGCCGGCCTTCGTCGCCACCCTCACCGCGGCCTCCCTGGCCGGCACTTCGACCGGAACAGGAGGCGTTTTTACCGCACTGAAACTTATGACCCTGACCAAAGCTCAACTCGGTTTGATCGGTGTCGCCGCGATCCTGGTGGCGATCCCGCTGGCAATGCAACATGAGAACGGCGTCAAGTTGACGGCGGAAAACCAGCGCCAATCCGCCGAGCTGGCGCGGCTTGACGCCGAAAACGCGCGTCTTTCCAATTCGCTGGCCCGTTACCGCCACGCGGCGGCGGTGGCGGAAGCGGCCGGCACGACGTTATCCGCCGGCGCCGGGAGCGCACGTTCCAATAATCTCGTGGCCCAACTGATTCCGAAGACAACCAACGGCATCATCATCAGCTCCTCAAAACTCGAATCCTATCTCAAAGAGCAAAAGCGCAGCGCGGGCAGCCTTCTCGCCGCCTTCCGCATCACCGGCGACAAGACTCTCCTGCAGGAAGCCATGGAAAAATATCCCAACGACCCGCAGGTCGGATTCGCCGCCGTCTTCAAAACGGACTCATCCCCGGAAGAGCATCGCCAGTGGCTCGACACCTTCAAACAATCCGCCCCCGACAATTCCATTCCCAACTACCTCTCCGCCTTGGATTACTTCAAGAACGGCCAGTCGGCCCAGGGCGTGCAAGAACTCAGCGCGGCCGCCGCCAAGGGACAATTCCAGGATTATTCCAGCCAGTTTGTCGAAAACGCGGAGGAAGCTTATATCGCCGCCGGCTACAGTCCGGCCGAGGCCGAGACCCTTGCCACCGGCCAGTTGCTCCTGCCGCAACTGGCCCAGCTCAAAGAACTCAATCAAGACATTGTTGACATGGCCAGGTCCTGTCTTCAGGCCGGCGACTCCGCCTCCGCCCAATCCCTTGTCCAAACCGATCTCCAGCTCGGCCAGCGCTACCACGAAGGTCCGGCTGAGTTCTTGATCAACACCCTGGTGGGCATCGCCATCCAAAGGAACGCCCTCTCGGCCATGGACCCCAACAGTCCCTACGGCGCCGCCGGCCAAACCGTCGCCGATCAACTTAATCAACTCGCCCAACAAAGGGACAACCTCAAAACCCTCGTCCAGCAGGTGGAGGAAATCCTGCCAACCATGCCCGACGAAGACTGGATCAACTACAAGAACCGTTTGATGATGTTCGGCGAACAAGACGCCCTCCGCTGGGTTGTCAACAAATACGGCGCAAAATAGAAATGGACCGAAAATATGAAACCAAATCGAATACTCTGTGCAACCACGGCGGCATTGGCCCTGGTCTTTCTCTCCGCCTGCTCGCGCGACAAGGAGCCGGCGGTCAATCCCACCGGCGTCTGGGAATTGAAGGCTTTCACTGCCGGGAACCAGGCAGTGACCCCACAAACGCTTGCTTTGAAATGGGAGGGCGGCAAGCTGACCGGCACCCTCAGCCGCCAGGCCGGCGCCAAGCTCGAGCAAGTGCCCTTCGATGATGCCCAGCTCAAGGGAAGCGAGATTTCCTTCAGCCTTCATGTTTACGCGCTGCATTACGAGAACAACGTGCTCCAGCCGACCGATACCAACATGGTGACGTACTCGACGTATCAAGGCCAGATCAGCGGCGATACCATGAAGGGCAAGGTCGAGAAGAAGTCCTGGCAGGAGGAAAACAGCCGCACCCTGGATTGGGAGGCGACGCGCGTCAAAAGCACTGCTCCCTGATTTTTGGGCGCATTTCACTTTTTTGGGTGCTTCGATGTCGTGGACGGGATTTCAGCGGTTGAAAGGATTGAGAATTGGTCATTGAAAATTTGTCATTTGTCATGTAAACACTACCGGCATGACGCCCCAGCAACTCTCCGAACGATTGTGGCAGTCTACGGCCCGCATCGCCAAGGTGGTGGACGCGCTGCCGGAGACCCGCGTGGGCCGGCACGTCGCCGCATGACAAAGTTGACCGCCAGCATCCGGCGTCTGTTGGAACATCGGCGGCTCCCATTCGCGCTGGCCCTGACGGCGATTGTGTTGATGCTGCCCGCCTTGCGGGCGGGGCTGTTTTGTGACGATCTCATTCAGCGACTGAACGAGCTTACGCCCGCTGATTTGCCGGCACACGCGGTTGACACCGGGTTTGTGGCAAAGGATTCCGGCAGTTTCAGCACGGTTGTCAATCACCTCTTCGATCTTGTTCACAAAGGGGAAGCGGCCGCGCGGGCCAGGGATTATGGCGTCGCGCCGTGGTGGGCGCCCGAAGGGTGGACGGCGGCGTTGTGGCGGCCCGTGACGGCGTTCACGCACTGGCTGGATTACCGGCTCTATCCCCACAGTCCCGCGCTGATGCACGCGCACAGCATCGCCTGGTACGCCTTGGTGGTTTTCCTGGTGGCCACGCTTTACCGCAGGGTGGCGGCGTTGGCGACCGGCGGCCGATTTCAGGAGAAGGCGCCGCAGTCCGCAGCCGGGGAAGAAACAGGGTTCGGTCTTTGCGTGGCGGGTGTAGCGGCCTGCCTGTGGTTGCTGGACGGCAACACTTATTTCCCGGTGATGTTCGTGGCCAACCGCGGTTTCATCATCGCGCTGGCTTTTGGGATGATGTGCTGGCACTGCCATCTGCGGTGGCGGACCAGCCAATCGCGAAAGTGGATGTGGCTGTCCGCGTTGTGTCTGGCGCTGTCGCTCCTGGCCGACGAGGGCGGCGCATCCACGCTGGCTTTTCTGATGGCCTACGCGCTGGTGCTGGATTCAGGAGGCTGGCGATCCCGCCTTGCCAGTTTGTTGCCTGCCGCCGCTGTTGTGATCGTCTGGCGGGCGGTTTATGTCGCCTCCGGTTTTGGCGTGGGAGATTTTGCGCTGTATGTGGACCCAGGTTACGCGCCGCTGACATTTCTAAAGGGCCTTATTCCCAGGGCAAATGGGGTTCTCGGCGGGCAACTCAGCGAGGTTGCGCCGGAACTGGCCCTGGCGTTGAACGCAACGTGGCAGACGATCCTGGCGCTTTTCTTCGCTGGTGTCACTCTGGCTTGCGCCCTGGCCTTTTGGCCTGTCGTGCGCCGGGACAAAGTCGCGCGATTCTGGGCGGTGGTGCTGCTGCTGGCGGTGGCGCCGGCGGCGACCGTGTTCCCGCTGACCAAGAATCTGGGATTCGTCGCGGTGGGGGCCTACGGAGTGATCGCTTCGTTCCTCGTCGCGTTCGCCACCGCTCCGGGCCGGGCGGCATTGCCGGGGCTGATTCGGCCAATCGCGTGGTGCGTTGCGGTTTGCCTGCTGGTGGCACACATCTGCGTGCCCGCGGCGGCGAGAATCGTCATGGCGCGGATAAGTCCGTTGATTCCGGAAATTTCGGCGCACGACTGTTCTTTCGATCGTGTGCCGGAAATCGGCGAGCGGGACGTGGTGGTGATTAACGATCCCACCTTCCTTACCATCATTGTTCCGTTTTATCGCACTTACAGCGGCCAGCCCCTGCCGCGAATGGTGAGGATTCTGGTTCCGGGCAGCGTCCCTTTCCAGGTGAGCCGGTCGGACCCTTCGACGCTGATCCTCAAGGCCAAAGGATTGGATCTGTTTGACTGCCCTGACGTCGGGCCAATCCATCCGGCCTACCTCTGCAAAGAGATCAACCACCAGCTCTTTGGCGACCAAATCCTGAAAACCGGCGACCGCGTATCGAACAAGGAGTTCGTGGCCGAAATACTGGAGGTCAGCCCAAGAGGCGCGCCGCGCTCGGTGGCGTTTCACTTTGACAAGCCCCTTGAGGACGCCGGAAAGGTTTGGCTGTTTTTCGACTGGGGCCGCTGGGCGCATTCGCCTTTTGCGCTGCCAAAGCCTGGAGAAACGATCGAGGTCGCCGGCGCCGATTCGCCGCATCCTTCGCCACTTCGACAGAAATCGGACGGCCCCTGAGACGGTAATAATCTGATGGGCATTCCCACTTTTGCGGCGGTCACAGACCGCCGCTACAGGCGCTCTCCGTCAATCATGGAGAAGGGCACTGCGCCGGTGTGATGGACAATGGCTTCGGCGCATTGTTCCGTCCGGCCGGTGAAGGGAATGGCCACGAGGTCGGCCCGGCTGCCGGGTGAGAGTTCGCCGGCCAGGCCCTGCCAGCCGAGAGCGCGCGCGCCGTTGCGGGTGGCCATTTCCACAATGGCCTCCGGGGCGGCGGCCGGATGGGCGCCGGCAAACACCCACATCTCGTCAAACAAATTCAGTTCCGGTTTCCGGCCGCCGCGGGGCGGGACGCTGGCCAGGCTGTCGGTGCCGAGGCAGACGTTGACGCCCGCCGCCGCCAGTTCCTCATAGGGAAAACGCCGATGGCCGAAGTAGGCGTGGCTGCGGGGGCAATGGGCCACGCTGGACCCGCTGCGCGCCAGCGCCGCGATGTCGGCCGGCTCCAGATAATTGGAGTGGACGGCCATGAAATTTTCGCCCAGCAGGCCGCAGCGTTCCACCTGGGCCAGCGGCGTTCCCAGGCCGCAATCGGACATGTCGCGCTGGCTTTCCAGCCAGTCAAACATTGGCCCGCGGCGGCGCGTGAACATTTCAAATTCCTCGGCCGACTCCGCAACGTGCATGGCCACGCGCCATTTTCTTTGCCGCGCCAGCCGGGCCGTTTCCCGGAGCAGCGGCGTGGTGGTGGAATAGAGCGCGTGGGGGGAAAGTCCGGCCAGTCCGCGCCCCGGTGCCAGGCTGTCAATTTTCGCCGCCGCTTCGCCCAGGATGTCTTCCGGCGGGCGGCGGCTCTTGACGCCTGTCAATTCGAGGAACGACGCCACGCGCAACGGCGTGCCGGTCCAGACTTCGGGCAGCAATTCGGGCACCGCTTCGATGTCGGCGACGGTGGTGACGCCGGTTCGCGCGAGCATGGCCGCGCCGGCCAGCCAGGCGTGGGCGTAATCGGTGTAGCTGGCGAGCGCCTTGAATTGGAGCAGCGATGAAATCCAGTCCGGGAACTGCTGCGGGGGCGGCAGGCCGGTCATGCCGGTGTAATCGAGGTGGCAATGGGCGTTGATCAAACCGGGCAGCAAAATCATCTCGCCCAGGTCCACGGGGGATTCGGCGAAATGCGCCTTGATTTCCGGCCACGAACCGATCTCTCCGATCCGCCGGCCGCAAACCGACACGGCTCCGTCCGGGATGGCAGGCCGGCCGACCGGCCAGACGATGCGGGCGCGAAGGATCACTCCGGGCGCGTTTCCGCCGATTGGCGTTTGGTCTTGACGCGGGAGGCGATGGTATGTTTGCGCGCCTTGTATTTGTTATGGCGCTTGCGCAATTGCTGTTCCATCTTCTTGGTCACAAGGTCAATCGCGGAGTACAAATCACTCTGGCAATCCTCGGCATAGAGGTCGGGGCCGGGCACGGCCAGCCGCAAGGAGCAGGAGAACTGGCGATCGGGCACTTTCAGATGGTCGTGTTCCACCGAGACCCGCGCGCTGGTGGCGTAATGATCCAGGTGTTCCAATTTTTCAATTCGGGTGAGGATATGATCTTCAATCGCTTTGGTCAGGGTGACGTTGTGCGTCGAGAGAATGAACTTCATAGAGTTAAGTTGCCTCGAATCGTCGAAAAAATCCAGCAAAACTCTTGCAAGCGGGCGGATGAAACTGACAGGCCGGGACAGGTCGCGTCGTTCCAAGGCGTCCGGTCAGGCGTCAATTGGATTGATGGTGCTGCGCCGAAGACCCGCCGGGTGTGGCCCGGTCAGCTTGGTTGAGGAGCTGTTCTGTGATCGTTCGCAAGCGGTCAAAATCGAACGGCTTGTCAATGACCGCATCCACCGGATTGTCCACGCCGGCTTTATGTCCAAATCCGGTGATCATCAGAATCGGCTGGCGCGGGGCCATTTGGCGGATGCGGGCCGCCAGTTCGTTGCCCTTCAGGAAGGGCATCTCATAATCCGTCATCACCAGGTCGAAGTGCCCCCGCGCGAACAGGCCCAGCGCCTCGGCCCCGTTGTTGGCCACCACCATCCGGCAGCCGAGTTGGCGCAGCGCCAGACACAACGTGTCTCGCACAAGCCCTTCATCCTCAACCAGTAAGATGTATTTTACTGCCGGTCTGTTACTGCTCGCGTTCATTTGTCAGCGCCTCCAAAAAGCAGAATCCCTGCCATCTCGTTTTTGCGAATCCAGGAATGGGGATGGAGATTAGGATTAGGATTAAGATTAAGAAAGGAAGCCATCCTTATGATGAAAGGCCTCCCCACGCTGCTTTATCACTTATAATTTGGCATTTATCATTCCCGATTCCTCCCCCATACTCCTCCCGTGCCGACCAGAATCATCTCCGTGGCCAATCAGAAAGGTGGCGTGGGCAAAACGACCACCGCCATCAATCTTTCCGCCTGCCTGGCTGCCGCCGGCCGCCGCGTCCTCCTGGTGGACCTGGACCCCCAGGCCAACGCCACCAGCGGCCTCGGCCTGGAGAAAACCGAAGGCGCCAGCGCCTACCGCCCCCTCCTGGGCCAGGGCGCCCTGGAGGAAAAAATCAAACCCACCGCTTTCGACCGCCTCAGCATCATTCCCAGCGAAGTGGACCTGTGCGGCGCGGAAATCGAAATCGCCCGCGCTGAAAACCATCTGCAGCGCCTCTCCCTCCTGCTCCAGCCACCCGTTTTCCAGGAGAGCTTCGATTTCATCCTGCTGGATTGTCCTCCTTCCCTGGGCATCCTCACCCTCAACGCCTTTGCCGCCTCCGACCATCTGGTCATCCCCCTGCAATGCGAGTACTACGCCCTGGAAGGCATCTCCACCAGCCACCGCGTCCTGAGCCAGGTGCGCGACGGCGGCATCAACCCGCGCCTCAACCTGCTGGGCATCCTCATGACCATGTTTGACAGCCGCACCCGTCTTTCCGCCCAGATCGTCGGCGAAGTCCGCGACCATTTCGGCCCCACCGTCTTTGACACCGTCATCCCCCGCAGCACCCGTCTGGCCGAGGCCCCCAGCTTCGGCAAACCGATCATTTATTACGATCCCTACAACGCCGGCGCCGCCGCCTACGAAGTTCTGGCCCGCGAACTTCTCCAGCGCCTCGGCGAAAAATAAGGAAGGATTCAAAATAGAATGGTCATCCGCCGCCGCTTCGCTCTATTTTACAACGATTTATGGCCAAGCAAATCGCCGAAATGATCGTGGAATCCGCCACCATGGAATTGCCCGACACCAAGACCCTGCGCCTCCGCTGGCCTCCGGGCTACGACCCTGAATTCAAGACCGGCCAGTTCATCACCCTGTACTTCCCCGACAGCCCCGCCTACAAACGCGCCTACTCCCTCTGCTCCTGCGCCCTGGACCGCGGCTTCTACGAAGTCGCCGTCAAGCGCGAGGGCAAAATGGGCACCCGCGTGGTGGATTGGGTCCAGACCGGCGACAAACTGGCCGTCATTCCCCCCACCGGGCGGTTTCTCCCCGTCTTCGAGCCGGACAAACATCTGGTCTGCATCGCCGGCGGCTCCGGCGTGACTCCCTTCCGCGCCTTCGTCCGGGAAGCGACGCGCCGCGGCCTGGCGACCAGAATCACCATCCTTTACAGCGTGCGAACGACGAATGATATTATATTTGACAAAGAATTTCGTGAACTCGAACAGGCCAACCCCAATTTCAAATTCCTGGTCACCTGCACCCGGCTTGCTCCCGACCATCCCTGGCCCGGCCGCCGCGGCCGCATCGAAGCCGCCTGGGTCCGCGAACAGATCACCGACCCGGCCAAGACCGTTTTCTACGCCTGCGGCCCCAACGCCCTGGTCGAAGCCGCCGAGCATCTCGTCGTCGAAGAAATGAAAGTCCCCAAGGAGCGGATGATCGTCGAAAAATGGGGTTGATCCCCGAAACCAGGTGGCGGGGCGCATTTCGCATTTTTGGGTTCCCCTCTTAATCTTAATCCTAATCTTACTCTTAATCCCCCATCTGAAGATTAAGAGTAAGATTAGGATTAAGATTAAGAAATCGGAAAAGGCCGCCCAAAAATGAAATGCGCCCAAAGGGCGCGCGTTGGAACAATAAGGCTCCCATGTCCGCCAAGCTTGCTGTAACTTCTGTCCGTCTCCGTTGTCTGGATCGGTGGAACATGGCGGCCAGAGTGGAAGCACAAAGCAACCGCCGGCCGCCCGTCGGAAAATTGAAACCGTTATTCTTATGAAAAAATCTATCGCAGTCGCGCTGCTCAGTTTGAATTTCGCATGGTTTGGGCCGGGCGCGCCAGCCCAGGAAGCCACCGCTCCCGCCGCCGCGGATATTGCGGCCAAAGTGGCCGCCAAATACGCCGGACTGACCAGCCTGGCTGTCACGGGCCGCGTGATCACGGATATTGACATGTCCGGCGGAAAAGACCCCGCCCCTGCGCCCAAGACCGACGAATTGAAATATGACCTGGGCCAGCCGGGAAAAGTGACCACGTTCAGCATCCGCCTGGCCAAGCCGGACCTGTATCGCGTCGAATGGTCGCAAATGCTGACCGAAAGCTACACGCAAAAAGGCGCCGCGTGGTCCAGCGGCAAGGGTGATTTTCTCCTGCTGGGCGGCAAGCAGCGGACCATCGAGGGCGGAATGCAAATGGCCTTGGGGTCCGCCGCCGGGGTTTCCGGCGGCGCGGCATCCACCCTGCCCTCTGTCTTTTTCCAGTCCAAGACCAACCAGTTGCCCAACCAGTTGCAAGGCCTGGCCAACCTGGTCCTGCTGCCGGAGGAGAAGATCGGCGACGATTCCTGCTACGTCCTTTCCGGTGAGAAGAGCGGGCAGAAGTTGATTTACTGGATCACCAAGGATTACTTGGTGAAACAAAAGAAAATGGTCCTGGGCGGCGAAATGAAGATTCCGGACATAAGCGATGAGGATCTCAAGAAGACCTTGAGCCAGATAGGTGAGGCGACCACGCCGGAAGCCATTGCCAACATGAGGACCACGATGAAAACCATGCAGGCCGCAAGCTCAAAAATAAAAGGCTCGATCACCGAGAAATACGAGACCTTCCAAGCCAACCCGGTCTTGCCCAAGGAATCCTTCGAGAACGCGTCGGACGCCGCGGGCAAGGCTGGAAACTGACATTTTTCCGTTGCATAAAGTGGTGCCCCGGGAGGGATTCGAACCCACGACCAATTGATTAAGAGTCAACTGCTCTGACCAACTGAGCTACCGAGGCAACCAATTCAAATTGAAGCACTTACAATGTTTTTATGATTTAAAACTTGACAATATGATACTGCAATCTGATACTGCTCGCATGAATAAGAGCAAAGCAACAAAAGACTCGGAATGGCAGAAGACGCCATACGCAAATTTAGTCCGTTACAAATCATCAGGCATGTATTTCGCACGGTTTCGGGTGAAGGGCAAGCTGATTCGGTGCAGCCTGAAAACCACGCAGATTTCGGTCGCCAAGCTCCGGCTGGGTGATTTGGAGAAACAGGAGCGCCAGCGGGCGGAGCATCAAACGGCGGTGGCTGGGGGCACGATGACCTTTGCCGATGCGTTGGCGATTTACGAGCAACGCCTGGCAGGGGATGGTTCCTTGAAGCCGCGCAGCAAAGTTTTCCGGAAAGACCGGATCGCGGCTCTGCTTAAATCATGGCCAAGTTTGGTGAAAACCGATACTCGGAAAATATCCAAGAGCGATTGCATGGGTTGGGCGGCTGATTACGGGCAGAATGTGGCGCCGTCGAACTTCAACAACACTGTTGGCACCTTGCGGCTGGTGCTGGATATAGCGGTTGAGGCTGGCGCACGTTATGACAATCCCGCCCGGTTCATCAAGCGGTTGAGGGTGCTGCCGAAAAAACTTCAATTGCCAAGCGAAAGTCAATTCCTGGCCTTGGTTGCTGAAATCGAGAAGGGCGGGGCGTGGTGTAGTCGTGATTGTGCAAATCTAGTGCGTTTCCTGGCGTTCGGAGGTTTTCGCAAAGGTGAAGCGGCGGCGATCACCTGGGGAGACTGCGATTTTGACAAAGGGGAAATAGTGGTCCGGGGAGATGCGGAAACCGGCACAAAGAATTGGAGCATTCGCCGTGTTCCAATGATCCCTGAAATGCGGCAACTTTTGGAGGGGCTTCGGGCGCAACGGTCGGAGGAAGCGGCAACAGGGGCGGTCATGCAGGTGCAGGAGTGTCAGGGGGCGATAAACTCAGCCTGCAAGAAATTGGGCATTGCGCGTTTCACTCATCACGACCTGCGACATCTTTTTGCAACGCGGTGCATCGAGTCCGGGGTGGACATTCCCACCGTATCGCGGTGGCTCGGCCACAAAGATGGCGGCGCGTTGGCGATGAAAGTCTACGGACACCTCCGCGACCAGCATTCGGTCAACATGGCGCAACGCGTGACCTTCGTCCACACAAACGCTTCGAATGTGATTAGTTTGCCGGAAAAACAAGCGATTCGAGGATGAGCGCGAAATTCAAAGGTCAACGGCAGTGGATCCGGGGAATTCTCACGAGGTTTGACGCATTGGCAGCGCAGCAGCCGAAACCCTTCAACGAGGGGCCGGACTGGCCGGAGTGGGTGTGGAATCTATTTGGCATTCTCATGGGAATCGGGTATCCGGGAGTCAAGTTCAAGAATGTAAAGAAATGGAAAGCCAAAGACCTCGGCCGGTTTTTGGGTCGGCAATACGCCGGTGAATACTTAATTCAAGGTGGGGTGCCTCTGAGTTCACGGGTGATTGAAGAAGGAGAGAGGGCTGCGGTATGGATGGAAAGGCGGGCGAAGGAAAGAAACCCAGACCTTGACTTGGCTGAACTTCAAAAACAGTTTGTGAAAGAGATGAAAGCATGGAGGCCGATATTCATGAAGTTCATGCAAGAAGCTGTGTCTTCCGCCTGTGAACGTCCGTACTTGGAGTCCTCCGCCTTCTTTGAGGCGTTCGGCAAAGCTGTTGTGATGAAACCCGACGAGTTGCTCACGGAGCGTACAATGGGTGTCGGTGATAAAATCTGTTGGGTAATGATCGCGATGTGGCAGGAAATTGAGCAGTTGCAAAGCGTAGGCCAACTTCACCGTGCCTTGGAGCAAGGCTTGAAACCTAAAGGCGTAATCGTCAAGTATAAGAGAATTGAAAAATTGTGTCAGCGCATCAAATTGAAGTTCAAAGGACCGGGGCGTCCTGCAGGCAGCAAAAATCAGACAAATTCCACATCGCTCTAGGGGTATATTCTAATCTTCGGCTTTGATCCATAGTTCGTCCAGTTTTTATGGACGAACATTTTAACAGCAAAGTTGAGCAGGTGCCCAAACTGGCGCTGAACCGGATTGAGACGGCCCAGGCCATTAGCCAAAGCCCCGCCACGGTTGACCGTCTGACCAAACGGGGCCTTCTGTGTCCCTCCCGTGCCACGCGGCGTCCGGTTTATGCCGTGAAGGAAATTGAACGCTTCCTCAAGGCGACAACCCCTCAGTCGGATTGGGCAGTATGAAACCAACCTGGCGAAACCTCATTCAAGATTTTCCCGCCGCATTTCCGCGCGACGACGGGGACCAACCAGCGCGGCGCACAAACATCGGCTGGCAATGGGTATGCGTACAACCGCCAGCCACAGAGGAAAGGAACAGATATGACAGTGAAAGTATTGGTAATGAGTGATCGGTCGGATGAGTACATGGGCAAAAAGGGTCTGGTGAAACAGCAAATCATCACGGTGATGGACCAGAGCGACACCGGCGAGCGTTTGGGGCAACCCATCGAATACGCCATGAGCGATGAGGAGAAGCCCGTCCATGCCGGCAAGTTGCAGGACCGGGTGATCAACCTGGGCATCCGGGAATTGATCCCATTCGGCGGCCGGATGCGGGCCAGGGGCAAGATCGTCGGCCTGGTTGGCAAATAGGACCGGCCCATGCATAACCCCGAACTCCACGCCTTGGCTGCGGTCAACTGGCAATATTTCTGCTCGTTTTCATTCAGGAGCGAGAAGCATTGTGCCAGGTTTGGGCCGCAAATGTTCGTCGCGCTGATACGAACCCAGGCGCGGAGTTTCGGTGTGCATTATTCTAAAATCCTTTGGTGTCTGCGGCGTGAGCGTGGCGAGGCCACGGCCCGCTGGCATCAACATGCGGTAATCGCGGGGCTGCCTCCTTCTGCTGGCCCGCGCAATTGCCTCGCCCTGATGTCTCAATGGGAGAGTTTGGGCGGGGGGATTGCGCGGGTCAGCGTCTATATTTCTTCACTCGATGGACTGGATTATATTTTGAAGGGGAGCGGTTTGACCGAGTCAAAGGCCAAACGATGGGCCGGCGACTATCACGAACTGG
>Ga0326727_10019804_pt1 | contig 13449 bp, 4 predicted proteins | sample MB2enrmetagenome_FD_207643 | JGI IMG/M metagenome (GOLD analysis project Ga0326727, IMG submission 207643) | Lab enriched peat soil microbial communities from McLean, Ithaca, NY, United States - MB29MY | ecosystem: Environmental > Terrestrial > Soil > Wetlands > Peat | place: USA: New York... | reverse complement strand
CGTCCGAGTGCGAGAACAGGGATTGATACCCCTCCGCCGGCAGGTTCTTATGGCCCGCCACAAACGACGGCGCGCCGACCTGCGGCACAAACAGGAAATCGCCCAGGTCCGGACAGCCGGTGCCGCTCAGGTGAGTGAGACTGAATCCCTGGATCGTGGGGTCCGTATATTCGTAGCCCGAATCGGTATCCCAGTTAGTGGTGTCCGTATCCGGACTGCACTGGACCATGCCGAAGGGGGCCGACGGCCCGGGAAAAGTATTGCCCTCGCCTTGCGCGCCGACAAACGGCCGGATGTAATCCGACAAGCGGGCCGGCCCGGCGGTGGCGGTGGCGGCGCAGGCCAACGCGGCACCCAGGGTAAAGCATACATGAAGCAAGTTCTTTTTCATTTTGGTGTGGAAACGATGGACAAACGTTAGGGGTAAATTAGCAAACTGGGTTGGGGATGAAAAGTGTTCACTGGGCTGCGGCTGGCCATCACGTGGCCGCCGGCTTGTCCGCCGGCAGTTCCCGCTGGACGGCGGCCTTCCATTCGTCAGAGATAACGAGCGTCCCCGCGCCAGCGGCAGACGCGCCCAGCAACAGAGCCGCCGCGATGGCGCTCCGAATCAAGGGTGTTGCCGACTGCACCGGCCTCTCCAAGCCAACCATCTCCATAGATTCACGGCTGGCCGGTTTTTGTCAACAAACTTCGGCGCGCGGGGCGGTTGCTTTCCGCGGCGAATTTGTACGTGCCCGAGCCGACCTCAAATTCAGCCAACCCATCCGCCGCGCGCAGGAATTTCACGCCCACCGCCTGGCTGGCCGGACGGCCGCTCTCGGTCACCCCTGCCGCGTCCGTGGCCGGCACACAAACGGTAGCCGTGGTATTCGCCGGAATCACCACCGTCAATTCCACCCGGTCGCCCTGGCGCTTCCAATCCGTGGCGATGGTGCCGTGGATGGAATTGTAACTGGCCTTGGCCCAATCCAGGCCGTCGTGAATCACCGGGCTAATTACGATACGCTGGTAACCGGGACTGGCCAGGCGAATGCCGCCGATGCCGCCAAAAAGGTATTCGCCGCAGGAACCCAGCGAATAATGGTTGAACGAATTCATGCCCGGGTCCTGGAAGCCTTTCTCCGGGGTCCAGCCATCCCACCGTTCCCAGATGGTGGTGGCGCCATGTTTCACCGAGAATAGCCAGGACGGGAAGGTATCCTGCCGCAATAATTCATACGCGGTATCCTCGGCACCGGCCTGCGTGAGCACCGGCAACAAATAGCTTACGCCCACAAACCCGGTGGACAAGTGCCCGCCCTTGGCCTCGATATCCGCCTGCAAATACTGCGCCGCCTGGGCCCGCGCCGCCTCCGGCAGCAGGCCGAACTTCAGGGCCATCGCGTAATCGCATTGCGTATTCCCCGTCAACCGGCCATCCGCCGCGAGATACCGCTGGTCGAAGGCCGCCTTGATCCGTTCAAAAAGCTGGTCGTATTTGTCCGCTTCCGCGGTGCGGCCCAGCGCCCGATACGAACTCGCCAACAAATGCGTGGAATAGGCAAAGAACGCCGTACCGATCAAATCCTTCGGCGTGTCGGCGCCAATGGACAACCAGTCGCCATAGTCGTTCCCGCGATCCCGGTCACGAATCAAGCCGTCGCTGTGCTGTTCCAGATAATCCACCCAGCGCGTCATCGCCGGCAGATGGCGTTCCAGAATCCGCTTGTCGCCATAAACTTCGTAGATGGTCCAGGGACAGATCACGCCGGCATCACCCCAGGCGGGAACGCCATTGACGCCCATGGTATTGGGGCTCACGTCGCTGAACGATCCCTCCGCGGTCTGGCCGTCGTCCACATCCACCAGCCACTTGCTAAAGAAAGACGCCACATCGGCATTGTAGGTGGCCGTGCGGATGAACACCTCGGCATCCCCCATCCATCCCAGCCGCTCATCGCGCTGCGGACAATCGGTGGGCACGCTAATGTAATTGCCGCGCTGGCCCCACCGGATGTTGGATTGCAACTGATTGAGGCGTGGATCGGAACAGGCAAACGTGCCCGTCCGCAGATTATCAGAGCCGATGACCAGGCCGGTGACGGTGCCCGCCTTGGGCTTGCCGGTCAGACCGCTGATTTCCACATAGCGAAAACCGTGGAAGGTAAAGCGGGGCTGCCAGATTTCAGTTCCCCCGCCCCGGCAGACATAGTGATCCACCGAGGGCGCGCCGCGCAAATTCGTGGTATAGATGGTGCCGTCCGGATTGAGCATTTCCGCGTGCCGCAGGGTGATCCGCGTACCGGCGGCGGCGGCAACCTTCAGCCGCACCACGCCCACCATGTTCTGGCCCATATCATAAACCCAGTGCCCCGGCTGGGGCTCGGTGATTTTCACGGGCTTCAGCTCGGCCACCTCGCGCACCGGCTCCATGACTTGCGCATCCAGCTCTCGACTCGATTCAGACCGAATGGTCACGGGCTGCCACTGGCCGTCATCCAGCTTCCGCTCGTCCCAGCCCTTGATCTCCTGCCGTGCATCGTAATCTTCCCCCAACATGAAATCCGAGGCCCCGATGGGGCTGGCATGCCATTTCCAGGAATCGTCTGTGACAATGGTCTCCACGTGCCCATCGGCATCGGTGATCTCGAGCTGGGCCAGCAAGGCCGGGGTTTTTCCGAAATACTCGAAGCCGCCATTGCCAATGTGCCCGCTGTACCACCCGTCGCCCACCAGCGCCCCCAGGGCATTGGCGCCGCCGCGCAGCCAGGAGGTAACATCATAGACCTGATAGCGCACACGTTTGCGGTAATCCGTCCAGTCCGGCGCCAGGACGTGGTCGCCCACGCGGTGGCCGTTGAGATGCAGCTCGTATAGCCCGAGTGCCGTCACGTAGAGCCGGGCGCTCCGGACGGAGGAAGACACGTTGAACGCTTTTCGCAAATACGGCACGGGTTCGGACCCCGGCAATTCCAGGGTCTGGTTTTCGTCCACTACCTTGACGAACGATTGCCCGCCCAATTCGTACTCCACGCGCAGTTGCTTGGCCAGGCGACCCGCCGGATTCACGCCCAGGCTGTCGTCGTTGGCCACGATCTTTAAGTGATTTCCCACGATTTTCCCGGTCAGGAGCGTGGTGACATCGGCCGTCTGATAATCCGCTGCCGCCCCGTAAACGGCGCGCCGAATGGTCAACGCACCACCGGCCCTGTCCGGCCCGGTGGAACTGATCCATTGGGCGGTCCAATCCGTGGGTGCAAGAAATCCCATTTCCCAAGTCGCCGCATCGCTCCAGTCACCGGCTTCGCCATCGCGGTCCCAGGCCTGGACTTTCCAAAAGCAACGCTCGCGCGAAACCAGCGGTTTGCCGGCATATTCAATCTGCGCCGTCTCCTCCGCCGCCACCTTGCCCGAATCCCACAAGTCGCCGGTGCCAGCCTTCAGCAACTCCGGCGTGGAAGCCACGAGGATGCGATAGGCGGTCTGCTTTTCCGCGCGCCGGTCCGCCGTCACGATCCAGCTCAGGCGCGGACTCGCCGCGTCGAGTCCGAGCGGGTTGACCAGGTATTCGCACCGGAGGTTCTTGACGCTGAGCTCCGCCGTGCAGACGGTGGCCAGGAAAACCCCCAGGAGGGTCAGGATGTACTTTGATGGATTCATGTTCATTGCTTGGATCATTTAACGCGGTCTATAAAGAGGTTGATTTTGGGGCTTGCACATCAGGAGTCAATTCCCGATCAGCCGATAAAACTTCTGCGGGCCATTGGTCAGGGAATTGGTCCAGGCGAGGGTCGTCTGCGCGGCCACGAAATTTGTCTCCGTTCCCCAGGTCGTGGACAGCAGGTTGGTGGTGCTTTGGAGTTGATAGCTGTGGCCGGAGACCAAGCCAGCCGTGTTCATGATGAAGTCGCCGGAGCCGTCGGTGGACGCACTGCCGTTCAGAGAGGGTGCCGGCAGCGGGTTGGCGGTGCCGTAGGCGGCCACTTCCGTATAACCAACGGCGGTGTTCTGCTGGCTGGCGGAAAAGATCCATTGCAGGTACTGCACGCCGGTCAAATTGGTCACCGCGAGCGAAGTCCTCGTCCCCCCGGTGCCGTCCTCCGTGGGATAGGGCGAAGGATTGAAAGCCACCGCGGCCAGGTTGTAGAAATTGGTGCCGTCGGGTGAGTACTTCACGGCGTAGTTCGCATCTTCCCGGCCATCATCCTGCCACGCTGTGTAGGTGGCCACATTCGTGATGGTGTAGCCGCCGCCGTTGGTGCCCGGCCCCAGGTAAAACGTGATGGCGCCACCGCTGATTTCAAGGCTCCGGTTGGTGGTGAGCGGCGCGCCAATCAATCCGTCGTAGAGCGACGCGGCGGTCAGATGATTTTCCGAGCCGAACGTCAACGTATTGGCGGTCATCTTCGTCGTTTTATTGGTCAGCAAGTCACCGGCGAACAGCGGGGGAAAACTGCCTCCGGCGTAAACCACATCCGTTTCCGTCACCGTGGGCGGAATGACCGCCGCGGGGTACGGGGAAGACCAAAAATACTGGCCCGAACCGACCGCAAACAGGGCGTAATTGTTCGAGGTGCCGAGATAAGTCACATTCGGCGAATTGGCGGCGAGCACGCCGCTTTCGGTGATGGCGCCGGCGTTGGTGGTGGGCACCCAAACTTGGGCCGTGGTGTTGGGCGGAATGACCGTCGCCAAATTGAACGTGCCCCCGGCGTTGGTCCACGCGGTGGCGATGGTGCCCCGGACGGAATCGTAGCTGGCACTGGCCCAGCTCAAACCGGAGCCCGGCACCGGTTGAATCAGCAGGGTTGCATAACCGGGACTGGCGGCATTGATGCCGGCGACGGCACTATAAAGATATTGGCCCACGGCGCCAAAGGCGTAATGGTTGAAGGAATTCATGTCCACGGTCTCAAATCCCCCGCTGGGGGTCCAGCCATCCCAACGCTCCCACATGGTGGTGGCGCCCAGGGTCACTTGATACAGCCAGGACGGGTAGGTCTTTTGCAGCAGGACTTCGTAAGCCAGGTCGTCCCGCCCGGCCAGGTGCAACGCGGGCAGCAGACGGGGTGTGCCAATGAAACCGGTGGCCAGGTGGTCATCGTAAGCGGCAATGGTATTTGCAAATTGTGCCGCCGCCTGGGTGCGCAAACCGGCCGGCACCAGATCCAAAGTAAAAGCCAGCGCGTAACCCGCCTGGCTGCTGCCATCGGCAAAGGTGCCGTTGGTGTTGAAAAAGCCGGCAAAGGCCGTGGCAATGTTCGTGCGTAGGGTGGCATAGGTGGCGGCGTCATTGGTGTCACCAATGGCAGTGGCCATTTCGGACATGGCCTGCGCGAAATAGGCGTAAAACGCCGTGTCGATCACCTTCTCGGTAGCGCCGCCGCCCAGGTTTAGCCAATCGCCAAAGTCACCCGGCAGGCTCGCGATGGTGTCATTGCTCGCATACCCGGCCAGATATTGTGCGTAGGTCTTGAAAGCGGCGTAATGGTCACCAATGACGTTGGTATCGCCGTAGGCACGATACACGTTATAGGTGCAGATCCAGGCGGCGTCGCCCCAAGCGGCCGCGCCCGTGCCGGCGCCCAAATCCGGGGCCACGTTGGCGAACGATCCGTCGGCATGCTGCGCATCCTCGCAGAGCGTGACCAGGTGGCGGTGATAAAACGATTGCACGTCATAATTGTAGATGGCGGTGGGCACAAAGAATTCCGTGTCGCCCGTCCACCCCATGCGCTCGTCCCGCTGCGGACAATCCGAGGGCACCTCGAAATAATTCCCCTTCTGCCCCCAGATGATGTTGCTGTAAAGCTGGTTGACGAGCGCGTCGGAACAGGCAAACGTGCCCGCCCGGGTGAGGTCGGAATGGACGACGATGCCCGTGACTGAATTCAACGTGGGCGGCACGCTCAACCCGCGCAACTCCACATACCGGAAGCCGTGGAAGGTGAAGCGCGGCTCATAGACAATGGAGCCATTGGTGCCAAAAATATAGAAGTCGGAAGCCGTGGCCCCGCGCAGGTTGGCCGTGTAAACCGTGCCGTCCGGATTGAGCATCTCCCCGTGGCGGACCGTGATCCGATCGCCCACCTGGCCGCTGAGGTTCAGTTGCACCCAGCCCACCATGTTTTGCCCCAGATCAAAGGTGTAACAACCCGGGCTGGGCTCCGTGAGACTGGTGGCCGCGATGGTTTCCAGCGGACGCGAAGGTTCGGTGACGGCCGCCTGCACCCGCATGCCGCCGGTGCCCGGAAACAGGCTCGCTTCCCCATAATAGGCCTGCAGAATGACCAGCGTCTGCCCGGTCCCGCCAATATCCACCGTGGCGTTTTCGGCATAGGTCACGGTTTGCGTGGTGCCGCCCAGCGCATAGGTCAACTGCAACGTCTTGACGATATCCAACGCCGGGTCGCCGCCCATCGTCGTATTGTTGGCCACGATGTTCAACAGCTTGTTGGTCACCAGCGATGAGATCAAGGCGGTCACGTTGGTATAATGCAGCGCGGCGGCGCTCAAGCCGGCGGCCACGGCCGACCACGCACGGTCATCGAAATTGGTCGTATCCCAGCCCGGCAACTCCAGCCGCGCATCATATTCCGACCCCAGCAGCAGGTCGCCCCATTGAATGGGACCGTAGCTCGCCTTCCACGAACTGTCGCTGGCCACGGTCTGCGCGCTGCCGTCGGTGAACTGGATGACCAGTTGCGCCAGCAAGCGCGGCGTGCCGCCGTAATTCTGTCGCGAGCCCTTGAAGGCCAGGTCGCTCGCATACCAGCCATCACCCAGAATGGCAGCCAGGGTGTTGGTACCCGCTTGCAGCAGGTCGGTGACGTCATAGGTCTGATAAAACACCCGCTTGGTGAATTCGCTCCAGCCCGGCGTGAGCACGTCATTGCCCACTTTCTGGCCGTTGAGATGCAACTCATAGGCGCCCAGGGCGGTCACGTAAACGGTGGCGCGCGAGACGGTCTTGGCCACGGCGAACTCCTTGCGCAAATATGGCGCCGGCACGCGCGCCAGATCATTGAGCGACGGCGTGCCCCAGGGCGAACCGCTGCTCCCGGGCGTGGCCCACGAGGCATCGTTGTAATTGGTCTGCGTCCAACTCCCGGACGGCCATTGCGCCGCCTTCCACGTCGTGTCCACCGGCACATTGGAAATGGCTCCGGATGCAAATTCCACCACCAACCGGCCGATCACGGTGGCCGTTTCCTGCGCGTCGCTGCTGGTGGCGTCGAGTGCCAGCACATTCGTGCCCGGGTGCAGCCAAGCCGTCACATTGATGCGCGCGGTGGCCTCCCAGCGCGCGGCCACATTGGTCATCTCCGTGCCGTTCACATAGACATTGCAGAAATTATCCGCATACAGGGCCATCACGGCGTTGGTAATCGTGCCGCCCGCCGGCAAAATCACCTGGTGGCGCAACGCGGATTCGCACACATTGCTCCGGGCTGTCTGCCCGGAATAACTGATCCAGCTCAAATTGGTGGTATTGAACAGGGCGTTGTTGGTGGCCTGCTGCGGGGTCAGATTGTAGGCGGCGTCATAGCCCACCCATTGGGCCGACCAGTCATTGGTGGCGAGCAGCCCCATGGTCCACTCCGCTGCGGCGCTGTAGGGCGACCAATTGCCTTTGCCGTCATGCACCGCCACGTGCCAGTAGCAGCGCTCGCCGCTGGTCAGCGCCTGGCCGCCGTAGACGATATCGGTATCCGCGCTCGACACCACCCCGCTGTCCCACAAATCCGAGCCACCGGCGGAAGTACCCACCTGGATTTCATAACCAACCTGTTTTTCGCCTCGATAGTCCGGCCCGGTGCCGCTGCTGGCCAACTGCCAGGACAACCGCGGCGTGGCATCACCGATGCCGAGCGGGTTCACGCGCGCATCGCAGCGCAAATCCACCGGCTGCAGACCATCCCCTGCCAACACGCGCGACACCGACGGAAACAGGAAACTGGCAACCAAGGCCATCCGGACAAAGATCTTCATGAATTTCATCGATAAATCAAACCAAACATCAGGAAACGGACGGCGGTGGTGCCGACCGATGAAAAATTAAAATCGGCGGATGTCCTGGGAACATCCGCCGAAGGCATGAAGCCGGACTCTACCATGGACCGTATCCCAAGCCAGCCGGCACAAAATAATCAATGAGGGCATCGCCGCGACCGCCAATCCCAAGGGTACCCACCGGATCGACACTGAGCCCCTGCCAGGCAAACTTGTACCAAGTCACGCTGCCATCCTCGCCGAGCAAATTGCTCCCCAGCGGCACATTATTATTGTTACGATGGACGGCTTGAGGCGCCGTGTTGCCACTCATAGTCGCCATCCATAACCCGCCCGTAGTCGAAACCTGCAGCCGATCCGCCATCATCGGCGCCTTGCGATACGACCCGCCCATTTTGGGCCGCTTGGTCATCCACGGCGCCACGTTTTGCCCTTCGTAAGCATAGCTGTAGTTGTTATAGCTGCTGCCGCCCGCCTCATCCCGGCCCGGCAAATAATTATAACCGATCAGGTTGGTCATATAACTCGCTTGGAATTTTTCCACCAATCGGTGATATTCGTCCGTGGGGCAATACAACACATCGTTCATTGGCCGGTTGTCACCGGTCAGCCGGTTCTTGTAAAGATAGGTGGGATAGAATCCCGTGTTGAAGGCATACGGCATCCACGCAAAATCCGCAGCGCCCTTCCCGGCCGTGTCGGCGGGATTGCCAACCGTCAGGTCGGGAAACCGGTCGCCGTTGTCGCCGGCATACATCGTAATCGCCACGCCCCACTGCTTGAGGTTGCTGGCGCAGGCGGCCTTATAGGCGGTCTGTTTGGCCTTGGAGAGGGCCGGCAAGAGCAACGCCGCCAGAATGGCAATGATGGCAATCACCACGAGCAGTTCAATCAGCGTAAATCCTCCGCCTCGCCAGGCACCCCATGAACCCGGATCCCGGTTCGATTCAAGTCTTTTCACTTTGTGACAATTTCTCTTGGTTGGATTTTAAAAAGGCCCGGGGACACCAGTCCCCGGGCCATCCATACTTACTCCCAATTTACGGCGTCCGCAACCGGAAGAAACTCGCCGGCTGCGACGGGTCGATCGGAATGGAGTTCGAGAAGGAACCCGTGGCATCCAGCGTGCCCGTGCTGTTCGTGGTCCAGATGATCGGGGCCGTCAGATTGGTCGTCGTCAGCCACGTGTAACCGCCGTTCGGCGTGCCACCGGTGCCCGTCAGGACCAGGTTGCCACCCGCCACCCGGGCCGTTCCCAGGACCGGCGCCTGAGCCCCAACAGTCAGTCTCACATTGTCGAAATCCGCCTGAATCAGGGTCGGATCGCCGGCAACCGACAGTTCAACGGTAAGATCTCCGCTGACCGAAGCCCCGGTGGTGAAGGTCACCGTATAATCCTGCCAGCTATTCCGCGTGGCCGGCAGCCCACCACCGGTGGCCAATACCGTGCCGGTGTCGTCGGTGCCATTGATGAGCGAAATGATCCCCGCCGAATTAAGCCGATCCGACCGGGACCCGATCGCCACGGTCAGCGTATAAGTGGTATTGGGCTTCAATGCGCCGGTATCCTGATAGATGCCGCCGGTGACCCCCGTAGTGAACATATTAATGTAACAATACTGGTTTCCAGCGGCCGGCGCAGCCAAGGGACCATGGACCGTATAATCGAGGCCACCAGCCGCCTGTGAACCGATATCCCCGCTCGCTGCCTGATTAAATGAAGTCCAATAGGAGGGGGCGCCACTCACCGATCCGCCGATGGGCGCCACGTTCAGCTCAAAGCTGGGGTTGCCGATGGTGCCCAGCGGAAGCGCCGTCTCCGCCGCCGTCGAAGGCGAGCCGAACACGCTGATTTCGCTGTAACCCGAATAAGAGTTCGGCACCCCCGGAGGTTGCGTGAAGTCAATGTAAAGGGCGTAAACATTGCTCGCGATCACACCGGCTGCCGGCGTAATCGTCGTGCGAATCACGGATTCCGCGGAGAAGACGGGGCTGATCTCCACCGCCGTGATGGGAATGAACCCATTGGTATAATCCACGGTGGCATAATAGACGGTGTAGTACTGGGAGTTGCGGCCATTGTCATTCCAGCCACCCGCGATCTGTATGTTTGTGACATTATAGCCATTGGCGTTCGTCCCAAGCGTGTAAATGACATACTGCCCCGCATTCGGTCCGCAGGTGGCAAAGGCCGGGTGGGTTTTATCAAAGGCAAAAACCCCATAGTTGCCATCGGTCAGCACCTGCAGCCCACCCCCGGCATCACCGCCCCCCACGAAAGCGGCATCGTTGGGTCCATAACCTTCCGCGGGAGGATTCTGCTGGTAAATGAGACTATTCGTCAAATCCTCCGTGCTCCAAGTGGGGCCAAAGGTGTTGGGCGCGCTCGCATCCGAACTCTGGTAGGCAAACGAGGTCACCACATTGCCGACCGCGGCCGGGACTTGGTCGATCTTGACGGAACACCCGCGACTGGCGGAGGAGCCCGCCAGATTTGAGCCCACCAGACTATAGCCGCCATTGGTGGCGGTATCCGTAAGCTGCAAGTCATTCAAGGTTAGCGTCGAAGTCACGACGCCGTTGTTGGTTACATTAACCACCACCCCCTTGGTGATGCTCGTGCCGTTCTTCAGCCATTGCAGGCTGGTGGCGTTGGTGAAGCTGGCCGTCAGAATCAACTGGCTGCCCACCACGTCTTCCGCCGTCAGCGGTGCGATGTCCCCGGTCAGCAGCGGCACCACCCCCGACGACGCCTTGCCGTTGACGGTGATTTCAGAATAACAGTTATAGTCATACGTTCCAGACTTCATGTTGAAATTAAACTGCAAGGCGTACACATTATGAGCCAGCGCTCCGGCCGCCGGCACAATCGTTACGCGGGTGGCATTCGGACCGCCATCCGCGAACGATGGCTTGTAATCAAAGGTACCGATGACACCGCTGAAGACCGTGGGCGCTGCCATGGTCGAATACAACACTTGATAGATTTGCTCATTTCGCGAGTCATCCGGCCCGCCACCATACACCGTGATGTTGGTGATATCGTAACCGTTGGCGAAACCCGAAGGCAGACTGTACGTCATGGATTGGCCAGCGCTCACGTTCACCCAGCCGCAGGATACCATGCCGACCAGGCCATTCGTGAGTTCACCGTCCACCAAAACGGCCGGGTCGATGGCCTCCCCGCCTTGTTCCCCAAAATTGCCCGATCCGACCGTGGATGTTCCCGGGTTGCCCGAGTTGTCTTCGGTCGATTGGAAAATCAAGTCAAGATTGGTGGCGATGCTCCAAGCGGGATAGAAACTGACCGGACCGGTTTCGCCAACATATTCCATCACGGCGTTGCCCACCGTGGTCGAGGCGCCGACCGCGAGTGAGGCGGTCGTGCTATACGACGGAGCCGCACTGCCATTGGTCGAATTGAGGCCGGCCAATCGGTAGGTGCCGGCATTTGCCGCCGTCACATTGTTGAGCGTCAAAGTCGAGGTCGTAACGCCATTGAGACTCACATTCACCACGCCGGTGGTGAGGATATTTGTCGCCGCCGGACTGGTGGTGATTTGCTGCCATTCCAAGGTGGCCGGCGGGAAATTGCTGTAAGCCGCGGTGAAGACGACCTGGCCGCCTGCGACGGTTTCGGCGCCGGTCGGCAGGGTGTCCTGGGTCAGATAAGGCGACGGCGGCGGCGGCGGCGCCGTGCTGTTTCTACCCTGCACAATGATCTCCGAGTAACCCTGATAGGCATTGTTGAAATTGGCCGCATAGGCCGGCGTCGAAAAGTCGAACTTGATATTGAGCACCGATTTGGCCAGCGCGCTGCCATCGCTCATGGCGATCGCCACCCGGTTGGCGGCGGCACCGGCGGTGCCGTTCGTATACGGGTTGTAGCAAACGGTGGTGATGGGGATAAAGGTGGTGGGGGCGGAGACGGTGGCATAGGAAACGATGTAATATTGCCCCGACCGCTGATCATTACCCCACCCGCTGTAGGTCACAATGTTGGTTAGATCCGTGCCATACGCGTTGTTCGTAAGCGTGTAAATGAGCGTGGTGCCGCCATTGGCGCCACAAGTGGCAAACGTGGTGATATCGCCCGACAACCCGATCTGGCCATCCGTTAAAACATTCGTGCCGCCCGAGTTTTCCTGGACAAAATCGCCCAGGGCGGTACTGGGACTCATGTTGGCAATCAGACTGTTCGTTTCCAGCGTCCAATCGGGGGTGAACGGACTGGCGCCAAACTCGTTGGACGCCGTGACGGAAATCACGGGCGAGGCCACGACCGTCGCCGGTGTGCCTTGCACCGTGATGGCGCCGTAACCCACAAAACCGTTTTCGGAGTTGGGCGCGTTCAGGATGAACTCCACCGCGTTGACGTTCGAGGCGATCACCCCGCCCAAGGCGTCTTGAATCACCTCCTGATTGGCGACCGGCGTGCTGCCGGGCACCGTGGGCACATAGTCGACGTTGGTCAAGAAAAGGAAGTGCCCGGGACTGACCACCGTGGAATACAAAACCATGAAGGATTGTCCGTCACGGCCATTGTCGGCCCAACCGCCATCCACCGTGATGTTCGTCAGGTTATAACCATGGGCGGAAGTGGGCAAAGTATAGACGAGCAACGATCCCGGTTCCGGACCGGAATTATTAGCATTGCCGCCCGTCACATAATTGGTGCAGGTGGTGAGCGAGGTGCCCGTGGAATCGTCGGCATTGCCATAAACGGTGTAGAGCGCGAGGCTGCCGCCAGCCGTGAGGCTAAGCACATTCCGGTTCGTATTCTCCACGCCGAAATCGCCCACGGCCACGGTGGGCGCCAGCCCGGCGATCAAGCTGTTGGCGGCCGGGGTCCAAGTGGGGGTGAAAGGGTAAACGCCCGCGCTGCCATACTGGGTGGACGTCGTGAGGGTCAATTGCGCCGAGGCGGCGCCGGCAAAGAGCAGCGCGGCCGTACACGCCAGGCCCGCTGCGAGGTTTCGTGGGTTGGATCTAGTTTTCTTCATGATGGTTTGATTGGATTTGAGTCCTTGTGGTTTTGCAGTCGTTACGACACGTGGGTTGGCCTCTGCGCTGGGCTGCCAACGGGACGATGGTTGACTTATTCTCATTTTGGGTGAACGCCAACCCGACCTGGATTGTCTGCTCCAGGTTGGTTTGCGTTTTGTGCTGTTGAAAAAATCTACGTGACCGCCGCGTTCTTGCATATCCCCAAACACGGTTAAGAGAGCATCACCAAAATGGGTGAGGTGTGTGCCCGGGTTACGGCCACCGCCGGCAAAGCCCGCCCGGAAAAATTCGCGCGAGTCGGAACTCCGGGAACCCAACCCGTCATTTCCGCCCCCTCGCCAGGCTCGGCGCAGCTTTCCCAGCCCTGGCAAGACTCGCCGTCGGTCTCCCCGGTCTCGCCCCCGCCGGAACCCGACCGGGATGCCCGCCGGCCCTTTCGAACCCTCA
>Ga0326727_10019803_pt1 | contig 13450 bp, 14 predicted proteins | sample MB2enrmetagenome_FD_207643 | JGI IMG/M metagenome (GOLD analysis project Ga0326727, IMG submission 207643) | Lab enriched peat soil microbial communities from McLean, Ithaca, NY, United States - MB29MY | ecosystem: Environmental > Terrestrial > Soil > Wetlands > Peat | place: USA: New York... | reverse complement strand
GGACAAGATATCCCTCTTCTGCAACGTCGAGAAGGACGCGGTCATTACGGCGAAAGACGTGGACAACATCTACGCCGTGCCCCTTGCGTTCAACAGGGAGGGCCTCGACGAAAAGATCACCCAGATGCTCAACATCTGGGCCAAGAAGCCCGACCTGAGCGAGTGGCAGCATATCGTCGATGCCATCGCGGCCCCGAAAAAGCAGGTTGAGATCGCCATGGTCGGGAAATACGTGAAGCTGACCGATTCCTACAAGAGCCTCAACGAGGCGCTGGCCCACGGGGGCATCGCCAACAACTGCAAAGTCAATATCCGCTATGTCGATTCGGAAGACCTGGAAAAGGACGTGGCGAGGCATCTCGGCGACGTGGACGGTATACTGGTGCCCGGGGGCTTCGGGTCGAGGGGCATCGAGGGGAAGATCAACGCCGTCACCTATGCCAGGGAGAACAACATTCCCTATTTCGGCATCTGTCTCGGCATGCAGCTCGCGGTGATAGAGATCGCGAGGAACCTGGGTAAGCTCAAGAGCGCCCACAGCACCGAGTTCCGCGAAGAAACCGAATGCCCCGTCATCTACCTCATGGAGGAGTGGGTCGACCGTGACGAGCGCCTTCAGACAAGGGACGAAGCGTCCGACAAAGGCGGCACCATGCGGCTCGGCGCGTACCCGTGCAAGCTAAAACTCGGGACCGGCGCCTTCAGGGCTTACAACCAGGAGCTGATCCACGAGAGGCACCGCCATCGCTATGAATTCAACATGCGCTACAGGGAGGGACTCGAAACCTGCGGCATGGAGGTCACCGGCATCTCGCCGGACGGGAAGCTGGTGGAGATCGTCGAGCTGCGCGACCATCCGTGGTTTTTGGGGTGCCAATTCCACCCGGAGTTCAAGTCGAAGCCTTTCAACCCCCATCCGCTTTTCCGGGAGTTCATCAAAGCCTCGCTGAAATACAGACAGGATAAAGCCAAATGCCGAAAGAAGTGAAGGTGGGGGGCCATCCGGTGGACGGGAAGCCTTTTACGTTCATCGGCGGACCCTGCGTGATCGAGACCAGGGATGTCACTCTCGCCGCAGCGGAAAAGCTTGCCGCCATCACTTTGAGGCTCCATATCCCCTTCATCTTCAAATCTTCCTACGACAAGGCAAACAGGACGTCTATCGAGGGTTACAGGGGGCCCGGGATCGAGGAGGGCCTGAAGATCCTGAAAGAAGTGAAGGACTATTTCGGTGTGCCCGTGCTCACGGACGTCCATTCACCCCGTGAAGCAGCCCTTGCGGCGGACGTGGTCGATGTCATCCAGGTGCCGGCGCTCCTCTCCAGACAGACCGACCTGCTCACGGCGTGCGGAAAAACGGGCAGGGTGGTCAATATCAAGAAAGGCCAGTTCCTCGCACCCGAGGATATGGTCTACGCGCTCCGGAAGGTGGAGTCGACGGGGAATGCGCAGATACTCGTTACCGAGCGCGGGACGAGCTTCGGATACCATAACCTGGTCAATGATTTCCGCTCGCTCCCGATCATGCGGGAGTTCGGCTATCCGGTCATCTTCGACGCAACCCACAGCGTGCAGTTGCCGGGCGGGGCGGGCGCGTCGTCGGCGGGCCGGAGGGAATTCGTCTTTCCCCTCGCGAGGGCGGCCGTGGCCGTCGGCGTCGAGGGGATATTCATGGAGGTCCATGAAGACCCTGCTCACGCCTTGTGCGACGGCGAGAACTCGGTCCGCCTTGACGACCTCGCGGGGATACTCGAAATCCTCAAAAGGATAGGGGAGGCCCTGTGAGCAGGCTTGTCGATATAGGCAAAGAGGTACTGCAGAAAGAGGCAGCCGCGATCCTCCAGGTCATGGAGCGACTCAACGACGACTTTGACCGGGCGGTCAATGCGATCAACGCGGGCAGGGGAAGGGTCGTCTTTTCCGGCATAGGCAAATCGGGCCTCATTGCGAAGAAGATCGCCTCGACCTTCTCCAGTGTGGGCATACCGTCCCTCTTTTTGCATCCCGTGGATTCACTCCACGGGGACCTCGGCATCGTGCAGAAGGACGATATCTTTTTCATCATCTCGAACAGCGGGGAAACCGACGAGGTGATAAAGGTGCTCCCGTGGATTAAGAGAATGGGCATACTGACCGTGGTGGTGACGGGGAACAGGTCGTCCACCATCGCGGGCTACGGGGATATCGTGCTCGATGTGAAGGTCGAGGAAGCCTGCCCCTACAACCTCATTCCCACGTCGAGCACGACGACGGCGCTGGCCCTCGGCGACGCCATGGCCGTGGTCCTCATGAAGGAGCGGAATTTCACGAGGGACGACCTTGCCCTGCTTCATCCGGGAGGGAGCATCGGCAGGCGCCTGCTCCTCAAGGTCGAAGACCTGATGCATACGCAGGACGCCATTCCGCGGGTCTACGAGGACATGCTCATGAAGCACGTGATCATGGAGGTCACGTCAAAAAGACTCGGGGTGACCGGGGTCTTCAACAGGGATGAAGAGCTGGTGGGCGTGGTGACAGACGGTGACCTGCGCAGGGCCCTCGAGAAATATGAGAACATGCTTGAAAAACGGGCACGCGATGTGATGGCGAGGAACCCGAAAGGGATCCGGAAAGGCGCGCTGGCGGCGGTGGCGCTGCGGCAGATGGAGGAGTTTTCGATCACCTCCCTCTTCGTCTTTCCCGCGGACGACGCGAAGCACCCCATCGGCATTCTCCACATCCACGACCTCCTCAAGGCCAAGATCGTGTAGTTCGTTTCTCTCATACGACAAAGCCTGTGAGCGGTGAGATAGAGCAGGTTAAGAGGAGCTCCCGATGAAGATTTTCACGATGGGTTTTACGAAGAAGTCAGCCGAGTCCTTCTTCACCAAATTGCAACTCGCAGGTGTGAGCCGGCTGGTGGATGTGCGGTTGAACAACGTCTCGCAACTTGCAGGCTTTGCTAAGCGCGATGACCTTCGCTATTTCTTGAGCGTGATTTGCCACATCGATTATGTGCACCTCGCCGAACTTGCACCTACACAACGAATAATGGATGAATACAGGAAACATAAGGGAGACTGGAACCTCTATGAACGCCAGTTCATAGACCTCATGATCGCGCGGCAGATCGAGAGCAAAGTGGCGCGTGAACTTCTGGAAGGCGCGTGTCTGCTTTGCAGCGAAGATAAGCCCTCTCACTGTCATCGTCGCCTTGTCGCGGAGTACCTGAGAGACAAGTGGGGCGACGTTGAGATCGAGCACATCGTATAGAGCCGCTCACAAGTCGCCGGGGCTACCCGCCCACACGGCTAGCCCCGGCCGAACTCCGCCATTACCTGCGTGCGCACCGTAATGTTGAACCGGGGCCTGTTTACCCATTTCTCGTGATAGCAGGCACACAAAGCACTCGATACTTTCCCCTTCTACAGAAGACGTCACGCATTTTCGCCTTCCCTCTCTTCCATTTTTCTCAGGATTGGCTCAAGCATCTTCAAGGCATCCTCAAAGGCAGAGGCCCTGCCTGCCCACCAGTCCGGAGCTGACTCCTGAGCCGGACCATCGGATCCAGGGGCTTGCTCCTTTCGAAGTTTCTTCTGGATCTCTCTTTCGGTTGCTGCCGTATCTTTCAACCATTGAGCGAATTCATTCAAATCCATATGAGCACCTCTTTGAATAACTTCACTCCCTGTAATATAATGCCCGCATTACGTATCGACCACAGACGCCGGGGAGGGGGACATTCTTAAAAAAGCGAGTGAGCAAGAGATGCCTTCCCTATCTTCGCCCACTACACAATGTGAAGCGGCACCGTTCTGCATTCGGCTGCGGCGCTCTTTTTGGCCTCTTCACAGAAGCCCTCATCGATGCGGATAGGAACACTCATGGTTCGTGCCTCCCGTAACAATGGCAGCATAATGCTGCACGTCCGCCACGTGTATACCCTCCGTTGACAAGCCCGTCTCTTTGTCCGTATGCTATACGCGATGCCGGCGGTCCCCAAAAGCAGGGGCCTGCCGCCATTCGCCTCTATGAGTATCAAGCTTATCATCTTCGACCTCGACGGCACCCTTGTCGACACCGCAGCCGATATGGCCGATGCCCTCAATGACGTGCTCCCCTGCAACATCCCCCGTGTCTCGGTTGAGGAGGCGCGGACTGTGATGGGTGGAGGTGAAGATACGCTCGCGAGGAGGCTCAGCCATGAGAGGTCGGGCCTCGACCGGCGGGAGTTCGGGAAAAGGTTCGCAGAGGCGTATGACGCACGCCTTGCCGTTCACACAAAACTCTACCCCGGTGTGAGGGGAACGCTCAGGAAGCTGTCGCTTTGTTCGAAGGTGGTGCTTTCCAACAGAAGGACCGCTCTCGTCACGCCGGTGCTCGAACGATTCAAGCTCCTTCCTTATTTTGTGGATGTAATCGGGGGGGATTCGGGCGCGGGGATGAAACCGAGCCCGGGCCCGGTCCTCCACGCGCTCGGACGACTCGCCGTAAAGCCGGATGAGACGATTGTCGTCGGTGATTGTATCTATGACATCGATGCAGGACGGGCGGCCGGCGTGTGGACTGTCGCGGTCACGTATGGATACGGGGTCGATCGCAGTTTCGTGGAACGCGCTGATTTCGTCATCGACAGGTTTCCCCGGCTCCTTCGGGTGATCGCGCAGCTCGATTGCCCGCCCCACCCCGCCGAACCCTGACCGGCTCAATCCCCGTGTACCACCTGATTTTTTGTGTAGTTGTTATCGTCTCCAGCCGGGACGGGTTTTTTAAAGCCTTACTTCTCTGTTGGGATGAGCGGAAGCACTGTCGAGCGCTCGCCCTCCTTCGCCGCCGTCATGTGCGAGGTGCCGTCTAAGATACCGCCTTCAGCAACTGAAAGCTTTGGCGTAAATATATCACCGTAGACCTGCCCTTTAGGTGTGATCTCGATTGTTTCGCTGCAGCGAATGGATCCCTCAAGCTTCCCGCCTACGAGCGTGCCTCTCGACACTATGTCTCCCCGTATCAATCCTGATTCGCCGAGAATCACCCAGTCTGCCTGAATGGTTCCGTCAAAAGTGCCGTCGATTCTGACTGTTCCCTTGGACTGGAGCTCTCCACGCAAGCTGGAGTCGGCACCAACCACCATCGCCAGCGTCGCTTCCTTTTTTCCGAGCATTATGACCTCTCCTTTAAGAATGGGATAGGATCTATCGGGGTCCTGTGCTTCCATACTTCATAATGAACGTGCGGGCCTGTTGTTTTGCCGGTGGCCCCGGAGAGCGCTATCGTGTCGCCACGCTTCACCCTCTGGCCCACCTTCACCAGGTTCTGCACATTGTGCGCGTAAGCAGTACTTAAGTCGTGGCCATGTTCTATGGCCACGATGTTGCCATTGCCGCCCACCCAACCCGAAACACTGACAATGCCATCAGCCGTGGCTTTCACCGGAGTGCCTGGAGCCACCCTGATGTCCACACCGGAATGGAACGCCTGCTCACCAGTTTTGGGATCGCTCCTTCTCCCAAAGCCCGAGCTCAGAGCGCCGGACACAGGCCATCCCATAGGCGTAGCAAAATAGATGTTCTTTTCTTCCTTGATATACCGTTTGATCTCGGCCACAGAAGCCATCGCATCGGCCATCTGTTTCTTCAAGAGCTCAGGGTCCATATCGCCGGTTTCGTGCGTACTGACCGCCTCTAGCACCATCTTCTTTGACTTCAGGGAAAATAGCCGTCTGAACTCTCCCTCCGCCGCCTCAAGAGACAACATGGTCGTGCGCATTTCCAGTAACTGGCCGGACAAGTGTGAAAACTTCTTGCTCATCTCGGAATACTCGGCTGCCCGAACACCAATGGAGAAAACGTAGAACATGCCGAAACCCCACAGGATCAAGACCGTGACAAGCCCGGCCAGGGGGACCCTGAGCTTCAGCGGCTTCGACTTCGAATGAGGCACAATCATCATGGTGACGGGAGTAAAAGCCTTCCTGAAAAATCTTTGAATTTTGAACATAACTTTTTTTTTGGTGATGACGGTTAACTAATTCTTGTGCCCTTATATAACACACTCCCGAACATCTGTCCAGAAAAAAGGAGCGACTCAGTTTTTATTCTTTGTTACCTTGACTCATCCTGGCCCATCTGTTCGATCCTGCCGTGCCCCCTTCGCATTTTAGCCGGAACCAGAGGACCCGCTTGTAACATATATTAACACTCTCGTAATATTTTGTCACGGCGGACAAAGGCGCTAATATCATGTAACATCATATATGTCGTATAAAATAATTGTGGTAACATCATGGTAATCTCGCGAGGAGGCGCGTGCCATGAAGCCACGATATCGAGTGACATTGACGTCGGGCGGGTATTCGCAGAGACGTCCGCGATACTGCGCTCAGGAATAGTTGCGCCTGTTCGATCGAGACTTTATTCAGCAAAAGATACTAGTCTGAAAAGTGTCGTCAAAATGACAATTATGGGATAATATAGAAGTCTGAGGCGGATGCGTTGGCCACGCCGCCTACACTCAAAGGAGGAAAGCTATGACGAAAATGCTGAAAGAAATACACCCGGAGGAGATAAAGGACAACCCTTTCACGCTCATAGGGAAGGACGGAATGCTGGTTACGGCGGGTGAGCCCGCATCCTTCAACACCATGACCGCGGCATGGGGAGGTCTCGGCGTCCTCTGGGCAAAGAACGTCTGCTTCAGCGTGATCCGGCCCGTTCGTTACACGTACACCTTCATCGAGCGGTCGGACGCTTATACACTCTGTTTCTTCGAAGACACGTACAGGGACGCCCTCACGTTGTGCGGGACAAAATCGGGCAGAGACACGGATAAGGTCGCCGAGACGGGGCTGACCCCGGTGTTGGATGACGGACCCATCTATTTTGAGGAGGCGCGCCTTGTCTTTCAGTGCAGGAAGCTCTATTTTCAGGATCTCATCCCCGCAAACTTCAAGGACCGCGCCATAGAAGCCTTTTACCCGCAGAAGGATTACCACAGATTGTATGTGGGAGAGGTAACGAGGTGTCTGGCCCGGTAGCCGGGAAGTTTTTTTCCTTGACGTCTCAAAGAGTTCCATATAATGATATTGTATTTCAGTACTATTTCAAAGGTAGTCGTACACGGGCTGCATTTACTGGCAAAGTTGAGGGGGGAAGCGTAGTTTGTTCGCGAGCAAAAGTCGACGACGCGCACTGGGGAAGGAGGAAATATGAATGCAGTAGTTGTCCTTGTCTTGGGTTTCATCGTCTTTTTTATCGGTTATCGTTGGTATGCCGGTTATATCGATTCACATATCATAAAGGCCGACCGGAAAAGGGCCACCCCCGCGAAGATGTACATGGACGGGGTCGAATTTATGCCGACAAACAAGAACGTGCTTTTTGGCTATCAGTTCAAATCGATCGCTGGGGCGGCGCCGATCATCGGCCCTATCATCGCCATCCAGTGGGGCTGGCTCCCTGCGCTGCTCTGGATATTGGGCGGCGCCCTCTTTATAGGATGGGTTCAGGACTATTCGAGCGCCATGATGGCGATGCGCAACGAGGGTGCCTCGTTCGGCGGCTTGAGCCACAAGCTTATCTCCCCTAGGGCGAGAATCATCCTCCTCTCGTTCATCTACTTCTATCTCCTGCTCATCGCGGGCGCCTTTGGCAATGTGGTGGTGAGCACGGCCGTCACCCTGAAAGCGGCCCCCATGGCATGGCTCTTTCTCACCATTGGCGGCGTCGTGGCGGGACAGATGATCTACCGCTGGAAAAAGGATATTCTCCTTACCACCGCCGTCTGCGTCATCATCGCCCTCATCGGCATCTGGCTGGGCACGGTGGCCCCTTCCGATTCGGTCATAGGGGCGACCCTCGCCAACAGCAGGCTTGTCTGGGCGCTGGCTGCGGTGGTATTCTGCTATTTTGCCGCAGTGCTGCCCATCTGGAGATTCGCGCTGCCCATCAACTATGTCGCGTCATATATCGTGTTTATCGGCCTCTTTTTCGGGATGATCGGTGTCTTCGTGCTCCATCCCAGTTTTACGCTCCCGGCCGTCACCACTTTTACGATCAAGATCGGACCTGTATGGCCGATTATGTTTGTCACCATCGCGTGCGGCGCGATCTCCGGCTGGCACAGCATAGTCTCCAGCTCGGGGACGGCACGCCAGCTTGAGAATGAGATGGATGCGCGGCCGGTGGGCGCCGGCGTGATGTTCGTGGAGATGATGCTTGCCCTGTTTGCGCTCATCATAGCCGGCACGATCTATGCCTCGCCCGCGGCATACGGAGCGGCGGCGGCTCAGGGTCCCGGCGCTATTTTTGCGACGGGCGTCTCCAAGTTCCTCGGCGTGCTGGGTTTACCCGTGTCCCTCGGTAAATCGTACGGCAGCGTCATGATGGTGGTCCTTGCCATTACCATCATGCAGCTCGTCCTCCGGTTCATGCGCGTCGCCACGGCCGAGCTGATGAGCGACGTGAGCCCCATCTTCAAGAATGCCCATATCGGCACCTTCGTTGCCGGCGTGCTGACCCTCGTCCTCATCATGACCGGGTGGTGGCAGTATCTATGGGTGCTTTTTGGAGGAGCCAACCAGCTCATGGCGTCACTCGCGCTCATGCTCATCACCGCATGGCTCATGTCAGAGGGCAAATCGTATGCATGGGCATTCTACCCCATGATCTTCATGTTCGTGACGACGATAGCCGCCCTTTCCTACACATCCTACACACTGCTTTCGAAGGTGGCGACAGGGATGGTGAAGGGAGAGGCGCTTGTCGGCAATACGCTTATGGGTCTTGTGGGTTTCTTTCTGGTCATCGCGGCGATTGCTCTTGCGGCTGAAGGCGTAAAGGCATTTCGGAAGTACCGGGCCGCATGGCCGGGGCTTGCGCAGAAGGCCGCAGAGAAGGCGTGATAAGGCTCTCCCGCCTCCTTAAGACGGGAGAAGATGGCCTTTTTGAGAGTAATGAAAGGACCGTGCGCGTTGCCGGTCCTCTGTAGGGTGTTTTTCGTAGATCGACGGCTGAAGGAGGCGTCAACATATGGGCGAAGATGGTAAAAAAGGCGGGATATTCAGGGCGGTAAAGGATTTCGTGTATGGCGTGGCCGCTCACGATTCCGCACGCTTCGCACTCAAGACAAGGGCGAGCATGGAACACCTTTTCATCCTGATTACCATGGGCGATATGCTCGGGGTGCCCATTCTCCCGCCCTACTATTCTTTGAGACTCCTGCCCTATGTGGTTCCCCAGATTGCCACCTGGAAGAGGAGAATGTTGAGGGAAAAAGACCTGACGGACGGTCTGGCGTAAATTCCACAAAAAGCGAAACGCTCGCCGCAGGGGAGACTCTTTGGCGGCTCATCCGCTCACAGGCCCTCATAAGTCCTGAAGGTCTAAGATAACCTGACGCGACCACTATATCCGCGGACCGGGTATACGGGTATGCAGCAGTAATCATTTACAGGAGGTGCACCATTTCTCTCGCAAAAATATTTGAACAGTATCCCGACAGACGGTACATAATGTTCGGTGGAAAAGGCGGGCTTGGAAAAACAACCTTTTCAGCGGCGACCGCGTACTACCTGGCAAAGCAGGGGAAGCGGGTCCTGGTTTTCTCCGTCGACCCCCAGGCCTCTCTGAGCGACATTTTCAAAAAGGATATTTTCGGCAAGGGGCCGACCGAGATCATCCCCAACCTCTATGCCCAGGAAATCGATGCGGACCGGAGGATAAGAGAGTACCAGCAGGAGATACGGCAGAAGATTCTCGACATGTATGGCATAGAATCGATCCCCGAGGAGATAGAGAGCTACATCCAGGCCGCTGCCGCGGAGCCGGCAATGGAGGAGAGCGCGATCTTCGATGAAGTGGTCGATATCGTCGTCAAGGGAGGTTACGATTATTACATCTACGACCTGGTGCCGCTCGGCCATGCCCTCTACTACCTGAGCATGGCCTCTGTGTACGATGCATGGATAGGCAAGATCACCGGACTTCGGGAGCAGATGCGGGAGTACGACCAGGTCGCAGCCGTCATGCGCCGCGAAAAGGAAATGGATGAAGATGCGATACTCAACGAGCTGCTCTACATAAAAGACCGCATCAACAAGTCCTCCAGCATCCTCACGGATAAGGAGAAGACGGCCTTTTTCTTCGTGATAACCGCGGAGCAGATGATAATCTCCGATACGATCAAGGCAGCCGAGCTTTTCACGAAATTCGACGTCCCCTTAAGCGGCTACATTATCAACCGCGTGCTCTCCGACTCGTTGAAAGGGCAGGATATCCCTGAGTACCTGAAGAACAGGCTCTCCATGCAGGAACACTACCTCAAGGTGATCAACGAGACGTTCTCCGGGCAGATACTGGCGTCCGTGCCCGAGATGGAGAGGGACGTGACGGGTCTTGCCATGATCGAGAAGCTCGCATCAACCATGTTCTGAACGGTTACGAAAGAGGAGGTCGAGACGTGGATACCATCAGCATAAGCAACAGCATCACCGTGAGCATGAGCAAATTTATGGAGGATAACCCCGGGCTCAAGTATATTTTCTTCGGAGGAAAGGGCGGCGTGGGAAAAACCGTGATGGCGGGCGCTGCCGCCCTCTGGTCGGCGAAAAAGGGGAAGAGGACCCTCCTTGCCTCGACAAACCCCGTGCACAGCCTGTCGAACCTCTTCGGACAGGACGTGTTCGGCAAACCCGTGGTCGTCTGCAACGAGGACCGGTGCCATGCGTTTGAGATCGATACGCGGGACACCATAGAACGGTCGAAACAGGAAATCAGGGAGAAGATCAACTGGTTCCTCAAATTCGCGGATATTACGACGAAGGCCGAAGATTTTATCGAGTCGGCCACCATGAACCCGGCTTTTGAAGAATCGGCCATGTTTGAAAACATGATAGACATCATGTTCAAGGATGAGTACGATTTCTACGTGTTCGACACCGCCCCGACCGCCAATGCGCGGCGGCTTCTCGGCATGTCGAAGGTCTACTCCCTATGGGTGGAAAAAATGCTGAAGAGCAGAGACGAGGCGAAGTCGCTGCGGGAGGTGCTCTCCTTTACAAAGAAAGTCCAAAAAGACCCACTGATGGATTACCTGCTCAGCTTCAAGGACCGGATGGCATCCGCCCAGACGCTCCTCACGGATAAGGCGCTCACCGCCTTCTTTTTCGTGACCCTCCCGGAGAGTCTGCCCATCGCGGTGATCACCAGGTTCATCAACTGGTTCTATGAATTCGGCATACCCGTGGGCGGCGTGATAGTCAACGGCGTGATACAGAAAGACCAGGTGCATGACACGACGGTCGAGTTCGTGCGGAACCGGATAGCCATGCAGGACGAGCACATGGCAGAAATATGGAGCATCTTCGGCGATAAAGTAAGGGCGATCGCCCCCCTCTTCGAAACAGAGGTAAAGGGTACAGCCATGCTGGAGAGGACGAGCAAGTACCTATTTGCCTAGAGTGCGGGGACGGCTTGTGTTTTTAGGGCCGTCCCGCTTTTTTTCAACCTCACCACCTCTCTTTCCAGGTTCCACCAGTTCCGACGCTTGCGACCCACGCCTTCGGCGCGGCAATTGCAACCTGCGGCTTCTTATGATACATTTGGCATAGAGCCTCTATGAAAGAAGGAAAAGTCTATCTTGTGGGAGCGGGTCCTGGAGATGTCGGGCTCCTCACCCTGAAAGGGCTGCGGTGCCTTCAAAAAGCAGACCTGATCGTCTACGATTTTCACATCAACCCCCAAATCCTCAATTACGCAAGAGACGACGCCGAGTTTGTCTACGCCGGAAAAAGGGGAGGACACCACGAAATGTCGCAGGACGAGATAAACCGGGTCCTCGTCGAGCAGGCAAGGATTGGCAGGCTTGTCTGCAGATTGAAGGGAGGCGACCCGTTTGTCTTCGGCAGGGGGGGCGAGGAAGCGGAACTACTCTCACAGGAAGGTATACGCTTCGAGGTGGTACCGGGCGTCAGCTCGGCTGTAGCGGTCCCCGCCTATGCCGGCATCCCTTTGACCCACCGGCACTACGCCTCTTCCTTCGCGGTCATCACGGGAAGCGAGGCGGCTCACAAGCTCGAAAGCAGCACGTACTGGTCCGGCCTCGCCAAAGCCTGCGATACCCTGGTCTTTCTTATGGGGGTAAAGAACATAGAGGCCATCACCCGCAAATTGATCGAGCACGGCTTGCCCCCCGCGACACCGGCCGCCCTCATCCGCTGGGGCACAAGACCGGAGCAGCGGACAGTAGTCGCGCCGCTTCACGAGATCGCGCAGGCCGCCCGGAACGGCAATATCCATCCCCCCGCAATTATGGTGGTGGGAAGGGCGGTCATGCTGCGAGACGCCCTGAAATGGTACGAGGAGAAACCCCTTTTCGGCCAGAGGGTATTGATCACCAGGGAATACACGCTCGACTACGAGCCGCTCGAGGAGCTTGGGGCGGAGGTCTTCGAGTTCCCCACCGTGCGGATCATACCGCCCGAAAGCTTTGACGAGGCCGATCGCGCGATAGGGCAGCTCCACACCTATAACTGGCTCGTCATCACAAGCGCAAACGCCTTCAGATACTTTGTGGAGAGACTCCTGCAAAAGGGCCTGGACGTCAGGGATTTAAAAGGCATGAATGTCTGCGCAATCGGGTCCAAGACCGCGCAGGCGATCGCGCGCCTCGGGCTGAGGGTCGATCTGGTCCCCGACGAATTCAGCGCCGAGGGACTGACCGATGCGTTTTTAGCGCACTCCGGCACAAAGGGCGACCTAACGGGGCTAAGCGTGCTGCTGCCGAGGGCGGCCGGCAGCCGAGACCTCTTTCCGGAAAGGGTGCGGCAACTCGGAGGGCGAATCGACACGCCCACAATCTACCGCGCGGTGAAACCGGACAAACACGGAAAGCGACTGCAGCGGTTCATGTCCGAAGGCCGCATTTCCCTCGCCACCTTCACGAGCGGAGCCGCCTTCAACAATTTCTTTGATATGTTGGGAGAAGAGCGATCTGCCTTCCTCAAAGACGTGACCATCGCAGTGATCGGTCCCGTCACAAAAAGCGCGGTGGAAAAAAAGGGGTTGACGGCAGCGATCATGCCGTCGAAGGCGACGATCCCTGCCATGGTAGAAGAAATCATCAGGTGGGTGGTAGAGCGCCGATGACGCCTGTTTTCTCGGCGTTTTCATAACTTCTGAGCGGCAAGTATGAGGATGCAGCATCCGCCGATCTGCCGTCCGAGTGCCCGGGTGGCGCGCAAGGTTCGAGACGCGGAGGCGTACTGTGCAGTACGTCGGAGCGCCACGGACCGCCGCGCAACGCCAAAGATGCGCCTCAGACGCCGCCACTCCTCCCGCCCTAAGAGTCCAGCGCCTCGCGTAGCTTCTGCGACAGCACGTTAATGGTGAAAGGCTTCTGTATGAAGCTCTTGCACCCCTGCTGCATGATCTTTGTCACCTGCCGATCAAGGCTGTAGCCGCTCGAAAGCGTGACC
>Ga0326727_10019799_pt1 | contig 13453 bp, 12 predicted proteins | sample MB2enrmetagenome_FD_207643 | JGI IMG/M metagenome (GOLD analysis project Ga0326727, IMG submission 207643) | Lab enriched peat soil microbial communities from McLean, Ithaca, NY, United States - MB29MY | ecosystem: Environmental > Terrestrial > Soil > Wetlands > Peat | place: USA: New York... | reverse complement strand
CTCCATTGGGCGCTGAAGGCTCCGCGTGCCGTTATCGTCGAAGTATCTGATTCCGGTGTAAACCAGCACAGTGTCTGGGCCGATGGCAGCAACCTGGCGGGCGAGTTTTTCGGGCTCCCAGGAATCATCGGCATCGAGCAGCGCAATCCAATTCCCAGACGCGTTCTGTATGCCCGTGTTTCTGGCTGCACTAAGGCCGCCGTTCGGCCGCCTGACCACCTTTGCGCCGAGTTGTTCCGCGAGCTTAGCAGTGTTGTCGGTTGATCCGTCGTCGACGACGATCACTTCATTCGGAGGCAGTGTTTGCGCAAAAACCGAGGCCAGACACCTCTGCAGGTACCGCTCTGCGTTGAATGCCGGGATAACAACGCTGATGGTGACTTCAGACCGATTCATCCGAACTTGCTCTCCCCTTCAAATTGCTACCGCTCCGCAATTGCGACGGAGCCTTCGGCAAGACATGCGCCATTGCCTCGTTTTCTGTCATCGTATCGCGGCCCATACGCTCATTCCTGATCTCTATGTTTCGTGCCCGGCTCATGCACAGATCGAGAAAGCAACCTTCCCGGATTGCCCACACAGATCCCTCCAGGAGGTACATCCTTTGTAACCACCGCCGACGCGCCGATCACGGCACCTTCGCCGATCGTCACACCCGGAAGCACGATGGCGCCGCTGCCAAGCCAAACTTTGTCCTCGATGCGGACCGGGCGCACATCCTCGGGATCGACTTGCACGCCCGCGATCCGCAGCTCTGGATTCAATGGATGGCCGGAGTAATCGAGAATCCAACAGCCGGCGGCAATCAGCACGTCGTTGCCGATGGTGACGGACTTTGCCACCGAGAAGTGACTGCCATGGCCGATGAAGGTGCGGTCCCCAATTCTCACTTCCGGATCCGGAAAGATTCGCGCTCCGGAGAAGGTGAGCTTTCCGGACAAACGCACATCGTCACCGAGATAGACGTTAATGTGGCCATGAAACGCCGGGACCAGCTCCATCTGCAGCCTCTTGCCGACATGCGAACAGCGCGCACGAAGCAGGGGAAATCGATAGATCGCGACAAAGATTCTTTGATCGATCTCATATCGAAGCGTCCGCAGATAACTTATCGATATAAAAACCCAATCCAGCGCGCGCGGGACGGGGAGCTTGAAAGTCAAAACCTGCTTCACAAGCCACCTGAGCCGGGCAAAGAACGGCGATTCGGCGCGTTTAACTCTCAAAATGAATTCCTGAACCTGCATAACATCGATTCCTTTGCCAGTTATAACAGCGCAGCATCCTTGACCGTCAGAGGCTCTCGCCTTGTCCGGATGAGCATCGATACGACGGTTCGCGCCAACGCAGGAAACGGCCCAGGCAGCATCGAGGCAATCTCATTGAAGCGCGACCTGTCTTCCTCCTGCAAAACCTGGAACAGGTAGAAAAGGACAAAGAGAACCGTCACGGAAACGCTTCCGCAAACCAAAACGGCCCACATCGGCGCAAGGCTCTTGGCGCAGAGATGGCCTGCCACAGCGGCGGCGACGCTGGCAAATGCCACCTTTGCAGTGAGCAACCAGGGAAGTTTGATCTTGAACATGACGATGGCAATGCCCCACAGCAGGGCGACGGCGAGGAACTGAGCCACGCCATTGGCGATGCATGCGCCCACCGCGCCGTGAGCGGGAATAAGCATCCACGCCACTCCGATATCCACCGCGCCGGCGAGGACCGTCACTGCGATCACCAAATGCTGCTTCTCAAAACTCTGCAGGAGGCTTTGCACCGGGCCGAAGAAGGCCTTGGACATGCAGAGCAGCGGCGCGATTACGACTACCGATTCAGCACCTGCATATTTCCCGCCGTAAAGCACCAGGAGGACGGGAACCGCGAGGGCGGTAAAGATGGTGTGAATCGGGATCGAGGTAATCGCGAGATAGCGATAGGCAGATGACACCAGACTGGGCAGCTTCGACTCATCTCTTCCATACTGCGCGAAGATCGTGGCTGCGGTTGCGGAGCCGAAGATAGTTGAAGTTACAAGAAGGCGCCCGGCCATACTGAAAGCGACAGAATAGAATGCGATCTGACTGATGTCGGAACTGAGATACCTGAGCAGAAAAAGCTCGGAGCGGTCCCACACAACCAATCCCAGGCCCATGACGATGAGGCTCTGCCATGCAAAGCGAATGGCTCTTTTCTCCAGCCCCTCCGGATGAGCGTGAGTGGTTTCCCAGCGGAATATCCATGTGAACGTGGGAACGAATCGCACCAGGAAGTCCACGCTGCGGCACACCAGCACGGAAGCGCCAACCCCCACCACTCCCCAGTGGAAGATCACCGTGGCCATAATGCTCAGAAAGAACACCAGCATCGAAACCGCCGAAGCAGGCATATTTCTGAACAGGTCTTCGGCCGCGACATTCGCCTGAGCCGAGATGGAATTGACCATTTGCGGCCAGATGCTCAACGCGATCAGGATGCCCGCCAGACGGAGATCCGCGTTCGGGTCGCTGCGCACGTAAAGGACAATGCCTGCCGTAGCCACGGTAGCCAGCAGCGTTTGCAGCAGGAGGGTCCGCAGAAAGATATAGCGTGCAGTGCCCCTGTCGCCCTTGCCTAGAAACTCAGCCATGTACTTGCGCAGCGTAACAGGAATGCCAACGGATCCCAGACTGCCGGTAATCCCGGCCACATATTGCACAAAGATGATATAACCGGCTGTCTTCGGTCCTAGATAGCGAGCAATAGCGATGGACGTAAATAGGGTGAGGAAGTTATCGATGGCGGTCTCAACGCCATACCAGCCCGTATTCTTGGCGATCGTTTTTGTATTCGACATATCCGTTTCGGAACAGCATTGGGGGACCGACAGCGGTCAACGTCAAGCAGGCGGCTTTGGAGATAGACAGGCGCAGGCCAGCGTCATCTGCCGCCGGCCCGCGGCTCAATATCGATTAACTTAACCCACTCAGCGCGGCCTGCGCATCCTTGGCGACAGGCGAATTAGGCTGGAGCGAGATCGCCTTCTTCAGGTGCACGGTTGCGTTGGCCTTGTCCTTAAGTTTGCTGTAGACCATGCCCAGGTGGTATTGCATGGTGGCATCGCCTGGTTGGGCCTTTACCGCGTCCTCCAGCAGGTCGCGCGCATAGCCGTATGTTCCCTTGTAATAGTAGGCCCAGGCCAGCGTATCGGCGGTGCCGGGCGAGTTCGGCGTGGCTTGCCGGGCGACTTGCGCAAGAGACAGCGCGACGTCGGTGTTTTCGCCGTTTTCAAGCATCAGATAGGCGAGATTATTTGCCGCCAGAGGCTCCTTGGGCTGGATCCCGATCGCCTTCTTATAATCGGCCTCGGCCTGCGCTTTATTACCTGTCAATTCCTCAAGGCTTCCCATGCGAGCAATCGCGGAGGCGTCGTTGGGATGCGCATTGATCCATTGCTGCCAGGCCGCGATGGCGCTGCCGGCCTGCCCGCGCGCTACCTCAACCTGCGCATAGATCGTGAGAGCCTCGGTGTCTCTGGGGTTGACCTGCATGGCCTTCTGCGCCGTAGCCGCGGCCTGATCGAGATTCTTGTTTTCCATCTGCAACTGCGCAAGGATGTCCAAAAACCCGCTGTTTTGCGGCCGCTTGGCGATTTGTTGATTGACAATGGCCAGAGCCTTATCGGGCTGCTTCAGATACAGATCGTAATCGACCAGAAGGCGGAGCGTGTCCACGGAGTCGGGGTTGTATTCGAGGGCTTGTTGCAACTGCGCGATGCCCTCGGGAATGTGCTTCTCGAGAATAAGGAGCTTGCCCATCTGAAGGTAGCCGATGGAGTCGTGGGGGGCAACGGCGATGGCTGTCTTCAAGTCGGATTCCGCCTTGGGCAAATCCTTATGGCTGATTTCGACGATGGAACGCCAAACATACGCGGGGCCGAAACGCGGAGCCACGGCGATGGTCTTGTCGGCCACATCGGCCAACAGACTCATATCGCCGCGTTCAGCGGCGATCCTTGCCAGTTCATCCTCGGCGGAGAGCATGGAGGGATTCAGCTTCTCGACCTCGAGGAAACTTCTCTCTGCCAGATCGTTATCGCCATTTGCCAGGGCCGCCCTGCCAAGCCAGTACTGCAGGAACGGATCCTTGGGGGAATCCTTGATGGCAAGCTCCAGCGCATTGACGGCGTCGCTGGTCTTGCCCTCGTCGATTAACAGAATTCCATTCAGGGCAATCACCTCAGGATCCTTGCCATTCTTTTTCATGAGCGAGGCGATCACGGTGCGGGCGGTGCCGAGGTCATTGACCTGAATGAGGGAGCGGACATATGCCTTCTGCAGGTTGACGTTGGAAGGATACTTCTGGACCAGACTGGCGAATTCAGCCTTGGCCTTGTCGAACTGCCCGCTGGCGGTGTAATAGTCGGCGAGCAGGCGAACTCCCTGGGGATTGTCGGCCAGATCGCTCGATGCCTGACGGAGTACCTGCTCGGCCCTGGCTTGATCGCCCATTCTCAGGATCACCTGCGCCAGATCCTGACGTACCGCCAGATTTTTGGGGTCGGCGGCAACGGCGCTCCAGCCGACCTGCTCGGCTTCGGGCAAGCGGTTGTTCCGGGCGTAGAAAGTCATCAGCTGAATCTTCGGGTTTGCGGACTTCGGATCGAGCGCGACGGCCTTCTTCAACTCGTCCTCGGTAGCTGCGGCGTTCGTGGGGTCGGCGGAGAGCAAGAATGCCAGATTGTCGTGCAGCGACGCCCGATTGGGATCCAGCTCGATGGCACGGCGCATCTCGGTGATGGAAGTGTTCTTGTCTCCACGCTTGAAGGCAATCGCGGAAAGCAGGGCATGAAGATCTGGGTTGTTGGGCCGCGCGGCCATCACAACGTTGGCCTGAGCCTGAGCATCGTCGATCCTGCCGCCGGCAAGGAGAAGGTTGGCCATCGCTATGCGCGCGGTGAAGTTGGTTGGATCCAGATCGACGGTTTTTTGAAGTTCGGCATAGGCCTGGCGAAACTGGCCCATATGCAGATAAACCTGCGCCATTTCAAAATGCGCTTCCGGAAAATTCCTGTCGATCTTTATGGCGTTCTGGAATTGGATGGCGGCTTCGCGCCATTTCCCCTGGGCGCTATAGTGTTTTCCGCTGTCCAGGTATTTCTGCTTGGCGACGTCTGGATCCCGGTGACATCCGGAGAGGAGAGCAAGGGCAACAAAGAGGGTGGTGAATGCAAGGAATCCGCGCCGGCGCAGATGGTTCGCGGACCGGCTGCGGCTCCGTTCAAGTGCCTTGGGCGTGCTGTTCATGATCTTCCATCCTTCTTGACTGTCGCCGGGGAAACGACCGCCTTATTTTCGTTCATCCATCTCGTTTTCGGCCCCGCGCTTCACCAGGGCCTATTCACCCTGGGGGCTAATCGGGAATAAATCGCGTAAGCAGAGGCGCAAGTTGCCGGGCAAAGCCCTCGGCCCGGGCTTTTGACTGCGCTTCGCCTTCGTCGGGGAGGATCGGCGTGATGATGCGAACCAGAGCTCCGTCCGTGCGATTCATGCGCATGGCGTCGGTGACCAGATAAACCTTGGCCCAATACTCGTTGGCTACGCTGCGCCCATGCGCCTCATACCAGTAGATAACGAATTGCCTCGCCTGCCCGTTGCTGATGATGTATTCGCCCACGCGATGCGCCCTGCCATCGGCGTCCTCAAGATCGACGTAGCGCGACGAATCGAAGGTCCACCCGGCTCCGGGCAAACAGTGCTTGGGCGAATGGATCGTGCTGCCGGTTCTCTGCGAGGGGAAATAGGCAAGAAACAGGTCGATGGGGGCCGGCTGTCCCTGCCGGACGTAATTGCGCGAGAGAAAATCTCCGTCTCCAAGCACATCCCGGGTCTCCTGGTCGATGGACAGATCCGTGCCCGCCCAGCCGGCGATCGTATCCGGAAACTGCTCCAGGGGGGCGCGCGCGGGAATCTCATCGTGGCCCGGCCTTGCATACAAGATGACGACCGCGCCGGCAAGCATCAGCGCAATCGTCCAGAAACGCAGCCGGTTCATGCCTGCCTCCTTTTTATATGAGGCAAGCCCATCGCCCAATCCACCGCGACCAGACAGGCAAGCGACACCAGGAACATCACCCAGCCGGAAAATTCGTGAAAGAAGCCCATGGCCTTATCCGGATCCCAGTACTGAACGCTCAGGCCTGTTCCAAGCAGGCGCACGGCATTCGCGGCAATAGCAATCGGAACGCTGGCAAGGGCCAGCGCCACGCGGCGCACCGTCGAGCGTTCCAGAAAATAACCGTAGAAGATCGCCAGCGTCAGCAGGCTCATCAGCGAGCGAATCCCGCTGCAAGCCTCGGCGACTTCCAGGTTCATCGCGGGCAGCTGAATGACATTGCCCTCGCGCAACACGGGTACGCCAACGAGCTGCAGCAAGACAGTGGCCAGCTTCGAGGCCAGGATCTGCAGCGGAAAGGTGATCTGCGTGTAGAGAATCGCGGGAATGGGAATGGCCAGCAGCAGGACCAGGAGGGCGAACCGCATCTCTCCCAGCAGCTTTCCGCCGCCGAAGCCGAGCGTCAGGCCGGCCAGCACCATGACCAGCGAGATGCGGGAAAGAAACAGCTCCGACCCATAGACACCCAGAATCAGCACCAGCAGCCCCAAAAACACCAGTGCCGCGCCACTCCAGGCCGGGGTCTTCGCAATGGCAAGAAGCCTTTCCCGTTTCTTCCACAACACGTAAGCGGCGAAGGGCGGCACCAGAAAGCCGTGGGAAAAATCCGGATTCTGCCACCAGTCGGTCACTAGTTTTGCCAGGACTCGGCCGTAAGCCGCCGCCAGAAGCACGGCGATGAGCAACATGCCCCAAAGGAGACTTCTCTCGCGCGGAAGCCATGGGTTTCCGGCAGTTTGCCGGTTCATTGCGTCTTGGGTTACGGTCGTCGACATATGGTCACAGTCACGCTACATCCAGAAGCTATCTATTGGCAATCCTAGCAATCGGAGTGCCGAAAGCCAATTGCCCCGTGCCCCTTGCATTTCTCTTGATTCGGCAGACCTGGGGAAGGTGTCCAGTCAAGAAAGTGGAAGGCGGTTTCCACTCTTATTGAACCAATTAGGGAAAATGCGGTAGTCTTTATAGGAAAAACTTTTCCCTTCATCAGGCGCATTCTCTTACTCAACGATCGAGAAATCACCGGAAAGACACGGACATCGATGATCCGGCAATCTGGCCGCAGTTTGGAACCAGTATTGCTAATGCAGGGGTGTAGCCCTGTGAATCTCTATGGCAGATAGTTCGACCATTCCCGGCCTCAAACGGCACCTAAAGCACGGTGCCCCCATCTCGGTCCAACTGCAACCCGGAATCGCCCGCATTGCGGAGTCTGACTGCCCCGTTCTCATCGCGGGAGAACATGGCGTCGGCAAGCGGTCGATCGCCCGCCAGATCCACGCCATGTCGAGACGGTCCCGCGGCTCGTATACCGAATTGGAGTGCGTCGAAGCCACTGAGCAGGCCCTTGCTGACCTGCTCTCCAACAAGGGAACCCTGTACCTGGCGGAGATTTCCGACTTGAGCCCCAATCTGCAGGAATGGCTGGTCAATGCCTGCCATCGTCGGGATTGGTCCGAAAGCTGCCGCCTGGTGTGCGGCACTAACCGGGAACTGCTTGACGAAGTCAGGGACGGGCGGATGCGCGAGGATCTTTGTTACTTCGTCTCGGCCGTAACGCTTCACATCGCTCCGCTGCGCTTCCGCAAAGCCGAGATCCTGTCCATCGCGGATGACCTGCTGGAACACTATGCGAGACAGTTCGACCGTCCCAAGCCGGCCCTGGGCGAAGAGATTGCCAGCTTCCTGATGGAGCACCCATGGCCCGACAATCTAGCTGAACTGGAAACTGCCATGAAGACCGTAGCTGCAATTGACGATCCATCCATCTCCCTCGCCGCGCTCAAAGCCGCGGCCGCAGCTACGAAACTAAACGCCAATCGGCAAGCCCGCCCCTTGAAACAGGCTGCGCGGGTGGCATCCAATCAGATCGAGCGCCGCATGATCTCAGAAGTGATGGCCGCGACTGGCGGTAACCGCAAGCGCGCTGCAGATGAGCTTGGAATCAGCTACAAAGCCCTGCTTTACAAACTCAAACAGGCGGGAATCGATTCTCCGCCTGCATCGAACCGTACCGGAGTTGGACGATGAAATCTGGACCTCTTCTGATGATTGCCTTTCTCGCGCCGGGTCTCTTGTGTTCTGCGCAGAACCAGGAGCCTGCGGCAGCGCCCGCCGCGGCACCGGCGCCGCTTCAGCTGGCTACGAGCGCAAGCGATTCCTATGTGATCGGCGGCAACGACGTGCTTGCCATCACGGTATGGAAGGAGCCGACGCTCTCCGGCTCCGTCCTGGTTCGTCCCGATGGCATGATCTCCATTCCGCTGGTGGGCGATGTTCAAGCCGCCGGCCTCACGCCCCTTCATTTGGCCGATCAGATCACGGCCAAACTGAAGAAGTATGTGCAGGACCCCAACGTTTCCGTGGTGGTTGCGGCGATTCACAGCAAAGTTATCTACATGATTGGCGAAGTGGGGAAGACTGGCCCCCTGGAGATGACACCCAATATGACTGTGCTCCAGGCCATCAGCAGCGCCAGCGGTCTTTCGGAGTTCGCCAACAAGAAGAAAATCTACATTCTGCGCGACATAGGCGGGAAGCGCCAGAAGATCCCCGTGCACTACAAAGAGGCGCTTGCGGGTAATCGCGCGTTTGACCTCCCGCTCCAACCCGGTGACACCGTCGTTATTCCATAAGGCCGACGAATGAAAGTACTTATCGCCATAATGACACTGTTCGGGGTGGCTGCCGCAGTGCGCGCGCAGGTCGCGCCGGAAGCTACCAGCCAGATCAAGGTCGGCGTCAGCGGAACTCTGACCTACTCCGCGCGCTACTCGCAGATTGCCGAGTTCTACGGCGGCACGACATCGCAGCTGGCAAATCTCTCCGGAAACTTTGGCTATTCAACCACCAGCGAGCGCCATCCCACCTCGATCACCCTCGGAGCCGGCGACAGTTGGGGAATCTCCGGCTTATCCTACAACGGCGGACCTTACGAAGACCTATCTGTTTCGCAGGGCTTTGCCGGGCAGTATTCGTCTCTGCAATTGAGCGATTCCGTAAGCTACCACAGAGGTATCCCCATCGAGCAACTTGGTTCCACCTCTTCAACAGCCGAGCCGATTCTCACGCTCGAAACGAGAATTGTGGATAACGATGTTAATGCCGCGTATCGTTATAAACTCAGCGGGTTTACGTCGCTGCACCTCGGCGGTTCCTATAACCAGCTCGATTACCCCGATGGCAATGGCCTGGGTACAGACTCGTTGACGGTTAACGGCGGGCTGAACCACCGCCTCAATGCCCGGAACGAGATCTTTGGCCAGTACATGTATTCTGAGTTCAGCTACACCGGCAACAATCTCACCATCGATGCCAATACTGCTCTAGGCGGCTGGCAGCGTACGTGGACCCGCAGGATATCTTCAAGCGTAGCCGCCGGACCCCAATGGATCACCTTCAACTCGAGCACACCGATACCGTCGTTCGTCGGGTACTCGGTCAATGCGTCGGTTACTGACACCTTGAGAGTCGGCACCGCGGGCCTCGGTGTGACTCACGGAGTCAATGGCGGAGGAGGCTATCTCTACGGTTCGGAAACGGACAGCGTTACCGGAACCTTCAGCCGCAGTTTCGGGCACCAGACCAGAAGTCGAATCACGATTGGATTGGCCGGGGGGTACACTCGCACAAATACTCTGGGTGCGGCGGAATCCGTAATTCTGGGCGCGCAGGGAGGCTATGCCTCGAAGCACGGTACTGCGGAGGCCAGCAGGCGTCTGGGACGTCTATTCACAGCCTATGTCAGCTACAGCGGGACCGAGCAGTCGTTGAATTCGTCGTCTTCGAGCGGGGCTCTCAGCGGCTTATTCCAATCCGTCGGTTTTGGCATCGGTTTTACACCGCCGCAGATACATCTAAGACACTGAAGAAGGAGGCCTATGCTCGGGCATCGCGAACTGGCATTTCAGGACTACATGGGTATTCTCAAGCGGCGGCTTTGGCTTGTCCTCCTCTCGACGCTTGTGTTTCTCGGCGTTGCAGTCGCTGTTACATTCTGGATTCCGCCCCAATATATGTCGCAGACGCTGGTGTTGATCGAGCAGCAGAAAGTGCCGACCGACTATGTAACCCCGGTTCTCACCGAAGATCTGGGCGAACGCCTGGCCTCGCTGCGGGAGCAGATCCTGAGCCGGTCGCGCCTCGAGCCGATCATTCAGCGCTTCAACCTGTTTGCGGGCAAGGGAGCCAACATGGACGACCGTGTCGCCGCCACCCAGAAAGCGATTGAGGTCAAGCCGATTAACGGTGGCCCCCGCGGCATGCCCGGCTTCTACATCATCTTTAAGGCCGGGGATCCGCGGACCGCGCAGCAAGTGTGCAGCGAGATTACGTCTCTGTTCGTCAGCGAGAACCTGAATGCCCGCGAGGAATCCGCGGAAGGCACCACGGAATTCCTTAAGCAGCAACTGGCAGACGCCAAGACCAACCTGGACGAGCAGGACGCCAAGCTCGCCGACTTCGAGCGTAAATACCTCGGCAGGCTGCCCGACCAGGAGACGTCGAACGAAGGCACGCTCCAGTCGCTTACCGCGCAGTTGGACGCGGCCACGCAGTCGCTGGACCGCCTGGAGGAAAACGAAACCTTCATCGAAGCCAACATCGCGGCGCACGCGCACGATCCACGCGAATCCAGCACCGGCGGGGTGATCGCGGCCGACGACAAAATCAAGGAGCTCAAGGAACTCGAAGAGCAGAAGAAGAACCTGGACGCCCTTTACACGCCGGACTACCCGGATGTGCAGGCCATCAACCGCAGGATTGCCGAGCTGCAGGCTGAGATCGCGCAGGGTTCAGCCCCGGCAGTTCCCAGCAAAGGCGCGCCCCCGGGAAATCAGGGCGATTCGCCCCAGGTCGCCCAGCAAAAGGCGCAATTGAAGGCGGTGCAGCAGGCGATTATCGCCGGCAAAGAGGAACAGGAACAGATCAAGAAAAAGATACAGGCCTATGAGGCGCGCATCGACTCCAGTCCGCTGGTCGAGCAGGAGTATAAGCAGGTCACGCGCGATCACGATATTGCCTCGCAGTTCTATGACAGCCTGCTGAAGAAGATGGACGAATCGTCCATGGCAACGGCGCTCGAACATCGCCAGGAAGGTGAGCAGTTCCGCGTCATGGACCCGCCCAATCTTCCCGACGCGCCCTCCTATCCGAATCGGCCGAAGTTTGCGGCCGTGGGCCTGGCTGGTGGCCTGGTTCTGGGTGTATTGCTGGCCACATTGCTCGAATATCGCGATACCACGCTGCGCTCGGAGCTGGATGTCTGGGCATTCACCAAGTTGCCGACTCTCGCCGTCCTCTCTCATATCGATGGCCTTCCCAAGAATTCCAGGGATCCGGACGGCGGAAAGAGCTTTGCCGATCGCGAGTTTCCGGCGCAAAGCATGGGCGGATAATCATGTACGAAAAATATTTCGGTCTTCGCGCCTCACCATTCGGGACCAGCCCGGATCCGCGCTTCTTGTGCCTGCTCCCGCAGATTCGTGACACCCTGGCATCGCTGCAATACGGCATTGCGTCGCGCAGAGGCTTTGTCGTATTGACCGGCGAAGTGGGCACGGGCAAGACCACTCTGCTCAAAGCCGTCCTGAGCACCTTCGTCAAGGTCCGTGTTTCCTCGGCCTTCGTATTCAATCCACGCCTCGACGTGCACGATTTTCTCGACTTTGTGCTTACCGAGTTCGATGTTCCGGTCAAGCGGCGCACCAAGGCCGGCATGCTGCTGGAATTGAATAGCTGGATGATCGATCGCTATCGCGAGGGCGGGCTCTGTGTCATTGCCGTCGACGAGGCGCAGAACCTCACCTGGGACCTCATGGAAGAGATCCGCCTGCTCACCAACCTGGAAACCTCTTCCGACAAGCTGCTGCAGATCGTGCTCTCCGGACAGCCTGAACTTGAAAAGAAACTCAACGATCCGCGCGTCCGGCAGTTGCGGCAGCGCATAGCGGTTTGGTGCAAGACGCATCCGCTTACCGCCGAGCAGACGCCCATATACATCTCCGAACGGCTGCGCATCGCGGGCGCCACCCAGCCTTTGTTCACTCCCGCGGCCATGGATCTGGTGCATACCATCGCCCAAGGCATTCCACGGCTCATCAACCTCATCTGCGAACACGCCATGATATGCGCATATTCGGAGCAGACACAGCTTATCTCCCCCAGGGTGATCGAAGCGGTGCGTGGGGAACTCAATCTCGAGCAACTCCCCTTCGGGCTCGCTCCCGGAGGCGCGGACAAGCTCCGGGAAGCCAGCCTGGACAAGGATATCTCGCAATTCATGGCCCCTTTTCGCGGGCCGCTTGACGAGCCAGAGGACACAGCGCAATGAGCTATATTTACGATGCCCTTTTGAGAGCCGAACGGGAACGGCAAAACCAACCGCCTGAACGCGACGATCGCAAAGCCCCAGCGGTGCCGAGCGAACCTGCCTTGCCTCGCCCGCCGGAAGAGTTCGATGCCGACTCCGCCCCCATCGCGCAATACGCGTGGAGCCCATTTCTTCCTTCCTTCCCCACTCTGGCAAAGCATGGCGGCGGACTCGAGCAGTTTCGCAGCCTCCGCTCGCACATCTATCAGGCCCGCAATGAGACCCGTCTCAAGACCATCCTCGTTTCCAGCGGCATGCCTTCGGAGGGCAAGAGCTTCGTCACCGCCAATCTGGCCATGAGCCTGGCTAGAAACAGCGGCAATAGGACCTTGCTCATCGACGGCGATCTCAGGCGCCCATCTCTCCATATGCTGCTGGGAGCCCCCAACGATGTCGGCCTTGCCGACTATCTGGCGGGAACCGCGGAACTACACGCCATCATGCAGCGTTACTCCGACGAGAGCGCGAATGGCGCCGGCGGAATCCCCGACCTTGCCAATCTCACCTTCATCCCCACCGGCACCATTCATCAAAATGCATCCGAACTTATTTCCAACCGGCGCATCAAGGACCTGATCTCCACGCTCTCGGCATCGTTCGACTGGATTCTCATTGACTCGCCTCCGGCCCTGGTTTTTGCCGATGCGGTCGATCTCGCCCGCGCCGCGGATGCGGTGCTTCTGGTGGTGCGCGGGGCGCGAACTACTTACGAAGTTGCGCAGCGAGCCAAAACCAGCTTTGCTAACTCGCAAATCCTGGGCGTTGTGCTCAACGACATCAAGAATCCGCCGCGCCGCGAGTCTTACTACGACTACTACTACGGCAGAAAAGACGCAAAGGAATCTGCCACGGAAGCATCGGAACAGGAAGCGCAATGATCCGGCTCTTCAACGTCTACTATTCGACGCGCACGGTCATACGCGTGCTCGGCGAAGTCCC
>Ga0326727_10019798_pt1 | contig 13453 bp, 10 predicted proteins | sample MB2enrmetagenome_FD_207643 | JGI IMG/M metagenome (GOLD analysis project Ga0326727, IMG submission 207643) | Lab enriched peat soil microbial communities from McLean, Ithaca, NY, United States - MB29MY | ecosystem: Environmental > Terrestrial > Soil > Wetlands > Peat | place: USA: New York... | reverse complement strand
GGCCGTGTCAATGCCGAACGCCGACACCTTCCCGGCATTGGTCGAAACAGCCGCGAAATGCCTGGCCACAGCCTGCGCGTTTCCGCCCAGTCCCTTGAGCAGCCAATGGCGCGCGCTTTCGGCATTGGTCATTGTCTCCAGCGTGGTGAAGGTCTTGGAAGAAACAATGAAGAGCGTTTCCGCGGGATCGAGGCCGCGGGTGGCTTCCGCCAAATCGATGCCATCCACGTTGGAAACGAAGCGGAACGTCAAGCTCCGCTGGCTGTAATGCTTGAGCGCTTCGTAAGCCATCACCGGACCAAGGTCCGAACCGCCAATGCCAATGTTGACGATGTTGCGGATGCGTTTGCCGGTGTGTCCCGTCCACCCGCCGTTGCGGACGCGGTTGGAGAAGGCGGCCATCTTGTCCAGCACCGCGTGGACTTCCGGCACCACGTTCCTGCCGTCCACAACAATGCAAGCTCCTTTTGGCGCGCGCAGGGCGACGTGCAGCGCCGCGCGGTTTTCCGTAATATTGATCTTGTCGCCCCGGAACATGGCGTCGATGGCCGTCCGCAAGCCGGATTCCTCCGCCAGTTTAAAGAGCAGCCGGAGCGTCACATTGGAAACGCGGTTCTTCGAATAATCGAGAAAAAGGCCCGCGGCCTGGGCGGTCATGCGCTCGCCGCGCCCGGGGTCCGCGGCGAAAAGTTTGCGGAGATGCAACGTCTTGATTTTTTTGCAATGAGACACAAGCGCCTTCCAGGCGTCGCGTTTGGCGAGGGGTTTGACAGTCGTTTTCATGCGTGTGAAAGTTTGTCAGACCTGTCAGACTTTTCAAAAACAAAAAAGCCGGGTTTTTGGCCCGGCCTTTGTGCAGGAGAATCAAGAGTGTCTTCTTGGGGCTTGCGGCGCGGGGCTTTTCCATCCATTTTGCCGGGCAGAATGAAAACTCCATTCCACGCCGCCCTGCTTTGTTTGGCGGCCGCGGTCATCTGTGGCTGCGCTTCGCGGCATGCCGAACCCGTTTACCACGCCGGCGACGAGAATCCGCCGGATTTCCTGGTCGGCCCGGTCACGGGCGTGCTGACCAACCTCAATGGCTTTAGCGCCCATGTTGCCTCCACGCTGTCTTCGCCGGGGGAAGCGCCGCGGACCGCGTCCGGCGAACTGCTCGGACGGGAGGGACGGCTGGTTTTTCAACCGACGCTGCCCCTCAAGGGCAAACGGGCGCGAACAGAGGGTGGCTTGTTCTTCATTTGGGACGACACAATACATTCCGGCTACGTTTTGAGCGAGGCGCTGCAAGGCTACGCGCCTATTAAATCGGATACCGAGCCGGCCAGCCGGCTCGACATCACCAAAGAAAACATCCAGGAGGATGTCAACGGCCATCCGTGCCATCGCTGCGAGACGGTCGTGGTGTTGAACAATGGCCTTAAGGCGCGCTTGACCCTTTGGCAGGCGGACGATGCCGGACACTTTCCCGTCCGAATCGAAGCGGTCGAAGGGTCCCGCCACATGACTTTGGATTTTTCCGAGATTCGTTTGGAATATCCCGCCCGGGAATTATTTTTGCCGCCGGATGGTTTCACTCCCTATGCCAGTTCGGTTGCCTTGATGAACGAGCTGATCGTCAGAGACGCCAGCTTCGCCCAAAAGCATCAGTTCGACGAAAACAACGAACCCGCCCCCATTAAAGCCAGTGATTGGCACGAGCCCCGCGGCGCCTCGCCCCCCGGCCCCCCGTGATCGTTTGGATCCCGCCGGAACTTCTCGAATCGTCCGTCGAAAAGTCAAAACAGCCCGTGTCACTCGAAACAGCCGGGAGCTTCTTTGCGGGCGGGCGCCTTGCCGCGGGAAATTAAGAAGCAAGACTTATGGAGAAAGAAGTAAGAAACATGGGAAAAAAGGCTGCATAATGGCCGCCAGAGCAAACAACGGCCAATAACAGCTTTTTCTTGCATCCACCGGGAATTGAGAGGCAATTCCCTACAGAAAAATAAGGTTTTCTACTCATAGACAGATCCATCGCGCTATGTTACAATGCTGTTACGATGGCGGGCTTAAAACCTGGAGATATTTTGAAAATGAAACTGCGCACAACCAAACAACCAAACCCAATCGTTGCTCTGGTTTCCGGGGCTGTTTTACTGTCCGGGCTGTTTTGCCAAACAGCTCAAGCTCAAACCATTTTAAATGGCACAGCGATTCTGGCCGTTAATGCCGGCGTGGCGGCTGACGAACTGACTGTTGCATATTTGGTTGCCGACAATTCCGGCGTTTACACCTACGACTATACTGTCAACAATCCCGGCAGCGATCCCGGAACCGTTGCGTCATTTGAGGTCGGGTTCGACGCCACGTCAGCGTCAGTTGTGCCGGGTTCCATAACGGGCGGCTTGTTACGGGAGATGATTACGGGCAGCGGGGTGGATTGGGTTGCTGTAATCACGCCAGGCAATAACAGCGGGACGTTGTCGTTTGAATCAGATAAAGCGCCGGTCTTCGCCAATGCGAACGCGAACGGGATCCCGAATCCGCCTGCTCCATGGGCTTCAACAAACCCCGATGGCAATCAAGTTCCCGTTCCAGATCCTCCAAACGTTGTTCCCGAGCCGGCGACCGCGGCCCTGCTTGCCCTGACGGCGCTGCTCCCGCCATTTCGGCCCAAACCACTCAAGAAAACCTGAACAACAACAATATGCAGCCACATTCAAAACCAATCATGGCTCTCGGTTGCGGGGCGATTTTGCTAACCATTGCGCCGTGCCAAACGGCTCAAGCTCAATTGCTGAATGAATCGGGCGCATCCATCCTGGCCGATGTAAATGGAACAACGACCGCCCCCGAGGCGCTCACTGTTTCGTGGTCCGTTGTTGAGAATGCTTCCGACGTTTATACTTACACCTATATCATTAACAATCCCGCCGGCGATATCCTGCTGCCTGGTTCATACGCTTCCGGCGCGCCTGAAATCGTCGATTCTTTTGCGCTTTCCTTCAACGCTGCGGCTCCGGGCGCGGTTGTGTCAGGCCCAACTGGCGGCTTGGTTGCGGATAACCTTGGCTCCGCCGGGCTTTTTTGGTCCATATACCCCGTCGTTGACGCCGGCACCAACAGCGGGCCCTTGTCGTTTGATTCAGAGGACGCCCCGATGATGGGCAATGCCACTGCATCGGACGACAGTCCGCCTTCTCCGTGGGCTTCAAGCCCCGATGGCCAACCGGTTCCCATTCCAAATGTTCCTGATTCGATGAACACCACGGCGCCGCTTGCCGGAACGTTGCTGCTCTTGCTGCCCGGTATGAAGAAGAAGGCCGGTGTGTCATGATGGCAGCAGAGTTGGGGCAAAAAACAGCCAGCAGCCAAACCGCGACCCCTTTTCCCCGCTTCTTAATTCTCTTCAATTCGCGTCCTGATCATTGAGAAAATCCGGCGAGGGGGGCACGGCCGGCGCGAAAACCCGCGGATCGCCGGTAAAAACCACCTTCTTCCTCTGCACCGTAAACCCCGTTTTGCCCGCCAGCGCCACCGCCCTCAGGGCGTCCCATCCGTTCAAATCAAATTCGGCGAAACTGTGGCGGAAAAAATGATGGGACTCGTGCGAATGGAGCGCTGGAAACATTTTCGTGTCCAGGTCAAAGGACAGGATCGGCTGCATGAAATCCCAGTCGCGGTCGTTGAAGACTCCGCGTTTCTCAAAATGCTTTTTGCGCAGCCGGTCCGCCGTGCGCGGGTCCTGAATGACGATCAGGGGGTCCGGCGGGTCTTCAGCCGTGCGCATCAGCAAAAAAGGCGGACGCAGCGTCGCGCGAATGTAAGTCTGGTTGGTCAGCGCCGAAACGGCGTCCAACAACGTCGGCGCGCTGTTGGTCAGCCTGGCCCGCGCCCGGTGGAAAAAATAAAACTCGTCCGTCGCCCCCGGCATAAAGATCAGGGCCTTGACCGCCGGGTTGCGCTGCAAGGACCCCAGCATCACCTTCACACAATTGTGGCGGTTGAGTTCGGAAACCTTTTCGGTCAGCGGCATTTTGGCGAACTCCTCCTGCCAGGTCGTCTGGGCCGCGAGCGGCAAAGCCAGAGCCGCCATCCAGACAAACAGTGAAAATTTCACGGTGGAAAAGAAACCGGGCCGATGGCCCGCTCAGGCGCTGAAACTTTTTCCACAAGAACAACTGTTGGTCGCGTTGGGATTCTTGATTTTAAAACCGCCGTCCTGCAGCGCATCCACATAATCGAGTTCACTGCCGGTGACAAACAACGCGCTCTTGGGATCGACCACCACTTTAACGCCGCTGCTCTGGACCAGAAAGTCACGATTGGCCGGCTGATCCTGCAAATCCATTTCATACTGCAAGCCCGAACAGCCGCCGCCGACCACGGCCACGCGCAAGACGCCGTCGGGCCGGCCCTGTTTTTGCAAGAGCGAACCGATCTTTTGGGCGGCGCCCGGGGTGACTTTGATCAACCGTTCATCCCCCACGCGATAACCCGGCTGCGCGGGGCTGGCGGAGACTGCAGGCTTAATGGCAATCATAACGTCACAACAAGGGTATCCCTTGCGGTGTCCGGCGTCAATGACGCACCTGGCGCCGGGGCGCAGGGACGCGCCCGGTTTTTGGCTGGCGGCTAAAAACCATCGAAATCGTTGTGATTCCGGGCGGCGCAGGCCATCTTGCGTTCCGACCAATTGATGGCCCACGATGCGATGCGGCCGGGCGTCACCGGCAGCGGCAGGCGGTGGAACATGGACCGGAGGCTGTAAAACTGCCGGTACATTTGCTGGACATTCCACTCCAGTTCCTCCGGTTTGCACCAGCGCGGCTGGAAGTAACAAATCTGGCCGGGCCAGCGGTCAATCTCCGCGATGTTAAAAACCCGGCCTTCCCCTTGCATCTGATCGAACAGCGGGGTGCCCTTCTGAGGCGTCAGGACGTTGAAATAGGCTGCCGGCACTTTGTGCCGATGGAGGAAATCCAGCGTGTTCTGGAACACGTCCGGGGTGTCGGTGTCCCAGCCGAAGACCAAATTCACCGAGTAGCTGATTCCGTGCCGGCGCAAGTTGGCGAACATTTCGGCGAAGCGATTGGCGTTGTTTTGCTTCTTGTTCATGGCGGCCAGTGTCGCTCCGTCGATGCTCTCAATGCCGATGTTCAGATGCAGCAGGCCGCTGCGCCGGGCCAGGTCCAGAAACTCCTCATCCAGGCACAGATGCGAGGACCAGAGGGCGGACCAGCGCAGAGGCAGGGCAATCAGAGCCTCCATCAACTCCATCGCCCGGTCCCGCCGCCCGCCGAAATTGCTTTCGCCGAAGAAGACGTCGCGGCTGCCGGAGCGCCGGATTTCTTCCACCACCTCGGCAGCCGGCCGCCAGCGATAGGAGGCGCCAAGATAAATGCGCTCGGAACAGAAGCCGCAATGGAATGGACAGCCCCGCGACGATTGCACGGTGAAGGTTCGAAAGGGTCCGAACCGCCGCAAGTCCAGCAGGTCGTAACGCGGCTGCGGCAGGCCGGTCAACTCTGGCAGCGGCTCCGCTCTGTAACATTTCTGCAACCGGCCCGCCGCCGCATCCGCCAGCATCTTCGGCAAAATCCGTTCCCCCTCGCCGATGCCGATGGCGTCGCAATGCTCCGCGGCCTCTTCCGGATGGAAAAAAGCGTGCGGGCCGCCCAACATGACCGGCACGCCGCGCCGGCGAAATTCCGCCGCAACGTCATAGGCGCGCAACGATTGCAGGGTCCACACGGTCAAGGCCACCAGGTCCGCCGGTTGATCGAAATCAATGTCCTCCAGTTGTTCGTCCAGCAGGCGGACCTGCCAGTCTGGCGGCGTCAACGCGGCCAGATACGGCAGCGTCAACGGCACCACGGAGCGCTGGCGCGTCTTGAACAGGCGCCGGTCTGTCTTGGACAGATAATGGGAGGGTTGGATGATCAACAATTTCAAGCTCATGCAGATCCGGCTCAATCGCATTAAATCCGGCCAGCTTCCGCCAATCAAACCATTTTGAAACATTTCTCCCGGGGATCAATCGTCCTCCTCCGCCTTGACCGCCCAATCGGGATACGGCGCCCGCGAACCTTTGACCGCGCGCCACAGTATGTGGTTGAGCAAATCCTCAGGACACTGGTCCGGCTTGTCCAGCGGCAGGCGCGCGGAGACCCGGGCGTCCTGGCGCAACAGCCTGTCGGAAACATTCTTCGACTCCGGGTTCATCCAGTCCAGCGGCACGTTGTTCGGCACGGCGTCGAACGGCGCAAAATCCGGCGTGTCCGAGAAGCAGTCAAACATCGGTGTCGCCGTGGCGTCCATTTGATTCATCGGCGGCAGGCCCAGCATGAGTTCGATCGTGCGCACAATGCTGGTTTGGTTGTATTGGGTGCTGACGACCCGGCCTCGTTTGGCGTAGGGACCGGCCAGGTAGGCCGTGGTGCGATAGCCGCTGACATGGTCCCATCCGGATTGCGGATCATCCTCGACGGCAAAAATGCAGGAGTCGTTCCAGAAGGAGCTGTGGCTGACCGCCTCGCAAACCCTGCCCAGGGCCAGGTCATTGTCGGCTATCATCGCCTCGGGCGTCGGCGAATCGGGTCTGGTTCCGCTGGTGTGATCGTTCGGCAGCCAGAGAATGACCAGGTCCGGGAATTGTCCCGCTTGCTCAAATTCCTTCAACTCCCGGATGAATTGCGCGGCGCGGAACACGTCGGGCACGTCCGGATCCCAGCCAATCGTGTTGGTGGCGATGTGGCCGCGCAACGTTTCAATCGTCGGCGTGCTCCAGATCGAGATGGTCTTTGTTCCGCGCGTCAATTCCCGGTAAACGTCCAGAAAACCCGGCGGCTGGCGGCGGGCCGGATCTTTCCACTGTTTGTGGCCGAAGGTGAATTCGCCGTAGTCGCGCAGTGTTTTGCCGTGGGCCAGGGCGTTGTCCCAAATAAAACCCGCCGGCGAATAGGCCATGGCGTCCTCGCCGCCGGCATCGCCGCCGAAGGGATAACTGCGCGGAAAACCGGCATAAATCTTCTCCATGTAATCTGTCGCCAGCGCGCTGTCGGCCCATTGGTGGCCGTCGGGACTCCGGCTGCCGCAGCAATAGGTGTTATCCAGCAGCACGAACTGGCGGACCAGCTTGTGCTGGTTCGGAGTGATCTCCCTGCTGAAGAGGCAGAGGGCCGAATCGCCGTTGCCTTCGATGACATCGCCGAGCACCTGGTCATAAGTCCGGTTCTCCTTTATAATATATATGACATGATGGATCAGGCACGGCTCGCCGGCGCGTTCCGGCACGGGGCGCGGCGCCCGGCCGGGCCGGGCCGGCAGGTTCGCCGCGGCCAGCAGCGGATAACGCATGTCGGCCAGGGCGGCCCGGGTCAACCCTTCCAGCTCGAGTGCGTCCGGCACCGGCGCCAGCGACACCGACCCATGCCATGACACCGAATTGAAGGCGGTGCGGCCGACAATCTTGGTTGGGTTCTCCCTGTCCCCTTTGATATTGGCCACGTCAATGGCCTTATGCCTGGCGTCATAGACAATCGCGCCGGGAAACCAGCCCACCGGGATCAAGCCGAGCAGCTTCGATTTTCCAGGCTCAAAACGGATGACCGCCACCGCGTTTTGCGTTCCGTTGCACACGAAAAGCGTGCCGCCCGCCTTGTCAAAGGCCACGGCGTTGGGCTGGGCGCCGAACAAGTCGCCCGGATCCTGCCGCGCGCAAATGGTTTCCACCATTTCGTCTGTGCGCGTGTCGATGACGCTCAGAGTGTCGCTCCCGGCGTTGGCCAGCACCACATGTCGTCCATTGGGCGAGACGGCCAGGCCCGAGGCATGCAGCCCGGTGAGGATCTCGACTGGAGGCTTGTTGCGGTCGAGGTCGATGATCGAAAGCGACCCCTCGCTGGGGATGTGATGGAGGGGATCGACGCGCACGAACGTGTTTTGACCGGCGGGACCGGTGATGCTGTGCGCGTCCGGTCTGCGTCCGCCCCAGTTGCTGACATAGGCCTTGGACTGGGAGAGCGCAACGTCATAAGGTTCGACCCCTGTGTCCCAAAGCCGCAGGACACATCCGGTCCCGGCGTCCAGCTCCGCCAGCCGGTTGGAAAGATTGAGCACCACGTAAAGGCGTTTGCCGTCCGCCGAAACGGCGAGGCCCGAGGGGATTTCAGCCGCGCGCCCAAGCCCTTTGCAGGAGGGGAGCGGGATGGAAAACAGGCCCTTTAACGCATGGTTCTTCTGCACGGCGAAGACTTTGATGTCGCCGTTGACATTGGCCATATAGAGGCGCGAGCCGTCGGGCGAAAAGACCAGGCCGGTGTAGCTGATCCGGGCGTTCGAATCCGGGGCGGGCATGGCGGCGGATACTGGGCCTGAGGGACGGTCTTTGCCGGCATCCGGCAATGGGACATGTTGCAGGATTTCGCCGGACACAGGGTCCAGCACCACCAGTTCATGGGTTTGTCCGGCCGTGACCAGCAGCCGTTTGTCAGGGCTGAGAGCCAGGGCCTGCGGCCTCATGCCCGGCAGCTCAACCTGCCTTCCGGCCGGTGTCAGCAGTTGATTGACCGGTGTCTCAAACCCATCAGCGCCGTTGGGTCCCACCGTGTCTGAAGTGGCCGCAGAATCTTGCTCTGCCGATTCCGCCGGCGGACACAACGCCAGCAGGGCCGTGGAAAGGAAGAGGGCAACGATTGAAAACCGGCGCGTCATTGGCTGCCGAGTCGATTGCGCAAACTGCCGGAAACGGGCAAATCCGGTTTGCCGTGAGTGTCCAGCCAGGCCGCGGTGGTGGATTGATTGGTCACTTCGCCGCGGAGAATGGCCAGGATCAAATCCTGCGTCAGGATGGTGTTGAACGGGTTGCAGTAGGTCAAGGATTGGCCCCCATCCGGCGGTTTGACCAGGAAAGGCACTCGATAATCCCGCACTCCATCATATAATCTCGAACTCCGCCACGAATGATCGGCGCTGAGGATGACCCAGCTTTTGTCCCATTGGCCGGATGTCTCCATGCCGCGCCGCAACGCGCCAAGCTCGTGATCGGCCAACACAAGATTATTGAAATAACCGGCGGGCGCCGCAATGCCCCTCCAGGTGAACTCATTGTTTTCCGGCAAATAAACCCCCGGACCGTGCGGTGGCGGCAAGTGCAAAAGAATCAGGCCATAATCCGGATTGGCCGCCGCCGCCGCGGCGTCTGCCAGGCTGTTTTTGCATGTATTTATGAAAACCTGCCGGACATGAAAAGGTCCCGCCAGGGAAGCGATCTGTTGTTCCATGGCTCCGCCAAACGTCGTCGAACGCGCGGGTTCAAAAATCGGGAATGGATACCATGAGCAATAATTGAGGCTGGCGCCCAGCAGGCGCGCATAGGGGTGATACCAGCCGACGAGCGCGGTATTAACCCCGAGTTCGCGCACTCGTGAAAAGACCGACGTCAACGCGCTCCATTCAACAGTGGCGCCGGTGTCGGCCAGGGTCAGCCCCAGATCGCAGCCGTCGGGATCCGCCGCTGAAATACGCCGCCCTGAAATCAAAGCGGGCATTGAAATGATCGTCGAGTCACCGGGCGGATAGGCGTGATCGGCGGACAACGCCGTCTGGCGCAGGCGGTCCAATTCAGGGAAAAGCATGTTGGCAGGTCGTTTTTCAAACACCAGGCGGTAATCCGTTTCGTCAAAAATCATCCATACCACGCGCGGCTGGCCCGCCCGCATGGAAAGAAGCGGCGGCGGGGCGGGGGATTGGGCGCAGGCTTTCCCCTGCGTGACATTAAGGCATAAGAGAATGGTTTTGGCCATGATCAATAACGCCACCGGAAATGTTATGACCATTATCAGGGCCAACGCGCGCGCGGCCAAACGGTGTTTCCAGATCAAGAAGGCCAGGATGACAAGAAGGCCGGGCACCACTGCCGGCTGCCGCATAAGGCCGATCAATTCGCTGTCCGTCATGTTGAGAAGCTCCACCCGGATGAAATCCGCCGGCAATACCAGCAGAAACAAAAATGACATTTCCAACAACAGGGACAGCATCCCTGTTCGACAACGCCTCCAAATGCCGATGCCCAGCCAGACCATCAAGGCAAAGCACGCAACATTCACGGCCAGCGCCAAAAGTTCAACGCGCGCCGCCGGCAGCTTGTTAAAGTAACTGTTGCCATCGAACAGCAAGTGCGACCAGGGCCTCACAAAACACCAGATGGCCATCGTCAGAGCCACCATGCCGTTCTGGATTTTCCGCCTGAGCGGGCGGGCCAGCGGAATATAACCAACCCGTTTGTTCATGGCCGGCGTGTCATGGGCCGGCGGGTTCGACGGGCTGATTTCTTCAAATGAAGAGTGCAACATTATTCAAATCTGGGATCGCGTTGGGTGACAGGCAAGTCTGGCTCGGCGTGAGCGTCCAGCCACGATGCCGCAGAGGGTTGATTGGTCACCTGGCCTTGGAGGATGGCGAGGATCAAATCATGTGTCAACAGGGTGTTCAACGGATTGGAGTAGGTCAAGGATTGGCCCCCGCCCGGCGGTTTGATCAGGAAAGGCACCCGATAATCCCGCACCCCGTCGTATGACTGCGATGCCCGCCACGAATGGTCGGCACTGAGGATGACCCAGCTTTTGTCCCATTGTCCGGCGGTTTCCATGCCGCGCCGCAAAGCGCCCAGCTCGTGATCCGCCAAGACAAGATTATTGAAATAACTCGCAGGCCTGCTCATGCCCAGGCAGGTGAACTGGTTCTTTTCCGGCAAATAAACGCCCGGAGCATGCGGTGGCGGCAAGTGAAGCAGAATCAAGCCATACTTTGGATCGCCCGACACGGAAAGGGAGTCCTTCAGGCTGTTTTGGCACATGTTTATGAAGATCTGCCGGCCACGAAAAGGCCACGCCAGGGAAGCGATTTGTTGTTGTATTGATCCGCCAAAGGTCGTCGAGTCCGCCGGTTCACAAAACGACGCGGCATACCATGAGCAATAATTGAGGCTGCCGCCCAGCAGGCGCGCGTAGGGGATGGACCACCCGACAAGCGCGGTGTTCACGCCCAATTCACGCGCCTGTGAAAAGACCGACGGCAGCGCAGTCCACTCATTCGTGACGTGCGTATCCGCCAGTTTCAGCGCCAAATCGCAGCCGTCGGGGAAAGTGCCTGAAAGCCGGCGCCCTGAAATCAAAGCGGGCATGGAAATGATCGTCATGTCGGCGGGCGCATAGGCATGATCGGCGGACAATGCCTCCTGGCGGAAGCGGTCGAATTCCGGCAAGGCCAGGCGGGCGGGCCGTTGCACAAAGGCCAGGCGGTAATCCGTTTCGTCAAAAATCATCCAGACGACCCGCGGCCGGCCTTCACGGACGGGGAGAAGCGGCGGTGGCGGCACGGCATTTGGGCATCCATTCACATCCATCAAATTGCAGCATGCGAGAAGGATTTTAGCCAGGGTCAATAACGTCACCGGAAATGTGACGACTATTGCCGCGGCCACGGCGCGCGCGACCCACCGGTGTTTCCAGATCAAAAACATCAAGACGACAAAAATGCAGAGCATTACCATCGGCTGTTTCAACAAGCCGACGACCTGCGTGTCCGTCAGGATCGGCTGTTTCAACATGGTTTGCGAGCGGATAAAATCCGCGGGAAACACCAGCAGAAACAAGAAGCACAGATCCAATACCAGAGGCACCACCCCCGTTCGGAAACGCCTCCAAACACCTATGCCCAGAAAAATCAGCAACGCCACTCCCAAAATATTCACGGCCAAAGCCAAAAGTTCCACCGGCAGCACCGGCAAATTGTCGAAGTAACGGTTGCCATCATACAGCAAGTGCGACATGGGCCGCAGAAAACACCAGGTGGCCATCGTCAGTGCCACCATGCCGTCCTTGATTTTCTGCTTGAGCGGGCTGGGCAGCGGAATATAGCCGGCCGGTTCGTTCGCGGCCGGCGTGTCTTGGGCTGGCGGGTTCAACGGGCCCCTTTCTTCTTGAGACAATACAAGGTTCGCCGTGTGCCGGGCAGCGCGAGCGATTTGACAATTTCAAAATGCGCCGCGCAGGCTTCCTCGAAGGCCCTTTCATCCAGCGCCGCGTGCAAATCGCCGCGCCCGCGCGTCAGCCGGCGGAACATGGCATCTTGCGGCGCGACGAATTCGATGACCAGCAGCGCCGTGGTCAATTCGGAGGCCAGCCCCAAAATTTCCCCCAGCGGAATGCGCTCCGTCACCAGCAAATGATGCAGCAACGCCAGCATCAACACGCCGTCGAACGCGCCGGTCGCGCGGTCAAGAAACGACAGGCATTCCTGATTGCGCCAGCCGGCCGGCGGAGTGGGACGCGCCAAATTCACCACCAGGGGCAGAATGTTCAGTCTTTTCTCCCGCGCCCGCCGCCAGATTTCGCCAACGCAAACCGGGTCCAGATCAATCGCCACCACCGCTGCCCCGGCTTGCGCCGCCAGCTCGCTGAAATGGCCGGTGTTGGCGCCCGCGTCCAGCACGCGCTCCGGTTTGAAGTCCGCCAGCGCGTCGTTCACGAATTTTTCCTTGGCCGCAAACGCCGGATCCGCGTAGCTGTGAGCGGTCATGTAATCCGACCAGGTTGATTGCTTTCGCGCCGCCGGCCGGAGCGAATTCAGCGCGCGTCCCATTCGATTGAAAGCCGACTCGACGATGTAGCGGGCTTTTTCCGTGTCCGCCAGCAGGCGCGGCTGGTAGATATCCTGATCGTCCGGGCTGGCCCGGCGCGAAAGCCAGGTTGGGATGGAGACGAGCGAAAGCATTCGTGGATGCAATCGTTCCCAGGGCCGGCAGAGGCGGTAAACTTCCTCCGGCTCAAGCCCATCGCGGTGCGTGGTGAAAATATCCGCCAACGGGATGCCCCACCGCCGATTGGCCAGCAGGGGCAGGAGAAACGAGCGGATGAATTGCGCGCAGGGTTTCCACAGCGGATCGCCCGGATTGCGGCGCTGGAAGGAGAGCGCGTCAATGAAAACCGGCCCGCTGCCGCGAAATAAAATGTTGTGGGGCGTCGCGTCCTTCAGCCCGTAATCCTCGGCCAGCACCGCGCGGCCAAAGTCCAGCGTCAGCCGCCCCGCCTCCCACAGCATTTCCGGGGGCCATTCCTGGGGGTAACTTGGGAATTGTATGCGCTCATGCTCGAAAATCGCGGCGTCCGGGCGCGCGGACAGGATGGATTTCAGCGCGGCCGATCCATCAAGCCCGGCGATGTCAACTTTGTCAAGGCGGCGGGTGGAAACGAGCTGTTTTTTCGCCACGTACTCGTGCGCGGCGCGCGTCTTCAGGAAGCCGTCAAATTCAGCCACGTTTTCCGGGCCGACCAGGCGCACCACCCCCTGCTCGAAAACGCAGCAGCATCCCATCGGGTCGCGAAACGATGGTGCGGATTGGCGCATTACAAATGATCCGTCTCCACCTTGTTCTTGTTCAGCGGAAGATCGACGGCGGAATTCCTGGATTTTC
>Ga0326727_10019797_pt1 | contig 13455 bp, 15 predicted proteins | sample MB2enrmetagenome_FD_207643 | JGI IMG/M metagenome (GOLD analysis project Ga0326727, IMG submission 207643) | Lab enriched peat soil microbial communities from McLean, Ithaca, NY, United States - MB29MY | ecosystem: Environmental > Terrestrial > Soil > Wetlands > Peat | place: USA: New York... | reverse complement strand
AGGTCTCGTCGTCGTTGCTCACGGAGATCTCCGCGAGGTCTGACTTTACCTTCCTCGATCCTCAGGGTTTCGTCCGGAGCTTCGCCCCTGATGGGACGGTCTCGCTAGGGCCGCTGAAGGACAAGAGCATCGTCTCCAAGGTGGACGCCCTGAAGATGGACCTAGCCGAGGCCGAGGCCCTGACTGGCAAATCAGATCCCAGAGAGGCGCTACAGAAGGTTGCATCCATAGGCATCAAGAAGGCCATCCTGACTCGAGGTGGTGACTCGTGCTTCGTGCTCGACGGGACGCGGATCTATGAGGTATCCGTGCCGCGGTCACAAGTCATTGACAGCACTGGGGCAGGGGACATTCTCAGCGGTGCCACAGTTGGGTGGTATTTGAAAACGAGGGATTTTCTTCGCAGCGCGTGCTTCGGAGTCGCAGCCTCCTCTCTCTCACTCCAGATGATAGCGCTAGCCAAGGTCGACCTTCCGATGAGCGTGGATGACAGTGCCGCTAAGCTGTTTTGTCTCGCAAGCCCCGTCGCAGGAATCTGAGGCAGTCTCGCAGACTCGAAAGGCTCAGTAGGATTTCGCGTAGTTGACAGTCAGCGCAGCCTTCTCCCCGCATGAAACGCAGACGCCTTTCGGCGGTCTCTGGTCGAGCGGGATGTTTACAATCTTGCCTCCCCCTTCCTCCTTCAGCCTTTCCTCGCAGCTCTGCTTCCCACACCAAGACACTTTCACTATCCCTCCCTTCGCTTTGATGATCTCCTTCAGCTGGAGGAGCGAACTTGCCTCGAACGTGTTCGCCCTGAGGAACTCCTTCGCTCTCTCGAGGAGGTCCTCTTGAATCGAGTTCAGATCACTTTCGACTTCCCTACTAAGATCAACAAGCGGCACCACCCTCTTCCCACCCGTGTCCCTCCGCACAAGGACTGCCTGCCTCGACTTCAGATCCCTCGGACCGATCTCGACTCTCAGGGGGACCCCCTTCAGTTCCCACTCGTTGAACTTCCTGCCAGGAGTGAGATTGTCTCTGTCGTCGAATTTGGTCCTCCACGCTCCCGAGAGCTCTTGAGCGATCTTCGTTGCTTCTTTCAAAATCATGGTCTTGTTTTCATCGTTGACAATGGGCACCACCACGATCTGGATCCCTGCCAGCCTCGGAGGAATGACCGCGCCCTTGTCGTCGCCGTGGACTGCCAGCATCACTCCAATCTCCCTCGTGGTAATTGCCCAAGTGTTCTGCCAAGCGAACTGCTTGTTCCCATCCCGGTCGATGAAGACAATCTCGAATACTCTTGAGAACCTCTGGCCGTCCGAGTGGAAGGCGGGTCCTTGTATCGCCTTCCCGTCGGGGAGCAGGTGCTCCACGCTGTAGCTTGCTTCGGCTCCCGCGAACTTCTCTGAGTCTGTCTTTCTGCCGATGTAACCGGGAAGGGCCAAGAACTCCTCTGTAATCATCTTGTAGATGCCTAGGATTTGATCCCGCTCGGCGTCAGCTTCCTCCTTTGTCGCGAAGAGCGTGTGCCCTTCATTCCAGAGGAACTCCCGGGAACGGAGGAACGGTGTCGGATGCCTGAACTCCCAGCGGACCACGTTGTTCCACTGGTTGAGGCGGAGCGGCAGGTCACGCCAGGACCTGATCCACCTTGATACAACCTCGTACATCACCGCCTCAGAAGTGGGCCTGATGGCCAGCCTCTCGTCCAGGAGCGTGTCTCCGGCCTGAGTGACCCAAGCTACCTCAGGCGAGAACCCCTCTATGTGCTCCGCCTCCTTCCTGAGTAGCCGTTCGGGAATGAACAAGGGAAAGTAGGTGTTCAGAATCCCGACCTTCTTGAACTCGGCGTCAGTGGCCTTCTGGATGTTCTCCCAGATGGCGTATCCAGCAGGTCTGTATGCCAGGCACCCGGAGACTGGAGTGTAGTCCGCTATCTCTGCATTCAGAATCACTTGCGGGTACCATTCGTCGAAGTTTACTGTCTTCTTGGCGATCATGCCCTCCTTTCCAAGCTCTGACATTTGACACCTAGCGTCCGCCGCTTCTGCTTAAAGAAGATGGCCCCAGGAGAGAACCGTTCAAGAAGGCGCGTCACGCCGCTAAACCGCTAGTTAGCGCTGGGTCCCTCGTCTGGGCCGCTGGCTCTTCTGTTAGCCACCAGGAACAAGCTGAGCCCGGCCATCAGAAAGACAAAGGCTACAGCCAGACCCAAAGCCGTGCTCCGCTTTCCGACCTCATACAAGGAGGCGGGAACGAGAATCATCGCGATGATTCCAAGGATGGTTGGAGTCCTAAGGGAAGTGATGTTGAAGCGTGCTGTGATCAGATAGCTGAAGAGAACCATCACGATCGGGAAGACGAGACTGAACCTGCCCATGAGAAAATCGCTCGCGGCTCCTGAGATGTTAGAGAACCCGTTGGCGTAAAGCGCGCACACGAGCGCAAGTATGAAGCTGGCTGCGGCGATGGTCTGCAGCGTATTGCCCACTGAGCCCAACTTCGCGGGTCTCCCCGCAGGAGCGGTAGAAGAGACTTCAAGCACGACCCCCAGCATCACGCTGAAAGTCCCCACAAGGAACAGAGTCGGGTCCCTGGTGACCGTCAGATAGACGGAGCCAGGGAGGACAGATGAGATCCCGCTGGCCGCCCAGAGATACAGCGCATAACCCCCGTAGGCGATGAAAGGTACCATGTAGAGGAGAACTGACGCGTCATCTGAGGAGAACTTCTTGCTCATCGGTCGGAGTGCGCGACCGAACAGTGCTTAAAACTGTTGTTCTGTCGGGTTTCCTGCAATACTCAAGGCGCGCTCCACGAAGATCTCGGGTGCAAGGTTGTCAGGAACTGGAGGTGCTTCGGCCGAAGGTCAAGTAAGCGGTGTGCCCGACCATAATGCTCGAAGGCCTAGTCATCCCAACCCGGGCCTCCAGATGTCTCAGTAGAATCTCCACAGTTTCGATGGAGACAAACCCTTCGTCTATCATCTTAGCCACAAGTTTCTCTGCCTGGTTCGTAGTAGGGGTGATGGCCACCATCGGGGCCGCGGGCTTCAGGCTCTCCCTCATGCTGCTGACGACTTCCCACGGGTCTCCCACGTCCAAGACCCCTGCGTCCATGCCTCTCTCCTTGAAGCCCAACCTCGAGTCCCCCACGCGGAAGGTCACGTACTTCGAGAGGCTCAACTTCTCGGCATTCTTTCTGGCCACCTCCTGGAATTCAGGCCTGATGTCATAGGTGTAGACCATGCCTGCCGGTTGGACAAGGTATGCCATTAGGGCAGTCGTTGCTCCCGTACCCGTCCCAGTTTCGATTACTCGCGAACCCGAGTGGATGCCCAGCTTTACCATGATCAAGCCCAGATCCTTGGGGTAGACCACCTGCGTCTTCCGCGTCAGCTTCATGACCAAGTCTTCGATGGTCGGCTTGAGGATGATCAGGGCGTCGCCCAATGTTGTGGTTACCGTGATTCCATATCCCCTGCCAATAAGCGCCGAGACGTCGAGGATACCGAGATGTGTGTGGAGTTTCGGGGTGTCCTTCGGTCTGATCAGCCATCTCCTCCTCCGGTCCCTATAGACAAGGATCAGAGAAGTCTCGGTAATCGTCTCAGCCTGCCGTTCCGTCGCCTCGGAGTCACCTTCCGCGGGGTCCATCCTCTACGCCCTCCACCAGTCGTACCTGAGAAACTCAACCGTCTTTTTGCCGTGGTCAGGGATGGCTATGATGAACTGTTTCCTGACGGTGGTCGCGAGCCTTCCGGACCTCACCATCGAGGTCGCTGTCATGGTCGAGCTGGGCCCCATCACCTGGACGATGTAGGGAGCATGGTCAATCCCCGGCCCGTGCTCGTAGACGGCAAAGTCTGAACCGAACTTGATACCAGGCGTGACAACGTAACCAGCCTCCCTCAGTTTCCTGTAGACCATGAACTTCTCACCGAAGTCCGTGTAGGAGGCCTCGCAGACCTCCTGCAGTTGCTTCGGGGTCAACTCCCGGCCCGACTGGTCCTCCACAATGACCGCCTTCCTCATCATCAAGTAGTAGGCCTCCATGAGGTCGAGGACGAGAGGAGCGTCGAACTCGAAATCTTTCGGTTTCGGTATGCCAAGTGGCTTCCCGTAGTATCCGTTCTTGAAGAGACGCCTCGAAGTTTCGATGTCCCAGACTACGACCCTGTTCTCAAAAAGCCTGCCCCTCGCCTTCTGCTTGGGCAAGCCTAAATCCCTAGCGCAAGAATTGTGCTCGCATCTGCGGCGCCTAGCACGGCGTCGGCGCAGTCTTCGATCGACTCAAGAACGTCCTTGACTGCGATCAGCTCCTTGATGTTGGTCGCCGTCTTCATTGTCATAGCTACGTATTCCCTGTACTTTGAGTCAATCGAGCTCTCCGTCTGCTGGACCTGTGCAGCCATCTGAATTGACTGTTCCGAGTTTATCGAGAGAGCCCTGACACTTTCGTTGAGTTTCGAGATGCCGTCAATTAGGAGACCGAGCAGCTCGGTGATCGCCTCTCGGTACTTCTTGTTCTTTGCCGATGCCCGCGGGAGCTGCGACATCCTGAATGCAACCCCGTTTATGTGCCCAAAGATGTCCTCTACCGAGAAGGCGGCCCTGAGCATATCCTCTCTGTTCACGAGCAACGTCCCCACCTGAGAGAGCTCCCTAATCAAAGCACTCCTAAGCGTCACGACATCCTCCTCCGCCTTCTTGACCTTCGCTAGAGCCGAGGCCACCTGTATCTTGTCTCCCTTCGTGAGGGAGGCGTATTCGTCAAGTAGGACCCTCGTCGCGTCCAAGACCCTCCTCATCTCGTCCTGAAGAACCACTACAGTACGTCGTCTGGCTTGGATTTCGTTCTCTGGACCGGACATGAGAGGCGCTCGCCTCAAGCCTTGAGAAAGTTTGGATATAAGACTGGGCCTTCGTCCCGCAGGGCTGTGGGCACCCTCCGCCCATTCGATTGACCGCTACTTGCCTGCGTCCTTTACGTAGTCTCTAAGCGGTGAAATCAGGTTCGTGAATTCCATGGGGAAGATGTATTTGGTCGATGGACTCGCGCCGAGAGCTTTCAGGGTGTCTAGGTACTGAAGCACCATTGTCTTAGAGTCGATCCCTTTCGCGGCCGCGAAAATCTGATTCAGAGCCCCCGCGTATCCTTCCGCCCTCAGAATCGAAGCCTGCTTGTCGCCCTCTGCCCTGAGGATATTGGATTTCTTGTCACCCTCGGCGACCAGTATCGAAGCCTCTCTCTTTCCATCCGCCTCGGTGACCGTAGCCCGCCTGGTTCTCTCCGCGGACATTTGCCTGACCATCGCCTCCTGGACGTCCTTAGGCGGGCGAATCTCCCTAATCTCCACGTTGGTCACCTTGATCCCCCACCTTTCCGTGACCTCATCAAGCTTGGTCCTGAGGACCTGATTGATCTGCTCTCTCTTGGCGAGCAGTTCGTCGAGCGGGATGTCTCCGACAACGGCTCTGAGCGTTGTCGTCGCGATGCCTATCGACGCCCCTTCGAAGTGCTGCACCTGCACGACGCTCTGGGCAGCATCTGTCACTTTATAGTAGATCAGGAAGTCGATGTCGGTAGGCGCATTGTCCTTCGTGATACAGGTTTGGTGGGGAACCTCGAGGTATCTTTCACGGAGATCTATCTTGTTGACACGGTTGATGAACGGGAAGACGAAGACCACTCCGGGCCCTCTCGCGCCTGTCAGCCTGCCGAGAGTGAACTGGACCAGCCTTTCGTACTCCCTGACGATCTTGACGCTATAGCCGATGAACCCGATGACTATGATTATGACGAGCGCGTAGATCACGTAGCTGATTTCGGCACCGGTAGACAAATCGAGCGCAATCGAGCTAAGAGGGATCATTTCTGCAGCTTCTCCACTATCAGCTCTAAACCGTCTACTGCTATAACCTTTACCAAGTCTCCGCGCTTCAGGTCTTGACTCGAGGTGACGCTCCACTCTTCTGCCCCGATACGGGCATCACCCTTCCCACCCGCGACGAGATCAGTTTTCATTTCACCGGTCTTGCCTATGGTCGCGGAGGAATCGTAGATCTTCGGCTTGGCCATTAACCCGGCCCTGATTCTGCGCAGATAGAGGCTTCCTATCACTATTGCAGCTCCGAGAGCCACTATGAGCGCGTACGTGATGTCAGGAATACCCGAGAAGTTGGCCGGAGGCACTGGAGGCAGTGAGGGGTTCGAAGCCGAGGCAGGCGGGAACTGGAATATGAACAGGAACCCCACAATGAAGACAATCACCCCAATGAGGGCACTGATGCCGTGCTGCGTCTTGACCTCGAGGAAGATGAAAGCGGCTCCGATTATCATCATCAAAATCGCCAGTGGGGATGCACCGAAGACACCCAGCCCGAAGAGCGCCAAGGCGATCACTGTCACGCCCACGAATGTGAAGATGAGCGTCGGATGATAGATGTCGAAGAGGATCAAGAAGACACCCACCAAGAAGAGAAGACTAGAAACATTCGGGTCGCTGAAAATCGAGATGAGAGTTGAACTAATCCCCGGTGTGTTGATGGGCGTAGAGGCGGGAAGTCCGAACAGCAGCTGCAGCGCCCCAACGACAGAAGTGACGTTGACGACTCCATTGATCACTTTGTGCGCGATCGCCTCGGTATCAGTGTAGGACAGTCCAGCAGTAACCATTAGACCGGTGGCATTCTCATTCCTCCCGTTGGCCGCCGTCAGGGTCTTCATGTAGGTGGCAAAGGCCGAAATGTCCTTTGCTATGGTTGTGTTCGCCGTGCCTGAAGGAAACACGGGAGTCGCTGAACCGATCACGGTTCCGTTGACCATGTAGATTTCATTCGAAGCCTCGGCGATGTAAGAACCTGCAGAGAAGGCGAAGGCTCCCTGCGGAGCGACGAGGGTTACAAAGTTCCCGCCCCACTGTTGGTAACTAGAAATCGAATTGACCATCGACTCCATGTCGCCTCCGTCTCCACCGTTGGTGGACAGGATGAATACAATGTGGCCGTTGCACGCGGCCTCGGCATTCGCTACCGTGGCAGACATGAAATTCGCCGCACCGGGGTCGATGTCAGCGCTCAGCGAAGCGACGTAGTACCCGGACTTGGAGGAGCAGCCATCAGCGTGAACGGGCGCGAAACCGCCTGCTAGCGCAACGAGGAGTGCAGCGACTAGGATAAACCTCATCGACTTCAAGGCATCTGGGCACCCCTGACTGGTCTGTCATAAACACTCTGGAACCCGAACGCAGCGACGGTGGAGATGACGAAAGCTGCTGAAGTGCAGATGTGTAGATGCGGACGGGCGGGAAGGCACGGCCTCGCCCACAGAGGCGTCGTAGTACGTCGCGCAGAACTTCAATCCTCCTGAGTTGGTAGTCACGCATCTTCACTCGTACACGAGAGAGAAAGACCGACTCATCTGGCAGGTTGAGAGGATCGAGTGATATACTGCGTCCAAATCTTCAGCCGTGAGATCGTGTATGCAAAGAGGAAACCGATTGCTACAGCGAACAGGTAGGCTATTGAATAGAATATCAGAGTCGAGAGCAGCAGAGTGAGGACGTACTGGATGATCGTGGCCGCCGAGCCGTTAAGGAAGTACTTGTAGAACCGCTCGCGAGACAAGAGCGGGGAACGGAACACGACCTCAGATTTCCAAGTGAAGTCTGTGAAGATGGAAGTTAGGACAGCAATGAGGGTCGAGACCGGGAGGGGAAGAAGCAGGTCGTGCTTCAGGAAGTAGAGCAACCCAGCAATCATCAAGGCATTCACTGCCCCTGTCCCCGCATAGAGTATTGAGAGTCGGTTCACATAGAACCTGAATAGGCCTCTGACCTTCGCTGCCATCTAACCGACTCCTGTCCGAGCCTCAAATGGAGGACGATGTAAACCTAAACGCGGCAGCACATGCGATCACCTATTGCCGACTTTCTAGTGTCGATTCTCTATTGCCGATTCTGAAATAGACGACACTGTATCGTCCGAAAAGGAGTTTCCAGGAATGGGCCCGGTAGGGTCCGAGGCCCCGAGAAAGACAGATGGCTCGCTCGGTCGAGCGATATCTTCCGGTCCATAAGGCTTCGAAGGGCCGTACAATCGCCTTGAGATGGCGCGTCGGGTAAGACGATTCTTCACTGAATCCGCTTGATTTGGCTAGCACCCATGGCTCTGAGTTGAGCGAGTTCTAGCCCAGACCGCCAGTCGTTGACTCCCCGGCGAGATAGGACAGGCCGTTCATCTTATCTGCCTAATTTGTGACTTATACATCTCCACTACCTCCTGAACAGTGGTGGCATCCTCGGCACGTTTGTCGTCTCTGATCTTGCCCGTGAACTTTGGGAACCTCAATGAGATTCCAGACCCTGCCCTGATCAATCCCATGGCAGCAGTGTAAGTGGGCGACAAAGTCAGCTCGGACGCAATCGTTTCGATAACCAGCTGAGGCCTGAACCAGACGTCTGGCACCATCTTCGACTCGACATTCTGAGGTTTCACGTGCGTTTCATGCGATTTCAGGAGCCTCGGAATATTCTCCAGGTCTTCGTCCGAGAACCCAGTCCCGACCTTTGCAATGCTGGTGAAGACACCCCTTTCCTCGTCGTAAACCCCCAGGAGGTAAGCCCCGTATCTCCCAGTCCGCCTTCCCTTGCCGTGGAATCCGCCTATAATGGAGAGGTCGATGGTGTCGGTCAACTCGCTCCTGTACTCTCGTTTGAGCTTGATCCAGGCGAACTCCCTGGCACCGGCCCTGTAGGTCGATTTTGGGTCTTTGACCACGAGGCCCTCGCAACCGTTCTGGATGGCCTCCTCCATGAAACTCTCGATGACCTCAGGGTCAGCCGATGTGATAGCGGGCACGGGCCGCGTCCTATCGGTCGTCTCCACAACTTTCTGCATCTTCTTACGCCTCACGGAGTACGGTTTCTCCGTGAAGTCGGTCTCTCCGGCCAACAGGAGGTCGAAGAAATTGAGGGCAACTGGATATTCTGCAACCGCCTGGTCAATCCCATGTTTCCTTCTCCTGTGCATCAACTCCTGAAACGGCAGGTACTCGCCGGTCTCTTCGTTGATCGCCACCACCTCGGCCTCAAGAATCGCGCTCCTCGTCAAGACGTGCTCGCGAATGAGATCTGCGGCGTCTGGATAGTGGCTCGTTATCACCTCCAGCCTTCGAGAGAACAGCGTGACCTTGTCGCCCAGCTTGTGAATCTGGAGGCGTTCCCCATCGAGTTTGTACTCGGAAACGACCGCCCTTTCGCCCATCTTCTTGACAATAGCAACAGCGGATTCGAGCCGCTCGGCGAGCATTGGTCTGATGGGGACACCTACCTCTACCTTCGCGGCCTCGAGCCCTTTGAGGCCCTTGGTCGCGACTGCCTCGACAACGAAGCCTAGGTCCGGGTGGACGTTGTACGCACGCTCGACTTTCGCCCTTTCCCCCTTGCTTCCCAAAAAGGCTGCGGCGGTGGCGTCGAGCACCGTGTAGTCGGCCGCGCCAAGTCGGAGCTGACCGGTCACCGTCCTCATGATGAACTTAGCCTCCTTAGGGGACGCATCATTCAGCAAGCTGACGAGCTCCTTCAGCTTGACTTCCACCGAACCAGCGCCGCTCTGGCCTGCTATCCTGAGCAAGGTCAGGTAGACCCTCTCCAGTGTAAGAGTCTCAGAGTAGAGCGTCCCCTGAGACCTCTTGCGAAGAAGCTGCTCGGCAGCGGTGCCTATGTCCCCCGCCTTGATGTAGGTGTTGTAGACGATGCTTGAAGGAAGCCCAGTTGATGTGCTGATGGCCCTAAGCGCCATCTTCTCAGCCAACCCGAGTTCGACTCCTTCGTAGTCGGGACGAAGCTTCCCCTGAGTAAGGTACACCAGCCTTCTCAGCAAGTCCTTCGGAGTCACGGCTAGCAGAGCCTCCATGACTTTAGTCATCTCGTTCCGCCCCGAAATGGACTCCAGCTTCGCGTATGCATCGGCCACCACGGAGTAGTCCAAGGCCTTCTCTTCTTGTGAGAGGCGGTTAAACTCCTTTTCCTGTTTGCCTGGGAAAAGCCTTATCTCTACTCGCCTCTTGATGTCATTGAAACCAGTTGGGCGGAGTCAAGAAGAAGTCACTAGCGTCGATGGAGAAGAAACAGGATTCGCAGGACACGGAACAGCAGGGTGGGGAGGCGCCGAAGGGAAAGAAGGGAACGGAACAGAAAACGGCACCGCAGCAAAACAAGCGGCTCCCGTTTCTCGTTCCCAAGATGACGGAAGAGGACATGATGAAGAGCCTCACTCCTCTTAGGGCCATCACCATCTACACCGCGTCGAGGGCACTCGGGGTAAACGCGTCCATCGCTACGGGGCTGCTCCGTAACCTGGAAAGCAAGAAGATGATCTCGAAGGCAGGAGGGTTCAGTGGGCATGAGGTCTGGTCAGTCGCGCCGAAGGCGTAATCTCCTATCTGTCACAGACGGGCAAGTCACTGCACAGTCAACGCCGAGCACGAATACAGGGAGACCCCAAAGACGCCATGGTTTGGAGGACCTTGTTCTCTAAGCGTTGACACGGGCCCGAGGTCTCAGGTTTGCCCCGTCGGAGGAGGCTTGCTAAGGGAGAGATGCACTGTGCCGCCTAGTTCTATCCCTTCAAACAACTCCAGTCCATCGTCAACCTTTCCGAGGGGGTTGAGCAAGCGGTCGCTCTTGACCTCCTGCACGAAGACACAGATCAGGCCCCCCGACGCGAGGAGAGCCAAGTCACCCCTCACGAACGAAGTCCGGGGCTTCTCGACTCCCACCCTGAGAGGAGTAAGAAGACAGCACATGCCAGGCTGAACGTTGACCCTACTATCGAAGGGGAGAATCCTCATGATGGCGTTGACTGAAAGGGGAGAAAGATGTCGGTAAAGAGAGATATTGGCCCGACCACCCTTAATAAAAGAGGCAACACACTCAACCCTGGAGACCGAGCCCACGAGAGGTTCAGCAGACAACATTTGGACCCCGTCTCCGCCGTCCTTAAGCGCTTTTCCAACTCTCTTCGGCAAAGACTTATCTGAGGACCCAAGAAGGCGAGATATCTCTGAGGATTCCTGATGTCACCTACGAAAACACAGAAAAGAGCTAGGCAGCCCTCACTCGCGGCGTTCGAGGTCAAAATCGGGCCCCCCAACCTGACGAGGTTCGAGAAGGCAAGGATAGTCGGAGCCAGATCCCTCCAAATTGCGATGGGAGCGCCTCCCTTCATCTCGACAGAGGGTGCGTATCGTGGACCGATCGAAATTGCAACGGCTGAGCTCGAGGAAGACGCTCTTCCTATCTCAATCAGAAGGTCACTGCCCGATGGGACGACTCAGGACATACCGATAAAGGCGCTCGCCAAGTAACAGGTGAAGGTCGGCCTCGAAGACGAGCATCTTCGTCACTGTGACACTCCCTGACCAAGCGAGAAGGATCCTCGAAGGGATTGACGTATTCGAAGGCACGGCAGATGACGCGTCGTTGGCACGGTGCCAAGTTCTGATGGCTTGGCCCTCGCGGATCGGAAAAGAACTCCTTGCGAAGATGCGAAGCCTGAGAATGTTTCAGGCCTTGTCAGCGGGGGTTGACGGACTGGACTTCGCATCCCTCCCGCCTGGCGCTCAAGTTTACTCTAATGCAGGTGCGTACACGGAATCGGTCGCCGAGCATGCCTGGGGGTTGCTTCTGGGTGCTGCCAAGGGACTGCATGCGAGGAGACAGAGGTTGGTGCCGAGAAGACTGAGGGGCAAGACTCTCCTCGTTGTCGGTTGCGGGGCGATAGGGTCGGAGATAGCCAGGCTGGCGAAATCTTGCGGGATGAATACAATTGGGGTTTCTAGGTCTTTTAAGACTCCCGACTTCTTCGACGAAAAACACGGGATTGAGGACCTCCGAAAGGTGATAGGCACTTGCGATGCCGTTGCTGTCGCGCTTCCCCTTACCAGAAAGACGACAGGGCTGATCGACTACGACACACTGATGCTTTCCACTGAATCTGTCACTATCGTCAATGTTGGGAGGGGCGAGACAGTCTCCGAGGGAGGGCTCATCAGATGGTTGCACGAAAGACCTGAGAGTCGATACACCACAGATGTCTTCTGGAAGAGGGGTGGGAAAGAGACCTTTGACACTGAAGCCTGGAGTCTCCCGAACTTCTCCGGCACCCTTCACATCTCAGGAGTCCCCCTCGGGGAGAATCTAGAGCATCCCATAGTGGAGGCCGCAAAGAACGTCCGGAGATTCCTCGAGACGGGCGAAGCCGTGAACAGAGTCGAGTTGGCCGAATACCTGCCCTCCTCTGGCCCCTGAGGCCGAAGTCAACTGGATTTCAAACCTGAAGATATGTCTGTGGCATGAAAATAACTCGGGCGATCCAGGGCAGGCATACACCTTCGACAGCGGGTCCTGACCCCCGGTTCTGTAAAGTCTTCGCTGGGTGACAGGTAATCCTGCGGGTTTTTAGTCCTGTCAAAAGTCGTTGGGTGGAAGGCTCAACGCGGGACTTTGGCCTTCTTCCCTGTAAAGGGGTTCCAGTGAACATGGCCTACCAGTTTGTAGACCATTGCACCGTGGCATCTTGGGCATTGCAGGTATAGGCTCTCTGGGTCCGCGTAGACTTCTGCTTTCTCTTGGACATCCTCGCCGACAATGAACTCCCAGCCCTTATACGGGCTTGAGTCCCCGCAAACATCACAAATCCAAAGACTCTTCGAATCCTTCTTAGGGTTCTTGGGCATCGCGCGGAGTCTTCGAAGCATTCTGAATTAAGGTTAGCCACTTGTTCTGACCTTCGACTCTGGTTCCCGCCGCCTCCGCTGGGCGCCTCAATCTCCTTTTTCTTGCGCGCTCGGCGTCCTCTGGCCGTGAAACAACAATTAATTAGCGGCGCTAACCCCCATAGGATTAAATACGCGGCAAGGGGGTCGTGGCGAACAAGGTCAGTCATATGCCAAAGAGAAAAACCGACTCAGACGAATCAGAGGAACACTCTGAAGAACAGGCGCCAACACCAGCAATCCAGCAACCAAGCGGCCAAATGCAAAGGTCCTCGCCCCCCAACCACATCTTCGTAGGCAAAAAGCCGGTCATGAGCTACGCTATGAGCGCGCTCATCCAGCTTACACAGGCCGGAGAGATCGTCGTCAAGGCAAGAGGAATGTCAATCGGCAGGGCAGTTGACGTGGCAGAAATCGTCACGAAGAGGCTCGGCAACGGCCAGTACAAGGTCAAGGACATCGGCATCAACACGGAGGTCGTCGGCGAAGGCGCCGAAATGCGAAACATCTCCTCGATCGAAATAGTCGTCGGCAAGTAAGAACAGCGACACCAGTGCAGCGTCAGGTGGTTCGTATTCGCTAGCTTGGGCTCTGCCCTGGCTTAAGCGGATATCCAGCGCAGAGAAGGAGCTTGGAGCTCCTACTCATCCTTTTTATCTGAATTTCGCGTCTGAGCGCATTGCTTCTCAT
>Ga0326727_10019793_pt1 | contig 13457 bp, 11 predicted proteins | sample MB2enrmetagenome_FD_207643 | JGI IMG/M metagenome (GOLD analysis project Ga0326727, IMG submission 207643) | Lab enriched peat soil microbial communities from McLean, Ithaca, NY, United States - MB29MY | ecosystem: Environmental > Terrestrial > Soil > Wetlands > Peat | place: USA: New York... | reverse complement strand
TCGACGCGCGCGTAGGAGCGCCGCGAGTGATGCGCGGGCGTCGCCCCGAACGCCATACCAAACGCGCCCGCTAGGAGAAGGCAGAGAATCGATGCCGCTTGCTTGTAGGCTGGGTTTCGTCGCATTTCAAAAGACTTCTGGCCTGTACAGACCTTCTCTTACTGACTTCTCTTGTAGTTTAAGGAAGTTACGCACACACATGCAAACAAAAACGGCAGGTCATTTCCTGAACGGCAGGGTGGCTGGCCAAAAGGACAGGAGGACAGGTTTAGCCTGTCCTCCTCGTAACGTTCTCCAATTGAGACAATCTTGCTTAACGGCTCGTGCGGCCCGCGGCGGCAACAGCGGTCTTGGCTCCGGTTTTCTGCGCCTCGGCTGACGCTTTCGTCGCATCTTCCGCAGTATTCGAATGCGCGATCAACCCAAGGGCTTTGCGAAGATCGTGTTCCACTTTTTCGCGAATTTCCGGATTGTCGCGCAGGAAAGTGCGCGCGTTGTCGCGCCCTTGTCCAAGCCGTTCGCCCTTGTAGGAGATCCACGTCCCGGATTTCTCGAGCAGGTTTTTCGCAACGCCCAAATCGATCAAGTCGCCTTCTCGTGAAATGCCTTCGCCGTAGATGATGTCGAATTCCGCTTCGCGGAACGGCGCGGCCACCTTGTTCTTCACCACTTTGGCGCGCGTGCGCGAGCCGACCACTCGGTCGCCTTCCTTGATCGCCTGAATGCGGCGAATGTCCACGCGAATCGACGAATAGAATTTCAGCGCGCGGCCGCCCGTGGTGGTTTCGGGATTGCCGAACATCACGCCGATTTTTTCGCGAATCTGGTTGATGAAAATCAGGCAGGTTTTCGACTTCGAGACGATGGCCGTCAATTTCCGCAACGCCTGCGACATCAGTCGCGCTTGCAGGCCCATTTGCGGCTCGCCCATCTCGCCTTCGAGCTCGGCCTTTGGGACCAGCGCCGCCACCGAGTCCACAACAACCACGTCCACTGCGTTCGACCGGATCAGCGTCTCCGCGATCTCCAGAGCTTGCTCGCCATTGTCCGGCTGCGACACCAGCAAATTGTCCACGTCCACGCCCAGTTTTCGCGCATACGCGGGATCGAGCGCGTGCTCGGCATCTATGAATGCGGCAGAGCCGCCAAGCTTCTGCGCCTCCGCGATGATGTGCAAAGTCAGCGTCGTCTTGCCGCCGGCTTCAGGGCCGTATATTTCGACTACGCGGCCGCGCGGGAATCCTCCGACACCCAAGGCAGCGTCAATCGAGATCGCTCCGCTCGGAATCACGCTTACAGGGACCAGGACGTCGCGGTTCCCCAACCGCATGATCGAGCCCTTGCCGTATTGCTTTTCAATTTGCGATATTGCCAGATCAAGATTTTTTGTTTTTTCGTCGTTCATAGCGCCACCTCTTGAAGGCGTTCGTTTTGTGTCCTGGGGGACGCAGGCGGCCCGATTCTACCAGACTGTGCCAGCCCCGGCCCGGTTCTTTCAGGACGGCATCCTAGCACAAGGCGAACAAAAAGCAAATACTATTTTCGCCTATTATTCGCCCTTTTGACGGACCAAAGTACCCGCGCTTGCCAGCAAGCGCGGGGCACCCTGCGGTGGGATGTTTGGTCTGTGCCTAAACGCAGGCGGAGACTGTTTGTGCCCCGAGTGCTTGAGCGCCTGAAAAACCACAGAGTCCACCGGCCACTGGCCGAACCCTAGGATTCGACAATCCTTTGGGCACATAACAAGTAGCGATCAAAAAAAACTTATCGTCGTTTCCGACGCGCAGCATGGCGCTCCTTGTCTTTCGTCGCCGACGCCAATTGTGAAAAATCTGCCCGCATCAGGGCATTCAAACCGCATTCCTCGCACAAATCCTCTGCCGCGCCATGGAGCATCTCCGCGACAACACCTGTTTCGTCGTCACGGGGCTCAACTGCGGAGGTAAGAGCTGAAAATGTGATTTCAGCTATGGTGTCGCTCCCAAGCACGGCCTGATGCGAATTGGGCTCATCGCGCAATCTAATGTAGAACCCAAGAGACCTGAGACCTCCAAGAATGCTCGTCGCTCTAGCAGGCGGAAAACCAGTCACCCTTCGCAACAAGTCAAGATTTATATGGATGTTTTTCGGGAGGTCCGCAACGCAGCCGTGCATGAAAACCGCTGTGAGAGTAGCCCGCTCATCATCCGACATCCTTTTGAATGCCTCGAAAAATGATAGTGCGATTGCATTCACGCGCTCTTTCCGCCGCTCCGTCGTGGCGCGCAGCCTCTTAAGTAAACGGTCAGGGACCGGTGGAAAGAAGTTCTTTGGCTGTCTAGGTCCGAGCTTCTGAATGATTGAATTAGCAAGTTTTTTTGGTTTCGCACGACGAAGATCAATGTATCCCACTGTCTCGGGCAACCCAGGGATTTCTGTATCGTCAAACCGTGCAGGTAAGATGTATTCTCTGCTTTCTGAGAACGCCCGAGCCTGAGCACTCCGCCTCTCGTGGTTAGTCCACAATTTAGAAGCGTAGTGCCTTGAAACGAATACAACACAGTATCTAGCGGCGTGCCGGTACACATAGTCAAAGTGCGAATATAGGTCTTTGCCCCACAGCTCCACTTGTTTGTACTCGTCGTAGAATACGCGGACCCCCTTCGAGATTAAGCATTCGGCGACGCGATTCACATACGGTCGGTCTTCACCAGCGAATGACAGGCAAACATCGTATTCAAATTCGCCGCTGCTCTTCGCGCTCTTTGCAGATAGTTGTCGAGATCTCATTTGAGCGATATATTATCATTTTCGTTACTCGGACGGCCCGGCATTTGTCTGTGATTTATCAGATGCTCTAAGACATACGGCACATCGGTTGGGACAACCGAAGTAGGTCACTTCAGGGTGACTCTTCTCTCACAACTTCGCAAGGAGATTTAGATGGAGACATATTTCATCCGACATACGGAAGAGCTGGATATAGACCCAAAGGCTAAGGCATCTCTTTGGGAGTCAGAAACAATTGCCATCCACTTCCCTCATTACAAATCTAGGAAATCACTTTCCGGACGCGACAACTCAAGTCTTGACCCTACCGACTATCGCCCCTCCGATGCAAAGGCAATTCGCGCGTTAACGCGCCTTGCTAAGGACGGGGGCTACGTCTGTGCAGTCCATGCCGGGCATTCAGAATGCCTGCTGGGCTACGTGCCCCCCGGCACGAAAGTTGATTTAATGTCTACGACATGGGGAGACATGTGCGGCTACAAGGGGCGAAAGGCGATTCTGAAGACGATTACTCTTCAAAAAACGCGGATAATGGATCGTAGTGATTTGGCTTCGGTTCTCGTCGGATGCCCCAGGCAAGGAACGATCATGCGTTGGCCGAAAGCCAAGGATGTGATCCAAAATGCGGTCGAAGGTATACATATAAAGCCGTCCCTTGACCGTCTTATTCCTGGCCAACAAGAAATCTTGTGTAGCGAGTTCCTTCGTTTGCCACAGTTCGAAAGGATTGGAGAAGTTCCATCTTCTAGGCTAGCGCACCTTCTGCTTCCTACAGGAAGGACCATGAAGGACGTTGATATCTGCGGGATCACAGAATCTGGGCAGACGCTCTTTGCCCAGGTTACATTTCGGACTTTGGAGGATCCAAAAGCGAAGGAAAAACTGGAGACTCTCGCAACCTACAGCGGGAGCGGCCGGAATGTCCTTGTGTTTTTCTGCGATTGCCCCGGTATCAAACAGGTGGGGGAGGTAAAGATAATACCCCTGCAGCATGCCTATGAATGCTTCGTCTCCACAGCACTTGGCGGAACTTGGCTCAACAAGGCTGTACCCCCGCTTTTTTAGAAAATGGTTGGCTTTGAGATTGTGGCGAATTCTTGTCCCAACCCCACCACTCATCATTACGCATGGACCCCGTCCAAAAATAGAGAAGAGATTGTCAGGGGGTACTGTTGAACGCCACCTCATCTGCGAACAATAGTCCCTTGAGTCTGGCTGCCGAGTGTTATACCCTCTGCACATGATTATTGGTGAAATAATACGTAAATTTCGTGAATCGAAAGGTCTGAGCCAGGACAGCGTCGAGCGCAAGACGGGATTGCGCCGCCATTATATTTCCAGGCTGGAGAATGGGCACACGGTCCCGAGCATCGCAACGCTCGAAAAGTTTGCCGCAGCGTTCAAAGTTCCTCTTTACAGGTTCTTCTATGATGGGAAGGAGCCGCCGGTAAAGCTCGATCTTCCCCGCACCAAAACCAGCGAATCGGGGTGGGGAGCGAAGGGAAGGGGGCTGGAATACCTGCGGGAGTTTGCCAAGGCTCTCTCCCGGATCGATGAGCGGCATCGAAGGCTTCTGATGGGCGTGGCGCAACGCATGGCGGCAAGAGCTAGACAATCTCGTTGAGAGCGTCGTGGAAGCCCTGCAGGTGAGTGTGGCCCAAATTCTAGTCGACCCTACTCAACCTTACTTAGGACCCTTGTCAAGGAGCCGCAAGGTCGCGTTCTTTTCATTCAGAACTTCAATGAGGCTCCTTGGACGTTTCCGCGGGTCCCACGGCTTCAGCCTGAGAGGCATCAGGCGGAAGCAATAGGCGTATACAGCAAGCGAGACGGGGACCCACAGCAGGAGCGTTGCTGCTACAAATACGAACAGGCTTCTGACTCCGGCGATATATAAGACTAGCCCCGAGATCAGGAGCGAGATTGTGTTTCTGAATATTGGATGTGACAGAGAAAAGGTGAGCATGCGGCCACATCTAGGACAATCAAATCCGCCACGAGAGCCACGAATGAGCTGAAATTCGTTGGTGTCAACTGTCCCTGCGCAAAGTGGGCAAGTCAAAATCATCGATCTAATAAACCTCATAAACTTCTGACGAGCACGCTAGACTTCCCAACTGGACTGATATTTCACCCCCAGCTTTGCGAGGGCATCTTATCACCCGCTGCGACTGGAGGTATAATTGCAATCAAAGGCGGGCTGAGGCAAAGTTCCTGCTCGCGAAAGAGAGAATCCAATATTGATATTCCGCATCCATATTAGTTCACAGAGAAAAATTCCGGCATCTTAAATGTGCAAGCGATGCACAGGAAAGGGTGAGGAATGAGCAAGGTGCGGGTATCGGTTGGCACACGCAAGGGAGCGTTTTTTCTGACGTCGGATGGAACGCGCAAAAACTGGAACGTCAGCGGCCCTCACTTCGCAGGCTGGGAGATCTATCACGTGAAGGGGTCGCCCGTTGACCCGAACCGGTTGTACGCGTCGCAGACCAGCGGCTGGTTTGGGCAGATCATCCAGCGCTCCGACGATGGCGGCAAAACATGGATGCAGCCTGGAACGCCGCCGGGTGAAACCACCACGCCTGAGGGGATGCCCAAGGCCGAAAGCAACAAGTTCGTTTACGACGTGTCCCCTGAGACCGGCAAACCGCTCACCACTCACCAGTTTTACGACGGCACACAGCATCCATGGGAGTTCAAGCGGGTCTGGCATCTCGAGCCGTCGCTGACTGATCCGGACACGGTTTACGCCGGAGTGGAAGACGCTGCTCTGTTCCGCACAACCGACGGCGGGAAGTCGTGGCACGAACTCTCCGGGCTGCGCGGCCACGGCACAGGGCCTCGCTGGCAGCCTGGTGCAGGAGGGATGTGCTTGCACACGATCGTTCTCGATCCGAAAGATCCGGGCAGGATCTATATCGCCATTTCGGCTGCGGGCGCTTTCCGCACCGACGATGGCGGCAAGACGTGGCAGCCGATCAACCAAGGACTCAAGTCGCAGTACATCCCCGACCCCAATGCCGAGGTCGGCCACTGCGTTCACCGGATTGCGAAGCATCCGTCGAGTCGGAACGTGCTGTTCATGCAAAAGCACTGGGACGTGATGCGCAGCAACAACGGCGGGGATTCGTGGCAAGAGGTCAGCGGAAACTTGCCGACCGATTTCGGATTCGTGATCGACGTTCACGCGCACGAGCCGGAGACCATCTTCGTGGTGCCGATCAAGAGCGACTACGAGCACTTCCCTCCCGATGGGAAGCTGCGCGTGTACCGCAGCCGCACGGGCGGAAACGAATGGGAGGCGCTCACCAAGGGACTGCCGCAAAGCGATTGCTACGTCAACGTGCTGCGCGATGCCATGGCCGTCGACTCGCTCGATTCCTGCGGCGTGTATTTTGGCACCACGGGCGGGCAAGTTTACGCCTCGGCCGATGCAGGAGACTCCTGGGCGCCCATTGTCCGAGACCTTCCTGCCGTGCTATCTGTCGAGGTCCAGACACTGCCATGATTCGCGTCGTGCTTCCGCCACATTTGCGAGCGCTGGCGCACGTCGATGGCGAGGTGCAAGTTGAGGTCGCAGGCCCGGCAACGCAGCGGTCGATCTTGGATGCGATTGAGGTTCGCTATCCGATGCTGCGCGGGACGATTCGCGACCACGTAACGCAAGAGCGGCGAGCGTTTTTGCGGTTCTTCGTGTGCCAGGAAGATTGGTCGCTGGAGCCGCCAGACGCTCCGCTTCCCGATGCAGTATCGTCTGGAGCTGAGCCCTTTCTGGTCATAGGAGCTATCGCCGGCGGCTAGATTTGTAGGTTCTCCCCAAAAAACAAGGGAGCCATATCGCAGGCTCCCCTGTTTAACATCAAACCTCACTTGTCCGATAAACTCTCAGCCGTTCGCAACCCAAGCCATCATTAAAGCTAATTCCCTGGACCGGGAGGATATGCCGGGAGGTCGGCCGGGCGTGGCGGAAGCTTCTTCGGATGCTCCTGGATTTCCTTCATCACCATCTCGATAGCTTTTTCAAGTTGCGGATCATGACCCGCCATCACCTGATCCGGCGTGTTATCTACAACGACGTCGGGTTGCACGCCATGATTTTCAATGAGCCACTGGCTGTCGAGGCCATAGAGCGAGAACTCGGGCCGAGTGACGTAGCCGCCATCCATCAGGGGAATATATCCGCGAATTCCACGGACGCCGCCCCACGTGCGCATGCCGATCACGGGCCCAAGGTTGTAGTGTTTGAAGAAGTAGGTAAAGAAATCTCCGTCGGACGCGGCGTATTCGTTGGTCACACAAGCCATGGAGCCGTAGAAGACCACGTCGGGAACCGTGCCGCTCTCAAAATTCCGCGCCGACTCCATTCCCGCCAAGATGCGACGCAAGCGTTCGAAGATGAGTTGGTCAACAAACCCGCCACCGTTGTACCGAACGTCGAAGATAATCCCTTCCTTGCGAATTTGCGGGAAGAACTGCTTGACGAACTCGTTCAAACCGGAGGCATCCATGTCGGGCAGATAGACGTAGCCGACGCGGCCTCCAGTGGCCTGGTCCACTTTGCGGCGATTGGTCTCGATCATGTCGAGCTCGCGCAGTTTGAATTCGCTGCCGAGCGGTTTGACAATGACGTTGCGCGCGCCATCCTCGACCGGCTTGGAATTCACGCTGAGCGTTACATTCTCGCCTTCCGTGTTGATGAACAGTTCATAGGGATTCTGCGGGACTCGCAAGGGCCTCCCATTCAGGGCTAGCAGGTAATCGCCTTCCTTGACGTCCACGCCCGGCTCGGTGAGCGGCGAGCGCAAAGAGGCATTCCAATTCTCGCCTTTGTAAATCTTCTTGAGGCGATAGAGATTGCTGGCCGCGTCGGCTTCAAAATCCACTCCCAGGACGCCAACGTTTATCGGATGCAGATCCGGATAGTCTCCTCCGCCCGTGTAAGTGTGTGAATTCGAGAGTTCGGCGATCATTTCGCCGAGGACGTACGTCAGGCTGTATCGGTCGGCGACATACGGCAAAAGCTGAGCGTATTTATCGCGCACGGCTGCCCAATCCACACCGTTCATCGAAGGCTCGAAGAAGTAATCGCGTTCCTGTCGGTAAACTTCGTTGAACATTTGCTGCCATTCGGCGCGAGGATCGATCTGAGCGCGCATGCCGCTTAGATCGAGCGCGTCGTCGCCAGGCTTGTGCGGACCGCCGGAAGGCGGCGCTGCGTCGACGATTCCGTAAGTATTTGCGCTGGGGGCAGCATCCTCATCATCATCGCCTCCGCCTCCTCCCTTGGGAGCGGAATAGAGAAGCTTCTTGCCGTCGAACGAGAGAGCAAATCCTGTCGCGCCATCAACGAGGACCTGGTCCTTTCGTTCTTTCAAATCGAAAACGTGAATCACGAAGCCTTCTCCGGGCAGCGGCCCAGAAAGTCCGAAGATAGGAGCTGTCGTGTAATAAACAAATCCCTTCGCCGCCGCGAGGTTGTGCATATTCGCGGGCGGAATCGGAAGGCTGACAATTCGGTTGCCGATGCCGTCAAGATCGATTCGGAATGGCTCCTTCTTTTCGGCGGGTTTTTCCGTAGGTTTCTCCGCGCCTTTGGCCTCGGATTTTGCATCTTTCGCTTTCGACTCGTCCGGCTGAGCAGCATCCGGCTTCTTCACTTCCACTTCGTCGCTCTGCGGCGCAAATGGAGAAGGGGTATCGGCGCGCAAAGTGGCTACATACACGCGCGTCGCCTTAGGATTCGAAAACTCGGCGTCATAAACTCCGATGACTTCGTTGTAGTCCCGGTTCGAGAGGAAATAGAGGTATTTCCCGTCGGGATCGAAAATGGGATTTCTGCTGTCGGTGAAGCTGGTGGTAACAGGCGTGATCTTTTTGTCCGACAGCGAATACAGATAGACGACATTGTTCGCGTTCTCCGCGGTTTTCGCGTACGCCACCCACTGGCTGTCGGGAGACCACGAATAGTCGGTGATATCAAAGTATTTGCCCTGGTCGATCTGCACGGGCTTCTTCGCATCGATATCCACATAAAACAGCCGGACCGATTTGTCCGCGTAGAGCAACTTCTTGCTGTCCGGCGACCACACGGGCGGAAGGCGGAACATAGTGCCGTCCGTCGTGACGCGAATCTCCTTACCCATGCCGTCCTGCGGCGCCAAGTAGAGTTCCTGTTCGCCGGTGCGGTCGGAAAGATACGCGATCCAACGGCCGTCGGGAGACCACGTTGCAAAATCCTCGCGAATCCCTGGCGTTTGCGTCAGGTTGCGGATGCTTCCATCCTTGGCGGGAACGGTATAAACGTCGCCGCGCGCGCTGAACACCGCTCGCTTTCCATCCGGCGAGATGTCGTAGGCCGTCACCCACTTGCTTGTATTCGTCCAATGCGGCCTCGCCAAATCGCGATCACCCGGCAGATATATGGTGATCTTTTTCGCCTGCTCCGTCGCCAGATCGAAAACGTAGAGATAGCCGCCATTCTCGAAAACGATCGAATCGGGGCCAAGGCTGGGCCAGTTCACGTCGAATTCTGCAAAGTGCGTGAGCTGTCGAATTTCCTTCGTCTTCAAACTGTAAGCGTAGAGATTCATGCGATGGTCGGGGCCGCGATCCGAATCGAAGTAGATCGTGTCGCCATGCCACATCGGAAACGTGTCGACGCCTTCGTAATTTCCGATCTGCTCGTACTGGTTGGTCTTGAAATTGTAGATGGAAATCTTCTGCGCCAGTCCCCCGGTATACCGCTTCCACGTCCGGAAATTCCGGAAAATCCGGTTGTAAGCGATTTGATCTCCGTCGGGTGAAAACGAAGTCAGCCCGCCTTTGTCGATTGGCAGACGAATCGGAAGCCCGCCATTCACGGAAACGGTAAACAGGCGGCCAAACCAACTGTTAAACGTATCGCGGCGCGAGAGGAAGAGAATGCGTTTGCTGTCGGGTAGCCAGTTGATCACTTCGTCTTCCGGCCCCAATCGCTCTGACAGGTGCATAGGGCTTGGCAGGAACGTAAGCTGCTTGGGATCGCCGCCCTCGGCCGGCATCACGTACACTTCGGAATTGCCATCATACTGCCCCGTGAACGCGATGTTCTTGCCGTCGGGAGAGAACTTCGGGAAGATCTCTAGACCCGGGTGGGTGGTGATGCGCCGCGCAACTCCTCCTGCGGACGGAACCAGCCACAAATCACCACCGTAGCTGAAAACAATCTTGTCCTTGTGGATGTCCGGGAATCGGAGCAGCCTGCCTTCTTGCATTTCCTGAGCCGCTGAAATGCACGCGATTGCAACCACAGCAGCAAAAACAACGACGAATCTCTTCATGAAGTTCATCGGCTATGCCCTCTCTACGCCCCGCCAATATGGTATCGCTCCTTAGGATTTGTTGCCACCGGGGGTGATTCGAGGATGGTTTCCCAATTGGCTGAAAAGGTCAAGCGAGGAATCCGCTTGGGGTGGCTCAATTCCTGATTGATGCGTTCGTCAAGAATCCGCTTACACAGCGGTCCGACTCCGAGCTTCACGGCGTCTGGATTGAATCGACGGTGACTACCACGGTCGGCGTAGCGCCGACGAAAAGTTCAATGCGGCGTGGGACTTGCTTCAGTTCCCACGGAGCGAAATCGGAATTAACAACGGTGGCCCCTCCCGCGAAGTTTGCTCGGAGCCGCCCGTCCGAATCAAACCAGTAGGCTTGGCCAGATGTAGGGTGATTGTTCGCATCGACTGCGCCACGCGCGGCTCGAATTAGGACAGGTTCGCTCGAATCGGCGCCATGTGCCGGATACACGTTGCTTTCCGGCACAGCCGAGTTGCCCCAATCGGCTTCCTGAAAAGTGCGCGACTCGGGTAAACGGTCTTGCATCGCTGATATAACGGCAAGCATGTCAGCCCGCCAGCGGGCATCGCCATCGAAGTTCGCGGCAGTGTTGCCACTGGTTCGCGTCTCGCGCAGGGCAACGCCACCCATCTCGACTTGCCGCGCCCATTCATCGGGCGATTGCCACGTTTCTTCATATCTTCCGGCTGGGCCGCCGACGAGGATGAAACTTGCGTGCAGATGAAATGGTTTGCTGCCTTCTGCTCGCAGATCGCTCAAAGCACGGTACTCTTTTATGTGCTCGCTAAAGGAAATCGGCGGAAACTCTTTTCCATTTGCACCCAAGGGCTCGTATTTCAGATGGAACGGAACGTGAAGCGTCGTCACCACTTCCACAGGCGAACCGTCCATAATGTAGGGCTTGAATTTCCATGTTTTGATTTGCGCGACGGCGCCGCCATTGATGGCCTGATTTTTTGAAATAGCCAAAGGGAATTCGCGAATGTTGCCGGCGCGATCGATCTTAACTCTGACCGCGATTACGCCGTTAACGGGAAATGTATAACTCGAAGGCCAGGTGAGCGGCGGGCGCGTGGGCGAATCCGCCGGGGCGAGCGCCGATTCCGGGACTGAGACAAAACGCACGCGTGAGGCTAAACCAGTTTCTCCCGGTGCATCGAAAAGACTCGAGATTGGCGTGCCAGACCCGGAATTCTGCTTTTCCTCCAGTGGTTCCAGGACCGTGATTGTCGCAGTGACCTCCGAACGGTCTCCGGGCCAGACGCTAATCTGCCGCGCAATCCACTTATAGCCGAACACTTGGTAAGCTGCGAATTCGAGGCCGATCGGTTCGGCAAAGATTTGACGCACCGTGCCGTCCGGATTAAAGCAGACGGATGCATACGACGAGAACATCTCGTCCCCCGAGCCATGAACGACTTCCCAATTCCCACAGCCGGGCTGGTCTTCATCGGCGGAAACGTTCGCGAGTGCGGCAACGGGGATGGGATCAATGGAACTTTGAATTAGCTCGTCGAGCCAAAAAGGAAGATAGTCGGCAACGGAGTTGGATTCGTAGTACCGCGTCCCATTTTGAATGGCGATCTGCGAGAAGGCCGACGACGTTACGGTACGCCGCCACTTATCGGGCGACGCCCACCAGACTTCGATTTCGGCGCTGTACTCCGGGTTATGCATGGTGACGTCTTGCGCCGTAAGTTTCAAGTGAAAGGGCGGTGCGCTGGTCTCGGCGAGGGTCGAAAGACTAGCGGCCCGCGCGACGGCGTCGTGAAAACTGTCGTCCTGCGCACGCGCTGCGGCAGAAGTTGCAAGCTTTGCCCCGGCAAGCGCCAGAACGAAGCAGAATCCCAAATACGAACCGAATTTACTATGTTTCACGCGCACGAATGTATCAAGCCCCTGATGGCCACGCAAGCTACGCTGGCAGATGGCCTATGTTCGGGAGTTGCTATCCGAGATGGGAGCTCTTTACGAACTCATTTGTGTTCAAGTGGACGTATGGAATAGTGACTGAAAGCTGACTCAATACCATTCCCTATCGCCGTGCTGCTTGAAGGAGCGAGCGGAGTTTCGCGCGTTCGTCCAAGTCGATATCGACGATCTCAAAAGCCGTCTGGTTCGAACGGGCATCGCGCAAAAGTGTCTTAAGAGTGATACTTCGAATGCCTGTCTTGATTCGGATGACCGCCGGAGTTCCGCTGGAAAAATGCTGTTCGCAGGAACACAAGCCGCCGCTCAAGCTCAGTTCCCGAATCTGAACTGAATACTCGCCTTCCGACGTGCTGGCTTTCGCAGACAAGGCGCGGGATAGCTTCGTCCTCGGGTAGAAGCGCTGGCGAACCCCGGGGGTTTCGTCGCTGCGAGCGGAAGCCATCGGCTCCAAATCGGCTTGCTTGAATCCTGCGGAAGATACGATTGCCTTTCCACCTTCCGGATCGATCCTCTGCAACGATTGTGCGGCTGCGATCTGAATCTCTCGGTGAAGTTCCATTTGCCGGGATTCATCCGGGTCGACCATTCGACGCAGGACCGGGACAGCCTCTTTCACATGGAGCCGCCCAAGTGCCTCAACCGCCTTGAGTCGCAGGTAAGGCGCACTCAATCCGGGCGCTTCTCCCCTGGCTATCCCCATCAGCAAGGGAGCTGGAGCAGAATCATCGCTCATGCCGATTTCATCAATCGCCATCGGTAGCGTCAGGGGATCCAGGGCATTCAGGAGCCTAGCCAACAGGCGCCCCCTTCCGGGAGAGTGCGCAGCCGCAATTTGCCTGACAGCGGCGTCATGGTAAGCGCGGCTCCATTCGTGCAAACGCGCACGGAGCACTTCCTCGGTCGATGCCGGATCCATCTGGCTCAACAGACCAACCATGATGACCGCTGCAGCGGGAGTACGCGTTCGGAATGCGTCGCGGAGAGCGCCTCCAGCGGAAGGTCCAAGCTCCTGCGCCAGTTTAATCAGACGATCGCGCTCCCGTCGCCTTGCGCTGCGGCTAATCCGCCCTGCGATGTGTTCGGCCGCAACCACCGGCAGACGTTGCAACAAGTCTCTCAATTCACCGGACACTTCCGGCATCCGCAGAGCTTCCTCCAGAAAGTCCGGGATGCGGTTCTCAAGTCCAATCCTGGCGCGCAAGCTCGAAGCAACGTCAGGATGACTTCCGTCCATCGCCTGTAGGGTGGATAACATCTGCAAGACTGCAGGATACCGGCGACGCGTTGCAGCTTCCTGCCCCAAAAGAACAAAGGTCGCGCCCATTAATTTCTGGAGGTCTTGGTCATCCTCTTTTGCAAGTTGATCCCCCACGTGCAAAATGGCGGTCCGAAGCATTTCACCTCCCGGGCGCGGATAGAAC
>Ga0326727_10019792_pt1 | contig 13457 bp, 9 predicted proteins | sample MB2enrmetagenome_FD_207643 | JGI IMG/M metagenome (GOLD analysis project Ga0326727, IMG submission 207643) | Lab enriched peat soil microbial communities from McLean, Ithaca, NY, United States - MB29MY | ecosystem: Environmental > Terrestrial > Soil > Wetlands > Peat | place: USA: New York... | reverse complement strand
CCCGCCCCGGGGCTTGCCAGCGTAAAGAGAGCTCCGAGTAAAGCCATTAACGCAAAAACCAGCGTCCATCCCAACATGTATTTTGGTCTCGTTTCCGGAGCAGGCTAAATCGCCGTCCACGGGATAACAAGCACGATGCCATCCAATGGACTGAATCGCACGATTCGCGAAAGGCGCCCGATTAGCTGGAGCGGTGCGTTTCAAGGGCCAGACGGCACTCAGCGTGGACGGCGCGGACTGCCTTCTCCAAGCCGTCGCGGCGCACCACGATGGAAATCGTCAATTCGCTCGAACCCTGGGCGATGGCGATGATATTAACGCTTTCGCGGGATATAGCAGTGAAGATTCGGCCAGCCAGACCGGAGAATCCGCGCATCCCCTCTCCCACCACGGCGAGCAGACCGACATCCGGATCGACATCGATTCCCTTGACGTAGCCGTGGGTGAGCTCCAGCGAAAGCGCTGCTTCGATGGCCTCGGTGGTCTTTTCGAGCTCGTCTTTTCTCACAAGGAAACAGAAGCTCTGGCGGTAGCTGGAGCCGGAGATGGCGAGGATCTCGACATTGGCCCGGTCGAGCGCATCGAGGGCACGCGCCATGATGTGTACGCCTCCAACCAGAGAACTGGCCGGTTCGAGGGAGACCAGGGCGACGTTGGCCATCGACGTGACCGCACGCGCGCCGGAGTTGCCGGCGCCCAGCGCGGGCACGATACGCGTTCCGGGCTTCTCTGGAGCGAAGCTGTTCTTACTCCATACGGGAATCCTGCGTTCGACGAGGGGTGCGAGCGTGCGCGGATGCAGTACCTTGGCGCCCGCGTAGGCAAGTTCGGCGGCTTCGCTGTAAGTAATCTCGTCCAGAATCTCGGCCCCGGGCACCAGCCGCGGATCGGCGGTCATGATGCCGTCGACATCGGTCCAGATCCAAAGCTCGGATGCCCCCAGGGCGGCCGCGAGGATGGATGCCGAAAAGTCCGAACCACCGCGTCCCAAAGTCGTGGGGCGCCCGTCGGCTGTGGCGCCGTTGAAGCCTGTGACGATGGGAATCTCGCCGGCCTTCAGCAGCGGCATCAGGCGTGTGGTGGCTTTCACGATGGTGGCATCCATCAAGGGCGATGCGTTGTTGAAGACCGCGTCGGTGACGATGGCCTCGGCGGCGTTGACGGCTTGGGCGGCGATGCCACGGGAATGCAGATGTGCGCTGACCAGCAACGCGGAAAGCCGCTCTCCGACAGCGATGGCTTCATCGACGGCGCGCGGCGGCCTGTAGGCTAGCATCTGCATGCCGTTCACGATGCGGCGAAATTCGCCTACCAGTTCGTCGATGCTGGCTTCTACGCCTGCCAGAGCGCCCGCCGGGATGAGATCCTTCGCGGCTTCGAAGTGGCGGGTTTCGAGTTGCCTGAGCCCCTGATCGATACCGGCCTGATCTCCCGCTTCGGCGTGGCGCGTGGTGTCCAGCAGAAGATCGGTGATCTTCGACATGGCGGAGACGACAGCCAGTACGGGGCGCCTGAGCGCCTCGGCGGCGATCAGGTCGCAGGCGATCTTCATTCGTTCGGCGGATCCGACGCTGGTGCCGCCGAACTTCATGACAAGCAGGTTTTCTACGTTCAATTACCGTTCCTTTCCATTTGAAATACGCGCGCGTACGAGCTTGAGAATCGCCTCTTCCACCTCTTCCTCGGTGAGGCCGGTGGAATCGAGGTAGGTGGCGTCGGGCGCCTGCACCAGGGGCGATTCGGCGCGATGGCGGTCGCGGTCGTCACGTTCGGCAATCTGTGCCGCCAGCTTCTCCGGAGACACATCGCGTTGCTCGCCGGTGCGGCGCCGCACGCGCTCGTTCGGATCGGCGTCGAGAAATATTTTCACGCGGGCATCGGGAAAGACCACGGTGCCAATGTCGCGTCCTTCCATCACTACGCCGCTCGCATCCGCCATTTGCCTTTGCTTGGCCACGAGGGCCGCCCGCACTGCTCCTATGGCCGCGACTTTCGACGCCGCGACCGATACGCCGGAAGCGCGAATGGCATCGCTGACGTCCTCGCCATTCAGGCGCACTCCACGATCCGGCAGCAGATCGATCGAAGCGGCGTTGGCCAGTTGCGACAGGCGGTGGGCGTCGCCGATATCGATGTTTTCGCGGAGAGCCCAGAGCGCGACCGCGCGGTACATGGCGCCGCTATCGATATAGGTGTAGCCGAGCCGGGCAGCAAGACGGCGCGCGATGGTGCTCTTGCCCGCACCGGCGGGACCGTCGATGGCGATTACATGACCCATTGAGGAGAGGTGTAATCACTACGTTATCGCAGGGGTTGTTTAATCAGTTACAGAAGTTATTTGCCAACCCAGCCTCCGTCGGCGAAAAAGCTCTGTCCGGTGACATAACTCGCCTCTTCGGATGCCAGAAAAGCCGCCACTTCGCCGATCTCTTTCGGTCTTCCGGCGCGGCCCAGCGAGATTTGCGCCAACACGCCGGGGAGCAGCGTGGCGTCCTTCATCACCCACTCCACCATCTCGGTGTCGATCAGGCCGGGATGGATGCAATTCACGCGAATGCCCTGGTGAGTCACTTCAGCCGACAGGTTACGCGTCAAAGCTTCGAGGCCCAGCTTGGCCGGGGCGTAATGTGTGCGGCCAGGCAATACCTTGCCAGCCTGAATGGAGCCGATATTCACGATGACGCCCTTGCGGCCCGCTGCGATCACGCGCCGGCAAAATACCTGGGAGCATAGCCAGGCTCCGCGCAGATCCACATCGGTGACGCGCGTCCACTGCTCGTCGGTCATCTCGAGAAAAGGAACGATGGTCTCGATTCCGGCGTTATTGACGAGCACATCGATGGGTCCGAACTCGCTCCACGCCCGATCGAACATCGCTTCGACGTCGGCGCGCTTCGAGACGTCCCCCAGCGCGGTGATGGCGCGGCGTCCAATGGAGCGAATCCCCTCAGCCACCTTTTCGGCCTGGTCTCCCGCAACAACGTCGTTCACGATCACGTCGGCGCCGTGTTCGGCGAATATCTCCGCGATGCCACGGCCGATCCCTCGGCGCGCACCGGTGACCAGCGCAATTTTTCCGGCAAGTTTCATGTGGATCAGTTTTGCACGATGGCGACGGCGCGCACGGGCGCGGCCGACGCTCCCCGCCATTTAATCGGAAGAACGCTTACGGTGAAGGAATGAAACGGGGCGGGAATCTCATGCAGGTTGCAGAGATTTTCGAGGTGATAATACTCGCGCTCGCGCATCACGCGGTGCGCTTCCCAGAACTTCCTGCGCTCGAACATCTGCGCCACCGGCGGATCGAATCCAATGGCATCGATGCCCATCACCATCACGCCCCGGTCGAGGATGTAATGCACGGCTTCTTTGGTCATGCCGGGGTGGTCGGTCAGGTAACTCTTCTCGGTGCTGTGCCGGGAGGCGTCCGTGCGCAGCAGCACGATGTCGCGCGGCTTGATCCGATAGCCCCCGAGTTTCCGCTCAGCCTCTTCCAGATCGCTAACGAGGATCTCTTCGCCCGGACCTTTGGCCGTCAGGTCGAGTACCACGCCGTCACCGTAGCAAAGATCGAGCGGAATGCCCTCGGCGCGTGGCGCGTCCGGTTTCACATGGCCCCAGGAATCCATATGCGTTCCGATGTGGTCGCCGGTGACGATGATGCAGTGGTTGCAGATCTCATCGACGCCGTACTTGTCGGTGCCCACGCTGATCGCCATTTCCCGATGCGTTTCCATATCCGTGATGACGGGCTTGGCCACGTTGGGATAGCTCATCATTCCCTTGTAAACTTCCATGCTGAGATCGATCAATCGAACGCTCATCTGTCCCCCGAAACAAACGATAACATTATGGAAGGCCCAGCCTGCCTGGGGAGATTGATATTATGCGAACGTCGCGCGAATCGAATTGCGCAGGTTTTCGAGGGAGGCAATCGTGAAAGTTTTCGGAGCCGTAGTGGCGGCCCTTCTTATCGGTATAGGCATGGGTATCGTCGCGGCGCAGCAGCCACCGGCCCCACCGGCCGGCCAGGTGCGTGTGACTGAGGGCGCGGGCTCGACCATTTTCGGCAACTCCTGCGAGAGTTGCCACGGCAATCCCAAGGTGGATAGTGCGCCCTCACCGGCCACTCTCAAGCAGATGTCGCCGGAGAAAATTTACGAGGCTCTCACCACGGGAACCATGGTGGCGAATGCGAAGGATCTGACCGATCAGCAGAAGCGCGACATCGCCGAATGGGTAGGGGGGCGCAAACTGAACGCTGCCAGCGGCGATGCCCAGACCATGCCGAATCGCTGCGCCGACAATCCGCCGCTCAAAGATCTGACGTCCGCACCGGCGTGGAATGGCTGGAGCGACATTAATAACACCCGTTTTCAGCCGCTCAAGCAGGCTGGTCTGTCGGCTGCTTCGGTCGAAAGACTGCGGCTCAAGTGGGCGTTCGGCATCCCTGCCGCCGCGTCCGTTTATGGACAACCCACCGTAGTGGATGGCAGAGTTTTCTTCAGTTCGGACACCGGCTGGGTGTACGGCCTCGATGCCGGCACGGGGTGCGTCCACTGGTCGTTCCAGGCGCAGACCGGCGTGCGCAGCGCTATTCAGATCGGCTTGTCGAAGGCGGGCACGCAGAAATATGCCGCCTACTTCGGCGACATTCATGGCAATGTTTACGCGGTCGACGCGGCCAACGGCGAACTGTTGTGGAAGCATCTGATCGATCCGCATCCGCTCTCGCGCGTCACCGGAGGCGTCCGATTTTATAACGGCCGCATCTATGTTCCGGTGGCCTCGCTCGAAGAGCCGGAATCATCGAGTTACAACTACAAGTGCTGCACGTTCCGCGGGATGGTGGCCGCATTGAATGCCGAGACCGGCAAGCAGATCTGGAAAACGTACACCATCGATCAGCCCGCCACGGAACAGAAGACGCCCGACGGCAAGAGCTTTCTGGGACCTTCCGGCGCAGGCGTATGGAGCCCGACCGTCATCGACCCGAAGCGTAACGCCGTCTACGTAACCACTGGCAATACTTTTTCCGCACCGGATGTGGGACGGTCGGACGGCATCATGGCCTTCGATCTGGATACGGGAAAGATTCTCTGGACGCAGCAGGATGAGCATGGCGACGTTTGGCACACTGGCTGTCCGTCGGGCCGTCCGCCGGCCGGTTTTCCGGCCAAGAACGTTCCCGCCCCCGTCGGCATTGCCGATGGAAACGCTCCGGGGCGCGGCGCGGGGTTCGCAGGACGCGGAGGGCGCGGCGGAGGCGGTGGGCGCTCGATGATTCCCGAGACCTATTACTGCCCCACGGAAGTCGAGAATCCGGATTGGGATTTCTCCGCGGGCGTAATTTTGGTCAATCTTCCGAGTGGCAAGCGCCTGCTGATCGCAGGCCAAAAATCGGGCGTGATCTGGGCGCACGATCCGGACCAGAAAGGCGCGCTGGTCTGGAGATCGGACGATTCGCGCGGTCAGATTGTGTTCGGCGGTGCGGCCGATAGCGAGAACGCTTACTTCGCATTCCGGGGCGGCGGCGTGGATGCGATCGGCCTGGCCGATGGCGTGGAGAAGTGGTTCACGCCCATCCCGGCGCAGGAATCGATGAGCATCCACACCGGATTGACCGCCGGTGTGACCGTGATTCCCGGAGTGGTTTTCACGGCTGGTCTGGACGGTATGGTGCGGGCGTTTTATGCGTATAGCGGAAGACCCATCTGGCAGTTCGACACCACGCGCGAGTTCAAGACCGTGAATGGCATGACGGCTAAGGGTGGTTCTATCGGATCGGCCGGCGTTACGGTGGCGGGCGGCATGGTCTTCGTGCCATCCGGATACACGGGATTCCAGAACGGCCAGCCCGGCAACGTGCTGCTGGCATTAGCCCCCCAGTGAGGACGCCCATGCGCTCACCGTACATGTTGAGTAGGCCTTTGGCCTGCGCACTTCTTGCGGCTGCCTTCTCTATCCTGCCCACGACCGGTCAAACCCCCGGCCGAGGGCGTGGTGGCGGAGGCAACGCGGCCGCCAGCGCCAATGCAGGCCGAGGCGTGGCGTCAGTCCGTTGGGAAGCCTGGTCTGCCATGCGTTCCGCAGTCACCGCCATCATCGGCTGGAAAATCGGCGTCCAGGCGGATTACTTTCGTCCCGCCAACTTTTGGGACGCCGGAACAAAGATCGATCTGCTCGGCGTTGGCTATCTCGAAGGCGCACCCACACAGAAGTTCAACGAAGAGATCCCCAAAAGCGTCGGCGACAATCTGGCGCCCGGCGAGATCAATGCGGTCCGCGACCGGCTCAACGCGCTGAGCCTCGCCATGACGGCCTACCGGGTGCCCACCATCGGACCGGCCGAAGACTCCGCGCGTCATCTGTTCGAGTTCGCCAAAAGCCTGGGCGTGGAAACCATCGTCTCGGATAAAATGCCCGACGCTTTGCCGATGGTCGACAAACTGGCGGGCGAATTCGGCATCAACGTGGCAATCTGCGGTAATCCGAAAACCGTGCTCGCAGCAGTGAGCGGTCTCAGCCCGCGCGTAGGCGTCTGCGGGGATACGGGCGCGTGGACGAAGGCCGGAATTAAACCGGTAGACGCGCTCACGGATCTGAAATCGCGGCTCCTTGTGATCCACATTGCACCCGCCACGCCAGGCTTGGCCGAGTTTCTCCGCCAGATGTACACGCTCGACCTGAAGCCGTCGCTGATCACCGTGAACGGCACGCCCGCCGCCTTCGAAGAATTTGAAAAGGCCCTGCGACCCGTGCTGGCGGATAAAGTGGATCAGATGTCGCGGGTGGCCGCCATTCGCGGTCCCGACCGGCTCACTCCGGAAGCGCGCAGCCAGATCGACGCCGCCCTTCCCACCAAAGCGGCCGTTCCACCCAAGAAGCCCAGGAAACTTCTGGTGCTCGATTTGAACATCGCCTACAACGGGCACGTGTCCATACCGGCCGAAAATTACGGTATCGAGCAGATCGGCAAACGCACCAGCGCGTACGAAGCCGTGTTCAGCAACGATCTGGATAATCTTAAATACGACAAGATCCGCCAGTACGACGCCGTCTATCTGAACAATACGGTAGGGATGATTTTCGTCGATCCGGAAGTGCGCGACGGATTACTGCGTTTCGTGCGCGAAGGCGGCGGTCTCGGCGGCAATCATGGCACCAGCCACGTATCGATGGACTGGCCCGAGTTCCACGACATGATCGGCGTGGTTCGCGGCATCCATCGCGAAAATACCGAGAAGGCCTGGATCAAAATCGACGATCCATCGAGCCCCCTCACCGTGCCATTTGCGGGGAAAGAGTTCCTCTACATGGATGAGTTCTTCCGCTTTCCCACCGCGCCCTACTCGCGCGAGAAACTGCATGTGCTGCTCAGCATGGACGTGGAGAAGACGGATATGAATCAGGGCCGCGCCTGCCAGTGGCCGTGTGTGCGCCCCGATCACGATTACGCGGTAAGCTGGATCCGCAGCTACGGAAAAGGGCGGATCTTCTTCGCCATCCTGGGGCACCAGCCGACCATTTTCACCACACCGCCGCTGGCCGATTATTTCATGCGGGGCATTCAATTCATCCTTGGGGATCTCGACGCCGATACTACGCCCAGCGCGAAGCTTTCGGCCGCACGCTGAGGCGGGAATACAATCGTCGTTGGCATGCCAGCCTTCTCGCTCGACCAACTCACCCAATCCGACCCGTCGATTTTTAACATCCGCTCCAAAGCCCCCGGCCCTCAAGGCAGTCTTCCCATCACCGCCGCCATGCTGCTAGAACGCCCCTCCGGCGATCTCTTCGGCTGGGCGCAGGACGCGGGCATGGGATGGAATCCAGCCAAACTCGGTGGCAAGGAGATTCTGATTCTCAGCACGCACGGAGGCATCCGGCGTCCCGATGGCACCGCAGTCGCCCTCGGCTATCACACCGGCCACTGGGAGGTCGGCCTGCTGATGGAGGAAGCCGCCCAGGAACTTTCCTCCCACAACGCCGTCCCCTTCGCCGCCTACTGCACCGATCCCTGCGACGGCCGCACTCAAGGTACTGCCGGCATGTTCGACAGCCTGCCGTATCGCAACGACGCGGCCACTATTTTCAGACGCCAGATCCGGTCCCTGCCCACGCGCTCCGGCGTCATCGGCGTTGCCACCTGCGACAAAGGACTGCCCGCCATGATGATGGCGCTGGCCGGAACGCCACACTTCCCCTGCGTGCTGATTCCCGGCGGCACCACACTGCTTGCCGAACAGGGCGAAGACGCTGGCCGCGTGCAATCCGTCGGCGCGCGCTTCGCCCATAACGAAATCTCCCTCGAAGATGCCGCCGAATTTCTCTGCCGCTCCTGCGCCAGTCCCGGCGGGGGGTGCCAATTCCTCGGTACCGCCGCGACATCTCAAGTGGTCGGCGAAGCGCTGGGCATGTCGCTGACGCACTCCGCGCTCGCCCCCTCCGGTCAGCCGGTCTGGCTCGATATGGCGCGCCGGTCCGCCCGTGCCGTGCTGCGGCTCGAATCTATGGGCCTGACTATGAATCGCGTCCTCAGCGACGCTTCTTTCGCCAACGCCATGATCGTCCACGCGGCGTTCGGAGGATCGACCAACCTGATTCTGCACATTCCCGCCATCGCCCACGCCGCTGGATTGCGCCGCCCCACGGTGGACGACTGGACGCGCATCAATCGGGAGATCCCGCGCCTGGTCGACGCGCTGCCCAACGGCCCGCGTTATTTCCCCACAGTGCAGGTGTTCATGGCCGGCGGCGTGCCGGAAGTGATGCTCCACCTGCGCCGCGCCGGTTTGCTCGATACCAACGCCATGACCGTTTCCGGGGAGAAGCTCGGAACCATGCTCGATTGGTGGGAGCAATCCGAACGCCGTGCCGCCATTCGCCAGGGGCTGCGCGAACGCGACGGCGTCGATCCCGGCCACGTCATTATGGACCCCGATTCCGCACGCCGCGCCGGACTCACCTCCACCGTCACCTTCCCCGTCGGCAATATCGCGCCAGGCGGGTCGGTCATCAAGAGCACGGCCATCGACCCCAGCGTGGTCGACGCCGATGGCGTCTATCGCAAGCGTGGGCCGGCGCGCGTTTTCCGCACCGAGCACAGCGTCATCCAGGCCATCAAGAGTAATGGCCCGGAGCGCATTAAAGAAGGTGACGTGATTGTGCTCATCTGCCGCGGGCCGATGGGCTCGGGGATGGAGGAAATCTTCCAGATCACCTCGGCGCTGAAGCATCTTTCTTTTGGCAAGCACGTCGCGGTGCTCACGGATGCGCGCTTCAGCGGCGTATCGACCGGCGCCTGCATAGGCCATATCACTCCTGAAGCCCTGGGGGGAGGGCCGATCGGAAAAATCCTCGAAAACGACCTGATCGAGATCGTTATCGATCGCAACACTTTGCACGGCACGGTGAATCTTCTTGGCGAGGATGGCACCGTGGCATCGGGTGACCGCATATTGGCCGGCAGAGCGCCGCGCGCGGATCTTGCGCCCGATCCCAACCTGCCTTCCGATTCAAGGCTTTGGGCGGTTTTGCAACACGCGAGCGGAGGCACCTGGGGCGGTTGCGTCTTCGACGTGGAAACTATCGCCGGCCTGCTCGCCGCAGGCCAACAAAATCCCGGCTGACATAACAGCCGCTGCCCTCATGTTTTCCCCCCGGCCTGCCGATTAAACAGCAGGACATGTTTGCCATCATCGGAATCGTAATCGTCTTCGGAGCGGTCATTGGCGGGTTTCTGATGGAGAAGGGGCAGTTGTTGGTGCTCGTTCAGCCATCGGAGCTCATAATCATTGGCGGTGCGGCCATCGGAACGCTGTTGGTCGCCAACCCACTTCCGCTTGTCATCAGGATATTCAAAAGCGTTCTCGGAATCCTCAGTGGCAGCAAATACTCTAAGGCTTTCTATCTCGAAAGCCTCACAATGCTCAGTGCCATCTTCGTTTTCGCTCGTAAGAGCGGCATGGCGAAGCTTGAGGAAGATGTCGAGAATCCCGGCAAGAGCGCGGTCTTCTCGAAGTATCCCAAGCTCATAAAAGATCACCACATGCTGAATTTCGTCTGCGACACGCTGCGCACCGCTGTATCGGGCGTGGTTCCACCGCACGACCTCGATCTCATGATCGAAAACGACATCGATATTCATCACCACGAAGCCATGGCTCCCGCGAGGGCGCTGGCTGTGGTATCCGACGCACTCCCGGGGCTCGGCATCGTCGCCGCCGTTCTCGGTGTTGTCATTACCATGGGCGCGCTGGGTGGCCCACCCGAAGAGATCGGTAAGAAGGTGGCCGCCGCGCTGGTGGGAACGTTTCTCGGCATTCTCCTCTCTTATGGGCTGGTATCGCCGATCGCGGCTAACCTCGAAAAAACCGTCGACGCGGAGGGGCAGTTTTATCAGATGCTTCGCGCCGGCCTGATGGCCTTCGCCAAGGGGATGGCGCCCATGATCGCAGTAGAGTTTGCTCGCCGGGCTATCCCTCACGACCTTCGGCCGAGTTTCAAAGACATGGAAGCAACCATTAAGGGCAAGAAGACAGGCGAAGCTCCGGAAGCAAAAGCGGCCTGACACCATGCAACCTGTCCAGCCGATCATCATCATCCGCAGGAAGAAGGGTGGCCACGCGGGCCATCACGGCGGCGCCTGGAAAGTAGCCTACGCGGATTTCGTCACCGCCATGATGGCGCTCTTCATCGTGCTTTGGCTGTTGAGCAGCAGTGAGCAGGTCCAGAAGGCCGTCGGCGGATACTTCACCGACCCCCACAGTAAAGCCCACGACATCGGCAACGGTCTGCGCGGATCTGGCAGCGAGAGCCTGCCCATTCACAAGGACGACATGAAGAAGCTGAAGGAAAAACTAGAGCAGGCCGTCAAGGATACGTCTTCACTCGAAAAACTCAAGAAGAACATTGTCATCACGGTCACAGGCGAAGGCCTGCGCGTCGAATTGATCGAAGACGAGAACGGCACATTCTTCGAATCGGGTAGCCCGTTGCCCACCGTCTACGGCAAGGACCTGCTGGGAACACTGGCGGTTGAAATCGGCAAACTGCCGAACAAGGTGACTATGGAGGGACATACCGATTCGAAGCCGTTCAACGGCCGGGCCGACTATTCGAACTGGGAACTTTCATCCGATCGCGCCAACGCCGCGCGCCGCTGGATGCACGATCATGGGATGCAGGACGATCAGGTGACCCAGGTCAGGGGATTCGCGGATCAGAGCCCGCGAGAGGCGACTAAACCCGAAGATCCGTCCAATCGCCGCGTCACCCTGATTATTCAGTATCAGAAGCAGACCCCGAACCTCCCGCCGGAGCCGAAGGCCGGAGCGTCTGCGCCTGCCGGCAAGCCCTCGCCCGCTCCCAAACCGCCAGCCCCAGCCCATTAGTAGTGGGGCAGATTTCCGGTCTGCCCGTTATAATTAAATTTCATCCCCCAAATGGACCCCTCAACACCGGATTTGAAGCAGACTATCAATCTGCCTCGGACGAGTTTTCCCATGAAGGCCAATCTGCCCCAGGCCGAGCCCAAAATGCTCGCGCGCTGGGCGGAGGAAGACCTCTACGGGCAGATTCGAAAATCGCGCGAGGGAGAACCCATTTACATTCTGCACGATGGTCCGCCCTACGCCAACGGCCGCATCCATCTCGGCACCGCGTTCAACAAAATCATCAAGGATTTCATCGTCAAATCGAAGTCCATGGCGGGCTATGATGCCCCCTACGTTCCTGGATGGGATTGCCACGGCCTGCCCATCGAACACAAAGTGGATCAGGAACTCGGCAGTAAAAAGGCGCACATGTCCGCCGCCGACATCCGCCGCGTCTGCCGCAAATACGCCGAAAAATGGGTCAATCTGCAAAGGGAAGATTTCAAGCGGCTTGGCGTCTTTGGCCAATGGGACCATCCCTATCTCACCATGGCCCCGAAGTACCAATCTGTAATCGCCGGCGCCTTCGTCTATTTTCTCGACAAAGGCTACGTCTATAAAGGATTGAAACCGGTCAACTGGTGCCTCCACGACCGCACCGCGCTGGCCGAGGCTGAAGTCGAATACGCCAACCACAAGAGCCCGTCCGTCTGGGTGCGTTTCGCTCTGACTTCAGACCCCGCGCATATCGATTCCGAGCTTGCAGGCACGAAGGTCTACGGCCTGATCTGGACCACCACTCCGTGGACCCTGCCGGCCAACCTCGCCATCGCGTTCAACCCGAAATACGAGTATGTCGCCTATGACGTCAGCGGAGACGTTTACATCGTCGCCGCCGATCTGCTCGAAATCACGGCGCAGAAATGCGGCTGGGCGGGCGGCATCATCGTCGCCCGTTTCAACGGCAATAAACTCGAAGGCGCAACTTTCCGCCATCCCTTCGTCGACCGCACTTCGGTTGGTATTCTCGGCGATCACGTAACGCTCGAGCAGGGCACCGGCGCCGTCCATACCGCCCCCGGCCATGGCCAGGAGGATTACGTGGTCGGCCAGCAATACGGCCTGCCTGTCTATTGCCCTGTCGATGCGGCCGGCCGCTTTTTCAAAGTCGAAGGCGAAACCGGAGATCTGCCCGCGCAGTTGCTCGGCAAGACCGTGTGGGAAGGCAATCCACTCGTTATCGAAATCCTCAAAGAGCACGGTGCGCTTCTCGCCACGGAGTACATCGATCACTCCTATCCGCACTGCTGGCGCTGCCATCACCCAACCATCTTCCGTGCCACCGAGCAGTGGTTCATCGGCATGGATAACAACCGCCTGCGCGCCAAAGCCCTCGACGCCATCAAGGCCGTCCAGTGGACTCCCGAATGGGGCGAAGACCGCATCTCGAACATGATCGCGGGCCGCCCTGACTGGTGCATCTCGCGTCAACGTGTGTGGGGCGTTCCCATTGTGGTGTTCTTCTGCGCGCAATGCAGGCATCCGCTGACCGACCGCAAGATCCTCGACCCGGTGGTCGAACTTTTCGCGCAGTATTCCGCCGACGCCTGGTTTGAGCGCACCGCCGCCGAACTGATCCCTGCCGGCACCGTCTGCGCCAAATGCGGTTCAGCCGACTTCACCAAGGAGAACGACATTCTGGACGTCTGGTTCGATTCCGGCTCCAGCCACCTTGCCACCCTGAACGCCGAATACGGGCTCACGTGGCCGGCCGATCTCTATCTTGAAGGCGGCGATCAATATCGTGGCTGGTTCAACAGCTCGCTGCTCATCGGCGTCGGTCTGCGCGGCACCGCACCCTATCGGGCCTGCGCCACGCACGGCTGGACTCTCGACGGCGAAGGCCGCGCCATGCACAAATCCCTCGGCAACGATATTCCGCCGGAGAACATCATCAAGGATTACGGGGCCGAAGTGCTGCGCCTCTGGTGCGGCTCGGTCGAGTTTACCGAAGACGTGCGGCTCACCCCCGATATCCTGACCCGGCTTTCCGAAGCCTACCGCAAGCTGCGCAATACG
>Ga0326727_10019791_pt1 | contig 13457 bp, 10 predicted proteins | sample MB2enrmetagenome_FD_207643 | JGI IMG/M metagenome (GOLD analysis project Ga0326727, IMG submission 207643) | Lab enriched peat soil microbial communities from McLean, Ithaca, NY, United States - MB29MY | ecosystem: Environmental > Terrestrial > Soil > Wetlands > Peat | place: USA: New York... | reverse complement strand
TTGTATCAGGCCAGTCTGGACCGCGCGCGCCTGGACAAATACCTGGAGGAGGTGAAGGCTACTTCGAAAACCGCTCCGGAAGCGCTTCATCAGCGTTCGGTCCTGCTGGCGCGCAGTTTGAATATCAAATTGGACGAACATTGCTTCGACAAACCCACCGAGCAACAGGCGCCGTGTCTGATGCAGAATTCCGACCAGCTGGTCCTGGATGACGAGCACAGCCAATCCATGGTGGCGGCGCTCACGACCGGCGCATCCGCCGACCTGATCGGACAGCTCTCGTCCACGAAACAGGCAGGCGGCGGCAGTTACAGCCCCTATGTCGGCGCCGTGGTGGACGTGGTGAAACTTATGGATGGGTTTCACACGCCCAACTACCAGTACATTCCGGCGCTGGCTCTCCCGAAGCAGAACGAGCTCAATTTAAGACTCAACAATGCCCCTTCTTTTAAGAAGCCGAAGTCGGTTATGGTGATCGGCCTTCCCGGAATTGAGGCCGTGCAGTTTCCGCCTCTGCGGCGGGTCGACGCCGACCGGGTGTATTGCCTGCAAAATGCCACGCAGGCCCTCGAACTGGAGGGCGCACCGCTGGTGTATGCGACCGAACTGGCGCATGACATGGTGCTTCACGTAATTGACCCGCGCGGAAAGAGCTTGGATCTTCCGGTTAAAGCCGATGCCGCCCACGGCGGTTTCCTGGTCGATGCGCAGGCCCTCGCCTCGGCGAACCTGGGAGCAGCAGTTACCGGCACTTTGCAAGGATACTGGGGATTCGACCGGTTCGACGGACCGACCTTCACCTTGCGCAATGCGCGTCCGGCGGAGTGGACGCTGCCGCCTGCCGACAAAACCGGCTTGATTGTGGGCCGTACCAATACGCTTCATTTGCATTCGGATGAGGCCGCCTGCGTCGATCAGGTTAACGTTAAACCCGCCAAGGGCGAAGTTCTTAAGGCCAGCTGGAAGTCGCCTAAACCGAATGAACTGGAAGTGGAGGCGGCATTGAAGGACGTGGAGCCCGGTCCGATTACCCTGCTGGTTCAGCAGTACGGAACGGCCAAGCCGGACGAGGTCCCCCTGCAAGCCTACTCCGAGAGCGCAAATTTGGAGCGGTTCACCATCCGCGCCGGCGATCAGCAAGGCGTCCTGACCGGAACGCGGTTGGACGAAGTGGCCGCCCTCGAACTGGGCGGAGTCCGTTTTGTGCCCGGCACCCTCTCCCGAAACAGCGGACGTGACGAACTGCAAATGGCCGCCCCCAGCCCGCCAGCGAATTCCGCGGCGAACGAAAAACAGACCGCGCACGTTACGCTGAAGGATGGGCGCACGTTGGAAGTCGCGGTTACCGTCGGCGCGCCGCGACCTAAAATTACCGTGCTTAGCAAGAACATCCAGCCGGGAACAAACGCGTCCGCGCGTTATATTCGGTTGGCGAATCAGGACGATCTGCCGCAGGATTGGCGTCTGTCGTTCTTTTTCCGAAGTGATATGCCGGCAGCTTTTCCCCGCGACGAAAAGATCGAAATTGCCAACGGGGACGGATCGTTAAACGTGCAGTTAAGCATTGGAGAAGGCGGCCTGGTGCTGCAAGATAGCGCGACCGTGCTGGCCAATTTTGATCCCCTCAAGAGTTTTGGGCCGTCCGCCTTCGGGACGCTTCGGGTGCGGCCGGTGGCCGGCGACGGCGCGGCAGGCGAGTGGCAGCCGCTGATCAAGCTGATTCGCGTGCCCTCGTTGAAGGAGATTCACTGTCCCGGCGCGGCCGACCAACAGTGCACTTTGCAGGGGACCAACCTTTTCTTCCTGGATTCGGTCGCCTCGGACGCGCAGTTCATTCACGCTGTTCCCGTGCCGCAAGGATTTGCCGGTACCTCGCTGCACGTACCGCGGCCTGATGGAACCTTGCTGTATCTCAAGCTAAGGGATGACCCTTCGGCAGTGAGTACAGCCAGTTTACCGGTGCTTCCCGACCCGTAAGAGACGGGCTTGCGCTTTTGAGGCGCGATTAGAGCAATTCCAAGGAAGGTGCATGCCGTAGCGCCGGCGTCCTCGTCGGCGGCTCTATCCTTGGTTTCCATAACCCGCCGCCGAGGACGGCAGCGCTACAACCCCCCAAGAGGAGAAAGTAACCATGTCGGCGCAATACGCCTCGTCAAATGCCTATGGGCTCCCGATTGCCCTGGAAGATGCCAAAAAGGCGGCAGCAGCGGCGCTTGCGGAAGCGCGCAAGAATAATTGGACTATGGCGGTAGCGATCGTGGATTCCGGCGGGCATCTCGTTTACTACGAGAAAATGGACAACACGCAAATTGCCGGCGCGAAGGTGTCGATCGACAAGGCCCGTTCGGCGGTGATTTTCAAGCGTCCCACCAAAACCATGCAGGAGATGTTGGCGGCCGGCGGGGCGGGAGTGCGGGTGCTGCGCCTGCGCGGCGCGATTCCGGTGGAAGGCGGTTTGCCGCTGATCGCGGACGGCAAGATCATCGGCGGCATCGGCCTTTCCGGCGACAGCAGCGAGAACGACGGCCGCTGCGCCCAGGCCGGCGTGGACGTGCTGAAGTAATTAGCAATTGGCAATTTATAATTTGTAAAGTAATGAACGTCCTTACTTTGCAAATTACAAATTGCAAATTACCAATGCCATGCGTCCCGGACCAGCATGGCAGGTATTCCGTTAATGGCGATTCCCCCTCGCGCATTACCATCGTTTCTTTGGCGCTGAAGCAGCTCTCCTATCAAGCCGATTGACCTAAGTGGAGTACCCAGCTTCCCATAACGGGATAAGTTGCCGGTTATATCTTCAGTTTCCGCCCGTGGAAACGGCTGTGTTATCGCCCTTAGGCGCGACAACCGTTGGGAATGAGGGACTATGGGTTGGACGATCAAACGCAAGTTGTCGGTAACCGTTGCCGGGATCACGTTGCTGGTACTGCTGTGCTCTGTCATTTGTTACCAGAAGATGTCGGCCATTGCAGACTATGAAAGACGAATGGCCGCGCGGAACGCAGCCACCAAGGCAGTCTTCGTCACCGCGGTCGAGCTCTTCAAAGCGAATTCCATCTTGCGGGGATATTTCCTTCCCGGTATCGATAAGACAGAAATTGCCAGACTCCGCGACTCGCGCGTGCAAACGTGGACCATCATCAATAACTCGTTCAAGAAACTGAAACAGACCGCCCAAGGCCTCAAATTCGAGGGAGAGGAAGCCCTCTTGCACTCCGCAGAAGCCGACTTGACAGCCTACCAGCAAGTGTATGACAAGCTGTGGGAGGATTTTGATCCCGAGACCGATACCGGCAACGAAAAGCGTGGATCGGTGTCGCGGCTGTCGGCCGCCTCTGCCAACAAAATCCGCGATGACCTGGATCAACTGGTTAGGAAGATCGATGAAGTTGCGGCGGCGGAGGACCAAGAAGCTGCGTCCGCAGCGGCGACTTCTCTCAAAGTGGTGTTCAGCATCACGGCGTTGGTAATGGTGATTGGCACGGGCATCAACATCTGGATCAACCGGCAACTCGGCCACAGGGTTGCGCGCGTGCTGGCACACATGCAAACTATCGCCTCGGGCGATCTACGGAGCCCGGCGCAGGGAACCGTTTGGTCCGACGAATTTGGCGAGATTGTCTCTGCCATCGACAAAATGCGTTGCGGCTTGCGGGAGTTGATCGTGGCCGTAACCGCAAGCGTCGAACGCCTAGCTGGGGCCAGCGAGGAAATTTCCGCGGCTACAACGGAGGCGGCCAAGGGCAGTGAGACGCAGCGCAGCGAAACCGGCCAGGCCTCCACGGCCGTGCATCAAATGTCTTCCGCCGTGCTGCAGGTAACCGATCATTCGCAGCATGCCGCAGAAGCGGCACGCAAGACCTCCGCCAAGGCGCACGAAGGCGGAGAAATCATCACCAAGACCATTGCCGATATGCGCAGTATTGCGGGAACCGTGACCGGCTCAGGAAACAAGGTCAAGGAACTGGGCGTGCGTTCGGAACAAATCGGCAAGATTGTCAATGTCATCGACGAAATCGCCGACCAGACTAATCTTCTCGCATTGAATGCCGCCATCGAAGCCGCGCGTGCCGGCGATCAGGGGCGAGGATTCGCCGTGGTCGCCGACGAGGTTCGCAAACTTGCCGAACGTACCACCAAGGCAACGAAAGAAATCTCCGAGATGGTTCAGGCAATCCAGACGGAGACCAACGACGCCGTCAGCGCCATGAAATTGGGAACGCAACAGGCGGAAAACGGCGTGCAGGCCACGGCCGGTGCTACGGCCGCTCTGCAAGAAATCATCCAGATGGCGGATCAACTCGAGGGCATGATTACCCAGATTGCTACCGCCGCTACTCAGCAATCCTCTGCCGCCGAAGAAGTGAACGGTACTTTAAAACGCATTACCACTGTCGTAGGCGAATCGGCAGGCGCCGCGCAGCACACCGCGCAGGCCTGCCAGGATTTAGCCAACCTTGCGGTGGATCTCCAGAACATCGTAGGCCGTTTCCGGGTGGATACAGAGGCCCAAGAGGCACAGGAGGCCAGGCGGCGCACTTCTCGGCATCGTCCGGAGGGCGATGGCAGGCCCAGGGCTGAACGTCCTGACGGAAGCGCCGTTCTGGCAGCACACGACGGCCGTCCTGCGGTGCACTAAGGGCAGAGGTCGACCGTGAAAGAAGGGAACTACAGACAAGTGGGCCGAACCTTGGAAGGGCGTTCATAAAGGCTATTGCATGCACTACACCACGAGCAAAGACGCTGCTCTCGAGTCGGCCGACCAGATCAGCCAGATTATTGCGGTAATTGGCGATATCGCCGATGAAACCAGCCGCATCGCGCGGAACGCTTCCCTGGAAGCTGCGCGCGCCGCGGAAGACGGGCATAATTGGGCACTCATTGCCGAAGAAGTCCGCAAGTTGGCCGAGCGCACTACCAGGGCGACCCAGGAAATTGCCCAGACGATTGCAATGCTCCAGGGCCAGATCAACCCTGCGGACGCATCCCTGCAAGCAACGCAACCGGCGGCGGCCAGTGTTGCGACCTTTGCCCGCACGGATACTTTCGCGGATGTTATTCACCTGGCGCAAGCGACGCGCTCGCACTGGATTGCCGACTGGGTAAAAGGGAGATCGGCGCGTATAGATTTGTAAGTTAGACTTGTACCCTGAAATCGCTCGGCCCTGGCCCGCCCAGAAGCGTCTTCGCCACAATTATCTACGCCTCCCATCGTCCTGAGCGCAATGCTGCAATCCAGGTCCAGTAAAGTTTTGCCTTTGCACGCCGCTGCCGGCAATGACATGGAGCTTGCGAGTTCGGAAGGGGTTGGGATAGGCTGACCGCATGCCCAAGGGGCAGCGACGTTCCCATTACTCGCGGCGGGTCGTATTTCGATTCAAGCCGTAATATGGGAGAGACTCAGGTGTGCGGCGTGGCCCTTTTCGAGCTGGCCGCACCTTTGCGGGCACATACCCACCAAGTCAAGGCGGCGTGTAGAAAGAAAAACGATAGGAGATCTTACGGATGAGCACGATGGCAAAAACGCAAATGAGCACGGTGGTGCAAGCGATCGCCGAGGTCATGTCTCGGGCCGGAGTTCGCTATGCTTTCGGCTATCCCGGCGGTGAAATCGTGGAGCTGATGAATGCCGCCAAAGAAGCGAACATTCCGTTCTTTTTGACCAAGCACGAAAATACGGCCGCGTTTGCCGCCGGCGTAACGGGAGAAATCCTGGGAATTCCCGGGGTCTGCATGGCTACCATCGGCCCCGGCGCGGCGAATTTGGTTACCGGAATCACGAATGCCTGGATGGATCGGGATCCGGTGATTGCCATTACCGGGCAGATTGCCGCGCCCCGCTACAATACCGCCACTCACCAGGTGATGGACTCGGTGGCGCTATACAAACCGATCACCAAGTGGAGCGCCAACATTCATCCCGGTTCGGTGGCGGAAACCCTGCACAAGGCAATCCGGATCGCCACCAGCGAGCGTCCGGGACCGGTGCATCTCACCCTCTCCAGCGACCAGGCGAAGCTGGAGGCGGGCGGAAAGCTTCCCGCAACCTCGCCGGTGCGGATGCTTGCCGGCATGGGTGCGCCTTGCCGGGACGCAGTAGCCAAGGCCAAAGCCCTGCTAACCGGCGCCCGCCGGCCGATGATTTTTGCCGGCTTAGGCATCTTACGCGCCGACGCTTCGCAGGCCCTGGCGGCCCTGGCGGAAAAGATCAGCGCGCCGGTGGTCGTCACGCCCAAAGCCAAAGGCGTCATTCCGGAAGACCATCCGTTATTTGCCGGAGTCTTTGAGATGTTGGGAGACCGGCTCATCCTGGAACTGGGCGCCAAGGCGGATGTAATCGTGGCTTGCGGTCTCGACGTGGTGGAGTACGACAAGCCCTGGATTTTCGAAGCTCCGGTGGTCCATATCGACGCTTTACCCAACAGTGATGAATTCTATCCCGCCCAAGTGGAATTGGTGGGACATCCGCGCAGCGCGCTGGCCGCCCTGACCGAGCAGTTGGTTTCCTGCCAAACCTGGACCCAGGAGGAAGTGGCGGCGCATCGCCGGGATCTGTGGGCGTTGAACACCCGTCCCGGCAACGGCATGGCGGGCCACGAAGTAGTGACCACGGCAAGAAGGATCCTGCCGAAAGACACGGTTGCCACCTGCGATGTTGGCGCCCACAAGTTCCTGGCGGGCCAACTGTGGACGACCTACACGCCGAAATCGTTTTTCATGTCGAATGGCTTGTCGGGAATGGGCTATGGATTTCCGGCAGCCATGGCTGCCCAACTGGCTTATCCGGAGAAGCCGGTCGTGGCGTTCCTGGGGGACGGTGGATTTGCCATGTATATGGCCGAACTGGAAACCGCCACCCGCTTGCAATTGCCCCTGATCATCGTGGTTCTGTGCGACGGCGCTTTATCGCTGATTGCCATGTCGCAGGAACGCCGCGGATTGCAGCATCACGGCGTGCATTTTGGCAATCCCGACATCGTCAAGATTGCCCAGGCGTTTGGCGCTGACGGCTACCTGTGTACCAGCGCCGCGGAAGTGGAAAAGGCCGTCACTTCCGGCTGGAAAAAACGCAAACTCACGGTTATTCAGGCGATGATCGATCCGGCTCCTTACCGGGTGTAACTCATAGCAACAAGCTACAAGCAACAAGCTACAAGCTGGGTGCCCCACCTTCATCGCGCCTTCTTTTGGCGCGATTAAGGTGGGGTTTTTGCGTAATCGATGCCTGTTTCTTAAAAAGTAAGTGACACTTGGGGGGGCGGGGGGATCGGCGACCCATGAACCGATCTCCCCTATCCGGTGCCGTCTAGTCGTGCCGATGCGGGGACGTCTGCGGCGGCTAGATTCGGCGCGGACAAGCTGCTGCTCAATGCCTCAAAGCAGCAGCAAAGCAATACTTCTCCTGCCGCAAAATAACTAATCGGCCATCGTGGACATTAGATACGCCCAGGATTCGACTCTTCCGTTGAGAACGGTTTTGTCCGCCGGTATCTCGACCGTCATATCCTTGTCCGCCTTCCGGGCGCCTGGCGGGAGTTTTACGTGTGCTCTAAGCGGGGCATCTGCAGCCGGCCTCGGCCGCTCATAGCGGGCAAGACCTGCCACGGAAGCGATTGCCGATTCCGGACACGCCAAGGCGCATGCTCCGCAGTCGAGGCATTCTGCATCGCTGATGTAGAGTCGCGGCCTCGCGCCGTTGCTCTTGCGGTAGATGCAGTCCACCGGGCATGCATCCAGGCATGCCGTGTCCATCCCGTTACACTTGCTGCCGATTACGTATGCCATAGTGTCCTCCCTCACCGAGATTCGCTGGCCTTGGTTTGCGCCTGCAAACCGAAAATCTGCGACCGGCAACTTGGCAAAAGCAACTGGATTTCCAAACAGGAATCCGGCGGGAGAGAGGCGGAAGCCGCTTTGTTACTACAGGTTAGCTGCTAGGCACACCGCTGGCAGCCGGTCATGTTATGGGCAGGCTGATGATCTTTCGTCGCCTGTGACGAAGCGTTCGCCGGAAGCGCGATCAAAACAACTATAAACCAGCATGGAAAGAGGCGGGGCCTTGCACGATAGTGCCCGTCAGCACGTCTCGAAGTGACGTGACTCACAGCTCCGGCGGCAGATCGTTTCTAAGCTTTAAGTTGCGGGGAGCGTGGTCTTTTCTCGCACACGTTTTCTGCCGCATAAGTAATGGCTTCCAGTTCCCAGTCTCCGATCGCATCGCGCAGCGATCCTGAACGATTGGTGCGCGACCGCGAGCACCTGCGCCTGTTGCTCGAGGTGAACAATGCGCTGGTTTCGCACCTGGACATTCCTCCCCTGTTTCGCGCCATTTCCTCTGCGCTCGGGCGGGTGGTTCGTCACGAGTACTCGAGCCTGTGCCTGTACGACCCGAAATTGCGCCAGTTTCGCGTCTATGCCTTGGATTTCCCCAACAGCATCGGGTTGATCCACGAGGAGGTCGTCTTTCAGGTGGAGGGATCGCCGGCAGGCGAGGCCTTTGTCCGGCGTGAGCCCCTGGTGGTCGACAACCTGAACGAACATCAGTTTCCCGCCGACATCACCAGGCGTCTGGTGGCCGAAGGCATCCGCTCCGCGTGCTGGGTGCCCTTGATTCATGGCGAGCGCTGTATTGGGGTGTTGTGCATTGCCAGCCGGAATCCGGGGACCTTTGGGTCCACGGATCTGGGTTTGCTGTCGGCCGTGGCCAACCAGGTCGCGATTGCGGTGGAGAATGCGCTCGCATTTCAGCAGATCAGCGAGCTCAAAGACAAGCTGGCGAAGGAAAAGAGCTATCTGGAAAACGAGATTCGCGCTGACTACGACTATGAAGAAATGGTCGGCTGCAGCGCGGAATGGAAGCACGTGCTGGAACAGATCGCCACAGTAGCGCCGACCGACGCCAGCGTGCTGATCCTGGGCGAAACCGGTACGGGCAAAGAGTTGGTTGCGCGCGCGATTCACAACCGCAGTCCGCGGCGCGAGCGTACCCTGGTCAAGGTAAATTGCGCCGCGGTGCCGATGGGCTTGCTGGAGAGCGAGCTGTTCGGACACGAAAAGGGCGCCTTTACCGGAGCTATCGCGCAGCAGATCGGCCGCTTCGAATTGGCTCACAAGGGCACCCTGCTGCTGGATGAAATTGGCGATATTCCTCTGGAGTTGCAGCCTAAATTGCTGCGCGCGCTGCAGGAGCAGCAGTTTGAAAGACTGGGAAGCTCGCGGACCCTCAAAGTGGATGTGCGCGTGATCGCTTCCACCAATCGCCACTTGCAGGAACTGATTCGCGACCGGCAATTCCGGGAAGATCTCTACTACCGTATCAATGTGTTTCCCATCACGGTTCCGCCCTTGCGGGAACGGCGGGCAGACGTGCCGCCCCTGGTGCGATACTTTGTCCAGAAATATTCGGAACGGCTGCGGCGGCGTATCGACTCAATCCCGGCGGAGACCATGGACCGATTGGCGAGCTGGGACTGGCCCGGCAATGTCCGCGAATTGCAGAACTTTATCGAGCGCTCGGTAATTCTCTCCCGCGACGGAGTGCTACGCGTACCGATCAGCGAATTGCAGGATCAGTCGGCCCCGGTCACTACCCTGGAGCATGCCGAACGCGAGCATATCGTGAAGGCTTTGCGAGACTGCAATGGAGTAATCGGGGGCCCCCGGGGCGCCGCGGTTCGGCTGGGAATGAAACGTACCACCCTGAACTCGCGCATGCGCAAGCTGGGTATTACGCGCGAGAACCTCTAAGTCAACCGCCCAACTGGTCCCTCGGTGGAAATGTATTAAACTGATCTTCTATGACTGTTAAACGAGCTGCTCGGCAATTTCCAAGAATTCCCGCAATCTCGTCACAAGCGACGCGCATGGATGACGGTATTTCGCCGCCTCTCTCGGTCGCCTTACCCTCGTTACCGCACTAAGAGATGCGCCGCAAGACCTCTTGCTGCACTATTTATCTGATAAACCATAAAAGGACAACGCTTCGGTATATAACGTGCACTTGAATTTTTGGGAGCATCGGCAATGTTACGCATCACGGCAGTGGACGAACCTGGACGAATTACGTTGAAGCTGGAAGGCAAGTTGCGCGGCGCATGGGTCAAGGAGTTGGAACGGGTGTGGCACCTGATCCGCACTCGGCCGGAACACAGACTGGCCCAGGTGGATTTGAGCGCCGCCAGTTCGGTGGACGAGCGCGGCAAGAGTGTGCTGACGGTCATGTGCCGGAACGGGGTCAAACTGACCGCAGCCGGGCCCATGATGAAGGCAATGGTCGAAGAGATTCGCCGGGCCGCCGCCGACCGTAACTCCGAACCGGTCGCAAAAATGGCTGCCATGCACCACTGATTCGCGACCAGCAATCCTCACTCCCGCTTTCTCCTTTCAGGCGGAAATTGCGGCCTCGCAGCGGGCGAGGCCGCGCAAGGGCCGGAGCAGGTCGCGCATAACGCTGGCGAAGCCGGCGAAATCCAGCGATTGTACCCCGTCGGAGAGCGCCCGTTCCGGGCAGGGATGGACTTCAATCATCAGTCCATCAGCGCCGGCGGCAAGGGCCGCGCGGGCTACGGGAGCGATCAGACTAGAGCGGCCGGTTCCGTGCGAGGGATCGGCGATTACCGGCAGATGGGACATTTGCCGGGCCAAAGCCACGGCCGCAAGGTCCATCGTGTTCCGGGTCTCGGTTTCGAAGGTCTTGATGCCTCGCTCGCATAGCACCACCTGGCTGTTTCCTCCACTCAGCAGGTACTCGGCGGCCAGCAGCCATTCCTTAATTGTGGCTGAGGGGCCGCGCTTGAGCAGGATCGGCCGGTCGGCGGTTGCCAGGCGCCGCAGCAGGGCGAAATTCTGCATGTTGCGCGCGCCCACCTGAAGCATGTCGGCGTGCTCGCAGATCGTGTCCACATCCTCGGTGCTCATCACCTCGGTAACGACCGGCAACCCGGTTTCGCGCCGCACCTCGTCGAGTAACTGCAAGGCTTCGCGGCCGAGACCCTGGAAATCATAGGGCGAGGTACGTGGCTTGTAGGCGCCGCCGCGGAGCATGACCGCGCCTGCCTGCTTTACCGCGTGGGCGGTGGAAAACAGTTGCTCGCGAGATTCGACCGAACAGGGGCCGGCAATCACCACGGCCTCCGCCCCGCCGATGCGCACGGGACCGACCTCAACGACGGTGCGTTGCGGCCGTAGCTGCCGGCTGACCAGTTTGAACGGTTGCGCAATGGGGACCACATCGGCAACGCCGGGCGCCACCCGCAAAGCCTCCACTTCGTGGCGGCGGCCGCTGCCCACGGCGGCAACAATGGTTCGTTCCGTGCCGTGAATCACGTGCGCCCGATATCCCGCCTCGTTTACCCGGTCGATAATGTGTTGAACTTGCTCCTTGGTAGCATCTTCCGCCATGTTGATTACCATTTTGCAGACTCCCTTTCGATCTAAAATGAAAAAGGCCGCGACTCGTGGGTCGCGGCCTCTGGATCGGAACTTGTGAGCGTTTTAGGTCTTGATGGAGAACCGATGCGCGCACGTTCCTACCACGCCGCTACCCATAAACCAGTAGCCGGCATAGGTATAGAACGTAAATCGAAATACGCGAATCATGGCTCTCATCCTCCATGATATGGAACCCCGCAAGGCTTGTCAAATGAGGAGTCGTCGACTGCTTTGCTGAAGTGGACAGCCTTGCCCCGCCCAGGGTAGCATGACTCCCACCACTAGAACGGAGGCAGCTTCATGGTAAGACGAGCTGGTTACATCCTGGGTAGCGCGATTTTGGTGTTCTCCATCTTGGCCGTCTCGCCCGTTTTTGGCCAGACCAAAGTACAGTTGAAAGATGCGCAAGGGCAGAGCGTAGGTACGGCGACACTCACGCCAGCCACGCAGGGCGTGAAGATCAAATTAAATCTGCACAACCTCCCGCCCGGCGAGCACGCCATTCACGTACATCAGGTGGCCAAGTGCGAACCGCCCGGCTTCACTTCCGCGGGACCTCACTTCAATCCGGACAAAAAGCATCACGGTCTCCAGAATCCCGAGGGACCCCATGCGGGCGATATCCCTAACTTTACGGTGGATGCCAAGGGCAAATCCAAACAGACGGTTATCGCGCCGAACGTCACCCTGGGGAGCGATCCGCACTCGGTGTTCAGCAATGGCGGAACCGCACTCGTCATCCACGCCAAAGCCGACGACATGAAGAGCGATCCCGCCGGCAACGCCGGTGATCGGATTGCCTGTGGCGTGATCAGCAAATAACGTCGGGCTCAAAAAGGCAAACACCCAGCACAGAGACGCAGAGGCGCAGAGCACGCGGGCAAAATACTCATTTTCGGTTTTCTCTGCGGTTCTGCGGTTCTGCGTTGGGTGTTTGTTCTATTTCGTGCCCGCGGCTTTGAAATCGCTCTTTCTGATCAGGCCGTGTATGCCCTTGGTTCGGTCCACCACTTGGCTGACTTCAAAATCGGAAGCGGCGCTCAGATAAGCCATCGCGGTTGCCCGATCCAGTCCCTGGTTCACCGCCAGGTAGGCGATGGCATTGCGTACTGCGATCTTCATGGCTTCGTTTAGGTCGGGATCCAGTCCGATAGGAATCCAATACTCCGCGGTTTCAGCAAAAGGCGACTTGAGCGGTTCCTTGGAGGGATACCCCGGCTGGCCGAATTTCAGCAGCGTCAAACGCAGGGTCGTCCGCAGCGAACCTTCGACCGCCGTCAGTGCGGTTTCGCCGTTGCCTTGGACGAAGTGCGGATCGCCCAGGAAGAACTTGGCCCCTGCTACCTGCACCGGGAGGTATAAAGTTGTCCCCTGAGTCAGATACCTGATATCCAAGTTGCCACCATAGACCCCCGGCGGAATGGAGTTCAGGCGGCCCGTAGCACTGGGAGCTACGCCCATGGTGCCCTGGAACGGGGCGGCGGGGAAGCGCAGGGTATGGCCGTTCTGGTCCTTCATGACGCAATACAGTTTTCTTTTGGCCGTCTCCGTGGATACGAAGCGAAAGACGTTGTGATACAACTCCGGACGAGCGGCCGTGGCGGCAGGATCAGGGGCGGGAGTTTCGGGAAATTCTCCCGGAAGAGCGCCCTTGCCATGCCGGTTGGCGATAACTCCGTAAGGCACCCGCGGGATCAACGAAACCATGTCGATGCGGAGAATGTCTCCCGGTTGCGCCCCCTCGATGGCTACCGGGCCGATTATGATATGCGGACCATCCTTGTAGAAATCGTGCTCCAGCTTTGAAGCGGCCAGGGCTTGCGCATCCTGAAGCACGTCCTGGGGCGCAATTCCGTATTGGCCGAAAAATTTCACGGGATCGCGTCCTTGATCCTCTAGGATGCCTTCGTGCGAAACCGTGTCAAAAGTTACTAGGGCTCCGGACGGAACGGTGAGGATGGGTTTCGATTGGGCGTCCGGCAACGCTCCCCAGAGCACCGTGTTTACGGTTGCGGGAACATAAA
>Ga0326727_10019790_pt1 | contig 13459 bp, 6 predicted proteins | sample MB2enrmetagenome_FD_207643 | JGI IMG/M metagenome (GOLD analysis project Ga0326727, IMG submission 207643) | Lab enriched peat soil microbial communities from McLean, Ithaca, NY, United States - MB29MY | ecosystem: Environmental > Terrestrial > Soil > Wetlands > Peat | place: USA: New York... | reverse complement strand
GAACAGTAACCAGCTACCAGAACAGAATGTTGAGCGCGGCAAAGAGGCACACCGCCAGCGTTGCCCACAGCCACACGTTCTTGTAGAACGGGACCGGATCTTCTTTGGGCAGAATGGTCGCGCCATAAACCAGGCCATCCAGCTCCGCCACCGGCCTGGGCTTGGTCAGCAGGCTCACGACAACCACAATCACGGCGGAGAACAGGAATGCCCACAACGCGCGGAAGACATTTTCTGCCATCGGCTTGGCGTCGGGCGATAGCGCCACGCTGGCCAGCGCGGCGGGAACCAGCTTGACCCACATGAACAGGCTGGCGGAAAAGACAATGCCCAGCATCAGGCCCAGAAAGCCGGCGAGTTTGGTGGCGCGTTTCCAGAACATGCCAAACAAAATGGTGGCCAGCAGCGGCGCGACAAAGATGCTGAATAGCGCCTGCACGTAATCCATGATCCCGTGCGCGTGCATCACCAGGTAAGCCGCCCCAATCGACACCGCGACGCCGATCAGAATCGACAGCCGGCCCACCAGCACATAGTGGCTGTCGGAGCCGTTTTTCTTGATCATGGGCCGGTAAATGTCGTATGTCCACACGGTCGAAAAGGCGCTCACGTTGCCCGCCATGCCGCTCATGAAGCCGGCAATCAGCGCGGTAATGCCGAGGCCCAGCAAGCCCGGTCCCAGGTAGCGCACCATCATCAGCGGCAATGCCTGGTTGTAGCTGTGCAGCTCTGCGTCGGGCGCTCCTTTGAGAACCTTCAACTGATAATCGCCAGACAGAGCGGTCTTCTGCATTGCGCCCGAGCAGGAGACACGATCGAGCGGAACTCCCGTCGGCCCTGCGCTGCACGCAGCCACCACATCTTCGCCTACCAACTGGCGGCGGCTGCCGTCTGGATTCTGCAACAGCACCAGGCCCAGCAGCCCGGGCAGAATGACGATGAAGGGAACCGCCATCTTGAAGAACGAGCCGATAATCGGAGCCATGCGCGCGGCTCTCAGGTTGTGCGCCGCCAGCACGCGCTGCACCACCAGAAAATCCGTGGTCCAGTAGCCAAAGCTGATCACGAAGCCCAGGCCCAGCACGATTCCCGTCCAATGCACGCCCATGGGATTCGATGCAAAGTGCCCGGTGTCGCGCCATAGGTGGAAGTAGCTGTCGGAAGAAACGCCGGAGCCCATCGATTTCATGTTGTGGATGATTTGCGTCTTCAGGCCGCTTACTCCGCCAGCCTGATAGAGGCCCAGGATGGGCACCAGCAATGCGCCGCCCCAGATCAAAACAAACTGCAAAACTTCGTTGAAGATGGCCGAACGCAAGCCGCCCAGGCCCACGTAAACCGCCACGGCAACCGAACTGACCAGGATGCTGAAGGTAATATCCCAGCCCAGCACCACCTTCATCACCACCGCCATGGCGAACATGTTCACGCCGCTCATCAGAATCATCTCTGTGGCGAAGGAGATGGCGGCGACTCTGCTGGCCGCTGGGCCGTAGCGCAGGTTCAGATAACCTGGGACGGAGTGCGTTTTGCAAACGTAGTAGAAAGGCATCATCACCAAGCCGAGGAAGAGCATGGCCGGAATGGCGCCGATCCAGTACCAGTGCGTGGCCAGAATGCCATATTGGTATGCCGAGCCGGCCCAGCCCATCAGTTCCAATGAGCCGAGGTTGGCCGAAACAAAACTCAATCCGGCAATCCAGGCGGTCATCTCGCGCCCGGCCATGAAAAACTCTTCCCCGGTGTTCGACCTGCTCTTGAGATAGAAGCCGATCCAGATCACCATCCCGAAGTAAATGGCGATCACGACGATATCCAGTGGGCGCAGATGCGCCAAAGGCGCGATGACGAAAGCCGGTGAAGCCGGCGATACAAAGTGGCCGATGGAGTTCACAATCACGGATTCTATCCTCAAACGCCGCTATCAGGCGGGTCTTTCATAACGAGTTGACTGCGCCTGCCGGGGTGCTCGCCTGGCCGGCGCAAACGTCTATTTCTGTCCATAGGTTGCATCCGCGCCGTGCTTGCGGAAGTAATGCCGATCCAGCAGGGCCTGTGAAACGCCCGCGCCTTCCGGGCGCAGAACGGTCGTGGTAAATGCCATGCGCGCCACATACTCCAGAATCACGGCGTTGTGCGCGGCTTCCATCGGCGTTTTGCCCCAGGTGAACGGCGCGTGCCCAGCCACCAGCACAGCCGGCGTGGCCATAGGGTCGAGCCCGCTGAAGCGGCGCACAATCGCCTTGCCGGTATTCAGTTCGTACTCGCCTTGAATCTCCGCATCGCTCAACTCCTCGGTGACCGGCACAGGGCCATGAAAGTAATCGGCGTGAGTGGTGCCGAAAGCGGGAATGGAGCGGCCGGCTTGCGCCCATGCAGTGGCAAACTCGGAATGTGTATGAACTACGCCGCCTATCGAGGGAAATGCCCGGTAAAGCTCCAGATGAGTCTCGAGATCAGAAGACGGCTTCATGCGGCCTTCAATAATCTTCCCTTCCAGATCGCAGACAACCATATCCGCGGCGCTCATCTGCTCGTAGGGAACGCCGCTGGGCTTGATCGCTATCAACCCGGTTTCCCGGTCGATGCCGCTGGCATTGCCGAAGGTGTAGAGCACCAGTCCGCGGCGGACGATTTCGAGATTGGCTTCAAGAACCTGGGCCTGCAGCCGCTGCAATTCCATGAAACTCCTCCAATGCCGGGTCGCCACCCGGCGCAGAGACATTGCCCGGCCCGCGCGAGTCGCTGATGGGCTGGGTTAAGTAAACCTTTACCAGCGACTGTCAACGTAAATCCTGGCGCCAGATTCTGTCAAGTTCTGCTATTTAAGAGTATTCTGTAAACGCATTCTGCTGTGCGCCTATGACAGATCCAGATCCTAAAACAAAACACCGCCCTGCCCGGGAATCAGCCCGTGTGGATATTCATGCCGTGGCGCGCATGGCCAATGTTTCCATCGCCACAGTCTCGCGCACCATCAATCACATTCCTACTGTGAATCCCAAGCTGGCCAAACGGGTTTGGCAGGTTATCAAAGAACTGGATTACTTTCCCAATACCCAGGCCCGCTCCCTGGTCTCCGGCCGCAGCCGGCTGCTCGGGCTCATCGTCTCCGAGATTACCAACCCGTTCTTCCCTGAATTGATTCAGGGATTCGAGGACGTGGCCGTGGAGAACGGGTACGAGATTTTGATCGGCTCAACCAACTACGACCCCGAGCGTATGAAGCGCTGCATTCGCCGCATGGTTGAACGCAAGGCTGAAGGCGTGGCCGTGATGACCTTCGGCATCGAGGAGCCGCTGCTCGATCAATTGGCGGAACGCAACGTGCCCCTGGTGTTTGTGGATGTGGGGCCCGAGCGGCCGGGCATTAGCCTGCTGCGCGTGGACTATCATCGAGGAATTCGCCAGGGTGTGCAGCACCTGGCCGCTCTGGGCCACAGGGATATCGCGTTTGTAACCGGGCCGCTCAAGCTGCATTCGGCGCAGTCGCGCCTGGCGGCATTTCAGCGCGCGGTACAGGAGTGCGGCATTGTGGCCGATAAGGACCGGATCATTGAAGGCGACCACACCATGGAGGGTGGCATGGCCGCGGCCGAGAAACTGTTGGCCGGCGTCAAGCGGCCCACGGCGGTAATGTGCTCCAACGACGTGACAGCCATCGGAGTGCTGCACGAGGCATATCGCGCCGGGTTGCGTGTGCCGGACGACCTCTCCGTCATTGGCTTTGACAATATTCACATCACGCAGATGACAATTCCGCCACTGACAACCATTCAGATGTCGTGCTTCGAGTTGGCCAAGGCAGCTGTTATGGCGCTGAGAGCGCATGTGGAAGGGGAGCCGACGCTGAAGCGCGACTATCCCATCGAGACCCGGCTCGTGGTTCGCGAATCGACGGGGTTTCCACGAGGCGCGATGCACGATCTGCGAAAAAGCAAGAGAAATGCATCCAACGCGCGCGGCAGGCAACTCGTTGCTCGATAAACGCCCAGGATGACCGGCCGAGGATATGGCAAAATGCGTTTCGTAACAGATGGTCGGCTGATTTCAAGGATGCTTATCCATTTTTCCATGACCAAATCGCAGGCTGTACACACTGGAAATTAAGGAAAACAATTTCCTTAATAGCAGTGTTGACAAGTAGAATCGTGCTGATATATTGTGCTTTTGCACAAAAGCAATCGTTTGCTGTAATGATGCACCGGGCACTTAGGGATAGAGTGCCAGCCGTCATAAAGTAGGAAATGTCTCTACGAGTAAACGATTACCTAAAAACCGGTGCCTGAACATAATCGGCACGATTTTGTTACCGTTATCTGATTCCATGTCGCGCCTTCCGTTCGGCTGGTATGTCACTCAACACGCGCCATCGCGAAAGGTATGGGCGAAAGAAGGAACAAAAGTCAGCTTCGGTCTGCAAGGGCCTGCGGTCACCGAGAATGAAATCGGATCCGGAGCAGCCATTGTGTTTTTTGGTGTCCAATAACTCTGGTAGTGGAATCTGATCGGGAAAGGGATTTACGATGCGGTTGTGCGGCAAATATCTTCGCGTCTTGTTCGCGATAGCTCTTATGGGGTGCGGCGTCACGGCCGTTGCCCAGAAAAACCAGGCGGACACACACTCTCCATCCGTAACCGCGGTTCCCGACTTTCCCACTGTCCTCTACGGCACGGCCTACTACAACGAATACATGCCCTACGAGCGGCTGGACAAGGACGTAGCCATGATGAAGGCCGCCGGTTTCAACGTGGTGCGCATGGGCGAATCCACATGGAGCCTGTGGGAGCCTGAGGACGGCCAATTCGAGTATGCATGGATGGACCGTGTCGTCGACGCCATGGGCAAGGCCGGCATCAAGGTCATTCTGGGCACGCCCACCTATTCCATCCCCGCATGGATGGCCCACCAGCACCCCGAGATTTTGACTCAGCGCCTCAATAGCAGCGTCTTTGGCGGCCCTCCCGTGCAGAGCAACTATGGCATGAGGCAGAACATGGATACCGATTCCCCCGCATTCCGTTTCTATGCCGAACGCCTCATCCGTCACATTGCCGCCCATTACAAAGACAATCCCACAGTCATCGGGTGGCAGCTCGACAATGAAACGGGTAGTAATGACGCCGTCAACCACGACGTATTTATCGGGTTCCAGCATTACCTGGAAAAGAAGTTTGGCACTCCCGAGGCTCTCAACAAAGCATGGTTCCTCAACTACTGGGGTGAGAACATTCACACGTGGGAAGATCAGCCCACCCGCGACGGCGCCCAAAGCACCGGCTATAAGCTGGAGTGGACCCGCTGGAGCCAGATGCGCGTTACTGATTTCCTCCACTGGCAAGCCGCGCTGGTCCGCGAGTCGGCTTCGCCGCGCCAGTTCGTTACCACCGATTTCAACGGCATGATGCACCGCGATGTGAACGAAGAGGACGTTGCCGAAACCCTCGACATCCCTGCCGTCAACGTTTACCACGGGACAGAGGATCATTTCGACGGCGTCGCGCAGTCCATCCAGGAAGACTTCACCCGTTCGCTCAAGCATTCGAACTTTCTTGTCACCGAGACCAACGCTCAAACCACCGACTGGACCTCGTCTTACCAGTATCCGCCCTACGACGGCCAACTGCGCGAGGACGTTTATACTCATCTCGCCAACGGCGCCGACATGGTGGAGTATTGGCACTGGGCCTCGATCGCAGCTAATCAGGAGACTTACTGGAAGGGCGTTCTCTCGCACGATCTTGAACCAAATCGCACTTATGCCGAGGTGAGCAGGACGGCTCATGAACTGGAAAAGATCGGCCCTCACCTAGTTGGTCTAAAAACTCACAACCAGGTTGCCATCCTCTGGAGCCGCGACTCGGCCAACGCCATCGGCTTTATGCCTTTCACCTCTTCAGGCGGGCAATGGAGCTTTGGCCCTTCCACCGCCGATTACTTCACGCTGGTCCATCAGATTCACAAATCCTTATACGATCTCAACGTCGGCACGGACTTCGTCTTTCCTACCACTGCAGATTTTTCCGCCTACAAACTCCTCATCGTCCCCGCCCTCTACATCGCGGACGACGCCCTGCTGCAGCGCATTTCCGACTACGTGAAAAACGGTGGTCATGTCGTGATGACCTTCAAGAGCGGATTCGCCAACGAAAACTCCGCGGTCCGCTGGGTCCGCGCACCCGGCCCGCTCCGTGAAGCTGCCGGCTTCAGTTACCAGGAGTTTTCCAACCTGGAACACCCGCTCTCGCTCAAAGGCGATCCCTTTCATGTTGGCGATGGCAACAAGGTTCAATATTGGGCTGAGTTCATCTTGCTCGAGCATGCCAAAGCCATTGCCTGGTACGATCACCCCTTCTTAGGTCGCTGGCCGGCCATCACTACAAACGAGTTCGGCGCCGGAACCCTGCTTTACGAAGGAACATACCTTTCCGATAAGCTGCAAACCGCCGTACTCAAAAGCGCCCTTGAGGAGGTCGGCCTCACCAGCCCCGACCAGAAACTTCCGCCAGCCGTCCACGTCCAGCACGGCGTCAATCGCCTGGGCAAACGCGTGCACTATTACTTCAACTACTCCGGTGCTGAAGTTAAAGTAAGTTACGCCTATGGTGTTGGGACTAATCTGCTCGACAGCAGGCCAATCGCCAACGCTGAGGAGCTTAGGCTGGCGCCGTGGGATCTGGCGATCGTCGAAGAGAGTGCAACGGCTGCATCGGCCCTTTCCCGGCAATTCTAGGTATAAGCGGCAGAAACAAAGGCCACAGAATGTCTGAGCCGGCGGAAAAGCTGTTCCGGTTTGGGGCGGGGGAAGACGCTTCGATTCTTTCCCTTCTCATCGATCTTTGTGGCCTTTTGCGGTGGAGCGCTGGGCTTTAGATTATTTGCCGGTCGTAAGACGTTCGTAGCGCTGCTTGTACTCCTGTTTGTACCGTTCGACCGCATCCGCATAGCTCGCCGGCATGTCGGACGGCAAAGAGTCACGGACCCACTTGAAGGAGACTCTTTTGGTGGTGGGCGCAAGCTCGATTGCGCCGGAGACAACCGGGACGGTTACGCCGTCGGCAGAAACCGCCGTTACATGAAGAAACCATGGCAGATGGATTACGATGCGCTGTGGCTCATGTCCGGGATCAAATGCCGGATGAATCTCAAGGTTGGCTTCGGAATCCGACACGAGATGGAGGTCGAAACCGATCTTGCCAAAATAGGTTGAAGCGTTTTCCACTTCGATTGTTTTGCCGGGGGCTATCCATTCCGGCGAGACAGCGGAGAGTAGATGCAGGTTCGAACCTTCTTCGCGCACCATCATATTGCGAAGCAGGTTGCGATACTCCGCGGCAAACCAGCCGTGCGGAGCGAGGTTTCCACTGAAGTCGCGATCGCCCCAGGGGCGAATCGAGTATTCCCATCCGGCGTGGGTCGAACTGGTATGCAGAAGGATGGCATAAAACTCACGGATCGCCTGCTGCTGATCTCCACGAATTAGTTCCGTGAGGGTGTTCTTGATTGTCAGATAGTGGTGCAGATAAGTTCCCTGATCCGGCTGCCGGTAGGTTATAAGCCCCTCGGCATACCTTGCCTGCGTCGCTTTCAGCGTTGCGGTAACCCGCGGATCGAAAGGCGAAAGCTGCTGTTCCGGCGTCAGCGAGAGCAGATTGCCCCAATCCGTTCCGCCCATGTCACCGTCCAATGCGGGCGGGATGTAGCCACCGGTGCGTTGGGTGACGGCGTCGAGCTGCGTCATGAAGTTCCTGCGCAGCTCCTGCTCCAGGGCGCGAAAGTGCTTCTCATCCTCGGCGTGCCCAAGATCGTGGGCGAAGAGGATGGCCGATTGAAGGCCGTCCAGGGCGAGGAAATTGTAGCCGGTCAGATGACCGGGAATATATTCGTTGTCGCGAACGTCGGTTGACGGCATGATATGCAGCGGATCGGCGGCAATGGCGCCCTGCAGCCACATGACGGCTCGCTGAACTCGGGGATAGACTTCGGCGGCAAATGCTTTGTCGTGCGTCATGCGGTAATGTTCGCCATAGGTCCAGAGCGCCTCTCCCCACCCGTCGAATTGACAGGGCTGGGAGAGGAAGTTGCCATCGTCCTGCTGCCTGGTGGCGAAGAAATCTACAATTTGGCGGCCGATGTCCGTGTAGCCGGAGGTGTCGTACATGCGAACAAAATCCGCCGAGTCGCGCAGGTAGAAGCCATGATATTGAAGCTGATTGATGGTCTGTACGTAGTCATTGCCAATTTTGTTCAGCGACATCAAATCGTTTACGAGGCTGGTTTTGAAGACTAGGTTCACTTTCTCTTCAGGGGCTTCGATCTTCATTCCCCTGGACAGAATGGCATCCCAGAATTCCTCGACCCTGGATTTTCGCTCGTCGAACTGCGCCTGATCGACGGCCTCGATTTTGGGGTCCCCGGCGGCTAGCGGAAGCAGCGGCACCTTGAAGTCCAGCGAGCGCTCGGCTCCTGGAGCAATGGGGAGCTCATACTCTGCCGCAGCCATCGGAGTTGTCGGCAGAACTGTTGGGGCTGTCTCCGTCGTTTCCGTTCGGTTGTAGTAGTCCCGGTAGGATGGAGAGAGGTACATGCGATCCGCTTGCGGGAAAAAGTAGATTGCCTTTTGATCCCGCAGGTAGGCGTTTCCCTGGATGGCGTAAACCGAATCGGGACGGAAGATTTCGCCGGGCTGCTGGTAGTCGCCTACGCGATTTCCGGCCACCGGCCGCCGAAAGCGATTGTCGCCGGCGTGGAAAGTGGTTGTCTGGTTTCCCTGATAGCGCCAGGCCGTGGTGAGGAACCCGCTCCGCGGCTCGCCAGTTGGATTCTGGATCGTCACGCGCACGAAGTTCACTACGTCCGCGCCCGTCTGTTCAGGGCCGAGCGACGCGGCGAAGAAGGTGAACCGGTAGCGCAGTTTATCGTGCTCTACTTCGTAGGAGACAATGGGCAGATAGCCCTTCTCAAGGGTGCGAATCCGCTGCTCTACCGGCGCCCGATCGATGCCGACAAAAAAGACCAGTTCTCCGAAACCAGTGTAGAGCGATCCCTCTGGAGTGATCTCTGCGCCGGAGGGTGAGTGCATCACGGAAATCTGATCGGTCGAGTTGCTGGGGTAGGAGAATGGCTCGCCGGGTTTGTCCAAAGCGGGGTTGACCATCCGGTAGAGGACCGTTTGCGATCCCCGGCCCGCAAACGGCGGGGCGCTTTGGCTGAGTAGAACCAGGGGAGACAGCAGAAGAGTTCCGCTAAGCAAAATGGCCGGCTTCATCAGTTAACACCCTCGAAACAGATTTCTCCCCGAGACGGGCATGGTTCTAACATGAAGGCTCCAGTCACGTATATCAATGTATTTCACGGCTTTACCGCTGTTTTTCACCGTGAACAGTGAGCCGAGAGGGGCAAGCAGTATAGTAGTAGGCATGGAAGAGTCGGCGGGCGCGCCAGCACGAGCGTTGGACCAATCGGAACAAAGAGAATTGGTGGATCGGATTCTTGGTTCCGAGTTGTTTCACAAATCCGGCCGCCTTTCCGCATTTTTGAAGTTTGTCTGCGAACAACACTGGAAGGGGCGCGCGGACACCATCAACGAACAGAGGATAGGGACGGTCGTCTTCCAGCGCGCTCCCGGCTATCACGTTGGCGACGACAGCATTGTGCGTTCACAGGCGCGTTTTTTGCGGCAGCGCCTGGAAGAGTACTTCAACACCGTGGGAGCGCATGAAACCCTGCTGCTGACCATTCCCAAAGGGTCTTATTTCCCTGTCTTCGAGCGGAGGCAGTCGCAACCCGCGATTCTCATGCCGACCGACCCGGCATTGTCCGCTCATACCGCTGCTGACGCGCACGATGTTCCGGCGAGTTCGTGGCGCTTTCCAGTGGGCGGAAAAACTGCCTTGGCCTTGCTTTTCCTCGTTGTACTGGCCGCAGCCGCGTTTTTCTGGAAACTGAGCACGCAGAAGGCGACGCAGACAGAGGAAGATCCTTCGGTCAGCCGATTCTGGTCGTCGATCTTCGATCCCAGACGTCCGGTTTTGATTGTTCCTGCGGACAGCAGCCTGGTGCTGATGGAAGAATTGAACGGGCACTCCGTCTCCTTGTCCTCCTACATTAATAAGGACTACATGAAAAGTCCTTCCAGAGAGAGCGCGAAATTGTGGGATATCATCGCGGAGAGCCAATACACCAACATGGCCGACCTCAACCTGGTGGCGCGCCTCGAACAGGTCCCCCAGGCGTCTGGCGTCCGGTCCGAGATCCGCTACGCGCGCAATCTCAGCCTCAAAGAATTGAAAGACAGCAATTCCGTGTTGATTGGGGGACCGATTGCCAACCCGTGGGTTGCGCTCTTCGCTACGGCCGTTCACTTCGACATAGATTACGATTGGACCATTCAACATAATTTTGTGCGCAATCGCGCTCCGGCAGTTCACGAGCAACCCCTTTATGTAGAGAACCAGACCGGCCAATCCTATGGAGTGGTGGCCTATGTGCCAAGCCTTGACGGACTGGGCCATACCCTGCTGGTCGAAGGCACCAGCAAGGCAGGGACGGAAGCGGGAGCCGAGTTTCTGACCAGCAGCGCGTTTGCTTCGTTTCTAAAAGAGATTGGCGCGGACAAAACGCATGTGCCGAATTTCGAATTGCTTTTGTCGACCCAGAACCTTGGCGGCGATTCCCATCATCCCGTCATTGCCTGCTGGCATAAACTCGGATAACAGTCCACGCCAACTGTCTTGCAACTTATTGAATTCGCGTAAGTTAAATTAATTTCACCGTGATTCACAATCTCGCACTGTGAAAATACTTGATTGCCTCTTACTGGCGCTCGAATACTTGCCGCACGTTAATTCCGCAAAATCTGGATGCGGCAACGGCATCCCATTCTTGCGCTAGGCACAGTCGCCATCGCTAACACGCGACAAGGCGATAGGATGGGTGAAATCAACCAGGCATTTGATCGATCTGCAATTGGAGGCAGCAATGAATTTTGGTATTGGTATGCCGCTTGAATCAAAGCGGCCAATGCGCTTTAAGGCAAGAGCCCGCGCTCTGTGTTCCGCACTCTTTGTCATCCTGATGCTCGTGCTTGCCCTGGCGATGCCGCGCGTTTCGTCCGCTCAGGGCATTACCGGCTCCTTCACGGGCACCGTGACGGACCAGACCGGCGCCGCTGTGCCAGAAGCAACTGTCACCGCCCTTGAGGTGGGAACTAATGCGACCCATACCGTTAAGACATCGGACATCGGAAGCTACACTATCCCAAATCTGCCTCCCGGCCAATACACCGTCACCGTTTCCAAGGGCAGCTTCAAGAGCTTCAAGCAGACCAACATTACCCTTCAAATCGATGAAGTAGTCCAGGTGAACGCCCAACTGACGGTTGGCGCCACGGGCGAGACCGTCGAGGTCACAGGCGCGCCACCGATTCTGCAAACCGAAGACTCCTCGGTCGGCCAGGTCATCGACAGCGAAGCCATCCAGACCACGCCATTAAACGGCCGTCTCGGCTTGATGGGCCTGGTGGCCCTGGCGCCCGGCATTCAGGGCGTGGGTCCGCAGGACCAGTTGGCCACTCGCGGTGAGACTTTTGCAGCCGGTACCGGCAGCCGCAACTCCTATGGCGGTCTGGGCAGCACGTTCGACGGCGTGACCAATGCCGAAATCACCCTGCAGCGCGCCGAGCCTGAAGTCCCCTCGCTCGACGCCATCTCGCAATTCAAGGTACTGTCCACCGGTTCCCCGGCTGAATTTGGCCAGCCGACCCAGGTCATCGTGGTCAGCGCCAGTGGCACCAACAAGTTTCATGGCGAACTGTTGGAGTACAACCGCTCCAAGGGCACGCAGGCCAAGTACTACTTCAGTCCTGGCGCCCGTCCCACATATGAGCGCAACGAGTTCGGCGGCAACATTGCCGGTCCAATCGTGATTCCGCATCTCTACAACGGCAGAGACCGCAGCTTCTTCTTCTTCGCCTACGAGGGTTTCCGGCTGAACCAGTCTCAAGCCACGAGCACTACGCAACCCACTGCGGCGATGCGCAGCGGCAACTTCGCCGGATTCGCCCCCATTATCAATCCCGCCACCGGTCTGCCCTTCGCGAATAATCAAATCACGAGCATCAATTCGGTTTCACAGACGTTGATGACCAAGTTGATTCCGTGCGCGACCGTGACCACCTTTACTTCCGGCAACTGCCAGGAATTGGTCTCTTATACCGATACTTCCGATCGCGTCTCGGTGCACTTCGACCATAAACTCGGTCCCAAGGATCAAATTCGCGGCACCTTCCTGCACGCCAGCTACGGTCCCGACCCCACCGTCGGCACCGACAGCCTGCAAGGCGGCAAATCCGGTGACGGCGAGAAGAACACCAACATCATTCTCGGCTGGACGCATACCATCTCGCCGTCGATGATTCTCGATACCAACGGATCGTTCTTCCACCTGCCTATTTACCGCGCTCCGCAGAATATCGCCACCAAATGGGAGTCGATCATTCCCGGCCTCGCGCCGCAGCCCATCGAGGGCGCGCCGCAAATCTATTTCACCGACAATGTCACCTCAATTGGCGAAAGCGGCTCTCACGATCTGGAGCAGGCCGGCCAGATCAACACCTCGCTGACCAAGATTCTGACCAGGCACACCATCAAGGCCGGCTTTGGCTACCTCTACGACAACCACTGGAACGTCTCCGCCGAAAATCCCTCGCACGGCCAGTTCAACTTCAATGGCCAGTATTCGCACGAGGCATTTGCCGACTTCCTGTTGGGCTTGCCGTCGACCACGCAGCAGGCAACTCCCGCTTCGCTGATCACCCGCAACATCTCCAGTCAGTGGGCCGCCTACGTCCAGGACGACTGGAAGCCGATACCCAAACTGACCATCAACATGGGCATCCGCTACGACCTGCAGTGGTTCTCCGTCGGCCCCTACAACGACGCCTCGCTCTGGGTGCCGTCGGTGGGCAAGGTGGTGGTCTTCGGAAGCGCGTATCCCGCCTCCACCATTCCATACGATCAGCAGTTGCTGGCAGCTGCCAACCTGATCACGCTTTCTTCGAACGCCAAGATTTCCAACAATCCGTTTGCCTATCTTGGACGCCCGGACACGAACTTTGCTCCGCGCCTGGGCTTTGCATACGAACTGCACCACAACACGGTGTTGCGCGGCGCCTACGGCATCTACTTCAACCTGTTGCCTGCCACCTACATGGGCAATATGTGGGGCGGCGCGCCTTTCATCGACAACGAGACGTACACCAACTCGCCGAGCGCCGCAACCGCCTTCACCATGAACAACCCCTTCTCCAGTCCGGGTGCGTACGGGGGCAATACCTCGGTCAATGCCGAGCACTCGCTGAAGACTCCTTACACCGAGGAATACAACCTTGCTCTGGAGCACCAGTTCGCAGGGGGAATCGCGGTGCGCATCGGTTACGTGGGCCAGCACAACCTGAAG
>Ga0326727_10019788_pt1 | contig 13459 bp, 11 predicted proteins | sample MB2enrmetagenome_FD_207643 | JGI IMG/M metagenome (GOLD analysis project Ga0326727, IMG submission 207643) | Lab enriched peat soil microbial communities from McLean, Ithaca, NY, United States - MB29MY | ecosystem: Environmental > Terrestrial > Soil > Wetlands > Peat | place: USA: New York... | reverse complement strand
CAAGAGCCAGCCGACGATCTCGCACCACACGAGCGTGCTCGCCGCCGCCGGGCTGATCGTCGGCAGAAAGCGCGGTCGGTGGACCTGGTGGGAGGTCGTTCCCGAACAGCTCGCGATGGTGCGCCGCTTCCTCGGCGGCCCGTAGGGATCTCTCCGCCACAAGGATCGTCGGATAGCTCGGGCCGGGTCGTTCTCCGCCTTCCCGCCGCGTCGCGCAACGGGGCATCTCGAACGGTTCTGGCGCCCGGCCGGGCCCCGGCCGGCGTGATCTCGGCCGGGGCCGGGTGGTTTCCGCCCGAGGGGCCGAGAAGTGGCATCCTTGAGCGGACGTGAAGCGGGTCCCGTGAGGCCCGAACGGACGATGGGGAGCGCGGTGGCCGAGCCAGAGCGGCGGTTGACACGCCCGGGGGGGCGTGTTTTTATCCCGCGCTCACAGGTTCTCAATGCGGACGATGTCCGTCGCGCGCTCGTCCGGATCGCCCACGAGATCCTCGAACGCAACCACGGCGCTGACGGGATCGTCGTCGTCGGGCTGCAGACGGGAGGGGTTCCGCTCGCCCGACGCCTCGTCGCGGAGGTCGCGCACATCGACGGCGCCGCCGTCCCGCTCGGTTTGCTCGACACCGGGGCCTATCGCGACGACCGAGGCATCCGTCCCGCCGTCCGGCAGAGCACGACCGAGATCCCGGTCGACCTCGACGGTCGTGTCGTCGTGCTCGTCGACGACGTCATTTTCACGGGGAGGACGGTGCGCGCCGCGCTCGACGCCCTGGCAGACCACGGGCGCGCCCGTGCGGTGCAACTGGCGGTGATGGTCGACCGGGGTCACCGGGAGCTGCCGATCCGGCCGGACTACGTCGGCAAGAACCTGCCGACGCGCCTCGGCGAGATCGTGGTCGTGAGCGAGGACGGGGTCGCGATCGGCGACCCCTGCGAGGACTGAGCGGCTTTGACGAGCCCTCGCGGCGTCCGATCGCCCGGTCGGGGGGCCCGTGTCGGACGGCGCGGCGTGTTCCTCCGCCCGACCGATCGCTGCGGTTGGCCGGGGCCGGGAGATCCGGGGAGGCGACGTGCCTGAGCGGGCGAGTCCAAGATTCCACGGTCCGCGGCGGGTCCTCGTCGTGGGCGGGACGGTCGTCGACGCGACCGGTGAGCGTCGCGGCGACGTCCTCGTAGAGGACGACCGGATCGTCGCGGTCGGCGTGGGGATCGAGGTGCCGCTCGGCACCGTCGTCCTCGAGGCGTCGGGCTGCGTCGTCACGCCGGGGCTTGTCGACCTCCACACCCATCTGCGGGAACCGGGTGGCGAGGCGGCGGAGACGATCAATACCGGAGCGCGCGCCGCGTCCCTCGGCGGCTACACGGCCGTCGTCGCCATGCCGAACACCGAGCCGGCGATCGACTCGGTCGCGGCCGTGCGCGACGTCCTCGCCCGTGGCCGGGGCGCCTGCGCCGACGTCGCCGTCGCGGGGGCGATCACCGTCGGTCGGACGGGCGAGTGCGTCGCGCCGCTCGCCGAGATGGCCGCGCTCGGCGTCCGCCTTTTCACCGACGACGGCAACGGGGTCCAGGACGGCGACGTGCTGCGGTTGGCCCTCATCCGCGCTCACGGCCTCGGCGTTGTCCTCGCCGAGCACTGCCAGGACAACGTGCTCGCCGCGGGGGGTCAGATGCACGAAGGCGACTGGTCGCGTCGGCTCGGGATCCCGGGCCAACCACCCGCCGCCGAGGAGGCGATGCTCGCCCGCGACATCGCTCTCGTCCGGGAGACCGCCGCGGCGATGCACTTCCTGCACCTGTCGACCGCCGGCTCCGTCGCCCTGGTGCGCCAGGCGAAGGCCGAGGGACTCCTGGTGACGGCCGAGGCGACCCCACACCACCTCGTCCTCACCGACGCCCTCGTCGCTTCGCGCGACGCGGCTTTCAAGGTCGCCCCGCCGCTCCGGAGCGCGGCCGACACCGCCGCGCTGCGGTGGGCGTGCCGGGACGGGGTCATCGACGTCATCTCGACCGACCACGCGCCGCACGTCGCCGAGAGAAAGGCGGCGCCGTTCGCCGAGGCCCCTCCGGGCATGCTCGGGCTGGAGACCGCGCTCGCCGTCGTCTACGACGCCTTCGTCGCCTCGCCGATCGACGCCGAACCGATCTCGCTCGTCGCACTGTTCGCCCTGTTGTCGTGGCGCCCGGCGGCGCTCGGCGGGCTCGACCGGACCCTCGGCCACGGCGGCCCGATCGCGCCCGGAGGCCGCGCCCACCTGTGCGTGTTCGACCCGACCGCGACCTGGACCGTCGATCGCCGGGCGCTGGCGAGCCGGTCGCAGAACTCGCCCTACCACGGGATGACCTTCGCCGGGCGAGTCCGCCACACGCTGCTCGCGGGGGAGCCGGTCGTTGTCGACGGGCAGGCCCAGCGGTGACACGGGGCGCGACGGATCGGGCGGCACCCCGGCCGGCGGGACTGCTCGTGCTCGCCGACGGGACGACGTTCGAAGGCGAGGCGATCGGGGTCGCCGCCGCGGGGAAGCAATCCGTCCAGTCGGGCGAGCTCGTCTTCAACACGGCGATGGCCGGCTACCAAGAGATCATCACCGACCCGTCGTACGCGGGACAGGTCATCGCCTTCACCTACCCGCACATCGGCAACTACGGCGTGACTGCGGCCGACGACGAGTCCCCCCGCCCGTTCTGCCGCGGAATCGTCGTGCGCGACCTCGTCGAGCGGCCGAGCAACTGGCGCGCCGAAGCCGACCTCGAGTCGTTCCTCGTCGCCAACGGCGTCGGCGGGCTCACCGGCGTCGACACCCGGCGGCTCACCCGTCACGTGCGGGAGGCCGGCGCGATGCCGTGCGCCTTCGGGACCGCCCGGCACGCGGACCTCGTCGCTGCGGCGCGCGCCGAACCCGGCACCGAGGGGCAGGACCTCGTCGCCGAGGTGACGACGGCGTCCCCCTACGAGGTCGCCGGAGGGCCGTTGCGCGTCGTCGCCTACGACTTCGGGATCAAGCGATCGATCCTCGCCCAGCTCGCGCTCCTAGCCACCGTCGAGGTCGTCCCGGCGGCGACGCCGCCCGGCGAGGTCATCGCCCGACGGCCCGACGGCGTCTTTTTGTCGAACGGTCCCGGGGACCCCGCCGCGCTCGGCCACCTCGTCGACTCGGTGCGGAGAATCCTCGGGGCGGTGCCGGTCTTCGGCGTCTGCCTCGGCCACCAGCTGCTCGGCGCCGCCCTCGGCGGGAGCACGTACAAGCTCCCCTTCGGCCACCACGGCGCCAACCACCCGGTGCGGCGGCTCGCGACCGGGACGGTCGAGGTGACGAGCCAGAACCACGGCTACGCCGTCGTCGCCGGCACGATCCCCGGTGCCGATGTCACCCACGTCAACCTCAACGACCAGGTCATCGAGGGCCTCGCCTGCCGGGACATCCCGGCTTTCAGCGTCCAGTACCACCCGGAGGCGGGACCCGGACCGCACGACGCGCGCTACCTGTTCGCCGAGTTCCGCCGCCTCATGGAGGCGCACCGATGAGCGGTGTCGCTGACGAGGTGGCGGTCTGATGGGCCGCCGGGAAGACATCGGATCGGTCCTCGTGATCGGCTCCGGCCCGATCGTGATCGGTCAGGCCTGTGAGTTCGACTACTCGGGGACGCAGGCCTGCCGGGCGCTCACGGAAGAGGGCATCCGGGTCGTCCTCGTCAACTCGAACCCGGCGACGATCATGACGGACCCGGATATCGCCGACCGGACCTACATCGAGCCGCTCGAGCCCGAGGTGCTCCGGGTCGTCATCGAGCGGGAACGGCCCGACGCCATCCTGCCGACGATGGGCGGCCAGACGGCGCTCAACCTCTCGATGGCGTTGGCGCGTTCCGGCGCGCTCGCGGAACTCGGCGTGGAGATGATCGGGGCGAACGCCGAGGCGATCGCCACCGCCGAGGACCGTGAGCTTTTCAAGGCGGCGATGACCGGGATCGGGCTCGAGGTCCCGGAATCGGGTTTCGCCCACTCGACCGAGGAGGCGCTCGCCGTCGGCGACGAGGTCGGCTACCCGCTGATGATCCGCCCGTCGTTCATCCTCGGAGGAGAGGGGACGGGAATCGCGGCGGACCGCGAGGAGCTCGTGCGGCTGGCCACGGCGGGGCTCGCGGCGAGCCCGATCGGCGAGATCCTCGTCGAGCGCTCGATCGTCGGCTGGAAGGAGTTCGAGCTCGAGGTGATGCGCGACCGCCGGGACAACTGCGTCGTCGTCTGCTCGATCGAGAACCTCGACGCGATGGGCGTCCACACGGGCGACTCGATCACGGTCGCCCCGGCCCAGACGCTCTCGGACGTCGAGTACCAGCGGATGCGCGACGCCGCGTTCGCCTGCATCCGGCGGGTCGGCGTGGAGACCGGGGGCTCGAACATCCAGTTCGCCGTCGAGCCCGCGACGGGGCACCAGCTCGTCATTGAGATGAACCCGCGGGTGTCACGCTCCTCGGCGCTCGCCTCGAAAGCGACGGGATTCCCGATCGCCAAGGTCGCGGCGCGTCTCGCGATCGGCTACACGCTCGACGAGATCCGCAACGACATCACGAAAGCGACGCCGGCGTGCTTCGAGCCGACGATCGACTACGTCGTGACGAAGGTGCCGCGTTGGGCCTTCGAGAAACTGCCCGGAGTGTCCGGCCGCCTCGGCACGCGCATGCAGTCGGTCGGCGAGGTGATGGCGATCGGACGCACCTTCGCCGAGTCGCTGCAAAAGGCCCTGCGCGGGCTCGAACAGGGCCGGTTCGGGCTGAACTGCGACCCCGCGGAGGTCCTCGTCGACCTGCCCGTGGACCAACTGCTCGACCAGGCGTCGTCGCCGACCCCGGCGCGCATCTTCGAGGTCGAGGCCGCCCTGCGGCGCGGCGCGACTGTCGACGAAGTCGCCACGGCGACGGGGATCGACCCGTGGTTCCTCGACCGGATCGACGAGATCGTCGCTGTGCGCCGCCGCCTCGACGGGCTGTGTGGTTCGGCGGGCGCGCTCGGCAGCCTCACGCGCCCCGACTGGCTGTCGCTCAAGCGGGCGGGCTTCTCGGACGCGCAGATCGCCTGGCGGCTCGGAGCCGGCGAAGCCGAGGTGCGCCGGGCGCGGGTCGCCTCGGGCGTCGAGGTGACCTTCAAGACGGTCGACACCTGCGGTGCTGAGTTCGCGGCCGAGACGCCGTACTACTACTCGAGCTACGAGGACGAGTCCGAGGTGCGTCCCTCGGACGTCTCCCGGGTCGTGATCCTCGGTTCTGGACCGAACCGGATCGGGCAGGGCATCGAATTCGACTACTGCTGCGTCCACGCCTCGATGGCGCTCGCCGAGGCCGGCTACGAGACGGTGATGGTGAACTGCAACCCGGAGACCGTCTCCACGGACTACGACACCTCGGACCGGCTCTATTTCGAGCCGATCACCGAGGAGGACGTCGCCGCGGTGATCGCCGCCGAGTCCCGGGCCGGCACGGGGGGAGTGGCCGGTGTCATCGTCAGCCTCGGGGGCCAGACACCCCTGAAACTCGCCGGGATCCTGCCGGAGTCGCTCATTCTGGGGACGAGCGCGGCGTCGATCGACCTTGCCGAGGACCGGGAGCGTTTCGGCGCGCTGCTCCGCCGGCTCGGCATCCCCCAACCCCCGGGCGCTACCGCGCGCACCGTGGAAGAGGCACGCGACGTCGCGGCCGCGATCGGCTACCCGGTCCTCGTCCGGCCGAGCTACGTGCTCGGCGGCCGGGCGATGGAGATCGTCTACGACGAGGCGAGCCTCGGAGACGCGATGGCGGCGCTGTTCGGCTTCGACCGCACGGCTGGCCGCGAAGGGGCGGGATCGCTCGAACGGGAGGGCGGCCTGTCGGCGACGCGGCCGGTCCTCATCGACAGCTTCCTCGAGGACGCGATCGAGGTCGACGTCGACGCGGTGCGTGACGCGGCGGGCGAGCTCCTCGTCGGAGGGGTGCTCGAGCACGTCGAGGAGGCCGGCGTGCACTCGGGCGACTCGGCCTGTGCCATCCCGCCGCCGACGCTTCCCGACGCGACGGTCGCCACGCTCGTCCGCCACACCGCGGCGATCGCCGAGGCGCTAGAGGTGCGCGGCCCGATCAACGTCCAGTTCGCCGTCAAGGCGGGCGACGTCTACGTCATCGAGGCGAACCCGCGGGCCTCGCGCACGGTCCCGTTCGTCGCCAAGGCGACCGGGGTCCCGCTCGCTAAGGTCGCCGCCCGCGTCGTCGTCGGCGCGACGCTCGCTGAGCTGCGCGCCGAGGGACTGATCAAGTCCCCGCCGAGCGGACCCGGGGGGCCGGTGAGCGTGAAAGAGGCGGTCCTTCCCTTCTCCCGCTTCCCGGAGGTCGACGCGCTGCCGGGACCGGAGATGCGGTCGACCGGTGAGGTGATGGGGACGGGGCCGACGTTCGGCCTCGCCTTCGCCAAGAGCCAGATCGCCGCCGGCAACCGCCTGCCTGACGCCGGGCGCATCTTTTTGTCGCTCGCCGACCGCGACAAGGAGGGCGGCCTCGAGGCGGCCCGTGCCTTCGTCGCGCTCGGGTTCGCGCTTGTCGCGACCGAGGGCACGGCGGCGTTCCTCGGGTCACGCGGCGTCCCGGTCGAGACGGTCGTCGGCAAGCTGTCGAACGCCGCGTCGGGGGCCGGTGCACGCGGCGACGTCGTCGCCCTCGTCTACGACGGGTCGATCCAGCTTGTCGTGAACACGCCCCGCGGCCGGGGCGCCCACGCCGACGGCGCCTACATCCGTCGTGCCGCGTCGGCGTGCCGCGTGCCGATCGTGACTACGGTGCAGGCGGCACGGGCCGCGGCAGCGGGCATCGCCGAATGGAGACGGTTCGACTTGAGCGTGACGAGCCTGCAGGAACGCCACGGGGCACCGCGATGAGCAGGCGCCGCGGCACCGTCGACCTCACGACCTCGATCGGCTCGGTCGAGCTCCCGAACCCGGTGATGACGGCGTCGGGCACCTCGGGCCACGGCGCAGAGCTCGCGGCGTACTTCGACCTCGCCGCGCTCGGCGCGGTCGTCGTGAAGTCGCTCTCCGCCGAACCCTGGCCGGGGAACCCGCCGCCGCGCTTGAAGCCCGTTTCCGGCGGGATGCTGAACAGCGTCGGGCTCCAGGGCCCCGGCGTCGCGGCCTGGATCGCCCGCGACCTGCCGGCCCTCGAGGCGGCGCGCGCCCGCGTCGTCGTGAGCATCTGGGGAAGGCGCGTGGAGGAGTACGCCAAGGCTGCGGCGCTCATCGCCGCAGCGTCCGACTCGATCATCGCCGTCGAGATCAACGTGTCGTGCCCGAACCTCGACGACGGCCGGGAGATGTTCGCCCGCTCGCCGACGGCGACGGCCGAGGTGGTCGGGGCGGCCGCGGCGGCGGGTCTGCCGCGCTGGGTGAAGCTCTCTCCGGGGACCGCCAACCTCGTCGAGGTGGCCACCGCCGCGGTCCACGCCGGCGCGGCGGCGCTCACGCTCGTGAACACGCTCCCGGGCCTCGCGATCCGGACCGACTCCCGCACCGGCGCGCTCGGTGGGGGCGGCGGCGGGCTGTCGGGACCGGCGCTCCACGCCGTCGCGCTCCGCGCCGTCGCCGACGTTGCGGCGGAGCTGCCGGAGGTGCCGATCATCGGCGTCGGAGGCGTCATGTCGGGTGTCGGGGCCGTCGAATTCCTCCTCGCCGGGGCGCGGGCCGTCCAGGTCGGCACGGCGACGCTCCTCGATCCGCACGCCCCGGTCCGCGTCCTTGACGAGTTGCGCCGGTGGTGTTGCGCGAACGGGGTCGCGCGCGTTGCGGATCTCGTGGGCGGGGCTCATGGCTGAGCCCGTGCTGGCCCCGCGGCCCGTGCGGGAGCGCCTCGTGCTCGCGCTCGACGTTGCGGACCTCGACGCGGCGACGGCGCTCGCGCGCCGTCTCAAACCGTGGTTCGCCGTCGTGAAGGTCGGCCTCGAGCTGTACGTCGCCGAGGGACCGGCCGCGGTCGCGGCGTTCACCGGGGAGGGGTTCGACGTCTTCGTCGATCTGAAGCTGCACGACATCCCGACGACGGTCCGCCGCGCCGCGCGGGCGATCGCGCGCACCGGCGCGCGCTACGCCACGGTCCACGCCGCGGGCGGCGCCGACATGCTCGCCGCGGCGGCGGACGGTTTTCTCGAGGGCGCCGGTGCGGGTCGGGATGTACCGACGATCGGGCTCGCCATCACCGTGCTCACGAGCGACGCCGAGGCGCCGGGCGCGCTCGTCGTCGAACGGGCCGCGCTCGCCCGCGCCGCCGGCCTCCGTGGTGTCGTCTGCGCGTTGGCGGAGGTCGCCGCGGTGCGCGCCACGGTGCCCGGGATGATCACCGTCGTGCCCGGAATGCGGCCCATCGGTGCGACCCGTGACGATCAGCACCGCGCCGGGACGCCCGAGGACGCCTGGCGTGCCGGGGCGGATCTCCTCGTCATCGGGCGCGCCGTGACGGCCGCCACCGACCCGGCGGAAACCGCGCGGTCACTCGTCGAAGCGTTGGAGGCGATCGCCGCGCCGTGAGGGTTGCCGGATTGCGACAGTGGTCACGTCCGGCATGGGGGTCGACGACGCGGAAACCGTGGTCAAGTGGGGCGCGCCGCGCTAACGTCTCGATTCATGCCCCAACCACCAAGCCTCACTCCCGAACAACGCACCGCCGCGCTCGCCAAGGCGGCCCAGGCGCGTAAGGCCCGAGCGGAGATCAAAGACCAGTTGAAAAACGGTCGCGTCACGCTGAGCGGATTGCTCGGTCGGGCCGCTAATGACGACATCGTCGGCAAGATGAAGGTTCTCGCTGTCCTCGAGTCTCTCCCGGGTACCGGCAAGGTGAAAGCCCGCCGGCTCATGGAGCAGATCGGCATCAGCGAGACGCGTCGGCTGCAGGGCCTTGGAGCAAAGCAGCGCCACGCGCTTCTCGAAGCCGTCGGTCGCCCCTGATCCTCATCGTCTCCGGTCCCGGCGGTGCCGGGAAAGGGACGGTCATCCGCGAGCTCGTCGCCCGCGACCCCAAGCTGTGGCTGTCCCGCTCGTGGACGACACGCGCCCGCCGCGCGGGAGAGGACGAGGACGCCTACACCTTCGTCGACCGCGCGACGTTCGAGGCGGCGATCGAGGCCGGCAGATTCCTCGAGCACGCCTCGGTGCTCGGTGAGCTCTACGGGACGCCGATGCCCGACGCCCCGCCGGGGCGGGACATCGTGCTCGAGATCGACGTCCAGGGCGCGCGTCAGGTGCTCGAACGGTGCACGGACGTCGTGTGCGTCCTGCTCGTCCCGCCGTCTCCGGCCGACGAGGCGAAGCGGATGGGAGAACGCGGGGACTCCGAGGCGCACGTCGCGGCGCGTCTCGCGCTCGCCGAGCGGGAGGTCGAGGCAGGCCGGGTCTTCGCCGACGCGATCGTCGTCAACCACGACGTCGATCAGGCCACCGACGAACTCGCCGGTATACTAGGAAAAGCACGTCGCCGCGCGAGCTGATCGCGCGCCCGGGCACGGTCCCTTCGGCGGCCGTACCCGCGTGCGGAACGTTCTGACCCACATGGTCATAGGGCGCGAGCCGCGCCCACACGGTGATCGAGGAGACGATGGCCGAACCACGCAGCACGATGATCGACCCCGCGATCGAGGACCTCCTCGACAAGGTGGACTCGAAGTTCGCCCTCGTCACGTTGTCCGCGAAACGGGCCCGGCAGATCAACTCGTACTTCAACCAGCTCGGCGAGGGTCTCGGTGCGATCGTCCCGCCGCAGGTCGGATCCGTGGCCCGCAAACCGCTGTCGATCGCCCTCGAGGAGATCGCGGCGTCCAAGGTGCGCGCCGGTGCGCCGGTCGAGGAGATCGCCGGGACCGACGAGGGCGAATCCCCCGCCAGCGAACCCCCGGCCAGTTCGTAGCGGCCGGACCGGGTGGCCGGCGTGACGGTGCGGCGATGAGTCCGGGCGCCGACGGCGGAACCCGCTCCGGAAAGGGCCTGGTCGCCCTCGAGGGGGCGGTCGTCGTCCTCGGCGTCACCGCCGGCATCGCCGCCTACAAGGCCGTCGAGGTCTGTCGCCAGTTGGTCGACGCCGGCGCGCACGTCATTCCCGTCCTCACCCCGGGGGCGACCCGCTTCGTCGGGACGGCGACCTTCTCGGCGCTCGCCTCCGAGCCGGCGCGCACGGAGCTGTTCGACCCGCACGACCCGATCCCGCACACCCGCCTCGGCCAGGCGGCCGATCTCGTGCTCGTCGTCCCCGCGACGGCGAACTTCCTCGCGGAGACGGCCGCCGGGATCGCGCACGACCTGCTCGGCGCCGTCCTGCTCGCCACGACCGCCCCGGTCGTCGTCTGCCCGGCGATGCACGCCGCGATGTGGAAGCACCCCTCGGTGGGGGAGAACCTCGCGACGCTTGTCCGACGCGGGGTCGTCGTCGTGGCCCCGGAGTCCGGGCACCTGGCGGGAGGGGACGAGGGTCCGGGCCGTCTCGCCGACCCGTCCCGCATCGTCGCCGCGGCGGCCACGGTCCTCGTCTCGGGTCGCGAGCTTGCCGGCGTGCAGGTGCTCGTCACCGCCGGGGGGACGCGCGAACCCATCGATCCCGTCCGCTACATCGGGAACCGGTCGTCGGGACGCCAGGGGCACGCCATCGCCGCCGAAGCCCGCCGGAGGGGCGCGACGGTCACCCTCGTGTCGGCTTCCTCGCTCGAGCCCCCCGCCGGCGTGGAATTCGTGCCGGTCGAGACCGCGGCCGAACTCTCCCGGGAGGTCCTCGCCCGCGCCCGGGCGGCGGACGTCGTCGTGATGGCAGCCGCCGTGGCGGACTTCCGCCCCAAGAAAGCGTCTCCCACCAAGCTGAAGAAGGCCGACGGTCCGCCCGAGATCGTGCTCGAACCGACCGAGGACGTCCTCGCCGAGCTCGGTCGCCGGCGGCGGCCCGGACAGGTCCTCGTCGGCTTCGCGGCCGAAACCGGCGATGCCGTCGCGCGGGCCACGGCGAAACTCTCCTCCAAAGGCGTCGACCTGCTCGTCGTCAACGACGTGAGCGTGCCGGGGATCGGGTTCGCGGCTGAAACGAACGCCGTTGCGATCCTCGATGCCGAGGGGGGCCGCACCGACGTGGCGACGGCACCGAAGCCTACGATTGCCGCCGAGGTGCTTGATGCGGTCGTCCGGCGGCGCCGCGGCGCCTGACGAACCGCCGAGCAACCACCGAACCGCAAGGAGACGCCGTGTCGAGTTACACGTTCACCTCGGAGTCGGTCACCGAGGGCCATCCCGACAAGATGGCCGACCAGATCTCCGACGCGGTCCTCGACGCGATCCTCGCCGAGGACCCGATGGGGCGGGTCGCCTGCGAGACGCTGCTCACGACCGGCCTCGTCTGCGTCGTCGGCGAGATCTCGACCACGAGCTACGTCGACATCCAGCGCATCGTGCGCGAGACGGTCTGCGCGACGGGCTTCGACCGCGAGGAGTACGGCTTCGACGGCAACACCTGCGGCGTCATCGTCTCGATTGGCGAGCAGTCCCCGAACATCGCCACCGGGGTCGCGCGCTCGAACGAGATCCGCCACGGCGAAGCCGACGAGCTCTCGATGCAGGGCGCGGGCGATCAGGGAATGATGTTCGGCTTCGCCTGCGACGAGACGCCGGATCTGATGCCGGTGCCGATCTGGTTCGCGCACATGCTGGCGCGCCGGCTCGCCGAGGTCCGCCGGGCGAACGTGCTCCCGTATCTGCGCCCCGACGGCAAGACCCAGGTGAGCATCCGTTACGAGGACGGCCGGCCCGCAGAGCTCGAGATGGTGCTCGTGTCGGCTCAGCACAAGCCGGGCATCGATGCCGAGACGCTGCTCGTGCCGGACATCGAAGAGCACGTTGTGCACCCGCTGCTTGCCCTGTTGCCCGAGGAGGTCGTCGTCGAGCGCCACCGGATCCTTTGCAACCCGACCGGTGTGTTCGAGCTCGGCGGGCCGCGCGCCGACTCCGGACTCACCGGGCGCAAGATCATCGTCGACACCTACGGCGGCATGGCCCGCCACGGTGGCGGCGCCTTCTCGGGCAAGGATCCCTCCAAGGTCGACCGCTCCGGCGCCTACGCGGCCCGCTGGGTCGCGAAGCACGTCGTCGCCTCGGGTGCGGCGCGACGGTGCGAGATCCAGGTCGCCTACGCGATCGGCGTCGCGCACCCGATCTCGGTCATGGTCGAGACCTTCGGCACCGCGGTCGTCGACCCGTCCCGCATCGAGAAGGCCGTCCGGGAGCTGTTCGACCTGCGCCCGGCGGCGATCATCCGAGATCTCGACCTGCGCCGGCCGATCTACCGGAACACCGCCGCCTACGGGCATTTCGGGCGCTCCGAGAAGGAGTTCACCTGGGAGGCGACGCCGCGCGTCGACGACCTTCGCCGGGCGCTCGACCTCTAGCGACCCGGTGACGACCGGGACGGTGCCGGACAGCCGCCGGATCGTCGCGGTCCTCCCCGACGTCACGGGCGTCGACCGGAGCTTCGCCTACGCGGTGCCTGCCGCGCTCGCCGGTGCCGTCGAGATCGGCTCTGTCGTGCGCGTGCCGCTGCACGGCCGCAGGGTGCGCGGCTGGGTGATCGGGGACGCAGACGAGCCGGACGGCTACGAGTTGCGGGAGATCCTCGGCGTCGTGTCGCTCGGTCCGTCGCCCGAGCTCGTCGAGCTCGGTCGTTTCGGCGCCTGGCGATACGCCGGCCGGCTGCGCCCGTTCCTGCTCGCCGCCTCGCCACCGCGCATCGTGCGGGCGCTGCCGGTGGCCCGCCCCGCCTCCGTCGCCCGAACGGTGCCGGGGGGCTCCGAGATCGCCGTGGCGACGCGCCGGGCGCTGTCGATGCCGTCGTCACTGCTCCGCCTCCCGCCCGGGGCCCCCCGGCTTGACGTCGTCACGGCGGCGCTCGACCGGGTCGAGGCCCTCGACACCCTCGTCCTCGTGCCCGCACGGCGCGACGCCGAGGTGCTCGCCCGACGACTCACCTGGCTCGGCCGGCGCGTCGCGCTGCAGCCCGAGGCGTGGGTCGAGGCGGCCGCGGGCGGCCGCACCGTCGTCGGGGCGCGGGCGGCGGTGTTCGCGCCGGTCGGCCGGCTCGGCCTGGTCGTCGTCCTCGACGCCCACTCCGAGGCGTACGTCGAACAGCGCGCCCCGACCTGGGACGCGACCGTCCTCGCCGCCGAGAGGGCGCGCCGCGCCGGAGTGCCGATCCTTCTTGTCAGTCCCTGTCCGACGCTCGTCGGTCTTGCGTCGTCGACACTTGTCACGGTGGCGCCGGAGACCGAGCGGGCGGGTTGGGCCGCCCTCGATGTGATCGACCGGCGCGGGGATGACCCCCGGTCGGGCCTTTTCAGCTCGCGTTGCGCGGCGATCGTGCGAGCGTCGCGTCGTTCGCGTCCCGAGGTCCCCGTCGTCTGCGTGCTCAACCGGACCGGCAGGGCGAG
>Ga0326727_10019785_pt1 | contig 13460 bp, 12 predicted proteins | sample MB2enrmetagenome_FD_207643 | JGI IMG/M metagenome (GOLD analysis project Ga0326727, IMG submission 207643) | Lab enriched peat soil microbial communities from McLean, Ithaca, NY, United States - MB29MY | ecosystem: Environmental > Terrestrial > Soil > Wetlands > Peat | place: USA: New York... | reverse complement strand
CGCGGCGCTCACTGACCCCGCCTGCATCATGGTCAACCGCAACCAGGGCGCCGGCACCCGCATCCTGATCGACCGGCTGCTCGGCACCGCGCGTCCCGACGGCTACTGGAATCAGCCGAAGTCGCATAACGCGGTCGCAGCCGCGATTGCGCAAGGCCGCGCCGACTGGGGCGTGACCATCGCGCCGGTCGCGCGTGCCGCGGGCCTCGGCTTCATTCCGCTCGCCAAAGAGCACTATGATTTCGCGCTGGTAAGCGCGCGCAAACAGCGCCCCGCGGTGCAGGCATTTCTGACGGCGCTGGCGTCGGAGGAAAGCCGGAGTGCGTTGGAGCAGGCGGGGTTTCGGAAGGCGTAGCCGTCACCCTCCACACGTCGTCCCGGCTCGGAGGCCGGGACGACGGAACAAGTTGGCGCCCCGCTCAGATGAAAGCCATGCCGCCGTTCAGCATAATGGTCTGGCCGGTCATGTAGTCGTTGCCGAGAACCATCAGCACGGCTTGCGCCACCTCGGATGCCTGCCCCATTCGGCCAAGCGGGATGCGGGCTGCAAGCTCAGGTCGGCCTTTCATCATGTCGGTTTCGATCAGCGAGGGTGCAACCGCATTGACCGTAATGCCCTCCTTGACCAGCCGGGCCGCATAGCCGCGCGTCAGCCCTTCCATCCCGGCCTTCGAGGCGTTGTAGTGCACGCCGATGGCGCCGGCGCCTCGCGCCGCGCCGGATGAGATGTTGATGATGCGGCCCCATTTTCTGGCGCGCATCGCCGGCAAGACGGCCTGAGTGCAGAGAAATGCAGATTTGAGGTTGACCGCAATCGTGCGGTCGAAATCATCTTCAGTCAGCTCGTCGACGCCGCGCACGATCGCTATCCCCGCATTGTTGACGAGGATATCGATCGGACCAAGCGCCGATGCGACATGTTCGACCATCCTCGCGACGGCGACCGCCTGCGATACGTCAGCGGCGACGGTGATCGCCCGGCCACCGCTGTTCCTGATGTCGGCGACCACCTTGTCGGCCTGATCGGCGCGTTCGCGGTAGTTGACCGCGACCGCGACGCCGGCTTGTGCGAGCGCGACGGCAATCGCCGCGCCGATGCCGCGCGAGGCGCCGGTAACGAGGGCCGTGTGGCCGCTGAAGTCTGCACTGGTGGTCATCACGCTATCCCTTGCTCGTGTCCCGGACGCTGCGCATCGCTTCGCGCTGCGCAGCGTCTGGGGCACGTTACATACTAACCGCCATCCAGCACTGCCAGCTGCTCCGCCACCGCGATATCGTCCGCCGTGTTGGCGTTGAAGAACGGATCGAGCATCTCCACCGGCCACTCCACGGTCGCGACTCTGTAGCGCGCGGTCCAGCGGTCGATCTTTCGGATGTCTTCCACCACCAGCGCATGGCGTAGTTCCTCGCGCAAATCGACGCGCCACAATCCGATCACGGGATGCGACTGGCCGTCGGAGGCCGCGACCGCGAGCTGCGCGTTCTCCGCGATCCGGGCCCGATGCAACCGCGCGACCAGATCGCGCGGCAGGAACGGACAGTCCGCCGCCGCGCTTAGCACCCATTCGATGTCGGGCCGGTTGGCTGCCGCCCAGTCAAGGCCTGCGAGAATGCCCGCGAGCGGTCCCGGAAAATTTTCCACGCTGTCGGCAATCACCGGCAGGCCAAAGCTAGCGAAGCGCGCCGGATCGCCGTTGGCGTTGAGCAGGAGCCCGTCGCATTGCGGCTTAAGCCGCGCGATCACCCGGTCGAGGATGGTACGGCCGGCGATCTGGCGCATCGGCTTGTCGCCACCGCCCATCCGCCGTGCCAGTCCGCCGGCGAGCAGTAGCCCTGGTGTCTTGGGATATCGCGGTTCGGGAACCTCAGTCGTCACGTTCGCCGCCTTTGCGCTTGTGACGGGCGGATTCCTCTTCGACGAAAGCGAGGTTCTGGTCGTAGACGATGCGCTCTCCGCCCGACAGCGCGATGAAGCGCTTGCCCCGCGCCCGCCCGATCAGGGTCAGGCCGACCTGCCGGGCGAGGTCGACGCCCCAGGCGGTAAAACCCGAGCGCGACACCAGGATCGGAATTCCCATCCGCACCGTCTTGATGATCATCTCGGAGGTCAGCCGTCCTGTGGTGTATAGAATCTTGTCGGCGGGATCGACACTGTAGCGGAACATCCAGCCCGCGATCTTGTCGACGGCGTTATGGCGGCCGACGTCCTCGGTGTAGCAGACCGGCGTACCTTCTTTGCACAGCACGCAGCCGTGGATCGCGCCGGCCTCGAGATAGAGCGAGGGCATGGTGTTGATCGCGTGCGTCATCTGGTAGAGCCAGGAGGTACGCAGTTCCGCCTTGGGCAGCGCCACGCTCTCCACGGCTTCCAGGAGATCGCCGAACGCCGTGCCCTGCGCGCAGCCCGAGGTCTGGGTGCGCTTTTTCAGTTTCGCCTCGAAATTGGTGTGGTGCTCGGTGCGCACTACCACCACCTGCAGGTCGTCGTCATACTCGACCTCGGTGACGACATCGTCATATTTCAGCATGTTTTGGTTGAGCAGATAGCCGAGCGCGAGATATTCCGGATAATCGCCGATCGTCATCATGGTGACGATCTCCTGCGCGTTCAGGTACAGCGTCAGCGGTCGCTCCACCGGGACATTGATCGCGACCGCGGCACCGGTCTGGTCGGTTCCGGTGACGCGCTCGGTCAGCCGCGGATCGTGCGGATTGGGCAGGATCAGGGGGGTCGGTGCCTTGTCGATCTTCATCATGGTTCGCAGGCTAGCATGACATCTCCTGCCGGCCGATATAAAGCACGCTAAGGCAAAACAAAGTCCGGTTTCGTTGATGTTTCGGAGAAAGTGATGAAGGTGATTGGGCTGGCTGGATGGAGCGGCGCCGGCAAGACGACGCTGTTGAGCCGGATCATCCCGCATTTCCGCAGTCAGGGCTTGCGCGTTTCCGTCATCAAGCATGCCCATCACGCGTTCGATGTCGATGTGCCAGGCAAGGACTCCTGGGTGCACCGGCAGTCGGGCGCGGAGGAAGTGCTGGTGTCCTCGGCTGTGCGCTGGGCCCTGATGCACGAATTGCGGGGGGCGTCCGAGCCGCGGTTGCCGGAATTGCTGGCGAAGATGACGCCGGTCGATCTGGTCATTATCGAAGGCTTCAAATCCGAACCGCATCGCAAGATCGAGATATATCGTGCAGCCAACGGCAAGGCGATGTTGTTTCCTGACGATCCCGGCATCGTCGGCATCGCGGCCGACGGCGCCGTTGCAACCACGCTGCCGGTTGCCCATCTCGATGACATCCCGGCGGTTGCGGCTATGATGCAGCGGGCCGCGATAGCGGCAGAAGACGTGCTGACGCGGCGTTGGCCCGAAACCTGAGATCCAACATGGCGCAACTGTCCGACGATTGCTTTGCCTTTGGCGGGCCGATGATGTCGGTCGATGAGGCCGTCGGAATCATTGCCGCGCGGGTGACGGCGGTCCGGGAGATCGAGACCGTTCCGCTGCACCAGGCCGACGGACGCATTCTTGCGCACGATATCCGCGCGCCGCTGCCGTTGCCGCCTTTTACCAATTCCGCCGTCGATGGTTATGCAGTGCGCGCATGCGATCTGCCGCCTGGGGCGGATGCGGCTTTTCCGGTGATGGGGCGCATCCAGGCCGGGACGTCGGCGGGCGAAGCCATCAAACCGGGACAGGCGTTTCGGATTTTTACCGGCGCGCCGATGCCCGACGGCGCCGACACCGTGTTCATGCAGGAGGATGTGCGCATCGATGGCGCCGGCCGTGTCGTCCTGCCGGCGGGCCTCAAGCCCGGCGCCAATGTGCGCGCGGCGGGCGAAGATATCCCGTCCGGCTATCGCGCGCTGGCGGCCGGCCAGCGGCTGCGGCCGCAGGACATAGCGCTCGCGGCTGCGTTCGGCCTGACTTCGCTCGAGGCGATGCGGCGTATCCGTGTCGCGGTGTTTTCGACCGGCAATGAACTGGTGTCGCTGGGGGCCCAGCGCGCGGATGCGCAACTGTTCGATTCCAACCGTTACATGCTGATGGCGATGCTGACGCGGCTTGGTTGTGAGGTCAGCGACCTCGGCATTCTCGGCGACGATCGCGCAGCGCTCGCGTGCGCCCTGAAAAAGGCCGCCGATGCACACGACCTGATCCTCACCACCGGCGGCGTTTCCACCGGCGAGGAGGATCACGTCAAGGCCAGCGTCGAAAGCGTGGGTACGCTCGTGCTGTGGCGGATGGCGATCAAGCCCGGACGTCCGGTGGCGATGGGGGTCATCGGCGGCACGCCCTTCATCGGGCTGCCGGGAAATCCGGTCGCGAGTTTTGTCACTTTCGTCCATGTGGTGCGGCCGACGGTGCTGGCGCTGGCCGGTGCGGCGCCAATAGCTTTGATTCCGATGCCGGTGCGGGCGGCATTCTCATACAAAAAGAAGATCGCCCGCCGCGAATATGTCCGGGTCAATCTAGTCAACGCGCAAGACGGCGTGCTCGAGGCGACGAAGTTTCCGCGCGAGGGCGCGGGCCTGTTGTCGTCGCTGGTGGATACCGACGGCCTCGTCGAACTCGGCGAAGCAATTACACAGGTCGACCCCGGCGAGATGGTCGGGTTCCTCAGCTATGCAAGCCTGATCTGAAAGCGGCTTGCACCGGGCCTCTCGCATTGACGGTGCGAGGCCGCTTCGCCATGGTCGCGGCATGACCTTGACCAAACTCGACCTTACCGGGCTCAAATGTCCGTTGCCGGCGCTGAAGACGCGAAAGGCGCTCAAGGCGCTGCGGCCAGGGGACGTGCTGGAGGTCCGCTGTACCGATCCGCTGGCCGTGATCGATATCCCCACCCTGATCCGGGAGACCGGCGACAAGGTCGAGATCGCGGAACGCACGGAGCGGGAAATCGTGTTTCTGATCGAGAAGGCAAATGGGATTTCGCCGGATGTCACGCGGTCATCATGAGGACGTCGAAGTGCACAAGAAAGACCGCGGACACATACCTTTTGCCTATCGACACGGCTCCCGGCTTCTGTCCCAATCGATTCTCCGCGCGGGTTGTGGAGATTGATTCGTGCAGCCGACTTGCGGTCGGGATTGGACTTTTCGTAAATCGCAGCCGGCGCCGGCCGAGGGCATTTCCTGTCCCTACCGGTGTTTAAGTTTCCGGAGTCGCGCTGCGATCCTGGCGCGTCCGGAAATGTTGCGGAGCAGCATTGTGGGTGCTTGCACGCCGCGAGGGAAATAAAGATAAGGGATCGATGACGGCAGGCATGCCCGGCAAAGGGCGGCTGTAGGGGAGGACTGAATGGCTACAATTGAAAGCGCGGGGACAATGACCGGCGCCGAGGCGGGGATTTTCGATCGCGAACATACCGTCGCGAAGGCCGGCTTCAATCGCTGGCTGGTGCCGCCGGCCGCGCTCTGCATCCATCTCTGCATCGGCATGGCCTACGGCTTCAGCGTGTTCTGGCTGCCGCTGTCGCGCGCGATCGGGCTGACGGCGTCAAAGGCCTGCCCCGACATGTCGCTGGTGCAGGAACTCTTCACCACGACCTGCGATTGGCGGGTCGCCAGCATGGGCTGGATGTTCACCCTGTTCTTCGTGCTGCTCGGCGTATCCGCCGCGATCTGGGGCGGCTGGCTGGAGCGCGTCGGTCCGCGCAAGGCCGGTGCGGTCGCCGCGTGTTGCTGGGGCGGCGGCCTCATCATCGGCGCGTTCGGCGTCTATGTGCATCAGCTCTGGATCATGTGGTTAGGGGCTGGCGTCATCGGCGGCGTCGGTCTCGGCCTCGGTTATATTTCCCCGGTATCGACGCTGATCAAATGGTTCCCCGATCACCGCGGCATGGCGACCGGTTTCGCCATCGCAGGCTTTGGCGGCGGCGCCATGATCGGCGCGCCGCTGGCGAATTTGCTGATCAACTACTTCAAGACCCCGACCTCGGTCGGCGTCTGGGAAACCTTCGCCACCATGGGCGTGATCTATTTCGTGTTCATGATGATCGGCGCCTTCGCCTATCGCGTGTCGCCCGCCGGCTGGCAGCCGGATGGCTGGACACCGCCGGCGAAAGCCAATGCGATGATCTCAAGCAACAACGTCCATCTCAACGATGCGCACAAGACCCCACAGTTCTGGCTAATCTGGTGGGTGCTGTGCCTGAACGTGTCGGCCGGCATCGGTGTGATCGGCATGGCTTCGCCGATGTTGCAGGAAATCTTCGCCGGCAAGCTGATCGGACTGCCCGATGTAGGCTTCAATGCGCTGAGCGCCGAGCAGAAGGTAACCATCGCTGCGATCGCGGCGGGTTTTGCCGGCCTGATCTCGCTGTTCAACATCGGTGGCCGCGTGTTCTGGGCCTCGTTGTCGGATCACATCGGCCGCAAGAACACCTATTACTGCTTCTTCCTGCTCGGCATCGCGCTTTATGCGCTCGCGCCGACCTTTGCAGCGATGGGCTCGAAAATGCTGTTCGTTGGGGCGTTCTGCATCATCCTGTCGATGTATGGCGGCGGCTTCGCGACTGTACCGGCCTATCTCGCCGACATGTTCGGAACCCAGTTCGTCGGCGCCATCCACGGCCGGCTGCTGACGGCGTGGTCGACCGCCGGCATCATCGGTCCCGTCGTGGTGAACTACATCCGCGAGTTCCAGCTCGCGGCCGGCGTGCCGCGCGATCAACTCTACAACACCACCATGTACATCCTGTGCGCGATGCTGGTCGCCGGGCTGATCTGCAATTATCTGATCAAGCCGGTCGACGATAAGTGGCACATGAGCACCGATGAGGTCGCGAGGCTGCAGGCGGCGAGCGCGAAAAGCGAGGCCGCGATCCAGCACGGATCGTTCGGCATCGGCAAAGGCGGCTTTGACGCCAGGGCCGCGCTGTTCTGGGCGTTTGTCGGAGTTCCGCTTGCCTGGGGTGTATGGAAGACGCTGGAAAGCGCGATCAAGATCTTCTGATCGCCGCCCCATTGCCGCGGGACGTCAAAGAGGCGTCCTGCGGCGTTCGCCGTTTCGATCAATCCAGCAGATGACCAGGGGGGATCTCATGCCTCGCATCAATGTTTGTCTTGCCGCCATGCTGCTCGTCGCGGGCGGACTCCAAATGGCTTCCGCCCAGACCGCCGCGCCGGCTGCTGCCCCTGCGGCACCGAAGATGTCGAGGGTGAAGCTGACCGTCGAACGCCTGAAGGAAATGCGCGCGAATTGGCTCAAGAACAAACCGAAACTCACCGCCTGTCGCAAAGAGGTGAAGGCGAAGGGACTGGCCGGCGACGAACGCTGGTTCTACATCGAAGACTGCATGGACAAGACCTAGCTGCCGTCTGCCTGGAGTGCCCATCCGAGGGGGGCGCGGCAGCGGCGTTTGCACGCGGGCCTCGAATGGCTGTTAGTGCTGCTTTCTTTCTCTTGGCATCTGGCATGCCACAGATTAAGGTCGGGGCGTCTGAGGGCGAGAACGAGACGTTTCCATGAGTCATGATGTGCACCAGGTCCGCTCGTTCGAACATCCGGGCGAGGGGCGACGGCGCGCCAAATCGACACCCAAGGGTCGCCAGGTCGATCCTGTGGCGGCCCACGAGATCGAGCTTCTGCTCGGCGATCGACCGCGGCGGCGCGACCTCCTGATCGAGCACCTGCATCTGATCCAGGACAGCTACAAACAGATTTCCGCGGCCCACCTTGCGGCCCTTGCCGATGAGATGAAGCTGTCGTTTGCGGAAGTGTTCGAGACCGCGACCTTTTACGCGCATTTCGATGTGGTGAAGGAGGGCGAGGCTGCCGTTCCACCATTGACCGTTCGCGTCTGCGATTCTCTGTCCTGCGCGATGCTCGGCGCGGAGAAATTGCTGCAGGAGTTGCAGACCGCTTCAGGTCCCGGCATTCGCGTGGTCCGCGCGCCCTGCGTCGGCCGCTGCGACACCGCGCCCACAGCCGAGGTCGGCCATCACTTCGTCGATTACGCCAGCGTCGCAAGCGTGCTCGCGGCGGCGACGGCCGGCGATACCCACGCGCAGCTGCCCGGCTATGTCGATTACGACGGCTATGTCAGGGGCGGTGGATATGCGCTGCTCAACCGCCTGCGCTCGGGCGAATTATCAAAGGAAAAGCTCCTTGGGGCGCTCGACGATGCGTCCTTGCGTGGCCTCGGCGGCGCGGGCTTTCCGACCGGGCGCAAGTGGCGCGCGGTGCTCGGTGAGCCCGGCCCGCGGTTGATGGCGGTCAACGGCGACGAGGGCGAGCCCGGCACCTTCAAGGACCGCTACTATCTCGAGACCGATCCGCATCGTTTTCTCGAGGGCATGCTGATCGGCGCCCATGTGGTGGAAGCGCCCGAAATCTACATCTACATCCGCGACGAATATCCGGCCTGCCGCGAAATACTCGAACGCGAGATCGCGAAATTGCCGCCGGGTGGGCCGGTGCTGCATCTGCGCCGCGGCGCGGGCGCCTATATCTGCGGCGAGGAATCTTCGCTCCTGGAAAGCATCGAAGGCAAGCGCGGCTTGCCGCGGCACAAGCCGCCTTACCCGTTCCAGGTCGGGCTGTTCGGACTGCCGACCCTGATCAACAATATCGAAACGCTGTGGTGGGTGCGCGACATCGTCGAAGAGGGTGCCGATTGGTGGAAGGGCCACGGCCGCAACGGTCGCCACGGCTTGCGCAGCTATTCGGTATCGGGGCGGGTGAAAAATCCCGGCATGAAGCTGGCGCCGGCCGGAGTTACGGTACGCGAGCTGATCGATGAGTTCTGCGGCGGCATGGCCGACGGACACCGCTTTCACGCTTACCTGCCGGGCGGCGCCTCGGGCGGCATCCTGCCGGCGTCGATGGATGACATTCCGCTCGATTTCGGCACGCTGGAGAAATACGGCTGCTTCATCGGCTCGGCCGCGGTGATCGTTCTGTCCGAGCAGGACAGCGTGAAGGACGCAGCCCTCAATTTGATGCGTTTCTTCGAGGACGAAAGCTGCGGCCAGTGCACGCCGTGCCGCGTCGGCACCCAGAAGGCGGCGCTGTTGATGGAACGGCCGGTATGGAACCGGGCGTTGCTCGACGAATTGAGCCAGGCGATGCGCGATGCGTCGATCTGCGGCCTCGGGCAGGCGGCCTCGAATCCGCTGACATCTGTGATTAAATATTTTCCGGACGAGTTTAAGGACGCGGCGGAATGACAAAGATCCAGTTCGAACTCGACGGCAAGCAGGTCGAGGCCATCGATGGCGAGACCATCTGGCAAGTCGCAAAGCGCCAGGGCCGCGAAATTCCGCACCTCTGTTATTCGCCTGAACCGGATTATCGGGCGGACGGCAATTGCCGCGCCTGCATGGTGGAGGTCGAGGGCGAGCGCGTGCTGGCGGCGTCCTGCAAGCGGACGCCCACTATCGGCATGAAGGTGAAATCGGCAAGCCCGCGCGCGGTCGCGGCGCAAAAAATGGTGATGGAGCTTCTGGTCGCCGACCAGCCCGCGCGCGCCACCTCGCACGATCCGGAGTCGAAACTCTGGCACTGGGCCGAAAGGGTCGAGGTCACCGAGAGCCGGTTTCCGAAGGCCGAACGCTGGGATGGCGACGCCAGCCATCCGGCGATGCGCGTCAATCTCGACGCCTGCATACAGTGCGGCCTGTGCGTGCGCGCCTGCCGCGAGGTCCAGGTCAACGACGTCATCGGCATGGCCTATCGCAGCCATGAGTCAAAGATCGTGTTCGATTTCGACGACCCGATGGGGGAATCGACCTGCGTGGCCTGCGGCGAATGCGTGCAGGCCTGCCCGACCGGCGCGCTGATGCCCGCGGTGATGCTCGACGAGAATGAGGTCCGCGTCACATATCCGGACAGGAAGGTCGACTCACTCTGTCCCTATTGCGGCGTCGGCTGCCAAGTCACCTACCAGGTCAAGGACGAGAAGGTGATCTACGCGGAGGGGCGCGATGGGCCCGCCAATCATAATCGGCTCTGCGTCAAGGGCCGCTTTGGGTTCGACTACATCCATCATCCCAATCGCCTCACCAAACCGCTGGTGCGGCTGCCGAACGTAAAAAAGGACGCCAACGACCAGGTCGATCCCGCCAATCCCTTCACGCATTTCCGCGAAGCTTCCTGGGAGGAGGCCCTCGACATCGCCGCAAAAGGCCTGGTCAGGATCCGCGACGAGAAGGGTGTCAAGGCGCTTGCCGGCTTCGGCTCGGCCAAGGGATCGAACGAGGAGGCCTATCTGTTTCAGAAGCTGGTGCGTACCGGCTTCGGCTCCAATAATGTCGATCATTGCACCCGGCTGTGCCACGCCTCCTCGGTCGCAGCGCTGATGGAGGGCCTGAATTCCGGCGCGGTGTCGGCGCCGTTTGCGGCCGCGATGGACGCCGAGGTCATCATCGTGATCGGCGCCAATCCGACGGTCAACCATCCGGTCGCCGCCACCTTCATCAAGAACGCGGCCAAGAAGGGCGCCAAGCTGATCGTGATGGACCCGCGCCGGCAGGCGTTGTCACGTCATGCCCATCTGCATCTGGCGTTCAAGCCGGGCAGCGACGTGGCGATGCTGAACGCGATGATCCACACCATCATCGAAGAAGGCCTGACCGACGAGCAATATATCGCCGGCTATACCGAGGGCTTTGAGGACCTGAAAGAGAAGATCAAGGAATTCACGCCGGAGAAGATGGAGCCGATCTGCGGCATTGCCGCCGATACCCTTCGCGAGGTGGCGCGGATGTATGCGCGCTCGCGCGCTTCCATCATCTTCTGGGGCATGGGCATCAGCCAGCATGTCCACGGCACCGACAACGCGCGCTGTTTGATTGCGCTCGCGCTGATCACCGGCCAGGTCGGACGGCCCGGCACTGGACTCCATCCGCTGCGCGGCCAGAACAACGTGCAGGGCGCCTCTGACGCGGGGCTGATCCCGATGTTCCTGCCGGATTATCAGCCGGTCGGCCGCACCGATCTGCGCGAGCCGTTCGAGCATCTGTGGCACTATGATCTTGATCCGGTGCGCGGCCTCACCGTGGTCGAGATCATCCACGCCATCCATGCCGGCGAGATCACCGGCATGTATATCGAGGGCGAAAATCCGGCGATGTCGGACCCCGACGTGCAGCATGCCCGCGAGGCACTTGCAAAACTCGAGCATCTCGTGGTGCAGGATCTGTTTGTCACCGAAACCGCGTTTCATGCCGACGTGATCCTGCCGGCCTCGGCGTTCGCGGAAAAGTCCGGCACCTTCACCAACACCGACCGCCGCGTGCAGCTGGCGCGCGAGGTCATCAAGCCGCCCGGCGATGCGCGGCAGGACCTCTGGATCATCCAGGAAATCGCCAAACGAATGGGCCTGCCCTGGAATTACAGCGGCCCGGCCGACGTCTTCACCGAGATGACGCAGGTGATGCCTTCGCTTGCCAACATCACCTGGGAGCGGCTGGTCCGCGAAGGCGCGGTGACCTATCCGGTCGACGATCCGCACCAGCCGGGCAACGAGATTATCTTCACCACGGGTTTTCCGACCGAGAGCGGCCGGGGCAAGATCGTGCCGGCCAACGTGCTGCCGCCGGACGAACTGCCCGATCATGAGTACCCGATGGTGCTTTCCACCGGCCGCGTGCTGGAGCATTGGCATACGGGATCGATGACCCGGCGTTCCCATGTGCTCGATCAGATCGAGCCCGAGGCGGTGGCATTCATGTCGCCAAAGGACATGCGGCGAATGAACCTGCGTCCGGGCGATTTCATCCGCCTGGAAACCCGGCGCGGCGCGGTCGAGGTCAAGGTGCGCAGCGATCGCGACGTTCCGGAGAACATGGTGTTCATGCCGTTCTGTTACGCGGAAGCCGCGGCCAATTTGTTGACCAATCCGGCGCTCGATCCGTTCGGCAAGATTCCGGAATTCAAGTTCTGCGCGGTCAAGGCCGAGCGCGCCGAGATACGTACCGCGGCGGAGTAGGGCGGCAGAGGGGTCAATCAAACCGGACCGCGCGGTCGCCGTGTGCCGCTGAGGCTGGGGTTCGCGCCGTCACGATCCAGATGGAAGCCAGGAGATGCACCTTTGCGGGGTCGCTCAAGGCAGCAAGCGCCGCGCGCAATCGTTGCTCGGCTGTCGCGCGCAGCGCAGGGTTTTCGCGAACGATTTTTCCGAGAGCGCCGACTTTGAGAAGCACCGAGGTCATTGCGTCGAGATCGCCGCTCGACACCTTTTCATCGTGCGATCGGATGACGATGTCCCTGAACCCAGCCGCCGCGAGCGTGCAGCGTATGTGTTCGGGGTCGGCGAAGCTGAAAGGGCTCTCATCCGCGATTGACTGAAATCCCGCGGCGGAAAGCGGCAGGTGATCTAGCTCATTCTCCTTAGGGGAACGCCAGCAACTAAATGCCAGTGCGCCGGACGGTCTCAGGATTCGTCGGAAGTTGGCAAACGCTGCGACCGGATCGCGAAAGGTCATCACACCGAACCGGGAGAAAATGGCGTCCACGCTCCCGGTCGACAAATCAAGGTCCTGCGCGTCTGCCTGGATCAACCTTACCTGCCGGAGCGGCTCGGTTCTCAGCTTGGCGATTTCCAAAAGCAGCGGGGCCATGTCCACCCCGATCACCTCGCCTTGATTTCCGACTCGCTCGGCGAGCTGGAGCAGCGTCTGCCCAGCCCCGCACCCGATATCGAGGACAACGTCTCCCGAAACCAGACCCAATGCCTCGATGGCCGCCAACCCCAAGGGAGAAAGCTGAAGATCAATTAGCTCATACGCTTCGGCCCACGCCTGCGAGTGGAGAAGCCCCGTGGCTGAGATATTAACGCAAATCTGATCAATCATTAGAAATCTATAGCAATTTGCGAGGAGGCACGTCAGCCCCGGCGCGGGAGGGTGACAGCGCCTCTGCGTCCGCGAAAATCCGGCATTCAACGCGTGATCGCTTGCAAATTGATGATCAAGTTTTGCTCCGGCCCCGCCTCACGAGCCGCAACAGCCTTGCCAAATGTGCGGCAAGCGGGTTGCCGTTGTTTTCCAGATCGAGTTCGAACCGCGCGGCAGGGAAGATCGTCGCGCATCCTGCCGGTTCGCTGTTTCTCCGCGCAAACGAGAGCGCGGAGCGCTCGAACAGGAAGATTCCACCGATTCGTCCCCCGGCGTCGCGGGCGACCCAGAGACCGTCCTTGTTGCGGCCGATGAAGAATGCCGGGATCGCCTCGCTCAGGACGCCCGGATCGAGCGGTTGAAACGGCGCATCGACGGCGCCCTGGTCGGCCTGCAAGAGGCCGGTGCGTGGGTTGGGCGCGGCAACCGAACGGCCCGGCGCCTGCCGCCAGGAGATATCCGGATTTGTAAGCTGCATTGCGGTCATGGCGCATTTTCGATGGCGATGGATGCCCGGGCAAATCAGCGCCGGGCCGACGCATTATGTGCCAAGGATGCCATAGGAATGCGAGAGAGCCGGACGACTCATCTCATAGGAGAAATATAAATATCCGC
>Ga0326727_10019783_pt1 | contig 13462 bp, 10 predicted proteins | sample MB2enrmetagenome_FD_207643 | JGI IMG/M metagenome (GOLD analysis project Ga0326727, IMG submission 207643) | Lab enriched peat soil microbial communities from McLean, Ithaca, NY, United States - MB29MY | ecosystem: Environmental > Terrestrial > Soil > Wetlands > Peat | place: USA: New York... | reverse complement strand
CTGTCCTTCACTCCGCAGTACGCCAGCCCGGAGCAAGTGCTGGGCGATCCTATAACCACGGCCACGGACACTTACTCGCTGGGCGTGCTCCTATATCTTCTTCTGACGGGAGAGCCTCCTTATGAGCTGAAGGAAGCTACCACGGGCGAGATGCTGCGCGTGATCTGCGAGGAAGCTCCGCGGAAGCCTTCTCAGGCGGCCGGCTCCGGCAAGCGGCTCGACGGCGATCTGGAAGCGATTCTGCTCAAGGCTCTGCGCAAGGAGCCGCGGGAGCGCTATCTCACCGCCGAGCGGCTGGCCGACGATCTTCGCGCCTATCTCGAAGGCAAGCCGGTCGCGGCGCGGCGGGGCACGGCGCGCTACCTTGCGGGCAAGTTCATCCGCCGCCATCGCTGGATCCTGGCGGGGGCGACGGTGCTGCTGGTCACCCTGCTGGCCGGCGTTGCGGGCGTTGCCTGGCAGGCCGCGGTAGCCAACCGGGAGCGGCGCGCAGCCGACGAAGAGCGGCGCAAGGCCGAGGCCCGCTCGGCCGATCTGCGCCAGTTGAGCAACAGCCTGCTCACGGAGCTGGACGACGCCATCCAGCAGATTCCGGGTTCGACCGGCGCGCAAAAGCTGCTGGTTACCAGCGTTCTGACGCACCTGGACCGCATGGCCGCCGACGCGCAGGGCGACCGCCAGACGCAGCTCGACCTGGCAAGGGCCTATACCCAATTGGCGAATCTGCAGGGAAACGCTTACAACCAGAACCTGGGCGATATCTCCGGCGCTCTGGCTAGCGTGAATAAGGCGATCGCTTTGAGCACGCCTTTTGCCGGCCCCGGTTCCAAGGATCGAGAGGCCATTCACGCGCTGGCCAACGCGCAGTTGTCGCGCAGCGGGATTCTCACCGACAACGCGCCCATGCAGGAAACGGTCGCCTCCACCAAGGCGGCGATTGCGAACTATGAGCGGCTGACTGCAATCGCCGGAATTACGACGGAAGACATGCTCGATATCGCAAACGGCTATAACCATCTGGGCGATGAGCTTGGGCTTGCTACCGAAGGCAGCCTCGATGACCTTCCGGCCGGTCTGGCCGCGTACCGCAAAGCCAGTGGCATGGTACGGCGCATATTGAGTATCGACCCAAATCTTATGGTCGCCAGAAGGAGCCTGATTGTCGGCCAGCGGAAGATCATCGAAGTCGAGATGGAGTTCGATCCTGCGCAGGCGCTCAACGATTCCCTGACTGGCCTGCAGGATATCTCCGCGCTGCCCAAAGCCGACCGGGAAAGCCTGCGGATGCAGCGAGAGCACGTCGTGTTTCTTCTGGACGAGGCCTACAATCTGGTTGAACTGGGAAGATACGCCGAGGCGAACGAACTGCAGGCGGAAGCAGTCCGGTTGGACCGGCTCCTGGCGGCGGCGGACCCGCAGGATCAACGCGCTCTCGAGGACCTGAATGTCAGTCTTATTTATTCAACTCGCAATTATATGACCGAGGCCGATCCGGCCCTGGGTCCCTCCGCGGGCGATCGCCGCCAAGCCTTGATCGGCGCGGAGAAGTCTTTGACCGAGGAGACGGCTGTAATGGGAAAGCTCATGAAAAAGGAGGGAGGCCAGAAGCTATGGAAGTCGTTTCTGGCGGACGCGCAAGTCTATCTCGGCTCCATTCAATTCATGCTGCGCCGAGGAGGGGACTCGACGGATCTGGTAAAGAAGGGCCTTGCCACCTACAAGGATCTGATAAGGAAGAATCCGGATTCCCCGTCTCTTCTCGACGATGCGGCGCAAGACTTCCTGGATGTGGAGCCGGCCTCACTCAAGGACCCGCGATTGGCCGTTTCCTGCGCCGAGCGCGCGGTTGCCTTGACTCATCGCAGGATGCCGTCCAAGGTGCTGACGCTGGCCCGCGCTTATCGCGCCGCGGGTCAGATAGAAAAGAGCCGCGCGGCGGCGAGCGAAGGTCTTGCGCTGCTGCCCGCCCCGCAGCCGGGAGGCATCAAGCCGCGCGTCCGCAAGCTGCTGGAGGCCCTGGCGCAAGGTTGATTCCGGCGGTGCGTCTCGCAGGCGCTTTTCCAGAATGGCCTTGGCCGGCGAACGCGGGAGTGAATCCCCTGTCTTCCGCGACCTCAAGAACGTCCAGAGCGATGCCGCGAGCACGCCGTCCCAGCCACGCGCCCGCAGTATGCGCCGTTGACCGGCGCCATGCGGTCTATTCTTATTCTGGCGCGTACGCATACACGCTGCCGCGCAATACTCCAGGCAGCCGTGTAAGGGAATTTGGTGAATTTGGCGCTGCTCATCGGCGGTCGTGAGTTGAGCCGTCAGAGGATTCCCGACGCACTGCATCTGACCTTTGATCGGGCTGGACCGGACACAGTTTTCGGCCTCGGCGCTCGCTGCATAGCATCGCACACGGATTCCGGTAGCCGAATGGTAGCCGCTCTGTATCGTATTCGGGGGCGATGCGCAGTGTGGAGGGCGCACGCCATCACTTCCATACAACGATCGGACGCTGTGGTACAGTAACCCTTTCCACAGCCGAGCTTCCGCTCGCGGCCGACGGGGCAAGGGAGTACATTGTCGCGGTTACCACAGGCCGATCTCCCCCACTGTGCAAGGTCAGTGCAACCGGCAGGATGGACCCGGAAAGGGAGCCGGGTATGGAAAACTCCAAATCATAGTAGTTTCGATCGTCGCTAAGAACATCTTTTACGGCATCGGATAACTTCAGCTCATGAGCCAGGCCCCTGTCATAACTGCGCACCTGACGAGGTATGCCGTTTGAATCCATGTCGAATCCGTAATAATAGCCTGTGAGTGTATCCAGGTCGGCAAAGGTCTCCTTCACAGTGATTCCGCCATCCACGACATAGATCCGCCCCAGCGCGCCCTGCACCTCAAACAACCAGGCGTAGGGAAGCGCATAGGGGAATTTATTGGTTCCGTTGGCGATGAGCAGTACTCTGCGTCCCGCGAACTTCTCCAGGCCGGCGGTCGCAGTCTGCGCGGCCGATACCGCATCCTCCGGGGACAGAGGAGCTGCGCCATTTGCCGCCAGAGCGGATTCAAGGGTCGCGGCGCTGCTGCAATACGGAGTGAAGCTCCCATCGGATCGGCTGGCGCTCACCAACCATCCCTTCGATAGGGCGCTGCTCAGCGTCTGCACCACATCTCCATCCCCATCGCTGGGCCGCGGCTTGCCGAGCGGGAAGATCACCAGCAGATGCGGTGAAAATTCTTGCTTCGCTATCTCCTTCTCCGACAGAGGATGCGAGATCCGCAGAGGAGCCTGCACGCTTCCCAAGGAAACCTCGGGTTTTGCTTCCTTCAGATCCGTTGCGGCTCGCCAGTTATATCTTGTCGTCACACCCCCGCTCCCAAGCACCGTCACTTCGATGTGATATTCCTGCGTGCCGCCGGACTGAGGGTTGAGGTTCATTGGCGGGCTGGCGGGCCGTTGGCCTCGGCTTAAGTAGTCCACGGCGCTGTAATCGGCCCGGCCGCTTCCGTCCGCGTAGTGCGTGAACGTCTCAGCTCGCAATCTTCCATCGGGCTGCAGCAACAGCGTGATATCGACTTGACTGAGTCCGGTATTCACCTTCTTCACAAGCTTGCCGACACCGGCGGAGTCAGCGCTCGAAACGACGCTCTCCCTTTTGAAAGTGAAACTGTCCCCCCAATCGCAGGGGTTTGGATGACACGCGCCATAAAGATGAAAAAGGCCTTTCGCGACGACAATCTCGGCGATCCCACGCGTACTCGGATCCACATTCAGCCAGTCTCCGTCCAGGCTGCTTGCTCCCGCTTGAGGGGATTGCTGCGCCGGAGCAGGGGCGCTGGCGGGCCGGCGGCTCCGGGTGAGGTAGTCCACAGCACGGTAGGCGGGCGCTGACGTCTCAGCTCGCAATCTTCCATCGGCCTGCAGCGAGAGCCTGATATCGGCTGCAACGAGACCGGTACCCTTCTTGACGACAAGCCCGCCGATACCGGAGGAGTCAGCGCTCGGGGCAACGCTCTTTGCTCTGACCCAGCCCCAGTCGCAGGGCTTTCGATGACACGCGCCGTAGGGGTGGACGTCCCTTCCCGCGATGACAATCTCCACGATTCCCCGCGCATTCGGATCGACGTTCACCCAGTCTCCGTCCAGGCTGCTTGCCCCCGCTTGCGGGGATTGTTGCGCCAGCGCAGGTGCCGCGCTCAAGCATCCAACAGCGATAGCCGCAGTCGCAGCGGTGACAAGCAGCGCGCGCAGAACCATGCTCGCAATCGGGAACCTGAGTTCTCTTTTCTCTGAGGACTTAACAGGGACTTTCATTGCCATTCCCAACCTCGGCAAGAGTATACTCCCGGGCCGGCGCGCTCCACCTGGGCGGGGTTCGTTGCGGCGAACGGCACGGGCGGAATTCGCCCTGGCATCCCAATGGGACCGGGCCATGCTTGTGCTTGCAAAGAGCGGCGCTGTCGCTTGCGGGCGCCCATGCTATCGTGTTCTCAGCCCTGGTTTGAACTCTCATCGGGCGCAGGCGAGGTGGGAAGGCGCTGTTCGGCATTCCGCCCGGAACTTCCGTTTTGTTTTGGGAGTTCGCCCGCGTCCGCATGGAGAATATGGGCGAAAGCCCGCCCAAGCGAGGATTGCGAAAAAGCCGTGCCGGATATTGCGCAGGAAGAGACCGTTCAAGCGAGCAGCCATCCCCTGGAATTGCCGCCGGATGCGCAACCCGCGCCGAAATGGTTCGCGGTCTACACGAATTCGCGCCATGAGAAGCGCGTGGCGCAGCACCTGAGCATGAGGCAGATCGAGCATTATCTGCCCCTCTACCGCGTGCAGCGCAAGTGGAGCAACGGCCTGAGAGTTACGCTGGACCTGCCGCTGTTTCCCGGTTACATCTTCGTCCGCATCCAGCGGGTGCAGCGCGTGCGGGTGCTGGAAGTGCCGGGCGTGCTGGCGCTGGTGGGGGGCACTGGGGGCGAGCCGGCGTCCTTGCCGGAGGCCGACATCGAAGCGCTGCGATCCGGCCTTCCCCTGCGCCGCGTTGAGCCGCACCCTCTGCTGAAGGTGGGGCAGCGGGCCCGCATTCGCTCCGGCGCCTTTGAGGGGATGGAGGGGGTTGTGGTGCGAAAGAAGAACAGCTTCCGTGTCGTCCTAACGCTGGATACAATCATGCAGAGCTTCGCCGTGGAAGTCGACGGCAAGGAACTGGAGCCGCTGGACTCCGCGGGCCTGGCCTGCGCCTCATGATCCGGCCCCGCTGGTACGGCGTGGCGATGACGCACTCGCTGAACTGATTGCAGCCTCGACAGCCCAGCTTCGAGTTTGGCGGCTGACTGCACGAAACCACGTATTCTCGTCAGGCCAATGCTTCGAAGGCAGCCACGAACACATCCTCCGTCATCAGCTCCGGTGTCTGGAAATAGGTAAACAACAAGCCCGTGGTGACAGCATCCAGCACGCGCACAAACTGCTTTGCCGGCATCGGGAGACTCTTCGCCGGTATCACTTTGACCAGCTCCTTTTCGAACCAGCGGTATATGGTTGCGTTCTTTTCTGTCACTTTTGCCTGCATCGGAGCGTGAGTAAGCGTGTAGAGCTGAAATGCCGTCGCTATGGCTGCGTACTTCCGGCGTTCCTTTGCCACCCCGGCCACCGTCTTTCCCACGATGCGCATCTGTTCCTTCAAGCTGGCCCCGGCCTTCAGCGGAGGGATGATCGGCTTCCAATGCGCCTCAATGAGAGCCAGGAACAACTCCTCCTTGTTCTTGAAGTTGCCGTAAACCGCGCCGCGGGTCATCCCTGCCAGCGCGGCAATATCTTCGAGCGAGGCACGATCGAAGCCCTTCTCCGCAATGACTGCCGCAGCCGCCTCAATCAATCGCTTCCGGGTGCGCGCGCGTTTCCCGCCTTCAGGCGGCTGCTCCGGTTCATCGGCTACCCTGTTCATTGACTTCTCCAGAAAATACATACCTGCATTTTATACACCATTGTATTATTCTAGCGCCATGTCGACTCTTTGGCAACTCTATCTTGGCTCCGCGCTCCTGCTCTCGCTGCTCTTGCTGGCCATCGGCTATGTCTATGAATGGACTGGCGAGCGAAGAGATGCCCGCTTGAACCCCGCCCCGGGACGGCTCATCTCCGTGGGGAACCACAGACTTCATCTTCTCTGCAAAGGGAGTGCCGCTCCGGCCGTGGTGATTGAACAGGGAGCCGGCGAACTATCGAAATTCTGGTGGCCCGTGCAGGATGAGATTGCGAAGTTTGCCCAGGTGTGCACCTACGACCGAGCCGGTTACGGCTGGAGCGAGCCGGGCCCGCTCGGCGGGACTATCGAAGACCGCACTCGGGAACTGCACACACTGCTCTCCAATGCCGGAGTCCAGGGGCCGTTCATCCTCGTGGCCCACTCCTACGGCGGGCTCATGGTTCGAGCCTACGCCCACGAGTATCCGGACCAGGTCGCCGGTCTGGTCCTGGTAGACACGCCTGACGAGTCTTCGATCTTTCAACGTGAGGTTCTCGACTTCTACGCGAAGGCCAGGGCCCTACAACGCGTGGTTGGATTCGTCAGCCGATTTGGAATGCTGCGATTGCTCAGCCATTGGGTTCCTCTCGACCGCTTTGGGCTTTGGCTCACAAGACCGTCGGAATATGCGGCTCTCTGTGACGATCTTCTGTCGTTGGAGCGTGTCCCAGCACCGGCGAGAGCTTCGAAGAGCGCGGGAAGCCTCGGCTCACTGCCGGTCATCGCAATTACTCACGGACAACCCTTTCCTGGACCCTTTGCGGTGCTGGAGAAGAACTGGAACGAAGGCCAGGAGCGGCTGGCTGCCCTCTCGACCGATAGCGTCCTGATGGTGGCGAAAAACAGCAATCACATGATTCAGCAGGATGAACCCGCACTGGTTGTGGACGCGATCCGGCGGATGCATGACGCGGTGAGTAAGGGCGCTTCCTTGGCCGTTTCGCAGTAACAAGAACGATCGCAGCCGGCGGAGCCGTGACCGCTATGCGGAAAGACTATCCAGGACATCGAAGAGCGCCAATCGTTATCTTGGCGCTTATGGGTGGGGCGCCCGTGACCTTGCGCCTTCCGTGAAGATGCTTCAGTAGACGCCGCGCTCATTCAGCCACGGGCCATACTCGCGGTCCAGGCCCTCGATGTGCTCGACATACCAGTCGCGCAGGAAGCCCAGCAGCGGGCGCATCTGGACTCCTTCGCCGTATTGCATGCGATGCGCCGACTGGAGGATCTGCGCCAGCATGCTGCGGTGCTCGGCGCGGTGCTCGGCCAGGCCGGGAAAGCCGGTCTGCTCCATCAGTTGCTCTTCGCTCCAGAAGTGCATGCGCGTGAACTCGATCAGCCGGTCCAGCAGCTCGCTTACCTGTTCGCGGCCGCTGCCGTGCACCACCGCCTGGCGAAGTTCGTTCATCGCATCCATCAGGATGCCGTGCTGATCGTCCATGGCTCGAACGCCCACGGTGCAGGAATGGTTCCAGGTCAGAAGGGTCACATGGTCTCCATGAATCACTGCTGGAGGTATCGGCCCGGCCGGGTTGGAAGTTGCCGGAAATCTGTCTGGCTTCGGTGACCAAGGTTTGCCGCGGCCGGCGATGAGCCTGCGCGGCAAAGGCGCACAATGGAGCTGAGCCTCATGATCACTCCCGCGAACCTGGTCGCAGCCTTGCTCACGCTCATTCCGCTTCTGGGCGCGGCATTCTTCGCTGAGGGAGTGGCCGCGGGTGTGCGCAGGCTGCCTTTGTGGGCGCGGCTTCTCATCCCCGCCGCTTTGAGCGCGCCCTATGCGCTGGTGGCCTGCGGCGGGGGCGTCTTCCACTGGGGCTGGTTTGCGTTGTATGCCCTGCTTCCGGTTGCGATTGCCTGCCTGCTGGAGCAGGCCAGGCGCGCCGATTCCGGCTCCGGCGGCCCGCGCGGCAACTGGAGGGATTATCTGGTGCTGGCGACGCTGGGCCTGGCGGTCGATTTGCGCTGGTTCGAGGGCGCGTGGCCGGCTCACCTGGCCATCTTCAACAAAATGCTGCTGCTGGATGCGGGCCTCTATGGATTCCTTGCCGTGCGCCAACTGGATGGGGTGGGCTTCGATCTGCGCCTGCGCCTGCGCGACGCCGGCATCGGTCTGCGGGAGCTGGCCTGGTATGCCCCGATCGCCCTGGCGCTGGGCCTGGGGTTGGGCTTTCTACATTTGCATCGGGCGTGGCCGGGGTCCCCGGCGACAGGTCTTGGTCGCTGGGGTGGTTGGCCGGGGTCCCCAGCGACAGGTCTTGGTCGCTGGGGTGGTTGGCCGGGGTCCCCGGCGACAGGTCTTGGTCGCTGGGGTGGTTGGCCGGGCTTGGCGGCGATCGCCGGCGCATGGGTCTTCACCTTCTTCTTCATTGCCGTGCCGGAGGAGGTTTTCTTTCGCGGCTGGCTGCAGAATCTTCTCGAGCGACGCATCGGCCGCGCCCCGGCGCTGTTTCTGACGGCGGCTTTGTTCGGCCTCTCCCACTTCAACAAGCGCACGGCGCTGTTCAACTGGCGCTACGTGCTGCTGGCCGCCGCGGCGGGCGTCTTTTACGGGCGGGCGTGGCGGCGGGAGCGCCGGGTGGCGGCGTCCGCCATCACCCACGCCTCGGTGGACACCATCTGGTCTCTATGGCTGCGGTGAGTCGGCCGGCTTGTGCTCGTGCGCGTAAGTCAGGTAGCCAAGCCCCACCCGCATGTTGTGGTCCACGGGTCCGGGCACGGTCATGGCGATCGAAATGCCGAGGATGGCGTGCGCCGCAGCCAGCGGATAGAGGTTGCGGTAGCGAAGAAAGAGCAGGCAGGCGGCGAAGCCCCACACAAGTGTGACCGAGGTGAGGATGGGGTTGGGCAGGTGGGCCGCAGCGAAGACCGCCGCGGCCGCCAGCGCGGCGGATTTGGCGCTGGGAAGCAGCCGCAACAGACGCGACAGAAAGAAGCACTGCAACAGGAACTGCTGCGCAAACGCCCACAGCGCATAGGCCCAATACTTCTCAAGGAACAAGACCGGGCTGGCGGGCAAGCGCAGGGTATGAAGCGCGCTGGCGAGGGCCACGGCCGCGGCGGCCGCGAGCAGCGCCGCGCCCACTACCCAGAGCGAACGAAGAAGGTTTGCCGCGCGCAGGCCCATCGCCTCCAGGCCGTCGAACCGGATGGAGAGAATGATGGCGACCGCGGCCGCGGCGTCCCACCAGAGCAGGCTCTGCCAGCGGCGCGGCGTCCAGACGACGAGCAGTATCAGTCCATAGGCGATGGCCAGCTCGACCAGGTCGCGCCGTTTGCCGCGCGCGGCTCTGGAGCTTTCCCCGCCGGAGAACGATGCTCTGCCTGCTTCCATGCAAGAGATGTTAAGGCAATCCGCCGCTGCTACTCCAGAATGACGGCGGGATCGGTCGAAAGTCCCGGTTCATGGCCGCGTGTGGTCAGGGTGATGGCCGCGGTCAGAATCAGCGCTCCGCCCGCCCAGGCGTAAGGGCCCAGGCGTTCACCGAGCAACTGGACGCCCAGCCAGGAGCCGAGCGCCGGCTCGATGTTCAGAAAGACGCCGGCGCGCGAGGCCGGCACGTGGTGAATGCCCCAGTTCCAGAGCAGCGTAGTGGTGGCCGTGCAGAGCAGGCCGCTGATGGCCAGGGCTGCCCAGGCGGTGGGGCTGACGTGGGCAAAGGGCGGCGGATGGAACGCGCGGCCGGTGATCGGACTGAGCAGCGGGTTGCACAGCCAGGGGCCGAGAACCACGACAGCCAGCATAGCCGTTCCGGCCAGGATGGTGTAGGCGGTCACCACCGGCGGCGAGTGACTTTCCATCAGCTTCTTGCTGAGCAGAATCCAGGCCAGGGCGACGAGCAGCGAGGCGACGACCAGCAGATCGCCCTCGAGCGAAGGCACTTCGCGCGCGGCCGGGCCGCGGTGGCCGCCCAGCGCGACCAGCGTCGCGCCCACCGTCGACGAGCACAGGGCCAGCCAGCCGATCCAATCCAGCCGTTCGCCGGCGAAGAGCGCTGCCGCGGCGGCCAGCAGCACCGGCAAGGCGCCCACCATCAGCGAAGCGTGGCTCACCGTGGTCCGCGCCAGGCCGTGGAACTGGAGCAGAAACTGCATGGGAACGCCGAAGGCGGCTGAGAGCAGCAGCAGGCTCAGCTCGCCGCCGGTGAGCCGAAACCGGCCCAGGTTCATGAGCACCAGGGGCGCCATGCCCACCGAGGCAAAGAGAAAGCGGTAGAGCACCATGTGCTCCACGCTCATCTCGTCCAGCGCCAGACGGCCCCAGTAGAAGCCTGTGCCCCACAGGCACCCGGCCAGCGCGCAGGCGCCGTAACCCAGGAACCTGACGCGCTCGCTCGTTGTCGCCTTCTGCGCCATCCCTCTTATACTGTCGCACATGCGCCGGGCGAGCCGCGTCACAGCCCAAAGCCCGCCTCCATCGGCGAAAATACTCTTCGATGGGGAAGCGGCTCCAGGAGACGAGCGTCTGGTTGCGGGCGAGCCTGTTGCTGGCGGCTGCCGGCCTTTCGCTTACTGCCTTGCCGCCGGCGCGGGCGCAGTACGGCGCCGGGTTCTCGCCCGACCCATCAGGCGCAGCCCAGTCCCGAGAGGGCTGGACCCGTCAGTCCAGGGAGCGTCCGCTGCCCGACAAGCTGCCCGAGAAGCCGTCGCTGCCGCCGGCGTTCTCGATTCCCGTTGGCCCGCTGGGTTTTTCCCCGCCCGGCCCGCTCTACCTGGGCGCGCGCAACAGCATGGTTTCGCTTGACTTTCTGGACGAGAACCGCCTGCTGTTCACGTTTCGCGTCCCGGGATTGATGCGCCGCGAGGCGGAGAACGGCGCGGGCGGCGAGGAGCGCCGGATTCGCGCCGTGGTGCTGGCGCTGCCGGCCGGAACCCTGGAAGCCGAGGCCCTGTGGACCGTGCATGACCGCGTGCGCTACCTGTGGGCGCTCAGGGACGGCCACTTCCTGCTGCGCGACCGGGACGGTCTGGCGCAGGGCGACGCCACGCTGGAGTTGAAGCCCTGGCTGCAGTTTCCGGGGCCGCTGGTCTGGCTGGAAGTCGATCCCAGCGGGCAGTTTCTAGTGACCAACTCGCGCGAGCCCGCGGCGACGGCGCAAAAGCCCGGCGAGGTTTCGACCCCGGATTCCGCCAAGGCCGCCATGGTTGTGGATGGGCAGCAGCCCCCGGCGCCATCCGATGCAGGCCAGACCGACCTGGTGGTGCGCATCCTGCGCCGGGCGTCCGGGCAGGTGATGCTGGTCAGCCGCACCCGCTCGACCGTCCATCTGCCCATCATCGCCGACGGCTATCTGGAGAGCTTGCGCGGCAACGGCCAGCAGTGGCTGCTGAACCTGAACTACTTCAGCGGCGGCAGCCGGATTCTGGGTCGCGTGGACTCGGCCTGCTCGCCCGCCTTCGACTTTATCTCCGAGCGCGTGGTGCTGGTGACCGCGTGCGCTGGCGGAGGCGGTCGCAAGCTGATCGCGATGGATACGGACGGCCGTCGCCTGTGGGAGGACATGACCTCCCAGGCGGCGATCTGGCCGCTGATCGTCAGGTCGCCCGATGGCTCGCGGCTGGCGCAGGAGACCCTCGCCGTCACCCATGAAGTCGACGCCTACTCGCCTCTAGCCGCCGAGGACGTGAAGGGACAGTTGGTCAGGGTCTTCGATGCAGCCAGCGGCAAGGTAGCGCTGGAGGCGCCGGCCAGTCCCGCGCTAGATGCCGGCGGCAATGTGGCTGTCTCGCCCTCCGGCCGGCGCGTGGCCGTGCTCAACGCCGGCGCGATTCAGGTCTTCGATCTGCCCGCCCCGCCGCCGCTCGCGGACGCCGCCGGCGGCCTGACCGGGCGCTGATGCGCGATTTCCGCGCACCGAGCGGCCCTCCCCGCCCCGTGTAAACTGGGCCATGGGAGATTGCTCTTGGCCTCGGCTGTCGTCCACTATACGGCTGCGGCGGCTACCGATCGCGGCCGCAAGCGTTCCTCGAACGAGGATGCGTTCGCCATCTCGGTCGAGCACGGAGTCTACCTGGTCTGCGACGGCATGGGCGGCGCCGCTGCCGGAGAGATAGCCAGCAGGATGGCGGTGGAAGAGATGCTGCGCCTGCTCACTGGCCGTGCCATGGCCGTTCCACTCGCTCAGGCGGCCGAGGAGGCCGTCCGCGCCACCAACGAAGCCATCTTCTGCCGCGCTCAGCGCAACGCCAGGCTGCGCGGTATGGGCACCACTCTGGTGGGCCTGCTGACGGAGGATTGCCGCGCGCTGGCGATCAATATCGGCGACAGCCGCTGCTACCGGCTGCGCAACCGCGGCCTGGAGCAGCTCACCGTGGACCACTCCCTGGTCGACGAGCTGGTCCGGGCGGGCCAGATCGCCCCCGACGCCGCCCTGCACTCACCGCTCAGGAATGTCATAACCCGCGCGCTGGGCACGGAGAGAGAGGTATCGCCGGACATCTTCGAATTCGAGCCCCAGCCGGGCGACCTGTTTCTGCTCTGCTCCGACGGGCTGACCCGCGAACTCCCCGACTCGCTGATCGAATCCCTGCTCGGGGCCGATTCTCCCCTGGATGAGCTGTGCGCCCGCCTGGTGAGCGCGGCAAACACGGCCGGCGGCAACGACAATATCACCTGCCTGCTGGTGCGGGCGGCCTAGCCGGTCAGTGTCTGCGCACGCGCTGGAAGAGAAGCACCAGCGGAATGCAGGCCAGCGAGAGATACGCCAGCAGGCGGAAGTTATCGGCATAGGAGAGGACGGCCGCCTGCTGCTGGACGCTCCGGTAAAGCGCTCCCAGGGCCTCCTGATGGGCGGTGTGGGCGTTGGCCCCGGCATGAAAGAAGCGCGCGCCCAGGCCCTGAATCATCCGCGCTGTTGCCGGGCTTCCCGGCGTGAGGTTGGCCGCCAGATAACTCTGATGCGCCTGCGAGCCGCGCACTAGAAGGGTGGTGACCATGGCGATGCCGATGCTGCCCCCGATGTTGCGCATCAGGTTGTAGATGCCGGTGGCGTTGCCGATCTCTTCCTTGCGCAGGCGGCTCAGGGTCATGGTGGTGAGCGGAACGAAGATGAAGCCCATGGCGCAGCCGTTGAAGACGTTGGGCACGATAACCGAGGCCATGCCGATATCGAGGCTGATGTTGCTCAGCATCCAGGTCGAGTAACCGAGCAGGGCGAAGCCGAAGGCCATCAGAAGCCGCCCGTCGAAGTACCGGACCAATACTCCCGCCGCCATCATCGAAGCCATGGCGCCCATGCCCCGCGGGCTTACGGTCAGGCCGCTTTGCAGCGCCGAATAACCCAGGATCGTCTGCAGGAACAGTGGCAGCATGGCTGTAGCCCCATAGAGAACGAAGCCGTACATGCTGGTAATCAGCGTCCCCATGCTGAAGTTGCGGTTCGCGAGCACGTGCAGCTGCACGATCGGATCGCGATTCGTCAGTTCGCGGTAGATGAAGCCCAGGAAGGCGATGG
>Ga0326727_10019782_pt1 | contig 13462 bp, 11 predicted proteins | sample MB2enrmetagenome_FD_207643 | JGI IMG/M metagenome (GOLD analysis project Ga0326727, IMG submission 207643) | Lab enriched peat soil microbial communities from McLean, Ithaca, NY, United States - MB29MY | ecosystem: Environmental > Terrestrial > Soil > Wetlands > Peat | place: USA: New York... | reverse complement strand
AGCATCATTTTGCGTAAACGGGTCATAGGGAACCTCCTTATGACCCGACAATAGCTTGATTAGGGGAGTCCTGTGGGCAACACGCACGCGCAGCGTCCGCCGCACGGGCGGCTTCGTTCAAGTCCCCATCTAGGAAGATACCATCGCTTCCGCCGTTTAGCGGAAGGTGTCAATGATTTCGAGACACCTCCGGAACGAATTTAGTGTCGTTCCCGGGCGGGCGTGGGGCTGGATCGAGAAAATCAGCTTCCAGGGTGCCGCAGGATCGACGATCTCGCATTGACCCATCTCCCTGCACATTTGGAATCAGAGTGTTTTCTGCGAGGGCGCAAACTTCCGATCTACTCGAATTGCTCTTCGGCTTGTTGTCCAGGCCGCCTTCGGCGCGATCGGTGGCCGTGGCGTTCCACGGACAAAACGCTCCGGGTGACGCTCGAAGGTTGCCGACAAGGTAAGTTTGCATACCCGCGTGACGGCTTCCACTTCGCCGCCATGGACCATCGCCGGCGTTATCAGCCCGAGGGCTGCTGTCTCGCCGCCGTTGAGGCCCTTTACTACTCCGGAAGGAGGCTGGAAACAAGCCGTTGAGCGCGGCGCAGTTCACTGCCTAGGTCTCTGACTGTTTCGCTTGAGGGCAGAGTCGCGATTAGCGACTCTGCATGGAGAACCAAACCAGGCTTACTCTCATCTCCGAAATAGTCTCGGATTGTTTGGTGCGCCCTACCCTTCAAAGCCGTATCTTGGCCGAATTGGCTGCCAAAGCGCTTCCCAAACTCGCCGAGGTTCGTCTGGGCGCTCAGCACCGCCACGATGTCTCCGGCATGAGTCCTGGCCTCTTCGCGGTCATGCTCAGCCTGAGCGGGGCCGCGGACGTTGCGATAACGATCATCCAGCGCCAACAACTTCAGTGAGACTAAGGCATGGGGACGTGTCACCTGAACGTCAGCCCGCGCGGGCCTTCCATCCGGCAAGGACCCCACCAGTTCGTGCTTGTCTGTCTCCACGACGACAATAGAGCTGAGAGCAGTTCCAGCAGATACGTACGCTGGGGTTCCGGAATCACTCGCGTCTCCACAACTCTCTCTGAATCCGTTCCCCGAGCAGATAGTCGGCTTGTTTCAAATCACGCCCGCCCCGCGCGAATAAGTCCAGATAGGTTTGGATGTATGAAACGACGGGGATCCCGCCCGTTTGGTGCCAATACAGGAAAACGCCAGCGTCGAATGGGTAAATCACCCGAAGTTCAGGGCCGACGCCGGGTTTTTGAGCAAGACATTTTCTCAAGTTCTCCCCCTTGGCCTCGTCCGACGTATAAAGGTCTATCGTGTCAACGTCCACGAAAGGCGCTGCCAGGCGGGCAGCCGCGGCGCCCGTGAAGGCGTGACAATGTTTAAGGTCGTACTTTGTATCGAGGTCCTGCTGGACTGACTCCAAATGGTCGCCGATCGGATTGGGAACTGTGAATGACCGGCGCAGATACCGTCTGTAGTGATCCTTGTAATCCTGCGCCCACCTCGAAAGCAGCCGTTGCGGCTCCGGTACCACGATGGACGAGTTCCTCCGCATGACCAGCAGTTCTTCTTCGAGACTTCGTAGCACTCTGGACGCGAGCGCGAAGCTGACCTCGAAGGAGACCCCGGGGCATAGGCTGCCTGGGTTTTGCGCAGCCAGCTCTTCTGTGATCCCCGTGAGTGTCCACGGCTTCGGGTTCTGCAACAACACCCTGAGGATGCGGGAGGACTTTCCTGAAAAGGGATTTCGGTAGAATGAAGGGCTGGTTAACTTTCCCGGTTCCATCCCGACTCGTTGCAGGAGCAGCTTGCCGGGTACGTTGATAAAGACGTTGCCTGCCAAATCGATGAAGTCCACGTTCCTCTCGAAGCAGAGCTTCTGTGATTGAGGCGAGATTGCGGAACACACCAAGGCAAAGGCGGCGTCTTTCTGCGCGGACTTCAACCGGGAAAGCCAGGGTGCAATTTGCTCAACCTGCCTCGGCGTGCAACTGCTCTTTGCCTCCACGTAAACGCGCACCTTGCTCTCGCCATATTGAATATCGAACTGGGCGTCAAACCCCCTGTCGGCTCCCCCTGACTCCTCAACTTGGAAGTTTGCGACGCGAACGTTCGGGAGCCCCTTAAAGGGCTCATTGTTCTTGAGAGCTTGTAGAATCTCGCGTTCTGTCATGTTGCCATTATAGCGCTATTTGCCTAATTTGGCAAAGTATATCTCACAGGCAAATTTGCCTAGATTAGATCATTTGACATATTTGGCACATTGCAGCAAAAAGGCAAATATATGACTTCAAGTTGCTTAAAAATAGAGGCTTAGTCCTGATCGGCTAAACATAGGTGGTCCTAACCTTGCCGGTCATCGATTATGAGACACCTCCCGAATGAATTCAGTGTCGTTGCCGGGCGGGCGTGGGGCTGGATCAAGCAAATCAGCTTCCAGGATGCCGCAGGGTCGACGATCTCGCATTGACCCACCTCCCTGCACTCTCGGAGTCAGAGTGTTTTCTGCGAGGGCGCAAGCTTCAGATACACTCGAATTGGTCTTCGGTTTGTTGATCCAGGCCGCTTCCGGCGCGACCGGTGGCCGTGGCGTTCCCTGGACAAAATGCTCGTGCTGAGCCTGGAAGGCTGCCGGCAAGGTTGGTTTGCGTACCCGCGTGACGGCTTCCACTTCGCCGCCGTGGACGATCGCCGGTGTCACCAGCCCGACCCTGCTGTGATGGTGGGCGTTGCTGTAGCAGGAAAAGAAGACTTGGCACAAGCCCCGAGAATCTTGAACCCGAATTTGGAGATTGAGAGGGACCGCTCCGATTCGCAGGGTTGAGAGGCGGTTGACCCAGGACGTATTGGAACGAGCCAGTCCGTCCCCGCCCCGCAACCGACCCCTCACCCGGCCCGCGACGGCTGGTGAAAGCGCCGTCGCGGTCCACCCTCTCCCCTCGGGAGAGGTGGACCCATTTTGCGATGCGCTACGTTTCACGTCCACGCGATTTCTATACCTCGTGTTGTTACTCTGACGTTCGGCGGCTTGAGGTTGGTCAGAATTCGAATAGCGCCGGATCCGCCGCAAAGGACACATACCACGCCACCGCCGACCAGCAGTCCCAGTTTACTGGTGGGTTCTGGGTCCACGAATGCGAGAATAATCATCCCGATTCCTGTGGCGCTCACCCCCACTGCCACAGAGACTCCGGCAACTTCTCTGCGCGACAGCCCCACTTTTCTGGCCATTTGCAATAGCGTGTAACTAGCCGGATCGATACCCAAGCCAGCGTCATCCACGATCACTGCCGGTTGGCGACTCTTGTAGATAATAGCAAGAGCCTTGACCCAGTCCGGCTGTGAGGTCCTCACAATCAGCTCTTCCTTGGTATCCATAGCGGACAGCAGTATACCAGATTGGCATTCCTGTTTATCAAGCTGCGGCTACGGCTTGTGGTTCCGCCGCGGTCTGCTCGCCACGGGCTCGGCTTCCCACGCGCAGCACGATGGCCAGCGCCGCTAGATACAGCACGCTGCCCATGAGCAGCGTTTGCAGCAGTCCGAGATAGATGGCGCATAGCAAAGCTCCCACCGACCCAAGTACGCTGGAGGCGGCGTTCAGCGACCACGCCCAGCGAACGGAGGGTTTGTGCCATTCTTCCAGCCGCGTCAGCCCGGTGGGAAATGGCATGCCCATGAGAAATCCAACGGGGGAGATCATCAAAACCGTAAGAGCAATCTTAAGCCAGAGCGGCAGTCCCACAGCCATGGGCACCACAGACCAAGCGAGAATTCCCAGCAGCGCAACCAGAATCGCGATCGCCCCCAGGGCCTTCACCCAGCGCGCTTGAATCCCCTTCAGGGTCCGCCGGCTGAAGTAGCTGCCCAGGCCGCTTGAAACCAGCATCGAGAAGATCACTACGGTAAGCGCATAGGTGGGATGACCCAGGAACAGAACAAACCTCTGGATGAGCGCGACCTCGATCAGGATGTAGCCGGCGCCGATGAACAGAAAATACAGCAAGAACGTCAGAAGGCCTTTCTGACGAGGCAGCCGGGTGCCCAACACCATCGGCGGGAGCAGCAGAATAACGAGCGTCGCCACGACGCTGATCCCCATCAGCCCGAACAGCGTCGGCACAGCCTGGTTGACCTTGTAGTCGATCGGAGCGCGCGCCGCAGCCGTCAGGAACCACCACATATCGCGCGGCTGCACCGTGTAAAAGAAGAACGGGCGATTGTCGGTTACGGGCGTGATATCGAACGCGTAGCGGCGCTCGAAATCCAGTGGATTGGGGCTGCGCAACAGTTCAGCGAACTCGGAGCCGCGTCCGTGGCCCACGTCGCCAGGCACGTAAACTGCCTGCATCATGGGGCCGGCCAGGGCCGCGCGGGCGCGCGACAGGTCGGCATCGGGGAAGGGCTCGCGCGAGATCAGCACCGTGTCTGTCTCCCCTTGGCGCCCCACGATGACGTGCCGCCACGGGTCCCGCTCGCCCATCTGGGCCAGCGCCTCCATGCCCAACGACACCAACCGCAAGGATTCGCGCGGCGGATCGAACGTCCACCGCGTGAAAGCCACCAAGCCGTCGTCGGTGAGGTGGCCCAAGTAGTCGCGGAACGCCTCGACGGTGTAGAGATTGTTCTCCGCAAGCGCGAAAGCGCCGGCCGCCGTCGATGCCCACGTGTCCACCAGCGTCGCCTGCAAGACCTGGTACTTCTCAGGGCTGCGCCGCACGAAACTGCGTCCATCTTCCACCACGATGTGAACTTCCGGCCGGAAGTAAATCCTCTGGCTCAGCTCCGGGAACTTCTCCCGCATGATGGTGGTGGCGATGATGGGATTGATCTCGACGCCGGTGACGTCCTTGCTGCCCGATGCCAGGCAGCGCGCCACATCGTATCCGCCGCCCGGCCCGATGACCAGCGTCTTCGCTCCGGGCCGCAGCACATAGGGCAGTCCCGGGCCAGCCATTAGCAGGCGTTGCCGGTCGAGGGCGGTGAGGTTTTCGAAATCGAAACTGGCGATCCAGGTGTCGGCATCGGCATCGATGATTATGTCGCCCCCGGATGGCTTCATTGGCCTCAGCGCCACGCGCGAAAAGCTGTTCCACTTTACGAAGCTCTCGTTCTCGAGCCTGTGGCTTTTGGCGTACTTGACGTCGACGAGGTGATAGGCGGTGTTGTAGGCAAGAAAGCCGACCAGCCCCAGCGTCAGCGCCAGGCAGCCCGCGCGCCCCCATCTCGAGCCTGCCATGTTCTGCCAGACGGCGCCCGCCGCCGCGAACAGCACCGCCACCGCGATGACGGTTCCCGGCCCGCCCAGGTGGTTGAGCAGGGGGACGAGTACCAGGCATCCGCCGGCCGCCCCCATCAGATCGAAGAAGTAAACTCGATCCACGTGCTGGATGGTTTCGGAAATAGCCAGCGAGAGGATCGTCCCAGCCACAAAGAAGGGCAAGGCAGCGACGCCGTAGATCAGGACCAGTCCCCAGTTGTTCAAGCGCCCGGCCAGGACCAACACCAGCACCACTATCACCAGCAGGCTGTTGAGGGCGCTGAGCCACCCCAACCGGATAAACAGGTGGTGTCTCCATCCGGCGACCACGTAGGAAAACACGCCGCCCGCTCCCAGTCCGAATAGGGCGATCGAAATCGCCAGAAAGGCGAAGTGGTAAAAGAAAACCACCGAAAAAATGCGCGTGAGCGACAACTCGAGCAGGAGCGTGGCGAGCGTGGTCAGGGCTACCGACAAGTAGACCAGAGGCCAGCGCAACGGAGGTTGTTCTACGGAACTCGGGCCGGGTGAGGTCATTTCATGCAACATTAAACGGCAAGTCTTTCCAAACGTCAATCGGCGCGTGTGCGCAGGGTGGGCGACGAGTAAGTGAGGCTTCGGCAATCTCGTCCTCTGGAGCGTGTTACCGAGCGTATTGAGTGTGCTAGGGGAAGGCCCGGAGCGCCGAAAGAGTTTAGCCCAGGGCGCCAGCCTTGGGTCCAGAAGGCCCTCCGGTTCGCAGGAGCCCCGGCGGGGCGAAAAAACGAGGTTTCGAGACGGGAACTCTCCCTAATAGGTACTCGTTACGCCTTGCCCCTCGCGCGGATGGATTCAGGGCGCAGAGAAGCCAGCAGTCGAGCCCGCAGTTCTCGAGGCAGTTTGGGTGGCAGATTGCGTTTCTCGTTCTGACCGTAACGGCGACACCCTTCGACTGTGGTTTTCAGACTCTCCAAGAATACGATGCAAGGCTTGCAGCCCTCCAGGTGGCGCTCCAGTTCCCGGCAGTCCCTAGCCGGAAGTGTCCCATCAAGGTAGTCTGAAAGCAAGGCGAAGATTCTCTTACACCTCCGGTTAGCCATGATGTTCTGCCTTTGGGCGCCGTGGCCCTTGTACGTAGCCTTCGAGCGCATTGCGAAGGAAGACGCGCGCCCGGTGCAGGCGCATCTTCGTGGTCTTCTCCGAAATGCCCATGACCTCCGCCGCTTCCCGCGTATCGAGTTGTTCCATGTCTCGGAGTAGCAACACTAGCCGGTAGTGTTTGGGCAGGGCGAGGATGGCATCTTCCAGTTTGCTTCGAAGCTCCTTCTTCAAGGTGATGTCTTCCGGTGTGATCTCCCAGGGCTTGACATGCAGCGCTGAGCTCCCGCTTCCTTTCACCATCAAGGCATCAAGGGTCAGCATTTGCGCGGGAGCGAACTTGCTCTTGCGGCGACTCATCAGGCATTGAGTTTTTGCCACCTTGTAAAGCCAGACGGCCAGCGCCCGCGCGTTGGGAAACTCCTTGAGTTCTCTGGCCAACCGGATGAGCGTCTCCTGCGCCGTGTCCTCAGCATCCTCACGGGTGCCGCACACCTTCATCCCAAAACCATATACAATTCCCTGCAGGGTTTCGAGGGCCCGCTCCACCTCTTGGGGCTTTCCGGACTTGAGATCAACGAGTGCCTCTTCGACTTGCTTGTTCATAAAGTAGGTGCCCCGAAGGGGTGACCCCGAGGTCGCGGAAAAATCCCCCTTTGCCTAAATCCAGAGTCTAGATGTTAACACAGCGCCTCACGACCCAGACAGGAGCGATCTTCTTCAGCCAGTTTCTTTCCGTCGAGCCTTTCAACCCCTGGCACTGACATTGTGTCTGATCCAACAAAAAAGATGTGCTGCCCTTTGTTACCTTTTCCCTGAAATTGCATTTATGCAGCGTGATGAAGAAACTCCTTTCCCTGACGGCAACGTTTCTCCTGGCAGCCAGTGCCTGCGCGCAAACTCCAACTGTTGCGGCGGCGCAGGCGCCCGCGCAACTTCTTTCCTTGCAGGAAGCCGTGCGGGTCGCGCTGGAGAAGAATCCTACCCTCAAGGCTGCGGACGCTTATGCCCAGGCCGTGCACCAGGGAATCACCGCCGCGAGGTCACTCCATTATCCGCGAGTGGATTTCGCCGAGGGCTTCACACGCGGCAATAATCCCGTCTACGTTTTCGGAACGCTGCTCACCCAGCGCCAGTTCACCGCCCCCGATTTTGCGCTGGGCTTCTTGAACACTCCTCCGCCCCTGGATAACTTCCGCGCTGCCTTCACCGCCGCGGTGCCCCTCTACGATGCAGGCCAGATTTCCGGGGCGGTTCGTGAGGCCAAACTCCAGGCCCAATCGGCGGAAAGGGGAAAGGGGCGCACCGAGCAGGAAGTGGTCTTTCAAGTAATCCAGGCGTACCTGAACGAACTGCTTGTGAGGGAGAATCTCCGCCTCGCGAAGTCCGCCGTGGACATGACGAAGAGCGATCTCAACCGCGCCCAGGCTCGCCAGGATAGTGGGCTCGCCGTTCCCTCGGACTTCCTGAGCGCGCAGGTGCAACTGGCCCAGGCCGAAGAGGACCTGCTGCGGGGGCAGAACGCGGTGGAGATCGCACACGCCGCCCTGAATGTTGCCATGGGTCTCGCGGAAGATGCTCCAACCGCAATCGAGGGGAACCTGACCGAGTCGAGCTTTAATGCCGGATCGCTGAACGAGAAGCAATCCAAAGCCCTGGTCACCAGACCGGATTACTTACAGAGCTTGTTGGGAAAGCAGCAGGCGGACAACGGAATGCGCATGGCGCGCGCCGAATTCCTGCCCAAAATAAATCTCTTCAGTTCCTGGGAAGCTGACAACCAGACGTTCGCGTCGCGCGGCGGGAACAACTGGGTCATGGGCGCCACGCTCAATTTCAACCTTTTTGATGGCGGGGCCAAGACGGCACGACTGAGGGAGTCGAAAGCGCGCGAGTTACAGGCGCAAGCGGTGGAGAGCCAGATGGCATCAGCGGTGCGCTTGCAGGTTCGCGAGGCCTACTTGAACCTCGCCACCGCGCAAAAGCGGCTGGAAGTTGTGAAAGACGCAAAAGCGCAAGCGGCCGAAAGTCTACGCATCTTGCAGAATCGTTACGAATCAGGGCTCGCCACGATCACGGACCTGCTGCGCGCGGAGACTGCCAAGGTTAATGCCGATAAGAACGCACTGAACGCCATCTTTGACTACCGGCTGAGCTACGCCGCACTGGAACTTGCCACGGGCGAGCTCTCCGCGAATTCAGTCGCGGTGAATCAATAGATGCCTTGCCATAACCCATGAGGTCGAAAGCAGCCATGCCAAAACGAAGTTTCCTTCAATTAGCGCCAATTCTGATTTTCGCAAGTTTTCTTCTCGCCTGCGGCGCAAACAAGCCGGCAGCGCCAGAGACGCGAGAGACCGTCTCCGGTGTGAAGCTCGAAACGGTCAACCTGCGTGCCACTCCCCAGATGTACGAGGCCGTGGGAACGGTGCGGTCGGCGAACGTCAGCGTCTTGAGTGCCCAGATTGCGGGCACGGTCCGCGAGGTTCGAGTCCGGGCCGGCGATCGTGTTCGGCGTGGCCAACTCCTGGCCGTGATTGACGACCGCGCACCTCGCGCCCAGGTTGAGGCCGCGCAGGCCGGGGTTCAGGAAGCCTCTCAGGGAATCGCGGAAGTCGAGCAAGCTTTGCTCGCAGCCACGGCGGACCGGCAGTTTGCCGAGGCCACGTTCAAGCGCTACCAAGCGCTCCTCGAAAAGAACTCCCTGAGCCGTGAGGAATTCGAGGGCGCCGAGGCCAAGTACAAGTCCGCTCTGGCCAATGAGCGCGCGCTCGAGGCCAGAAAGCAGCAAATTGTAGCGCGTAACCAGCAGGCACAAGCGCAGAAATCTTCCGCCGAAACCACGCTCAGTTATTCCCGCATCGTGGCGCCTATGGATGGCGTGGTGACGCAGAAATCTGTCGATGCGGGCACCGTCGTGATGCCCGGAACGCCCATCCTGACGTTGGAGGAGACCTCCCACTACCGGCTCGAAGCCAGCCTGCCGGGAGAATTCGTTGCCAAGGTAAAGGTGGGAGAGGAAACGCAGGTCGCCACCTCACAGGGAAATCTTCAAGGGCGCGTGGCGGAAGTGGTGCCGGCAACCGATCCCGCCAGCCGGACATTTCTCGTCAAAGTTGAGCTGCCCTCGAAGTGTGCCTGCCAGTCAGGAGATTTCGCCACAGCACTTTTCCCTGTGGGTCAAGCCCGGATGATGTCTGTTCCCCAATCGGCCCTGGTCGAGCATGGTGAATTGCAAGGCGTTTACACTGTGAATTCGCAAGGAGTCGTTGAATTCCGTCTGGTGAAAACAGGCAAGACCTGGGGTGATGGCGTGGAGGTTCTCTCCGGCCTGAATGCCGGCGACCTCATCGTTGTGACACAAGTGGAGGGACTCCACGATGGCGTTCGGGTGGAGGCGCAATGAGCAGGGGAAAGCTCGGATTTGCGGGCCGTGTCGCCCACTACTTCATCAACTCCAAGCTCACTCCGCTCCTGATAGTCTTTTCCATCCTCCTGGGCGCGTTCGCGGTGATGGAAACTCCGCGCGAGGAAGAGCCGCAGATCATCGTCCCCATGATGGATGTTTTCGTGGAGATGCCGGGCGCGAGCGCTCAGGAAGTGGAGCAGCGTGTGACCACGCCCATGGAGAAGCTCATCTGGGAGATCCCCGGCGTCGAGTACGTTTACTCCGCCTCTAGCCCCGGCATGAGCATGGCCATCGTGCGCTTCAAGGTGGGCGAAAAAGAAGAAGACTCCATCGTCCGGCTCTATAACAAGCTCTATTCGAACTTTGATCTCATTCCTCCCGGCGCCTCCAAGCCGCTCATCAAGCCACGCTCCATCGATGACGTCCCGGTACTTGCCCTGACTTTCTGGAGCGGCCGCTATGACAGTTACACGCTGCGCCGCATCGCCTCGGAAGTGGACCGAGAGGTGAAGAGCATCGACGATGTCTCGGGCACCAAAGTGATTGGCGGCGAGCAGCGCCAACTACGGGTGCAGCTCGACCCCACCAAGATGGCTGGCTACACCGTCGCTCCCGCCACGATCTACGCGTCCCTGGAACACGCCAACCAGCAACTACAGGTCGGAGATTTTGCCGCGGAGAACCGTGAGTTTGCCGTGCAGACGGGCAACTTCCTTCACAGCGTCCAGGACGTCGGCGCTGTGGTCATCGGAGTTTCGAGCGGGCATCCGGTTTATTTACGGGACGTAGCCGAGATCCGCGACGGACCTGCGGAGCCCTCCGATTATGTGCTTTTCGGGCTGGGTCACGGCGTGGGGAAAACCTCAGCAGGTCCTCTCGGTGAGTACCCCGCGGTGACGCTTACGGTTGCTAAACGGAAAGGGAAGAATGCTGTCACCGTGGCCGACCGTGTCCTCGAAAAGGTCTCGAAGCTCAAGGGAACTCTAATCCCCGCCGGCGTTGAAGTGACTACCACCCGCAACTACGGGGAAACGGCGCAGGAAAAATCCAACGAGCTGCTTCAGCACCTCCTGCTCGCTACGCTTTCCGTGACACTTCTCATCGCGCTTGCTTTGGGCTGGCGGTCCTCCATGGTAGTGCTCGCGGCGGTTCCCGTCACGCTGGCCCTCACCCTGTTTCTCTATTCTATTTATGGCTACACCCTCAATCGCGTCACGCTTTTTGCGCTGATTTTTTCTATCGGCATCCTCGTGGACGACGCCATCGTGGTAGTGGAGAACATCACGCGACATTTCCACCTGCCCGAAAACAAGGGGCGTCCCATTGCGGACATTGCGGTGGAAGCTGTGGACGAGGTTGGCAACCCCACCACGCTCGCCACCTGGGCGGTTATCGCAGCCATCCTGCCCATGGCTTTCGTGGGTGGCCTGATGGGTCCCTACATGCGGCCCATTCCGATTGGCGCTTCCGTGGCCATGCTGTTCTCCCTCCTCATCGCTTTTGTGATTTCTCCCTGGGCGGCGATCCGCATGTTGAAGCGGGAGGGTAGTTATCATGAGGAAGAAGGTCGGGAGGGGTGGAGTACCCGTCTTTACCGCCGCCTGATGACTCCCTTACTCCTCGACGCCCGCAAGCGGCGGTACTTCCTGGGAGGTGTCGTACTCCTTTTACTCCTCGCGTTGAGCATGCCGCTGCTGAGGATCGTGCGAGTAAAGATGTTGCCGTTCGATAACAAGAGTGAACTCCAGGTGATTGTCGATATGCCTAACGGGACGACGCTCGAACAGACGGCCATGGTCACACGGGAGATTGCTCGCCGCGTTGCCGCCGAGCCCGAGGTCATCAACTACGAGGTCTACGCGGGGACGGCGGGGCCTTACAACTTTAATGGGCTTGTGCGGCATTACTTCCTGCGGCAGGCGCCCAACCAGGCGGACATCCAGGTAAACCTCCTGCCCAAGGGCGAGCGTTCCGCACAAAGCCATGACATCGCCAAGCGCATCCGACTGGCCATTCAGCCGATCGGGGACAGATATGGAGCCCGGCTGAAAGTGGCGGAGATTCCCCCCGGGCCGCCGGTCCTGGAAACCCTGGTCACCGAAATCTATGGGCCCGATCAGGCGCAGCAGCTTCAGGTTGCCGCGCAGGTTCGCGATGCCTTCAAGCGGACAACCGGTGTGGTGGATGTGGATTGGTACGTCGAAGATCCCCAGCCCGAATACCGATTTGTCGTGGACAAAGAGAAGGCAGCTCTGAGCGGAGTTTCCACGGACCAGATCACCGAGACCTTGCGCATGGCCCTGAGTGGTGCTATGGTCGGGATCGCGCACCAACCGAGGGAGAAGGAAGACGTCGACATCGTGCTCCAGCTCCCTCCGAAGAAAAGAACCAGCATGGCGGACCTGGGCGACATCCGAGTGGCGTCGGCGAATGGAACGCTGATTCCCCTCAGTGAATTGACCAAGGTGAACGTGGGGAGCATCGAGAAGAGCATTTATCATAAGAATCTCAAGCGCGTGGTTTACGTGACCGGCGACGTGGCAGGCAAGGAAGAAAGCCCCGTCTACGCGATTATTAACCTCTCGAAGGAACTGGACAAACTCCAAACCGCATCCGGTGCGACGATCGAGCGCTACCTTACTCGACAACCGTTTATGACGGACCAAGTTTCGATGAAGTGGGACGGGGAATGGCAAATCACCTATGAGGTCTTCCGCGACCTCGGGTTCGCGTTTGCGATCGTGTTGGTCCTTATCTACGTGCTCATCGTCGCTTGGTTCCAGTCGTTCCGTGTTCCCTTCGTCATCATGGCGCCCATACCATTGACCCTGGTGGGAATCCTGCCCGCGCATGCCCTGCTGGGGGCTTTCTTCACGGCCACGTCGATCATCGGCTTCATCGCAGGCGCCGGAATCATTGTGCGGAACTCCATCATCCTGGTGGACTTCATAGAACTGCGCCGCCGGCAAGGGATGCCGCTCGCGGAATCGGTGGTGGACGCAGGGGCGGTGCGCTTCCGCCCCATGCTGCTGACCGCCGCCGCCGTGGTCGTAGGGGCTTTTGTAATTCTCTTTGACCCCATTTTCCAGGGTCTGGCAATTTCGCTGATGGCCGGAGAAGTCGCTTCCACGCTGCTGTCGCGCATGGCCGTGCCGGTACTTTATTACCTCCATGCACGCCGCGAGGAGCGAGGGTTGGCTTTGAAGGAGGGCGGCGCTTAGGCGGCCGGCCTCCAAACTGGATTTATCGAGGAGGGAGAGACCATGGACATAAACCGTTGGTTGCGACTCATTGCCGGGACCTTTGTCCTGATCAGCATTCTTCTGGGTTACTACGTGAGCGCCAAGTGGTTCTGGTTTACAGGCTTCGTGGCTGTAAACCTTATTCAGTCCGCGTTCACCAACTGGTGCCCTATGATGACGTTTCTGCGCAAGCTGGGCGCGCGGCCGTAAGCACTCAGCTCTCCTGGCAACCTCTTAGGCTCAGTTTGCTTCCAAAACATATGCAGGTTCGGGAGAAAGCGCCAGCACAAGAGAGCTTGTCTTCCAGGTAATGGAAATCTCTAGGGTCTCGCGCTGGGGTGTGCGACATAGAAGTTAGGATTAGGTGGCAATAGCCTCCCGGCGCTCCTCCCAGAAATCCTCAAAGCGACCATTGAGATGGCAGCAACGCAGGGCGAGGATCGCATTGGCTCCCCGGACGGTC
>Ga0326727_10019781_pt1 | contig 13462 bp, 5 predicted proteins | sample MB2enrmetagenome_FD_207643 | JGI IMG/M metagenome (GOLD analysis project Ga0326727, IMG submission 207643) | Lab enriched peat soil microbial communities from McLean, Ithaca, NY, United States - MB29MY | ecosystem: Environmental > Terrestrial > Soil > Wetlands > Peat | place: USA: New York... | reverse complement strand
GCTATCCATGGTACGGTTACCGACCAGACGGGTGCGGTTTTGGTGGGTGCAAGACTGGTTTTGACCAAAGACACGGGGGCGAAGTACGAAGCCGAAAGCGCTGCCAACGGCAGCTACGAATTCCCGAATCTCGCGCCAGGAACCTACAGCCTAGTCGTCAGCGCTCCGAATTTTTCCCCCAGGCTGCTGGATAACATCACGCTGGTCCCCGGGCGGGATTTGAGTCTGGAAGTCCCGCTGGAGCCAGCCAGCGAAAAGACCGAAGTCAATGTCGAGTCCAATGCCGTGGGCACGGTGGAGACGGAAACTTCTACCGTTTCGGGCACGATCACGCAGCAGGAAGTGGTCAAGACACAGCTCAACGGCAGAAACTTCTCCCAGCTCATCGCCCTCGCTCCTGGAGTTAGCAATCAGACCGGACAGGATGAAGGCAAGGTTGGCGTGGTCGGCAGTGTGAAATATAGCGTGAACGGGGGCCGCGTCGAGTACAACAGCTTTGAAATTGACGGCAGCGACGTTCTTAACACGGGACTGAATGGCGCTTCCAGCACGCTGATCGTCTATCCCAGCCTGGACGCAATTCAGGAAGTCAAAGTACTTACCTCAAACTATGGCGCCCAATACGGACGCACGGCTTCTGGCACCGTTCAGGTCACCACAAAGTCGGGAACCACCCAGTTCCATGGCGGCATCTACGATTTCGTCCGCAACGAAGCTTTCAATTCGCGTAACTACTTTGACCTCACCACTAAGGCGCCTTTATATCGCCGGCAGGATTTTGGCGGCACCATTGGCGGCCCGCTTACAATTCCCGGCTTGTTCAATACGCACAAAGACAAGACATTTTTCTTTTTCTCGGAGGAAGTTCGTCTGGAGAAAACGCCCGTCGAGTATAACCAGGCCGTTCCGGGTCTGAAAGAACGAGGGCTGCTCCTGACATCGCAGGGAATTCAGGAAAACTTGAGTGGTCCAAGCCCGCTGACCGGGAACATCGCCCAGGTTTTTGACTTCTCGGACGTTTGCCCGCTGCCCGCCAACCTGAGCAGCAATGGCACGTTCAGCCGTGGAACCTATCCCGATTGTCCCGGCGAATTGAAAAGCGATGGGTGGCACATTCTCTCGAATGCCCTGCAACTTCCCAACGCGCTTCTGAGCGCGGGTTCCATCGGTTCGCCGGTCGCCGACAAAACCGCGGTGGCTATCCTGGGAGCCAACTTTATTCCGTTGCCAAATTCCGCTACGGGCTGCAACTACACCCTGCCCGCTTCGACGCTTCTTGATCCAACGGACCCATATCGCTGCTTTGTCGGCGCCGTCTCCCCATCCACCTACTGGCGGGAAGAGTTATTTCGCGTCGACCATCAACTTACGCCACGGCTAAGAGCGTCGTTTCGCTACGTTCACGATGCCTGGAACACCACCGTTCTGTCGCCGCAGTGGAGCTACTTAAGTATCAACGACCCGTCGGCCGCAAACTTCCCCACGATCCAGAACCGGTTCACTGGGCCGGGCCTGAACCTGGTTGCCCGCCTGACGCAGACAATTTCCCCGACTCTGCTTAATGTCATCGACCTCAGTTATACGAATGCGACGATCACCCTCACCGATCGGAACGGTCCAGGTGGAGCGGAGTTTCAACGGAACCCCGTTCTCGACCAGCCGCTCGTCAATGACCCCAATAACCCCAGTCAGTGCAACCCGTCTCTGAGTATTGAGCCCCCGGTTGATTTCGGTACACCGACTCCCGAGTGCGCGATGGGCTATCTGTTTAACAACGGCTTCGGCGGCAAAATGCCAGGCATTGCCATTCTCGGCACAAATGCCGCATATGGGGGGAGAGGTTTTGGTGCGGACCCTTCCTACATGCCATGGGGGCATACCGATCCCACCTATGCCGTCCGCGATGATATCGGCAAATCGCTGGGAAGGCACACGCTACAGATCGGCGCAGAGTACGTCTACTCGCAGCGCAATCAAAACAACAATGCCATCGGCGCCGCTTCCGGCGACACGCAAGGACTGCTTATGTTCAGCAACCTCGCTCAGAGCAGCGGCAACGCCTTTGAGGACTTTCTCGCTGGCAACATCCAGAGTTTCACTCAGGATTCTTCGCAAAGCCGCTACTACCAGCGCTTTCAGATCGCCGAGCCTTACGTTCAGGACGACTGGAAAGTGACCAGCAGGCTCACCTTGAATCTCGGATTGCGAGTCAGTCTTTTTGGCACCTACCGCGAGAAAAACCACAACGCCTGGAATTGGGAGAGCGCCAAGTTTAACGCTGCCGCCTTTACCGTCGACCCAACTTATGGCGAGCTTCTCTACAACGGCTCGCCGCTGACGCTGAGTGCGTTCCAATCCGATTCGTCAGTTGTTAGCGACTTAGGGTTAGTACAATGCGGCGCTGCTGGCGCTCCGGCGGGTTGCATGAACGGACACTTATTCAACTGGGCTCCCCGCGTGGGCTTTGCCTGGGACCCAATGGGGGACGGTAAGACTTCAATTCGTGCCGGGTACGGAATTTTCTATGAGCACGGGACCGGGAACGAGTCCAATACCGGCTCGCTGGAGGCGAGTGCCCCGGTCGTTCTTAGTGTCACGCAGCCCTTGCCGATCAGCTACCCGTGCATTGGCAATGTGGGGTACGGACCGGCTTTCAACGCCGAAGGTAATCCGTGCCAGAAGTCCTTCACTGTTGCCGCTCCGCCCGGCGGCGTGCTCTACCCGATCGACGTCACCTCGATTCCCACCCAGGCGGTTTGGCCATACGCCCAGCAGTGGAGCTTCGGCGTCCAGCGTGAGATGCCGAAAGACTTTGTCGTAAACCTTGCCTATGTCGGAAGCAGGGGAACACACTTGACGGTCGAAAGGCAGCTCAATCAGAGGCAGCCTCTGTCGCCTGGCAATAACCCATTCGGTCCCAACGAGCCACTCACGTTGACGGATTGCACCGTTCCACCGCCGCCCTCAACCGGCCATCCTGGAGATGGGACGACCCATTTTCAGTTGGAAGCAAGGACAGTGAGTCCCGGCGATCCCGCCTATGTCTATCTGCAGGCGGCTTGTGCAAACACATTTACTCCCAACGTCAACTCATTGCCTGGACGGCCCTATCCCGGACTCGGCCGCGTGCTTGCTTTGCGAAATGTCGCTAACTCTAGTTACAGCGCTTTGCAATTCACTGCCAGGCGCAGCCATGGACCACTAACAACCGGCTTGTCCTATTCCTACAGCCATTCGATCGACGACGCCTCGGACCGAAGCGACCCAATCCTCGTCAACTCCTATGATCTTCGCGAAAACCGCGCCAGTTCTAACTTTGATGAACGGCACCTGCTCACCGTCAACTATATCTACAGATTCTCACTGAGGAACTTCCCGCAATATCTCAACGATTGGGCGAATGGCGACTTCGGCGCCAAGCATCCGCAGCAAAATACAACCGGACAATCCGCCGCCCTCGCACCCAAGTGTTGTTCTGCGCTCGCGGAACGCTTTCTCGACGACTGGGAGTTTTCCGGACTAACTCTCTATCAGTCGGGAACCCCATTTACCGTTATCAACACCGTCGGCAATACCGGCATTTCAGTCACTGACAATGCCGGGGTTTCAAGCGGACTAGGGGTCGCAGCTTCTTATCCGGATGTCGCCCCCGGCTGGCAGCCATCGCCGGGCTCTAATTCGCAGAGCTTTGGCCCGCTCCTCGAGAACCCCTCTCGTTTCGTGGCCCCCAGAGGACTAACTTTCGGAGACGCCGGTCGTAACTTCCTCAATAACCCCAGCCGCCTCAATTTCGACATGGCGCTAGCCAAGCATTTCAAGGTCAGCGAGGCAAGCCGACTGGAGTTTCGCGCCGAGACTTTCAATATTTTCAATCATACCGAGTTTCGTATCTACGACCAGGACAATCCGAGCGGCACCGGCAACAACGTCGTTAGTTGCTACGCAGGCTCCGAGTATTCGGCCGGGTTTAAGGGCAGTAACGCTGATTGCGTGACTGGGGCGTCCTTCTTACATCCGATTGACGCCCACCGGCCACGCACGATTCAGTTTGGTTTAAAGCTCGGTTTCTAGGGAGTGGGCATGGAGGCTGTCGTCAAATCGAAGAACTTGCGCCGCGCGGAGTCAATGCGTACGTCGCACCAATTCTGCTGGCCCGGCATTTGTCTTGTGATGCTGGCCGCCATGATGTCCGCGCTGGTTGGCTGCGGAGGCAGTACTAGCCAGACTTCAAGTAGCGGCCAGGTTTCTGGCAACTGGCAATTCGCATTGACCCCGCCCTCGGACAATTCCTTTTCCGGCGGCTTGCAGGGTGGTTTTCTTCTCCAGCAAGGTAGTTCCATCAATGGTCAAGTCGGATTCTCCATTTCGCTACCTTCCTCCAATGGTGGAGCTCCAGTTGTCTGTAACAGCGGTACTGCATCGGTCACCGGCAACCTCAGCGGCCAAACCGTGAACCTCACCGCAAGCATTGGCACCCTTGATCAGAATGGCAACCCGGCAACACAAACATTCACCCTTAGTGGCCAGCTTAGTTCCAATGGTTCCACGATCCCGACCGGTTCATACTCCACAACCGCAGGCTACTACCTCAATACCGCCGGCCAACTGGCTGCTTGTGGCACCGCGGAGAGCGGAGTGCAATGGAGCGCGTTTCTGGTCCCTCCAATCACGGGAGCATTTCAAGGCTTCTTCCATAGTCTTGGAGGAACCGTCGGCCTTGCCAACCAGGATTTCCCGGTTTCTGGCAGTCTTTCTCAAGGAACCAATATAGGTGCGGTCAGTGCCACGGTGACAGGTAACTTCACCTTCCCAGCCGCAACCTATCCCTGCCTAAGCGCAGCCTCTCTGACAGGCCAAATCAGCGGCACCAGCGTTGTCCTGCAAATCACTACCTCCAGCGGATCGAACGCCGGTCAGATCGGTGGTCTTGGAAATGGCGCCGGAACCACTTATGCCGTGTCTTATGACAACACCTCGGGCGGATATGTCCTGCAGAATCCTCTTGGCGTGTCGGCACCCGGATATGCATTGAACACCAAGAATTGCCCGGGTTCGGGTCTGAATAGCGTTACTTCAGGCGACGTTGGGAATATCTGCTGGGCCTTTGGCGGTGGCACCGGCTGCACGCAGCCCATCACGTTTTCTCCGATTTCGCTGGTCTTTCCCTCGCAGGTCCTCGGCTCAGCAGCAACCACACAAACCGTGACGCTGGCGAACACAACAAGTTCACCTCTGTCCACATCGTTATCCTTCGCGGACAATACGGGCAATAGCTTGTTCTACGGAACCGGAGATGACTTCAATGGCCTGTCCACCTTCACCGTTTTATCGACTGGCCAACAAAATGACTGCACCACTATAGCCCCGCTGGGATCGAGCTTCAGTCTCGCATCCAGCTGTACAATCACCGTCCAATTCGCGCCGCAGGAGAGTTGCCCGTGGTTGCTGCCGACGAGCAGCGGCGCCGATCTTCCGTCGCCTTCTCTATGCCCAAGCACACTTCCGGCCTCTCTCACCGTGAGCACAAACGCAAGCGCTGATGGAGACAATACATTTGTCGTACCCGTTAGTGGCACCGGTACAAGCGCCCTTCTGCCCTCGACGCCGGAACTCGATTTCAGTGCGGAAGATGTCGGAGAGACAAGCCCGGCCCAAACTCTTACCTTCACAAATCAAAGCTCGTTTCCGGTCCAGATTCTCGCTGGCACTAACTCTTGCGCATCCGTTAAGCAGCAACTGCTTCCTCACTTTGTAAGTGACGAAGTTGCTGGAATACAGGTGGTCAAAGCCGGCCCCGGAGCAAACTTCCCGATCTTACCCGCGCTTTCGGATCCTAATCAGTCCTCTCCCAATACCATTACCTATTACTGCGATCTCGATTCCGCTACCAATCTCGAGCCAAACTTCGTTGTCCAGCCCGGCAGTGGCAGCGAAAGTTGCGCCGGAACGACGCTCGCTCCAGGGGCTAGCTGCGCCCTTCAGATTTCGTTCGCGCCCCAACCCTCCACCTGGAACGTCGCCGGCTCCACCGGCCTTGCCTACTTTCTTGAACTCAACACGCTCTGGTGCGACCCGAACACCAATCCCGCTCCCGGTTCCTCAAACCCCTGCGAACTTGATAGCGGACGCTTCCCCGTCGAACTGCGGACAAACTCGGCGAGCACCCTGCGGATGTCTGTCGCCGGTTTGAATTTCGGCACCCAAAGCAAGGGCACAACATCCGGCCCCATGACAGTAACCCTCACCAACGATCCAGCGGACAACACCACCGTGACCTTCACCGGCAAGTCGCTCCCGGGATCAAACTACACCGAGTCCGACCTGTGTCCACTCACGCTGGCTCCGGGAGATAGTTGCACCCTCAACTTCACATTCACTCCGGGCTCGGCTGGTTTTCAAACCAGCGTCTTCACCCTTGCTTTCAACGCTGCGGGTCCATCGGGAAATCAAAACGGTTTGGTGCAGCACGTGTACCTGCGAGGAACCGGGCAATAGTTCCCTTATAGAGGCGGGGCTCCCGCCGTGGAGTACCCCCTACCCCCCCTCCTACTCTCTTAATGAAATCAACACTTTAGGGATAATTTCCCGGCAAAGTCTTGAGCGGAATAGAGTTATAGGCAAAGTCTTGAGCGCGTGAGGTTTAACCGCTCGAAATGGGCATTTTGGGTGAGGATGGCCCCGTCTTTGCTCGCAAAGTATTGATTACAAATTGCTTACATGCAAAGTATTGCGAATAAAAGACTTAGCCTTGCTTCCGGGCTTCGCTTCGAAGGAAGGCTGGTGGTCCCCTGCCGGCTCCGAGTTGCTTCAAATTGTGAAAGAGCGTGCAGATTGGACTGCTACTTCTATTCTACCGTGGTGTGTCAAGGTGGAGGGTTGGCGGGTGGTGCGGGCTTCTGATCTCGTGGGCATCACCAACACAAGGGCTGCCCCATTCTTGCGCGTTTTTTGCGCAAGAGTAGGATTCCACGGCAGCGTGGAGCCAGGGATTTTGCAGTGGGATTGCTTTAATTTACGAGTGTCCCCGGTTTTCGATGAGCCAGGTAATGGGCGGGAGCCGGAAATGCCAGCGCCAAGTGGGTTCGATCACGTGCCCACAACAAAATCAAATAGCACACGCAGCATCGTGCCCACCCTTGCACGAGGCGCAACGATGGCGCGTGGCGTCCTTCGCAACGATGCGAACCTCTAACCTCTGCCCTCTAACCTCCCCCCACCCGACGCACCGTCCACTTCCTGCGCCGCGTCGCCTGCGGACCTCAGTTATCAATTCTCAGAGGGACAAAAAACGCGGGCCGTTTTGCAACGGCCCGCAAAGGTACAGTAAGTTGAGGGAGTGGTTAGTGGCTTCAACGTCCAATGTTGGCATTCGGCTCGTCCTGAATGAGCTGCGTTCCAGTGTTGGCTGGGGTGATGATCGCACCGCCGATGTCGCCGCCTGCCTCCGTCGTTCCGGAGTTGACCGGCGCTCCGCCGAGCTTGTTGCCGTTTCCATCGGTTTGCTGGTAGTGCGACCGGATCAGGGTTAAGCCAGGATCGGTAAAGGCCTTGCTGTTGATGGTGACTTTCGTCGACGTGGCTGGAACATAGTCCGGGACACTCGTGACCACAAATGCCTGCGAGGAAGCGATCACTTTTTCGGCGTTTGTTAGCGCCGTCCCAGTGCTAATGATTCGCAGAACATTCCAGGACCGGTAGGCACCGCTGCGCAGGTTCGGGAATGACAGTCCTCCCTTCCAGATGTCCGTTTCCGGGCAAGGGAAGTTTCCACTGCACGCGGCCGGCAGATCGGTCGCCGATGGCAGCACGCCGGGGCTCAAGGGTTGCCCTGGATCGTAAGCCGTCGTCCCGTTGCTGTAGCTCGCAAAGAAAGGATCGGTTCCGTCCAGTGTGATGTATCCATAACCGGTGCTATCGGCTATGGTGCTGACGTTGCCATAGCTGAAGAAGGTGAAGCCGATACCGTCCGTACCGTTGTTCTTAACGGAGTTCAGGACCGACTTTACTTCTTCACTGGCGGCAATCGCACGCCAACGTCCACCCTTCCCATCACCGGCCGAATCCGGACATGCGACTGCGGTTTTAGTCAGAGGGTTCGCCGCGTTCACGCCGGTTTCCTGACTGATACCAAGTACACCCTGGCTCGCCGGGACCGTAGGACGGCGAAACACGGTTGCCTCCGCGACATTGCCGGTGCCGGACTGCGGTTCATATAGATATGCCTGGATGCCCGCGGCTGGAAGGCCAAACGCGCTGGCATCGCAGAGCTTACCGGAGAATACCTGCTGGAGCTGAGCATCGGTTGCGTCCTTCAAGCCGGCAAGCTGTCCGCCGCTGCGTTCAATGATGAACGCGATCGGCGATGCGCCTACCGAGACAGTCGTGTACTTTGGCACAGTTGCGCCCGTGAAAGGATCCTTACCCGTGAGACTGAACGCCAATAGGTTCGCCTTGGACGTACTGCCGGGATAGCCACTCTGGATTCCGCTACCTACCAATGCAGCTTGCGAAGCTCCAAATTGCGGGCATGTGCCGGGAGGGTTGACCGTGTTGTAGCCAAGGCCGTCAAGTCCGTCGCCTGACCCTGGTGTCCCGTTGCCAAGCTGAGAATTGGCGCGGCACGTTGCAAATAGAGCATCTTCTGCCCGATATGTGGTGGCAGCTACATTCACCTTTACGCCGGCACCTGTGAACAGCGCTTGCACAGAGGTGGGAGGAGTGGAATCACTGGAGTTGTCACCCCAAAGCAGACTACTGATGATATTGCCCACGCTCGGAAATGCCGAGACTCCGACGGCGCATGCTGGGTTGGCGAAATAACAACGGACACCGATGGTCGAGTCGGTCGAGACGTAAGCCCAGACGTTGGGGGTCGAGGCGCTGTCCCACACAATCCAGATGTTGCCGCTATCCACAATGGGCGTGGTCGGGCGGCTATCGGTCACGTTGAACTTGGAACTCCCTGTGTAGTGGAAGAAAGGAGCGGTTCCGCCCCCGCCTGTGGGGCCTTTGCCGCCGTTGTATGTGCCGAGGGCCAGCGTCTGCCACAGGGCAGATGAGCCGGCAAACTGCACCTTGACGGTTTGAGCCTGGGCATTGACCAGGCCGATGATCACGGTCAGTGCAAAACCCGCGAAAAGTGTCTTGATGCGCAACATTTTGGTCTCCTTGCGATAGGCGATGGCTGGGGTCCATGGCCGGGTGAAATTCCCTTTCAATATACTATAATGTCGATCATATTACTAGTATATTTTGGGCTAATCCCAGCCTGGTCAGCACTCCAGCGCGGAGTCATTGCTGATCTTCGCTTTCCGTTCGCAAATGCGGAACTGGAAAAGCAGAGTGCCGGTTCCGCGGATGGCTGCTTCGGAGGATTGGCTTCGCAAGTGGATAACTACGCCAGCCTCGGCCGCGCGGGGGCAAGCCCTCCCCAGCTTGTGACGCATCACGCATCGGTGTTATGTACTAGGAACCCAGCAGGCCGTAGTCGGGTTAGACTACACTTAGAACAATGAGTTCGGTTCTATTATCCAAGAAGATCTGCGCGTTCAATCCCAGCACTTTCCTCGCGACGATTGGCAGGAAGAGCGTGACTATCTCCCGAAAACAGGCGGTGTTAACCCAAGGCGACGCGGCTGACGCTGTCTTTATATACCCAAGAAGGCAAAGTGCGGCTCAAAGCCTGGTCCTTGGCAATTTATCTGGCAGGATTGAGGGTGCTGGATAACCCCGTTGCATCAATATCCGGCAATTCGAATTCTCGCCCACAATCGAAGCAGACGCGGTAGGTCCGTCGATTGATCGTGAAGACGCGACTTAGATGGCGGTGACGGCATCCAAACGCTAATCCGAGCGCCCAAAGCAGCGGGTTCATCGCTCCTGATCTCGTCTTCGCTCACAACTTCCATTGGCATCCAGCCACTCGAGCAGAGCGCGGACGCTGGCACGAGCCAGGGCGATGGAGCAGTCGGCGGCTCCGTAGTAGATGTTGACGGTATCACCATCCTGATCCATGGTATAGCCACAGGGAAATACAACGTCTTTGACATCGCCATGCCGTTCATAATCGGCTTCCGGCCCGAAGATCCACGAATCGCCGCGCAGTAAACATCTTTCGGGGTTTTCAAGGTCAAACAGAGCCAGCCCCAACCGATACAGGCAACCCGATGGCGTGTGCCGTACTCCGTGGTAGAGCGTGAGCCACCCCCTGGAAGTCTCGATGGGCGGCGGTGACAAACCAATCTTGTTTGCATCCCACCATGCGCCGCGACGTGCTTCCAGAATGAGCCGATGCCGGCCCCAGTGGCGCAGGTCAGGCGAGTAAGAGATCCACATGTGTGACCCGAGCGGTGTCATCGGCCGGTGGATGAGTGCCCAGTAACCGTTAATTCTTCGCGGCAAGAGTGCGGAGTCTTTGTCATCGGGAGGCATGATGACGCCGTAGCGCTCGAAGCTCCGAAAATCCTTGGTCAGAGCTAGTGACACGCCCGGGCCGCCGCGCGAATATGAAGTGTAAGTGACGACGTACTGTTGTAACTCAGGAACGAAGGTGATGCGGGGGTCCTCGATGCCCCAGATTTCTTCGGGATAGTCCTTCGGGCTGGGTATTAAAGTCGGTTCGCGATCGATTTGCCAGCCATCCACGCCATTTCGCGAACGGGCCGCGCACAGGTGAGACAGGCCGCGCCGATCTTCAACGCGACAGAGCAGCAGTGTTGAGCCGTCCTCCAGCAATGTCGCCCCGGCATTGAAAACACTATTGATTGGATACGGCCAGTGCCTTCCAGTCAAGATCGGGTTGGCAGGATGCCGAAGGAGCAAAGGCTCGTGATGAGTTATCTCGGCAACAGTCATAACGATTTCACGAAGAATAAAGAAACACTTTCAAAGTACATGTGCGGGCACCTCATCTCTTTTGCTGTTAGCGCTGACCAGTTCAGGGTCTGATCGTGGATTATCAAACTCTCCCTGCATGCGCATTTCGACTTGCGCCGTCAGGAACGCCAGGGTCGACTCTGCTCCCTGGTTTTCGTTCACGCGTTCCGGGTGCAAACCGTCTCGACAACCGCCGGTAGTGGGATCGTACAAGGCAATCTGCAGATCGTTGCTTCCCATGAACCAGTTGAAAGCCGACCAAGCTTCCTTGCGCCAACGATCGTCTCCCGTTGTGCGATAAGCTTCGAGGCAAGCAGAAACCGTGCCGCCCGCTTCGATGGGTTGCTGATCGAATCGTGCTCGCTCGCCGCCCTTCCGGTAAAAACCCTGCGAACCGATGGGGACAAAGTGATCATGCCCTTCACAGCGCTGCGTTTCATTCAGCCAGTTCAAGGCGCTGAGAGCGACGGAAATCATCTCGCGGTCGGAAGTGCGACGGCCGGCAGTCAACACAGCCTGGGCGATTTTGGCATTTGAGTAAGCCAGAACGTCTTCAAACCAACACCAATACCGCGACTGGTTCGCGTGATAGAGTTCGACCATGCGGAAGGCCAGTGCAGAGCTTATTTTGTGGGCCTCTCTGTCGCCGGGAAAAGAATTGAGGTATTCGTCAATTCCCAACAGCGAAAAGGCCCAGGCGCGGGGACTGGTAAATGTGATCACCGCCGGAAGTGCAATCTCGAAGACATGGCCAGCGGCACCTTTGAGCGCCTGATTTCCCGACCGTCCTAGCACAGTACCGAGCGCCCACAACGCGCGACCATGGCAATCTTCCGATCCTTGAGCTTCGCTCCACGTACGCGCATAACTCAGGAAATTTCTGAACCTCCCGTTGGCCGGATTGAGAGCATTTCCCAGAAAGGCCAGATACCGTGAGGCAAGCTCGCCAATTGCCTTCGGTTCCGTTTCACCAAGTCGCTCAAGAAAGATGCTCAGAACCAAACCACGCGCGTTATCGTCAGTGGTGTATCCCTCGGCGTAGTTAGGAACCGCAAAGGTCGCATGCTGGAGCAGGCCGGTGTCATCCGTCAACCGATGCAAATGATCCAGGTTCAGCGCTGGCAGCTTGTCGAACCTCTTTTCGACAGTTTCATCCGCGAACATCACGCGCGGCTCCCGCATGCGGTCACTGCGCGCCTGCCCAAAACTTGCCATGTACCCCTGGGCGACTTTCTTCCAGACCATTTCCCGCGAGTACAGATAAGCGCGCTTCCGCATTGCGTGGCGAATCGCTGGGGTATCCAGGAGTTCGACTGTCTTGCGCGCGATTGCTTCCGGATCCTGGAAAGGAACCAGTGCGCCGCGGCAACCGTCGAGTAACTCGATGGCATGCCAGTACGGAGTCGAGATAATGGCCTTGCCCGCACCGAGCGCATAGGCAAGTGTCCCGGAGACCACCTGCTCCTCATAGCGGTAAGGAGTGACATAGATGTCCGCCGCGCCAATGAACTCAGCCATTTCTCCTGGGCTCGCGAAGCGATTGTGGAAAAGCACATTCGCCTCCACACCAATTTCCTTCGCTAAAGCCTGCAAGTGCTCGCGATAGCCATCCCCTTCCCGCCGCAAAATGTGCGGATGGGTCGCTCCAGCGACGATGTAGACCACGTTCTTATGCTTCGACAAAATGTACGGCAGAGCCTGAATCACATTTTCGATTCCCTTATTCGGCGAGAGCAGTCCGAACGTAAGCAGGACAGCTTTCCCTTCTACGTTGAAGCGATCTTTATAGAAATTGGGATCCAGGAATGGCATGTCGGGAACGCCGTGCGGAACAATATCAATCTTGCGGCCAGGCACTTTGAATACTTCTTGCAGGAACTGGGAAGACAGTGTACTCATCACGATCAGACGATCTGAGAGCGCTGCAATCTCCTCCATCACCCGCCGCTGGTCCGGATTTGGTTCGCGAAGAACCGTATGTAGCGTGGTGATGACCGGCATTTTGATTCGCCGCAGGAGAGCCAGAATGTGGCTGCCTGCCGCCCCGCCAAAGATTCCATACTCGTGTTGCAGGCACACCAAATCGAAATTTGCGAAATTCAGGAAGTCAGCGGCTTGTTCGTAGGAGCACAGATCGTCCTGCGCAAGCGTAAGCCTAACCCGCTCCGGGTATACATACCCAGACTCCGTGTCATTGACCGGGACCGCGAACAACTTGGCTGTGCCGCACTCAGCAGAGATCGCGTCGCACAGGTCGGTAGTGAACGTGGCAATCCCGCACTGTCTCGGAAGATAGTTTCCAACTACGGCAATCCGACTCGGCATGCCGGCATTCGATTGCAGGCGAATGGGTTCAGCGGCCGCTGGCCGCGATTCCCACGCGCGGTCGTTAGCAAGCTCGATCATTGGCTCCAGAGCTCTGGCTTCTGTTACTGACATCAATGTCCTGAAAGGGTTGGAGTGCTTTGGTGTTGAAGGGCAGTTCTCCCTGAGATCAGTATTCGCTTGTTGCTGCAAAACAACTGATCAAAATTGCTCAGTTCGCAATCGGGGAATTCGTCTAAGGTCTAGCTAGCAAAAGCCTAGT
>Ga0326727_10019780_pt1 | contig 13464 bp, 11 predicted proteins | sample MB2enrmetagenome_FD_207643 | JGI IMG/M metagenome (GOLD analysis project Ga0326727, IMG submission 207643) | Lab enriched peat soil microbial communities from McLean, Ithaca, NY, United States - MB29MY | ecosystem: Environmental > Terrestrial > Soil > Wetlands > Peat | place: USA: New York... | reverse complement strand
GACCTTGAGACCCTCCAGGGGACAACTGTGCTCGCCTGCCCAGAAACTGAGCCTCAAGTCATCCCCCTCAAGCAACACGCAACGGGCCCTCTTGCCGAGCCGCTCGCACAGGTGGACGAGGACGTTTTCGACGACCTTTTCAGGGATGGTACTTGAGCCGAGCAGATGGGCGGCTTCAAGGATGTCATGGAAACGGCCGCCGGTGTGCCCCTTTCCTTTCTGGTTCTTCGGACGCGCTGTTGCCGGCATTTCTCGATACCTTCTACTCATAGTATCATCTATTCACCGCACAATGGCAAGAACGACGCAGGCCCGACCAGGACTTTATCGCGGAATAATGGGCCGCTCCCGTGACTCAACCCTTGAATCCGAGGGTACTTTGATCTACAATCCAATGTGCCTATATAAATCGTTCTGTAACAACGAGTTTAAAGGACTGTGCCTAAAATTGTGCCTGCCGCTCACCGCATCACTCATGTTATTACCTTCTAGACTATAACGGGTCTTCCTCTAAAATTTCCCGATCTTCTCTTCTGTTACTCACCGGACGGTGGGCAACAGTGAAACGCTCAGAAAGATAACGAGGGGAACCGTGTGTTATTCTCTGCCGTCATGCTGCGTAGCGGGCACCAACAACGACCGACCATCATCGTAGAACGAGAAAGGAGAGTCAACATGCCATTAAACAAACGTCACAGAAGATCACGTCACTCAAGTGATGAAGGAGGCCGGCATATGGCTGGGAGCAATGGCAACGATGTTTTCCCAGCTTGATAAGGAGATCACCGAATTCGACGGCATGCTGGCGCATGGCGGCGAAAGCCGCTTCTCCATCGCCGGCGAGGACGGCCTCCACGACGCGGCCGTGCCAGCCTGCCGGGTGCATGTGGCGCGTATCCGGGCTTACCGCCTCCACTACGTGCCTGGTGAGTCTCATCATCGACCTCACAAGACCTTCGAAAAATCTGTTGCCGCGCATCTCCGCCAGGATGAAGTGGACCGCCGTCTTCCTGTCGACGTCGTCCAGGAGTGTCACAAAGGGAAGCTCCTCCGCATTGAGTGCCGCCCGGAGGCGGCTTGCGTACTTCGGCGTAACGTGCTGCGCGGCGGAGCGGACCACCTCCGGCTCGACGAACAGCCTCACCTCGTACAGCTCCGGGATCGAGATCTTGTTCGCCAGGAAGAGAATGTCGCCGGCAGGTTCGAGAGATCGGCCCGTTTCTTCCCCGATAACCCGACAGTCAGCCCTGCCGGACGCGAGATGGCCTATTCCCGGCTCGATGATGACGCAAGCCGGATTGCGTCGGCTCCTCGCCATCATGTAGGCGACCATGCCAATCCTTTCATGGCAACACCTCCTTTTTCTTCTGTGCTGTTTCCTATTGACGAACGTGTAGCACCTACAGGAAAACATGTCGAGAAACTACATTTGCGTTTTTTGTCACGTTCGTCTTCCCCCCTTCGAACAGTACTACACACGCACTTCAGCGACACGGCAATAATATCCGGATGTTCCAGACCGCTGATCTTCCGGCTTTTGTCTATGGACTTGGCGGGTCAAATCGATCTCGATCTTGAGGGCTCTGGTTGGTGGAGATATGTCCCATTGTCTCAACATGTTGGACTGTTCGGCGTCAGTTCGGTGCACTGCGAAAACCAGGCCTCTTTCGAAGAAGACTTCCCAAGATAAGGACGCTCCATTGCGGAACACGAGAAAGGAAGGCTTCAAAAAACTACTTGACATATGTTTCCTATAAGGGCTATAAAGTAACTGATAGGAAACATGAGGAGACGAGTGTCGTTAAGAAATCTTTACACATAGATGTCTTCTCAAAGGGTTCAGAAGCGAAATGCGTGAATCATGACGTAACCGAAGAAAGGGGATTTAGAGAATGGGGGTAGGTTCGCCCCATAATGATGCGAATCTGGACACCCTGAAGACGACCTTTGAATTCACCAGAGAGGACAGTCTCTACTGAGTTGACCACCGGTCCATGAACGATCACAAAAAGCCATTAAGAAAAAGGAGCACGGTATGAGCAAAACGGGAAGCCAGCAGGGTGGGGGAACAGAGCTATCTTATGATAATATCGAAAAATTTATGTATCAGTACTTCAAGTCTTATACCGAGTATGTCAACGATCCTGCAACAATAGACAAGTTGGATACATATCTTGCTGCTGATTTTCATACAACCTTCTATATGAATGCTCCAGGAACAGGAGAATATCCTTTTGTACAGGAAAACAGAAAAATGTGGAAAAACTTTTTGCTCAAAGGACACCAAAATTCGAAAGAAATACTCAGCCCCCTGCAACTCAGTATTGATGAAAGAAAAGGAAAGGTTGCAGCAATATTGGATGTGAAAAAGGAAAACCGTACGACGGGAGAAAAATCTCAAATCATAGTAATGGCAATTTATGGGGTTGGATTGGAAGACAACAGTATTAAACTGAAGAGCCTCAATCTATGTGTAGATAATCCTCAGAGAATTACAGAAACCTGGAAATAGAAAGGAACGTGACAACGGGAAATGAGCCTGAAAGGTTCGACACAGACTGTGGAAAAGTTTGGACGCAAGAATAGAGGGACCTCTTGAGGGCCGAGCACGATATAACAACAGCAGGATAAAGCGGGTCCGCGACAGGTGGAGAATCCGCATCGCGGGCTGAAGCATAACCTCGGAGGTAACGTGAGCGCTGCATCCTTTGGCCCGTCCGCGAGAGGGAAACAAAAATTAAGGATGGTGCGGCGAGCCGCGCTCTTCTATCGGATATCGCACGGCCTGTGCTACAAGTCCTCAGCCGGGTAACCGAGGACCGACACAAGGGGGGGTGTCCATGAAAGAGAATGACGGCTCATCCAGGGATCCTATGATATTCGACAGGCTCACGGGTATCATGCTGATGATTCACGGCCGGTGCGCGTCTTAAGGGGACCGGAAAACGGGAAATCAGCGAAAGGGGTACAAGCATGGGAGGGATCTATGGGAAATGTTTTCGCGTTTGTCGAGAGCTTGAGCACGTTGATGCAGATCGTCGCCGGCACGGCCTTGACATTTGTCATGCTTCTCACAGGGGCCGACGTGACCTTGAGGCTATTCGGGCGTCCCATAATCGGCACGTATGAGATGGTGAGCCTCGGGGGCGCTCTCGTGCTAGGGTTTGCCCTCCCCATGACCTCATGGCTGCGCGGGCACATCTTCGTCGACTTCCTTTATGTAAAATGTCCCAGGAAGGTGCAGCAGGCCATGAACGTGGCCACCAGGATTATATGCATCGCGGTATATCTCATGATAGGCTGGAACCTCCTGTTGATGGGCATGGAGCTCTACGCGTCGGGCGAGGTGACCATCACCAGGCACTTGCCCTTCTATCCGGTCGCGTATGCGCTTGGGCTCTGCTGTTTCGCCGAATGTCTCGTCCTTATTTGTGATATTGGGAAGATTGCCGGGGGCACCTATGAATGAGCTGGTGACAGGAATCATCTGCCTGGTTGCCGTATTGGTCCTCTTCCTGACCGGCATAGAACTGGCAATCGCCATGATTGTCATAGGCTTTCTCGGATTTGCCTATCTTGTATCCTGGGAGGCTGCGCTCAACCTGTTGGCGAAGGATTTTTTCGACGTATTCGATACGTACGGATTCACCGTCGTCCCCCTCTTCGTGTTGATGGGGCAGGTAGCCTTCAACTCGGGCATCGCAAAAAGGCTTTTTGACGCATCCAACAAGTTTATCGGACATATTCCCGGAGGTCTTGCTATTGCCACGGTGGCCGGGGCTACCGCCTTCAAATCCATCTGCGGCTCTTCCGCCGCGACCGCCGCGACGTTCGCGGCCGTCGCCGTCCCTGAAATGGACCGCTACGGCTATGATAAAAGGCTGTCGACGGGCATCGTTGCGTCCGTCGGCACCCTCGGTATCCTCCTCCCTCCAAGCGTAATCCTTATCATATTCGGCATCATTACCGATCAGTCCATTGGAAGGCTTTTCCTTGCCGGCGTTTTCCCCGGTCTTATTATCGCCGCCCTTTTCATCTGCGTCATTTGCGGCTGGTGTAGGTTGAACCCGGACGCCGGACCGAAGAGCGTGCGCTTCACCTGGGGCGAAAGGTTAAGGTCCATCCCCGAAGTGGCGCTGGTCGTGTTTATCTTCCTCCTCATCATCTTCGGTATCCTGAAAGGGTTCTTCACGCCCACGGAAGCCGGCAGTGTTGGCACCATCCTCGTCCTGATTCTGGTCTTCGCCAAAAGGGACCTCGGCCTGAAGGGCTATTTCCGCTCCGTCGCCGAATCCACGAGAACCGCCTGCATGGTCCTCCTTCTGATCACCGGTTCCACAGTCCTTGGACACCTGATCGCGGTCACGAAGATTCCCATGATCGCCGCCGAATGGATCGTGACCCTGCCCCTTCACCACGCGCTCATTCTTATCATCATTGCTTTCATTTACCTCTTGGGCGGTTCCTTTATCGATGACGCCGCCTTCCTGATCCTCGCCACCCCGATCTTTTTCCCGGCCGTGGTAAAACTGGGTTACGATCCCCTCTGGTTCGGCATGATGATCGCAATTACGGTCATGATCGGTGTGGTCATACCTCCTGTTGCAATATGCGTCTTCGTGGTGAAGCAAATCACAAAAACACCGATGAGTGTGATTTATAAGGGTGTCTACCCGTTCCTGATAAGCCTTGTCCTCGGAGGCATCCTACTCTTCATCTTCCCGCAACTCGCCACATGGTTGCCGCAAGTTGCCATGGGGAAGTGAAGAATGTGGACAGGTGTTCTACGAATAGATGAAAGGGTAGCAGAATACTTTATCATTTGGTGGGAATACCCGAATGGAGAAAACCAAGAAATAACCTGCGTCGGCACGTGGAAGCGGTCCATCGACGAAGGATCACCGATGTCTTCTATAAAATTAGGGAGGTAGAAAGATGGAACTTGCACGTGACCGGATCTTGGAGTATTTGAAAACTTATTTCACTGCGTACAGCACAGTGGCACAGGATCCTCGAACTGTGCACCTGATGAATGGCTATTATGCGCCAGACCTCACCGTTACCGTTTATACTCCTCGAATCTCGGTCAGCGATCTGGGAACCTTCCTGCGGAGATCTTCGTCTCATCCCGATATCCAAGAAACGCTCATACCGGAGCAGATTATCGTGGACGAGAGACAGCGTATGGCTACAGTGCAGCTAAAGGGAGAATTTACATTCAAGGCAACAGGAGAGGTAATGACGCACATGTTCTCTGCCCATTACCAGTTCGTCCTCGACGAGAATGAACGCATCAAGATCAAGAATCTCTGGCTCTTCGCACAACTCATTCGTCCCGGGAAACAAAGCATATTCGAGATATACGAGGAGGCCTTTAAAAAGCTCAAACAACCCGGATAGGCATTGCTGGCAGTCTTGATGAAGGCGTTTAATGCGGAAAACTAACAATTTCTAACCCCCTCAGGCTTCCCTGCCGGGTGTCGCTCGCCTACGAGCGAGGGCATAGTGCCGGTGATCAGCAAGGGGACGATGAAGGTAAGACCTCTATTGCCAAAAGAAGTCCCGGTAAACGGGGGCTACACCAGGGATACCACGGGCGGATAGGCCGCGGTTTTGCATTTTTCGTCGGCCGCCGGACATTCCGCCGTCAATTCCGCCTTCTACCGGTTTTTCAGGTAGTCCACGCAAAATTTCAAGGCCGCGTCCCCGGGTAATCCCTTCGCCTTCATCCTGTTGACATAATCAGCGAGAAGCGGCTCTACCAGTTTTCTCCAACGCGCGTCCTCTTCTGGCGAGAGCGTGATCACCTTGCCCCCTTTCTGTACCAATAAATCCGAGCCCTCCTTATCCATCGCATTCCACATTTTACCCGTCTTCTCGATCCACTCCTCGTTTATTCCCTCAATGATTTGCTGGATATCTTTCGGGAGGGACTCCCACTTCTTCTTGTTCATCACGACAAACACTCCATTGGCACCTGCGGACCCCCAGAAAGTGCAGTTGTTCACCACTTCTGCAAGCTTCCAGCCCTTCAAAGGTTCGAGGGGGATGAAAAGCCCGTTCACGACGCCTCTTGCCATGGCATCGTAGGCATCAGACATGGGCATTCCGACCGGTGCGGCCCCCAACGCCTGCACTATGGCCGCGCTCGTTCCCGTTGAGCGTATCTTGAGTCCTTTCATACCTTCAAGGCTGGTCAACGGTTGTTTCGTGCAAGGCATGTGAGGTCCGCTGGTCCAGAAAAACATCACCTTTACCGTATCCCATTCCTTTGGCTTGAATTTCTTGTAGACCTCGTTCAGCAATCTGGTGCCCTGAGCTGCAGTCTTAATGCCTAGAGGCAAGTCGATCACCTCAGATAAGGGAAAGCGCCCGGCCGTGTAAGAAGGAACGCTTTCTCCTATATCTGCAATGCCTTTTACGACGCTCTCATATGTCTGTGCCGGCGGGGTCAATATCGCACCCGGAAAAACATCGACCTTTACCCTTCCGTTGGTCTTTTTCTCCACTTCTTTGGCCCATTCCGATACATTAGCTGTTTCTTTGTGCATAGCGGGGAAGAACGTGGAGAACTTGAGCTTGATGACCTTTTCCTGCGCGTAGGCGCAATGGCCGCCAAACGAGAACAGCAGCAAGAACCAACAGGGAAACAGAAACGCCGCAACCACTTTTTTCATGACACCCCCCCTTGTGTCGGTCCTCAGTTACCAGGCTGAGGACTTGTAGCACAGGCCGTGCGATATCCGACAGAAAAACGCTCGTTCCCGGTGGAGCCACTTCACCCTATTTTCACCCCGCCTCACACGATCGAGGACAGCGGCACGGCCAGGGCGATCTTGTCTTCGCCATACCCGGCTGCTGCCTTTTCCCTTATTTCATAAGCACACTTGGCAGGTACGTAGCAAACTCAGGAAATATGAATAACAACACTACACATAACACCATAGCTATTAAGAAAGGGTAAACTCCGCTATATATAACGTTCAGTGGTACCTTTGTGATGTTTTTCACCACAAACACGCATATAGCAACAGGTGGAATTACAGTGCCGATGCACACTGAACAAGCCAACATAATGCATGCCCATATGGGATCGTAGCCTAGTTTCACGATTATGGGATAGAAAATCGGGGTGGCAAGAATCATGAACGCAAGGTCGTCAATGACGGAACCACCTACAAGATACACGAGAAATATAACGACTACTATAATCACTCGATGTACCGGAAGCCCCGTAACCCATACAGAAATTGCCTCAGGTATATGGGTAACTGCAACAAAATGACTAAGTACCGCTGAAGAAGCGATAAGCATATACATCATGCATGAAGTACGAAGTGCTTCCTGAACCGATTTTACAAAACCCTGAAATTTCATATCCTTTTTTGCAATACATAAGACAAGAACAACAAAAACACCAATGCTGCCCGCTTCGGTGGCCGTAAAAATCCCGAACATAATGCCGCCTATTAAAATAATAAATATGGCTATAGGCCATGAGACATTAGGGAGAGACTTCCATCTCTCCGGCCATGAATATTTTTCACTTCTTGGTCCAATGGAGGGGTTGATCCTGCACCAACCGAAAATTACCACGAGAAAAAAGACGCACAGGATAAGCCCCGGAATTATCCCTGCCATAAAAAGTTTCCCTATAGACTGTTCCGTTATGATGCCAAGTATTATGAGTATAACACTTGGCGGGAGAAGAACACCCAGTGTCCCCACTGTAGCGACTATACCTGTTGAGAGCTTCTTGCTATAGCCGTATCGATCCATCTCCGGAATTGCCACGCTGGCAAATGTGGCCGAAACAGCAACCATGGACCCGCAAATTGCCTTGAAGACAGCGGCCCCTGCCAACGTGGCGATAGCAAGTCCACCGGGTATATGTCCGAAGAATTTATTGGTGGTTTCATACAGGCGTTTTGCAATACCCGCATTAAATGCAATCTGTCCCATGAGGACAAAAAGGGGAATCGCGGCCAACCCATAAGATGCCAACGAATCGATAAAATCATTCGCCAAAAGACTGATTGCAGTAGTAAAATCAGTAAGTACGGCAAATCCCGCAAAACCAACCGCAAGCATCGCAAATGCCATTTCAATTCCGGTAAAAAACAGCATAAGAAGGAAGAACAACAATACAATCCCAATTATTGTTTCATTCATCTTCCCCTCCTCCAAACACTGTTTTGAGGATATCGGAGAGAAGCACCAGGAACTCTACAAAGCTGCAAAGAGACAACACATATGCAAGAGGATAGTAAGGAACATTGAGTGTGAGGGAAACCTCTCCTGTTTTATACAGGACATACCCTTTCAGAAAAAAAGACCAGGTAAGCAAGGCAAACATTCCGAGGCCTATTAACTTGGTGAAAATCCGGAGGATATCTCTTCTTTGGGGAGATATGGCCTCGGGGATTGTATCCACACTCACATGGCCGCCCTCTATCGAGGTCCGGGCAATTGCCAAACCGGCAACCAATGCCCCGGCATAAGATACCAGCTCATATGTTCCCGCGATTGTCATCCTAAGGTAACGCAAGATGACATCGACAACCACCAAGAACACCACCAGGACGAGGATTCCTCCCCCGACTGAGAACAAGACTGTGCTGCACTTTTTGGTCATGTTTAAAAATATGTGCATCCTCTACCCCCTTAAATCCCAGATGAATCCGGGGAAGTTCAGTATGCGACCTTCCCCGGAAATTTCCTCATACTATTTTTGTCTATACTTATTTATGGAATCAAGAAGAAATTTCACTGCTTCTTCGCCGGGCAATCCTCTTGCCTTCATATCCTTCACATACGCATCGAGGATGGGCTTCGAACCCTTCTCGAACCATCGATCCTCTTCTTGCGGGCTCAAAGAAATAAACTTCACACCTCTCTTCTTAAGCCAATTTTTCCCTTCCGCAGTCAATTCTGCCCATGTTTTTCCATACTTCAACATGTATTCTTCACTCATTTTGTCTATTATTACCTGGACATTGCCGGGAAGTGAGTTAAATTTCTGTTTATTCATCGCCACGACAAATGTTCCCCCATAGGCAGATTTGGCATTCAATGTGCTGTATTTTATGCATTCTCCCGTCCTAAAAGTTTGAAGCGCCTCATACGGCTGCATTATCCCCTCAACAACTCCCTTGGAAAGGGCATCGTATGCCTCTGACGCAGGCATTGCCACAGGGGCTCCTCCGAGAAAAGTGACAAACTTTGCGTTCGTCCCGAAGCACCGAAGCTTAAGTCCTTTCACATCTTCAAGCTTTGTCACAGGCCTGTCTCTTGTGCTCATAAAACCACCTGGCTCTGCGTGAAAGAACAATACCTTCACATCATCAAATTCTTTTGGCTTAAATTTCTTATAAAATTCGTTTGCTATAACAGTCGGCACAGCCCCCTGCTCAGACTCTATCGGCCACCCTAGGGGATAGTCAAGGACATACGAAAAAGGAAACCTGCCCATTGTGTATCCCAAGACATGGTTGCCCACGTCTGCAATACCCCTTACCACCGCATCATACTGCTGTGCGGCAGGAACGAGCGTGCCTGCAGGATAATAATTTACCTTTACCTTACCACCGGCCCGCTTCTCCAAATCCTCACTCCATTCTTTTAAAACGAGGTCGTGCTTGCTTCCTACGGGAAACCAGTTTACGACCTTAATCGTGATTACCTGTGCCGCTGCACGATTCTGGAACGCAATGAAGCAAAAAAAAACAAAAAGAACAGGCACAAAAAACTTAATGAATATTGATCGTTTCATGCATACCCCCCCTTTTAATTGATTGCACGCATCTTAAGTCTCTCTTAAGCCAACCTCCCGGCTGACAAGCCCCGTTTTCGATTCGGGGATTTGTCAGGTTTCCCCCTATCTCGTCACCTTAATGCCGGCTTTTTCCCGATCCCATGTAGTTGCTGTTATGCCTGCCTGCTTGAGAAGATACTTCTGGACACGTTCAGTGGGCGTTTTCGGGAGGCTTTCCATGAACTCCACATACCTGGGCACCGCGAAGTGCGGCATCCTCTCATCGGCATGCCGGATCAACTCCTCGTGGGAGAGCGTACAGCCGGGCTTGAGCACAACGCAGATCTTCACTTCATCCTCGGCAAGCTCGCTTTTGACCGCAACGGCCGCCGATTCCAAAACGGATGCATGGCTATTGATAGCGCGCTCGACCTCAAATGACGAGATATTCTCCCCTCTTCTGCGAAGGGCATCCTTCTTCCTGTCCACAAAATAGAGGAAGCCGTCCTCGTCTCTCTTGGCCAGATCCCCGGTATGGAACCAGAGATTCCGAAATGTCTCCAGTGTTTTGTCCGGCATGTTGTAATATCCGAGCATCATCGTAAAAGGTTCGAGCGGGCGAAAAGCGATCTCTCCCGGTTCTCCTACGGGTACCTCCTCGTCCTCATCGTCCACGAGCTTGATCTCGTAGATAGAGAGCGGTTTTCCACATGACCCAGGTCGCCTTTCGCCGAGGTTCGTATGAACGGGGATGCCAATCTCCGTCATCCCGAACCCCTCCATACATTTCAGTCCGAAACGTTTTTCAAACCGGTCCATTACCGCCTGCGGGCATCCTGCTCCCAGGGCTATCCTGACGGGATTGTCGATATCATCGGGCTTTTCCGGCTGCTTCTCGAGGATCGGGATAACTGCGCCCAGGTAGTTGAACTGGGTTGCCTGATACCTGCGAATCTCTTCCCAGAAGTGAGTGGCGCTAAACTTGTCGGAGAGCACCATCTGTGCTTCTGCGAGCATTGCCGTGATTGTGGTCAGACACTGTCCGTTCATATGGTAGAGGGGCAAAAACGTATAAAAGATATCGTCCCTTCTGCCTTCGCGAAGTGGAAGTAATTGCTCTGCGACAACGATCCAGAATTTATGGGGTCCCAATGCGCCCTTGGAAAGACCTGTCGTTCCCGAGGTGTAGATAATATTCTGGGGATCCGACGGATAGACCTTGATGTCGACGGGATTTTCGGGGGCCTTGAAAAACTCGTCGAAGCCGATGATAGGTATCTTGTAGCAGGCGGCTTCCTCTTCATCGACGTCTCCGAGGACTACAAACTTTTGCACCTTTTTCAAACCATCCTCGATGAGCTTGACGCGATCAAGATATTCCTTCGCAATGACGAAAATTTTCGAATCTGACTGATCGACAATGTGGCGTAGAAACTCGCCCTTGTAGGAAGTGTTTACGGGAACCTCAACAGCGCCGATTTTGGCTGATCCGAACCAGAGGTGCAGGTACTCCGGACAATTAGGGAGCATAATACTGATCCTGTCTCCCTTGACCACGCCCAGATCCGTGAATGCGTTCGCGCACCTGTTCGCATAACGGTTCATCTCGTTATACGTAAAACTCTCTTCCTTAAAACGAAGAAAGACTCTGTCGCCATTCCTCTCCGCCCGGTCCTCGATCAACTCTCCCAGTACGCGCGGCGCACGCATTTCTTCCATCACGAACCTCCTTAACGTATCGATAATTCAAACGCCGGGCGCTTTTTCATACAGTCCCTCGAGGCGGAATGCATGCTGCTCCGGTTTCAAAGGGCAGCCTTCGCACTCATTTTACCGGCTGTTCCATACTCAACAGTTTCCCAAACAAAAACTTGGGCATATTTCAGACTCAAACCTGTCTGTCACCCGTCGCATCTTCGAGGAAATCGCCTTTATATGAGGGTCATTTCACGACCTCACCATGGGCCGCTACGCGCGTGTGTTTCCCGTTTATGAACATATATCACTATAAGGAAACACATGTCAAGCATTTCTTAAACTTTTTAGCCCTCGTACGGAAGGGAGTGGCGCCTCAGTCGGTCATGCGGCCGGACGCGAACCTTTTCATCGTCTCTGAAGGCAAGGATGAACGCAGACAGTTCTTGTCCCGGCCGGATAAATGACGGAGCGAACATATCCGATCAAAGTTTTGCCCTCCTTCCGGGACTTGAGATGCGGACAAAATTGACGGATTATCATAATTCCGTTCGCGAAAAGGACGTCAGCTTTCATCGGCGTACGTCTCTTTTCTCTTTATCCGCTTTTATCCGCGATAAATGGGTCATGTGGTACTGTGACCGGAGTTTAATGGGTTGACAACAGTTACCGAAAAGGATATAATAGTTTACCTAAGAGAAACTGGAGCATTAAGATGCGAGGGGACGTATGGACGAGACAATAATCGCGGAAAACATCAAAAAAGCTCGATTAGAGAAGCAGTTATCTGTGGAGCAACTTGCGAAACGCGCCGGACTGACAAAAGGTTATGTATCAAAAATAGAAAATTCCCACAAAGCACCACCGCTTTCGACATTAACCAAGATCGCTTCTGCCCTAGGCACTGACGTGGGTGCTCTCCTTTCGGAAAATTCCGAGAAGGGTGAGGACATCCCGCTCTGTATAATACGCGCCGATGAAAGAAAGGAAAGCCCAGCCAAGGGCGACGTTTCCGGATATCAATTGGAACGCTTAGCCTACAAGAAGTTGCGCAGAAATATGGAGCCCTTTATTATTACATTCGCGTTTGACGAAGATCGAGTATTGTCGTACGAGGGTGAGGAGTTCATGTACATACTTGAAGGAACATTCGAATTTGTTTACGATAGCAAGAGATATCTGCTCGGACAGAATGATGCCGTTTATTTCGACGCAAATGTCCCCCATTCCGGCAGAAGCGTGGGAGAAAAAGAGGCGAAGGTTCTCGTAGTTTTGTATTACTATAGACGAAGAAGATAATTCTTGTGACTGTCGTTTCCCGATAAAATAATAGGAAAAATCTATTTTTCGCCTTTCTTCTTGTTTATCTCGGAAGCCCAAGCCCTTTTGTGGCGATCAGAGTTCTCATAATTTCCGAAGTCCCCCCACCGATCGTCATGACATATGCTCCCCGGAAAAGACTCTCCATTTTCCCTTCAGCCACCGAGCGCTTCGAATGTTTTCTCAACTGTCCATAAAACCCCATGATTTCGAGCCCTTCCCGTGCGACCTTTTGATAGAGTTCGCTCACGAACAACTTGAGTATCGCCGTGTGCCCCGCGGGCGGGCGGATCCCGTTGTCCTGCCACCAGACGACCCGGTGGATCAGGTTTCGGGCTATGTTAATCTCGATCGCAAGGTCAGCAATTTTCTGCCTGACCAGCGGATCTTTCGATATCGGCACACTATTTCTTGACGTTCTCTTTACGTACCTCACGAGTTCCCCGAACGTTTCCTCAATTCTTCCGAGCACCAGCATCCGCTCGTTATCGAGGGCTTCTGTTACGTAGTACCAGCCCTTGTTCTTTTCCCCCACCAGGTATTTCTTGGGGACCCTCACCTCGTCGTAGAAGACCGCGTTCGTGATTTTATCGGCTATTTCCCATATGGGGCTCACGGTAATACCAGGATATTTCATATCGACCACGAATAACGATATGCCTTTGTTTGCGGGAGCATCGGGATCGGTCCTCGTT
>Ga0326727_10019779_pt1 | contig 13465 bp, 9 predicted proteins | sample MB2enrmetagenome_FD_207643 | JGI IMG/M metagenome (GOLD analysis project Ga0326727, IMG submission 207643) | Lab enriched peat soil microbial communities from McLean, Ithaca, NY, United States - MB29MY | ecosystem: Environmental > Terrestrial > Soil > Wetlands > Peat | place: USA: New York... | reverse complement strand
CCAGGTAAAGTGGGCCACAAATTTTCCCCTTTGGGTATGAAAGCAGCAGTTCTATGACAATCATCGGAAGAATTCTCGTGAACCGGCTCATGCCGGTTGCAGCCGTGCTTCTGTGCGTTACGGTTTCTCTGAGCGCGGCGGACCAGATAGCAGTGGTGACCTCCACCGCTCAATTCCGGTTGCGAGGCGCGAAAGTCGCTACCGATCAGGGTGTACCGTCTTGGCCGGTCATGGCGGGGGATATCGTTCAGGTCGGGAATGCGCCCGCCGCGGTCGCATTTAGCGATGGATCCAGTGTCATCTTAGATCGGGGAACGTTGGCCCGAGTCGAACGATCGGGCCAAACGCCCATGTTGCAGCTCCTGTGCGGCACGGTGCGTTACTCGCTGAAGACCCTAAAAGCGGTGAAGTTGATGGCGGAGAATGGTCCGGTCACGCCCTCGCAGCTCAAGGGGTCTTTCAGCAGGTGCAAGGGCCATGCCGAGGCCGGCTGGTGGACAGGTGGACACACAGCCATGGTCGTGGGCGCAATGGCGGAAGCGGCGGCCGCATGGTTTGGCATCGCCGCCGCCATCAATGGCGGCAAGTGCGTTAGCCCGACCAATTGCGGCGACTGTGTTGCTTGCAACTCCTGCGCAAGCGCCACCAATTGATTCGACCCGGTTTCTCGTGGCTAAGTGCCCGTCAGGAAATAACTGTTCCACTTCGCGAACACCGCTCCCTTACGGTCGCGGCTCTGAAGGCGCTGCGGAGCCGCGACCGTAAGGGAGCGGTTGCATAGGTGATTTCCTGACATACCCTGTAGCGTTTCGTTGGGATTCATGAGCAGTGGCATTGTGTCGATGACCGGCCTCCGAGTGACATGCGGCGCATGGAGACACCGGGCCGTTTACGGTTTGATGACGGTCTCGCTGGGCTCGGCTGTTTTGTTGAAGGGTGGGGTTGTACCGTCTCAGTGGGTGTGGACAGCGCTGGGCATAGCGGTGGCGTCCTGCCTTTCGTTGTCGCGCCCGCCAAAGCGAGGCGATACCCACCGAGACATCTGGGGCGTCGGTATTCTTGCCTTGCTGCTTGGGTGGGTGCTGCTGCAGCTTGTTCCGCTGCCGCCCGGGGTCGTTGCTTTCATTTCACCTTACCGTTTTGCGGCCGTCCATGCTGCTAGTGCGGCCACTGGCCGCGATCCGCGTTCCTGGATGGCGTTGTCACTTGCCCCCGCTGCCACACTGGAGCGGCTGCTTTGCGTCGTGCCGGCCATGGCTGCATTTCTCACCGCGGGGGAAATGGCGCGCTGGTGGGCGGATCGCTTGTGGGTGGCCGTGACACCAGTGATCGGCATCGCTTGTGTGGAGAGTCTGCTAGGCCTGTTCCAGTTTTTCGGCGCACACGCCGCGTCGGCCAGCGGGAGTTACGTCAACCCCGACCACTTTGCGGGTCTACTCGAAATCGCCTTTCCGCTGGCAGTTATGGGCACTGTCTCGGCCTGGAGGGAAACCATAACCCGCCACTCTCAGTCCACTCGTACCGCGATCCGGGCGTCGATCGTGTCGCTGGGTGCCGCGTGCCTGTTGCTCGGGATTCTACTTTCGCTTTCGCGCGTGGGGGTGCTGGCGACCGCGGCAGCCGGGGTCCTCATGACGCTTGCCCTTCTCGGTCCGCGCCGACCCTGGCGATGGCTGATTGTGATTGCCGTTCCGCTGATTGTCCTCGCATCCCTCTCGCCCGACCAGCTCGTCTCACGCTTCGCCAAGCTTACCGCCACCAAGGGAATCTCTCAGGAGGGACGTATCGAAATCTGGAGAGACAGCCTGCAAGTAGTGTCGGCGTACCCTTGGACGGGTTGCGGCTTAGGTGCCTACCAACGCGGATTGTATCGCTTCAAACATGTCGCCCCGGTCAACACGGTGGACTTCGCCCACAATGACTATTTGCAGATCCTGGCTGAACTCGGGATCCCCGGCGCGTTGCTGTTCGCTGCCCTGGCTGGATGGATCTTGCGCCGGACGCTGGCAGTCGTTTTGTTCGCGCGAGGCCGTTCCGATTGGGGAATCGCCGTTGGAATCCTGGGCGCCATGCTCGCCCTCGGCATCCACGGCCTGACGGACTTCAACCTCTATATACCGGCCAATGCGTTGGCCCTGGCCTGGCTCGCCGGCGTAGGGTCCGCGACTCGCGTACCCGGTAGCCGGCCGGTCCAAGTAATGAGGTTGCCCTGAGATGCGCGCGATTCTCCCCATCGCTGCGCTCCTAGTCGCCGCCCTCTCGGTGTCCCTCGATCTCGTTCCCGTCTCGCCCGCCTCTTCGCTATGTCGCTACGGCGCCTGCCGTTTCGACCAGCTCTACTCCGGCATCGACGCCGCCGGGGCCACACCCGAAGCCATCGCGGCTCTAGTCAATGCCGATCCGGCCAATCCTCTGGTCTGGTGCGTCTACGCCGAAGCTCTAAACAAGCGCGGCGATGGACAGAAGGCCGAAGCAGCTTTTGACCAGGCGATGTTGCTAGGTCCGTCCATGCCGCCGGTCCTCATGCGGTACGCCAATTTCGATTTTGCGCACGACAGGCGCAACCACGGGTTCCTGCTCTCGGCCCGAATTCTGGCGTCAACCTCCGCGTTCGACGAGATCCTGTTCTCGTACCTGCAGCAGTCCGGCGCCCCTGTTTCCGAATTGCTCAGAACCGCGCTACCCAATGCATCCCGTCCTGCCCGATCCTGGCTGGCCTGGCTTTGTGAACATGGATCGACTCGGGACCTGACCGAGACCTGGACCTGGATGCAGAACGAGGGGTTGCTCGATGAGCAATCGGCGGGCGAGGCCGCCTGGAGCCTCTGGAACCGCGGGGCCTATCGAAACGCACACGAGCTTTGGTGCGGCTGGCTCGAAATCTACACGCTGCTGGAGAACACCAGGTTCGAGAAACCACCCAAACATAGCCCTTTTGACTGGACGTTGGGTTCCTCATCGGCGGCGTCGGTGGAGCGCGGGAACGGACTGGAGGTTCGTTTCGCCGGAACGGAAAACGTCGCCTTTTCGCAACTGCATCAATTTACGGTTGTGCGACCGGGCAGGTACCGCTTCTCCGCTGAAATCGAAGCCGAAGGGCTCACCACCGATCAGGGCCCGTATTTTCACATCTTCGATCCAGTCGATCCCCGCCGACTCGACGTGGCAACGAGCGTCATCCTGGGCACCGCGGCGCGATCTTGGATCGGCACAGATTTTATGGTGCCTGAGGGTACGGACGCTCTGGAGGTCCAGCTTGAACGCCGGCCTTCCGAGTTCTTCGATAACCGCATCGCGGGGAAACTTCACCTGTATCAAGTCTCCCTGGAACGCCGCGACCCCACCCGCTAACCCGCCTCTTTCGCTCGTTCACGGCTTGCTGACCGCTTCCCGCCGAACGCTTCCGACCATGGCCCTCGGCGGTTGTGCCAAGTCAAGATACAGTATCCCCTGCCCTTGGACAATCGCAAATAATCGATCCGGCAACCAGGAAGCCAGCCAGAGACGATCGACAACGGAACCGTCAAGTCCTTCGGCGGGCAACGCGGTCCAACTCCGGCCGGCATCGCGCGACTGGTAGATCCGCCCATACTGAGCAGCGAAAATGACGTCGGGCCGATTCGGATCACAACGCACCGAGGTGACCGTCTCCAACGGCAACTGCTGACGCTGCCAGCGGGAACCGTCGTCGGAGAATCGAAAAAGTCCATGGGACGTAGCTGCGAAAATTGAACCATTGGCGTCACCGGAAAGCGCCAAATCGTAAACCGCATAGCCTCTTCCCGGCGAAGGCATGGGGCTCCAGTTATGCCCGGCATCCTTCGAAAGAAACAAACCCTCAGCCGTACTCACCACGACCGGGCCGGACACAGTCGACGAACGATAAATTCCCCGTACGCTCAAGGAAGAGCGCCCGGCGATCGCCATCTCCTCCCAATCCAGACCCTCTTCCGCGCAATAGAACAACCCGGAATCGGTCCCGGCGAACAGGGCGGCGTGACCATTGCGAACGAAGGCGTCCAGAATCTGCAATGCCGGTGCCTTGGAATTCGCTCTTCCGGCACTTCGCCGCATTCCGGGCTGGGTCCTGAGTGCGGACCAGGTGCGGCCGCCATCGGCGGATTTCAATACCTGTCGGTCGGTCGCCGCGAAGAGCAGATTCGGTTCCGTCGTCCCGGCGATGGCTCTTAGGTTGCCGCCCGAAAAAACGTCTGCGCCGGCCTGCCTTACCCATTCCCGCCCCTGGTCCGTGCTCACAAACAATTCCCCGAAATCCCCCTCCCAGTTGTCGTTGGCATAAAGCGTGTTGCCCGCTTCGACGATCCCGGCGATCTGGCGGTTGACAAACCCGCGATTTGTAGATCGAAAAGTGACGCCCCCGTCGGCACTCTTAAGGAGACCCGCATATTGCGTCGCCAAATAGAGAGTCATGGAGTGATTTGGATCGAGGCTCACGCAATTCACGGAATGCGCGCTCATTCGCTGCCAGGTCGAGCCGCCATCGAGCGACCGGAATAATCCAGCGGTAGTGCCAGCGTAAACGGTCTCCGGATTATGGTTGTCCTGAAGAATCGTATGGGTGCGAAAATCTCCCCCCAGAAGCTTGCGCCAGGTGTTGGCGCCATCGTTGCTGCGGTAGATGCCACTGCAGGCGCTGACGAAAACGGTCTGCGGCCGGCTTCGGTCCACGTGAATGGAGAACACGTCCGAATCGTCTACCATGCCGTTGTGGATAGGGCGCCAGTGCAGTCCACCGTCGCTCGTCTTCCAAGGCAAGTGGGGGGTGCCGGCATACAAGACAGCAGGATTGGTTGGATGGAACGCCAGGACAGTGATATCCATTAAGTCAAAGCTGTGTGGCGGCGAAATCTGCTTCCATGTGCGTCCATGGTCCGTCGTCAAATAGACACCTCGACGGGTGCCTGCCGCGATCACGCGTGGATTCCCGGGGCAAGTGGCCAGGCTCTCGACCGAGATCCCCGCCAGAGCGGATACCCGGAGCCAGTGCTCACCGCCGTCGATACTCTCCCACAGACCTGCAATGGATGGGTCTTCGCTCGAAATACCGACCCAGTAGCGCGAGTCTTCAGAATCGATCATCACCGCGCGAACCGTTCCCGAGTAGTGCCGTGGAAACGGGAGTAAATGCCAGGACTCTCCCGCGTCGTCTGAGCGGAACAACAGCGTATTTTGTGCGCCGGCCAGAAGCACATCGGGCGAGCGCCGGTCCACGGCGATGACCTGCGCGCTGCCGCCGAACGGGCCTGCGGATTCCCATGATGCGCCCAAAGCACCAGCGGAGCGGTGATGACCGATCAGTGCGCAGGAAAGCAGAATAGTCGCCCGGAGTCTCGAGGTCATGTTCACAAGTCGCTGAAACCTTCCCAAGGGAACGTGATCGACATCGTTAGATTATCGGACTATTCAGTGAAAAACCAGCCCTCCCGCCTAGTCCGCCTACGAAATTGGGTGTGAGTTTCAGCACTATCAATTCTCACATCCCAAAGCAGCGGCCGGTCCAGTACGAATCACGATACTTCGAAAGTCCCGTTTCCTTTACAATCCACTGAGGACACCAGAGAGGTCCTCTTGCCTGGCGCCACGCTGGGCGCTGTCTGCGTCAGGACCGAGGGAAGAAACATGGATATTTCGAGATTGGCGCCCCGCTATCGCGGGATCCGGGCCATGATCTTAGCCGCTGCGGTCCCGGCCTTCGGCTGGTGTCCCTTGCACGCGGGCGTGACATTGATCCTCAGCCCGGACGGCACCACTGTCTACGATACCGTAAACGGCATCAATTGGCTCGCCAACGCCGATCTGGCGGCCACCAACCGATTCGGCCTTCCGGCGTGCACCGCTTCCGGCGCGCAGCCGTGCGTCAATCCAAGCGGCTCGATGAACTACACGTCGGCGACGGCCTGGGTTCAGGCCATGAACGCGGCCAACTATCTGGGGCACAATAACTGGCAACTCCCGACCACGCCGCTTACCGATAGCAACTGCGGGAAAACCGGGCCGAATGGCGCCAGTTTCGGGTTCGGTTGCACGGCGGCCGCACTGGCCTCGCTGTACAACGCGCTGGGCTTCAAATCGCCCAATACCGCCGTGCCCATCCCCAACAACACGGTCGGTCCGTTTAGCAATTTCCAACCCTATCTTTATTGGTCCGGGACGGCCGGTGCCAGCGCAAACGAAGGTAACGAAACTTTTTCGTTCGCCACGGGGTGGCAGGGGGCGAATACGCTGCCCAATTTCCTATACCTGTTGCCCATGATTCCCGGCAAAATGCCGGGAACGCCGCCCGCCCCCGGAATGGGGTTGCAAGTGAATCCAGGCGGGCAGACCGTCTACGATCCGGTGACCGACATTACGTGGGTCGGCAATGCCAATCTGGCGGCCACCAACCCCTTTAGCCTTCCGCTGTGCACAACCCCAACCAGCCCGGCGCTGTGCGTCGCTCCAGACGGCGCGATGACTTGGACATCGGCGACCCAGTTCCTTGCCAACATGAACAGCGCCGCCTATCTCGGCCAGACAAATTGGGAGGCGCCGGCGATCGACACGAGCTGCCCGGGGTACAACTGCGTTGGCACCAAGAATCCGATGGGGAATCTGTTCTACGATCAGCTGGGCTTCAGCCAGGGGATGTCTGCGGTTGCCCCATCCAACATCGCCGTCGGCCCGTTCCACAACCTCCAGCCCTATCTCTACTGGACCTGCGTGGCGGCCGCGATTCAGGACGCCTGCGAAACCGCCGGTCCCGCCGATAATTTCGAGGAGAGCTACTCTTTCGGCAGCGGCTTTCAAGGCACCGATCTCCTGGCGAACGATTTATATGTCACCGCCTATTATGTCGGCCCTCCCTCCACCGCTTCGGGGCCGGTGATCTCGGGGGCCGAGAACGCATCGGGCGGCAGCGCCACCATCGCTCCCAACACATGGGTTGAAATCGATGGGACCAACCTCGCTCCGGCGGGCGATACGCGCGCCTGGCATACTTCCGATTTCGTCGGCGGCGAAATGCCGACCCAGCTCGACGGCGTCAGCGTGACGGTAAACGGCACGCCTGCTTACATTTATTACATCAGCCCCACGCAGGTGAACATTCTCACTCCGCCCGGCGCACTGCCGGCATCGGTCGCAATCCAACTGACCGACAATAGCGTCACTAGCGCGGCGTTCCATGTTCCTACACAGTCTCTTTCGCCATCCTTCTTCGTCTTCAACGGAGGTCCGTACGTTGCCGCCGAACACGCCAACTACAGTCTCCTTGGGCCGGCCACCTTGTATCCCGGTTTGAGCACGGCCGCCAAGCCCGGAGAGACCGTGCTGCTGTACGCCAACGGCTTCGGCGCGACGAGCGTGCCGGTGGTGAGCGGATCGGAGATGCAATCGGGAACCTTGTCGCCGCTGCCCGTGATCACCATCGGCGGCATCAACGCGACCGTCGCGTTCGCCGGCCTGGTCGCGCCGGGCGAGTTTCAGATCAACGTAACCGTACCGGCATCGCTCGCCAATGGCGATCAGCCGATCACGGCGACGTACGGCGGCGCGAGCACACAGGCGGGCACGCTGATCACGGTTCACCAGTAGGAAAGGACTGAAGATGAGACACCGCTTTCATGCCATTCGGGCGCTGATATTTCTTTACGCGATCTCACCCGCGCCGCGGGCGGCCGCTCAGTCCGCGAGTCCCACGCTCACTTATGTCGCCGGATCCTCCGTCAAACTGTACCAGGTCAACGGCGACTGCGATTGGGCCGAATGGGATGCGACCATCAACAACAAAACCCCGACCTGCGTTGCCACCACCAGCCGGACGCTAACAAACGCGGATGTGCTGGGCGACGACGTCCCGGTCGTATTCGAGAACAACGGCGAAATGATCGTCACCTTCGGCGACACTATTGGAGCGGCCAATTACGCCGCCTGGGCCGATGTCACGAACCCCTTTCTGTGGCAAGCCCACGATCCCATCGCCCACAGCACCACCGCGAACGCGTCGGATGGATTGCTTCTCAGTTTCTTCCTGAACGGCACTCACGGCCTTGAGGTCCAACCGCCGCCGCAACCCGACGGAACGCCCGTCGATATGACCATCGACAATGTCCCGAACACCGGCATCGGCCTGAATGGCACCATCTATCTGGGCATCAAGACCGGTAATGTCGCGCTGGGAGGCGGGACTAACGACCAAAGCCACGATTATTCCGTTCTGGCGACGTTTAACGAGACCGCCGAGACGTTCACCTCGGGCCGCACCATCTCGGCCCTGCCCAACGGACACTTCACCGGCCCGGCATTCTATCTGGCGCCGGCGGGCGCGCTGGGCACCCCTCCACCGGTATCGCCCGAGCCGGTGATGTTGATTTTCGGCCTGGGAGGAGCTCGCGACAGCAACGTTTATCTGTCCATCATCCCCTCCACCGAGTTTGCCAGCGGTGTGGATCAGAGCGGGAACAGCGCCACACGCTATTTCTCGGGGATGAGCAATGGACAGCCCACCTGGTCCTCAGCCGAATCGAGCGCGGTTCCCGTCGTCAACGACATCGACCCCGCCAATCCGACCATCGGTAATGTCTCCGTCTTCTATTCGCAGCCGCTCGGCCTCTGGCTCATGATGTTCGATAGCCACTCGGGGACGCTCTCTAGCAAAGGTATCTATTTCGCCTATGCTCCGAAACCCTGGGGTCCCTGGAGCACGCCACAACTCGTCTTCAACGGCTGCCGTGACAAAGGATATGGAAACTTCATGTTCTATTACTATGCGACCGCGGCTCAGAACGATTGCCCCAGCGCCGTGCCAGCCGGAGTCACCTCCGCTCCCAACACCGCCGGCCCGGCCGGCCCCACCATAGGCGATCAGACGGTAAACGATCCCAGCACAACCCGCGGCGACGCGTACGCACCTGCCTTGGTCGAGCGTTTCACCATCATTTCCGGCAGCACTCTGAAGCTCTTCTATATGATGGCCACCTGGAACCCTTATGCGGTGGTCATGATGGAATCGGATTTCAACATTGCTTACGGCCCGGCGATCGCCGGCGTCGTGAACGCGGAAAGCGGCAGCACCACCATCGCGCCGAACACCTGGGTGGAAATCGACGGGTCGAATCTCGCTCCGGCGGGCGATTCGCGCATCTGGCAGGCCTCGGATTTTGTAAGTGGCAAAATGCCGACGCAGCTTGACGGCGTCAGCGTAATGGTGAACGGCACGCCTGCTTACATTTATTACATCAGCCCCACGCAGGTGAACATCCTCACCCCGCCCGCCGCCATGCCGCCATCGGTCTCGATCCAACTGACCAACAACAACGTCTCGAGCGCCGCGTTCAATGTTCCTGCACAGTCTCTTTCGCCGTCGTTCTTCGTTTTCAACGGTGGGCCGTACGTGGCCGCGCAACACGCCAACTATAATCTCCTTGGGCCGGCCACCTTGTACCCCGGCTTGAGCACGCCCGCCAAGCCCGGCGAGACCGTGCTGCTGTACGCCAACGGCTTCGGCGCGACGAGCGTGCCGGTGGTCAGCGGATCGGAGGTGCAGTCGGGGACCTTGTCGCCGCTGCCGGCGATCACCATCGGCGGCATCCAAGCGGCGGTCGCCTTCGCCGGCCTGGTCGCGCCGGGGGAATTTCAGTTCAACGTGATAGTGCCCTCGTCGCTCGCCGATGGAGACCAGCCCGTCACAGCCGCGTACGGCGGTGCGGGCACACAGAGCGGCACGCTGCTAGCGGTACAACATTAGGAGGGCTTTGAAGGAGGGCTTTGCATGCGATCGTCACGATCGTATCTCCGCGTTCAAATCGTCCTACAGACACTTTGGCCTTCTCACGGAGCGCATCATGCCCGCCAGCATCGCCTCATGTCCACTCAAGAATCTTCATTGGGATGGCTGCCATCGCTTAACCTACTAGTCGCACCGTGTTTGGCCGCCGCTTTCGGGATTCAAAGGAGACAAGCCGCCAGCTTGGAAATCAACCGCGGCGTAGCAGCCGTCGACCCGGACGACGCATCCAACCCCCCAATAAGGAAGCGGTTTGTCGGTCTCGTGCGAGACGGCGAAGTCGCAAACCACGTGATCGCCCACTGCAAGAATGACCGGCTCTTCGAATTGCAGAAGGACACCGCATCCACTGATATCTACGGTGGTCGCGCTCACAGTTCGGCCGTCCTTGTTCACCGTGACGGTCGCTCCGGTTTTAATCGGAAAGCGCTCTTCTCTTCTCCTCTCAGATTCCATGACGCATCGCTCCTTTTCGAGTACGCATTCTCGTGACGCCTATCTGGCCGGCCCTTCTCGATGCCATGCCATCGTATCTCGGCGGTCGGCCAACACCGGCACCTGATCTAAAAGAACTCCACATTCTCCGCCGTCTCCTCGGCAGCTCTAGGCGGGAACGCGGCTTGCTCGACCTCTATCGCGACAGGCGCCGACCCTACCACGGTCTTGGTGACGCCTTCATGCACATCGCGCTCGGCCTGCATTGTGTAATGCTGTGAAAAATCGTCTAAACCTCGTTCCAAGGCGCCGGCGCCACGACGAGAGGATGGGACCTGCCTGGCGACCGCTTCGAGCATCGTCCGCGCGCGCCCGACCGCCTCGGCAAAGACCGCCCCCACGGAGAAGCTGTTCCGGGCCGCGGCCAAGTCTTCACGAAGCCGTCTGCCGCGAACCAAAACCTGCTCAATCTGTGCGAAACTGCGCTCGTTCGACGCATGTAACTCCTCAATCGCCGGCCGCATCGTGTCCTTACAGTGGGCCGATTTCGCCGAAGCGCATCGCACAGACAGACGCGCACTCGCCTGGCTCATGGAACCGAGTGTCTGTGCAAGGAGTTGGGAGCGGTCCTTGGATTCAAATGCCAGTTGCTGCATCGTGCCGGCTAGTACGGCGAGAGCGTCCCCCGACTTTCCGATATGCTCGGCCCGAACGCTGGCGTTCGACGCCAACCGTTCTATTTGGATTTCCACCGCCTCGATCTTCCGAATCGACTCTCCCATCGTGCCGATGGTCTCTGCCAAGCCGTTGTGGGTGGTCTGGTTGGCCAATTCGGCGTCAGCACAGTGGACGAGTCCGGCCAGCATGGCAGTGCATGCCTGTTCCATCTGCAGAAAGGACGTTTTGCTCTCAGCTTCGGATAGGCCGGACAAGCTTCGGCTCTCTTCGGCCATCGCCAGGACATGCGACGCGATGCCATCCAGACTCTGCGTAATCGCGAGAACCGAGCGGGCGAATTTCTCGCCGGCGTCGCCGAGTTGCGACGATTGTAAGGCCACGGCAGCCGCCAGGCCTCGGGGATCACGGGAGATGGGAGCATCTTGCCCCTCGGAGCCGGACGAAAGGCGCCGCAGAATCTCTATTACATGCTCCACCTGTTGCCGCGTGATGTCGTGGAACTGAATAGAAATGACCAGCTTTTTGAAAGCATCCGATATGGCGGTGTATCGGGATCGCATTCGAACCGATGAATCGTGCGCCCGCTTCTGAATTTCGCCGAATGAGGAAAGGTGCGCCAGGATTCCGGAGATCATCGAAGGCAGATCGTTTCCCTGCTGTTTTTCGCGTGCGGCAGCGTCGACCAGGGCACCCTCAATGGGTGGAATCAGTTGGCTCGCGGTCGCGATGGCATTTTCAACCCGCTCCTGCACACTGCCCGAGAGAGACTTAACATCGTCTGCCAGCGGACCGAAGTCGGCGCCCGCCGCGCCCAGCCGCGCCGTTTCAATCTGCGTCAGCACTCCGAGCGTCGTGAGGGTGGAAACCGTTCCATTAAATGAGCAAAGAGTCTGTCTTACCTGGCCGGCCCCCTGCAGCATGCCGTCCAGCAAGCCGGTGCCCTCTCCGGCACGGGTCTTTATCTTGTTCAACCGGCCTAAGATGCCCGTCAAAGCGTGCGCCGCCCGTAGGCCCTGTTCAGGCGAGACCAGATCTGACAAAGCTGTCAATTGAGACGAAATCGAATCGACAGCCTCGATAAACCCGGACAGTCTTTCGCCGAGATTCAAGAAATCGTGTTCTGTGTTGCGATTCAGATGCTCGAGGTCCGCGATCACCTGGACAAGTGTTGCGGGAGAGTCCTCCAGGTCCTTCACTCTCCTTTTTCGACCCAAGGTTCGCAGCCGCTCGAAACGCCGGGCCTTCGCGGGCCGCACTCCACCGTGGGCATCCTGTTGGCCGGTTAACTGCATGTTGCTCGATCCAGGTTGTGACATTCCAGCGCATTCAAGACAAGTACTACCCTCCCGTCACCCATGATGGCGGCGCCTTGAAACTCTTTACATTGCTCCAGGCCGCCCGCCAGCGGCTTAATCAGGACCTCTACTTCACTGACAAACTTATCGACCACCAAGCCGTACTTTATGGCGGCCGCTTCGACGATTGCCACGCAAAGTTCCGGAGTTTCTACAGGTGCCAGGCCCAACATCTCCGCGAGGCTGAAGATGGAGTAGATATTTCCCCGGACCTGCGCGAGGGTGAGCCCGCGGTAGTCGTGTACATCCTCGGCCGGCACCTTCACCATGTCGCGAATACTACTTAACGGCAGGATATACTCCTGGGCGCCCGCTTCCAGCAGAATGCCCTTGGAAATCATGAGACTGGTAGGTAGTTTGATCGACAAGGTGGTGCCAGAACCGAGCTTGGACCGGATTTCGATGGTCCCTTGCAGGTTGCGAACATTGCTGCGGACGACGTCCATGCCTACTCCCCGGCCGGAAACGTCGGTGACCTTGGCGGCAGTCGTCAGCCCAGGTAGAAACACCAATTGAAAGGCAGCTTCCTCGCTCATACCCGCCGCCGTTTCCTGAGTCAATAGACCCTTTTCAACGGCTTTCCGCTTGAGACCCACGGCGTCCAGCCCCCGTCCGTCGTCGGTAATTGCAATGACCACGCCGCCGGCTTCATGCATGGCTCGCAAAGTAAGTTGGCCGCAGCGGTCCTTTCCTTTTGCGCGGCGTTCCTCGGGCGGCTCAATGCCGTGATCGACCGCATTGCGGATCACGTGAACCAGGGGATCGGCGATCTGTTCCAGGATGGTCTTGTCCATCTCGATGCCCTCGCCCTCGATGACGAGTTGCACCTCTTTCCCAAGAGATCGCGCGAGGTCCCGGACGAGGCGGGGAAATTTCTGGAATACGGTCTTGACGGGCAGCATCCGGATCGACATGACGCTAGCCTGGAGTTCGTCGGCAATGCGGGATATGTTCGACCCGGCATCTTTCAGGTCCTTTACCATTCCCGGGCCATCGGCGCCGTCGTTCAGCTTCTGTGCGAGCAGCGGAAATGTTCCCCGGGCAACCAGCAGTTCGCCGACGACTCTCATCAGGCGATCCAGCTTGTTCTGTTCGATTCGAATCGTCGACGGCGAGTTGGAGGCACCCGGCCGGACCGTCGCCGCCCGGTCGCTCGGGGCTTTCAAAGGCTGAGTGGGACTGGCAGGCTCGGCATGTTCCGGAACCGGACTGC
>Ga0326727_10019778_pt1 | contig 13465 bp, 12 predicted proteins | sample MB2enrmetagenome_FD_207643 | JGI IMG/M metagenome (GOLD analysis project Ga0326727, IMG submission 207643) | Lab enriched peat soil microbial communities from McLean, Ithaca, NY, United States - MB29MY | ecosystem: Environmental > Terrestrial > Soil > Wetlands > Peat | place: USA: New York... | reverse complement strand
GAACGCCGGCCGTGTGCCAGACCGGCGCAACGGCTTCTGCCTCAGGCTGGACTTGAGGCACCTGAGGGATCTCGTTCGGAAACTTCGGCATTTCGATTCCTTTCCTGATTCACGGAGTCAATTTACGAAAACCCTGAGATAAAAGTTGCAGCTGGGTGGGGCACCCAGGCTGTTGAACTCTGTAATTCAACGGACAGTTGCCTTCTCGAAGTAAGCATCCACCAAACTACCCCAGAAACATCCCGGCGATTGACGCGGAGATCAGGTTGGCCATTGTTCCGGCCAGCATGGCCCGCACGCCCAGTCTCGACAGGTCGTTCCGCCGCTCGGGAACCAGCGCGCCGATACCGCCGATCTGGATGCCGATGGAGCTGAGGTTGGCAAAGCCGCAGAGCGCAAAGGTCGCGATGATAAACGAGCGCGGCGCCAGCGTGGCCTTCTGCGCGCCGAGCGCAATGTAGGCGACTACCTCGTTCAGCGCCATGCGCGTGCCCAGCAGGTTGCCGATGGCCGGGCAGTCATGCCAAGGAACGCCGATCAGCCACGCAACGGGAGCGAAGAGAAAGCCCAGAATCTGCCCCAGCGAGCCGGGAACCCAGTGCATGTAACTCAGCCCGTGCGTCCAGCCGAGCAGGCTGTCGAGCAGCGCCACCAGCGCCAGGAAGCTGATCAGCATGATAGCCACGTTGAAGGCCAGCTTGCCGCCGTCGATGGTGCCGCGGGCAATGGCTCCGATCAGGTTCTCGTCCTTGCGCAGCTCGTCCTTGGGGATGACGACGCGGCCCTCGGTGGCGGGAACCTCGGTCTCGGGAACCAGCATCTTGGCCAACAGGATGGTGCCGGGCGAGGTCATGATGACGGCCGAGAGCAGATGCTGGGCCGCCACGCCCTGCGCGATGTACATGGCCATGATGCCGCCGGAGACGTGGGCCATGCCGCTGGTCATAATCGTCATCAGCTCGCTGCGGGTGGCCTTGGAGAGGAACGGGCGAATGGTGAGCGGCGCCTCGGTCTGGCCCATGAAGATGGACGCCGCCACATTCATGCTCTCCGCGCCGCTGATGCGCATGGTCATGAGCATGATCCAGGCCAGGGCGCGAATGACGATCTGCATGAAGCCGACGTGATACAGCAGGGCGAAGAAGGCGGAGATAAAGATGATGGTGGGCAGCACCTGGAAGGCGAAGATGGAGCCCAAAGAGCCCGAGGGAAGGCCCAGCGGGCCAAAGACCACCCTGGTTCCGGCGAAGGTGTTGGCGAGCATGGAGTTGACCACGCTGCCGGCCCAGCTCATGGCGCGCTGTCCGTAGTCGAAGCGCAGCACCAGGAAGGCAAAGGTAATCTGCAGGCCAAGTCCCCAGGCCACCGTGCGCCAGCGAATGCGTCTGCGGTCGGTCGAGCCCAGCCAGGCCGCCAGCAGCACGGCCAGAATCCCCAGCACTCCGGTGAATCGATCCAAGATGTTGCTCCTTGTTAAGAGCAGGGAGTAGGGAATAGGGAACAGGGAACAGGGAACAGAAAAACCTGTCCTGCCCGGCGCGTAACGGATTCCTTATTCCCTATTCCCTACTCCCTATTCCCCATCGAACTACCTTACAGCATCGCGCAGATAGTCTTCCGCTGCTTCGCGGGTAAAGATGCGGCTGACGAGCGCGACTGCGTCGGGCGGGGATTCGGAGAGGGTGATTGCCTCGCGCAGCAGCGCGATCGGTTCGGCCAGAAGCGTGGGCGTGGTCGCATACAGCGTGGCCAGCGGCTGGCCCTTCTCGACGCGCGCGCCGCGGCGGGCAAGGAAGTGGATGCCCGCGTGGGGATCGACGGGCTCACCGGCTCTCCCGCGGCCCGCGCCCAGCCGCTGCACCGCCCAGCCGATTTTGGTGGTATCCATCGCCGCGATGTAGCCGCTCTCCCATGCATGCAGCACCTCGGTCGCGCCCGGCTTGTGAAATCCCGCGGGATCGTCGAAAACCGCAATATTGCCGCCTTGAGCTTCGATCATCGAGAAAAAGGCGCGTAAGGCCGACCCGTCGGCGAGGACAGTTGCGGCGAGCGCGTAACCGGCTTCCGGCGTCGCCGCCGCTCCCCCCAGGTGAATCATCCAGCCCGCCAGGATGAGCGACAGCTCGCGCAGGTCTTCGCTCTGCGCCGGCCTTGAGCCGCGCAGCAGCTCGACCGCCTCGGCCACCTCGATCCAGTTGCCGGCGGCGCGGCCCAGGGGCTGGCCCATATCGGTGAGCAGGGCCACGGTCCGCGTCCCGGCGGCTTCGGCGGTGGCAACCATCAGGGCGGCCAGGTATTCGGCGTCCTCCCGCCTGCGCAGGAATGCGCCGGAGCCGGTCTTCACGTCCAGCACCAGGGCGTCGAGGCCCGCAGCCAGCTTCTTGCTCAGAATCGAGGCGCAGATCAGGCCTGGGCTTTCGACCGTGCCGGTGCGGTCTCTCAAGGCATAAAGGACGCGGTCGGCGGGGACCAGGGTTGGGGTCTGGCTGACGATGGATGCGCCGCAGCGCTTGAGGACTGTCTCGAATTCGGACAGTGTGAGGGCGGTGCGGTAGCCGGGGATGGATTCGAGCTTGTCGAGGGTGCCGCCGGTGTGGCCGAGCGCGCGCCCGCTGATCATGGGCACGCCCAGGCCGCAGGCGGCGGCGATGGGAGCAACCAGGAAGCTGGTCTTGTCGCCCACGCCGCCGGTGGAGTGCTTGTCGACGGCCACTTTGCCCAGGCGGGCGGGCGAAAACTTCTCGCCGGAGTCGCGCATGGCGATGGTGAGGGCTTGGGTTTCTTCCCGCGAAAGGCCGCGCAGCCAGGCCGCCATCAGCCAGGCGGAGAGCTGCTCCAGCGGGATCGATCCGTCTACCGCGCCGGAGACGAGGTATCCGATCTCTCGTCCGTCAAGTTCGCCCCCATCGCGCTTCTTGCGAATCAGGTCGATCATGTGCGGCGGGGCGGGATTAGGCATGATGGCGCGGGCCTCGGTCTCTTCTGCTGAGATTATCGCAAACGGGGCGGAAGTGTTCTCAGCGGCCCCGCAAAGAAGGCGTGACAGCCCGGCGCGCGGACGGCGCGCCTCGGCATCGGCAGACGGCGCGAAACCGGCTACATCCCCTCCGGCCAGCGGCGGGTTGCTGCGAGCGATTCCCCCGTTTCGAGCAGACTCTTCAGGCTGGAAAGGATCGGCGGCCAGCCGGTCGACACGGCCTTGATGAACTTCGAATCGCTCTTTTCGATGACGTGTGTGACGGTCAGCTTGACAGTCTCACCTTGAGGTTCGATGTCATAGGTCATGCGCGAATAGCCCTCGGCCGTCATCTCGGGAAAGAGTTCATTCCGCCACTTCAGGACCAGCCGCTTGTGCGGCTCGATCTCCAGGACTTCGCCGCTGTCGGCTGTGCGCCCGTCGGGTTTCACAATCCGCCATGAAGCGCCCGGCGTCCATTCGGACTTCTGCGCGGTGTCGAACCAGAATCGACGGGTGAATTCGGGTTCAGTCAGCGCCCGCCACAGCTTCTCCGCCGTGGTGCGGATATAGGTCACATACACAAATTCAGATTGAGCCATCGGTCTCTCCCTCCAGTTTCGCTTTGAGTTCAGCGAGGACGCGCAAACGGCCCCGCTCGCATTTGCCGATCCAGCGCTTGGCAAGCTCGTGAATCGGCTTCGGATTCAGGTAATGGCGCTCCTCGCGGCCCCACCGGACGGTTGCGACAAGCGTTGCGTCTTCCAGCAGCTTGAGGTGCCTGGTCACAGCCTGGCGGGTCATCGCCATGCCTTCGCAAAGCTGGCCCAGCGACTGCCCGTTCTCCGCGTGCAGGCGTTCCAGCAACAGGCGCCGTTCGGGGGCCGCGAGCGCTTTGAACATCTTGTCGAAGTCCCCGGCCATTGCCGAATGATATGCAACAAATCAGTTGCATGCCAAGGAGGAAGTTGCCCGATTGCCCAGTGCTCAACCGGTACAATGCTGGCGGGAGCGGGACAATGGCAAAACGAGTTCTTCTTTTTGCGCCGTGTGCGTTCAATCTCGCCGAAACCAGCCGTATGGTAGAGATCGCCAAAGGAATCGAGCGCCATCCAGACGCAAGTCAGACCTTCCAAGTCCATTTCATCTCTGACGGCGGCGACTTCGAGAAGATGATCGAAAGACACGGCTTTGCCCTGACGAGACTCGAACCGCGTCTCACCGCCGAGAAGATCGAGCACATTGCCAAAGTGGACAGAGGCGAGGAGTTTGCGCCTGCCTTCACCGACTCCGAGATGATAAGGCGCGTGGAAAGCGAGATCGCTTGTCTCAAGGCCCTCCGGCCGGCCGCCGTTGTAACCGGGTCATACGTCACAATTCCGGTGACCTGCAGGGTCCTTGACACTCCGCTCGTTTGGGTGATCCAGTCGACTTGGCTTCCCGAGTTCTTCCACCACGGCGCGGGCATGACGGACCACCTCCGGCCTGCACCGATGAAGGCGGTGGCCGACTGGGCCCTGATGCTGTTCATCAACTTCTGGATCAGATACGGATTCCTCAATCCCGTCAACCGCGCCGCAAAGCACTTCGGGGTGGAGGGCTACAGCTCGATCTTCGAATTCTGGCGCGGCGACATCACCTTGGTTGCGGAACCTCCGGAGTTTTCCGGAACGAAACTGCCGCCCAAACACTATTTCATCGGCCCGCTCATTCCCCAAGGCGAATTTGCCCTTCCTCCGGAGCTTGACTCCATACCAAGAGACAGGCCGCTCATTTACTTCGCCATGGGCAGCTCCGGTACCCCCAAGATTGTTGCCAGAATTGTGGAGAGCTTCGCGGGCGCGCCCTACCGCGTTATTGCTCCGGTAAAGTTTCTGCTCGGGCTGGTCCCCGGAGTTCGTATTCCACCCAATGTTTTCGTCACCGACTGGGTTCCGGCGCTTCAGGTCAACAGAATGGCCGACCTCGCGGTGATTCATGGAGGTATTGGAACGGTCATGACGGCCGCACTGGCGGGCAAGCCTGTTGTCGGCGTGGGCATGCAGATGGAACAGGTTGCCAACCTGGCTTGTCTCGAACGGCTCGGCTTCGCAATACGCATCCGGAAATCGGGGAACCCTTCCCGGTTGATCCAGGCGGCGATCGCAAAGCTGCTGAAGGACGAAGAGGCAAAGAGGAAGGCGGCCGCATTTGCCGATGCTGTGGCGCGCTGGGATGGAGCGAAGCTGGCGGCCGACAGGCTCTTTGAGCGCTATGGCCCCTCCGGCAATCTACAATCAAGCACGAGATGAACTGGAAAGAATTGGCTGCGGAAGTGACCGCCGTCGGCGCGGGAGGCGATTCAGCCCAGCCGGTGACCGGCGTCGAGTACGATTCGCGGCGGGTGCGGCCTGGTTCTGTCTTTGTCGCCATGAAGGGCGGTTCGACCGACGGCAATCGCTACGTGGAAAAGGCCATCGCCGCCGGCGCGCTGGGCATCGTCACCGACTCTGCGCAGAAGTTCGACTACCTGCTGGTCTTTCAGCCCGGCCTGCCGGTGCTGGAGGTGGAAGACGGCCGGCGCGCGCTGGCGCAGGCCTCGGCGGCCTTCTTTGGGCATCCCGAGCGCCGGCTCAAGGCCACGGGCATCACCGGCACCAACGGCAAGACCACCACTGCCTTCCTCCTTGAGGCGCTGCTCAATGCGGCTGCCCGCACTACCGTGCTGGTGGGGACGATCGAGTATCACGTGGCCGGCGAGGTGAGGCCCAGCGTCCACACCACACCCGAGTCGCGGGACCTGTTTGAGCTGATGGCCGAGGGAGCGGCGCGCAGGGCCACGGAGCTGGTAACCGAGGTCTCAAGCCACGCGCTCGATCAGGGCCGGGCGGCGGGAGTGAACTTCGACGTGGCCGTCTTCACCAACCTCACGCAGGACCACCTCGATTATCACCAGACGATGGAGAAGTACTTCGCGGCCAAGCAGTTGCTCTTCGACGGCACGGTCTATCCGGCGCCGCGGGTGGCTGTGATCAACGCGCACGATCCATATGGCGAAAGGCTGGCCACCGCGTCCGCCAGGGCAGGCGCGGAGGTTCGCACCTATGGAATCGGCCAGGGTGACTGGCGCGCGGCAAGCTTCGCGCTCACCCCCGGCGGGGCTGCGTTGGAGCTGGAAACGCCGGCGGGCGCGGCCAAAGTTAACTCACGGCTGGCCGGCGAAGTGAACATTCTCAACCTGCTGGCCGCCCTGACGGCTGCCCATGCCCGCGGCGTGCCGTTCGGCAAACTGATTGAATCCGTTCCGCGCCTCCAGCCGGTTCCGGGGCGCTTCCAGCCCGTGGATGCCGGCCAGCCCTTCACAGTGATTGTGGATTATGCCCACACCGACGACGCGCTGCGCAATCTGATTGCCCTGGCCAGACAGATGGCGGCGCATTCCGGGGGCGGCGTGATTACGCTTTTCGGCTGCGGCGGCGACCGCGACCGCACCAAGCGGCCGAAGATGGGCCTGGCGGCGGGCGCGGGCAGCGACTTCGTGGTGGCCACCAGCGACAATCCCCGCTCCGAGGAGCCGATGGCGATTCTGGCGCAGATCGAGCCGGGACTCATGGCCAGCGGCGTTCGCTATACCATCGAGCCGGATCGCGCCACGGCTATTCGCACGGCTCTCGAGGCAGCCAAGGCAGGGGATGTGGTTTTGCTCGCGGGCAAGGGCCACGAGAAGGAACAGATTCTGGCCGGCCGCACAATTCCCTTCGACGACGCGGAGATTGCCCTTTCCGCGCTGGCTGAATTGGGCTATGGTAAGGGGCAATGAAGCTCACATTGGCAGAGGCGGCAATCGGCGCGGGTGCGGTGCTGGAGGCGCCTGCCAGTCTTCGTGACGCCGGCTCACTGGAGGTGAGCGGCTACTCGATCGACTCGCGAACGGTGAGTGCGGGCGAGCTGTTTCTTGCCGTGCGCGGGGAGCGGCACGACGGGCATGAGTTTGTTGAAGCGGCGCTGAGGCGCGGGGCGATTGGCGCGGTCGTCTCGCGCGCGCGGGCGGCCACGCTGCCCGACGCGGCGCTGGCCGTGCCGCTGCTCATCGCCGAAGACCCGCTGCTCGCGCTGCATGCGCTGGCCGCGCATGTGCGCCGGCGGTGGGGCCGGCGCGTGGTGGCCGTTACCGGCTCGGCCGGCAAGACCACCACCAAGGAGGCAGCGGCAGCCGCTTTGGGAGCGAGATTCAGCGTTCACAAGTCCCAGGGCAATCTGAACAATTCATTCGGCCTTCCGCTCGAACTGCTGCGCCTGGAACCGGAGCACGAGATCGCGGTGGTGGAGATGGGTATGAACCACCCAGGCGAGATTGCTGCCCTGGCGCGCATCTCCTCGCCCGACTGGGGCGTGGTGACCAATGTGGGCACGGCGCATATCGAGAACTTCCCCGACGGGCAGGCTGGGGTGGCTCGCGCCAAGTTCGAACTGGTGGACGCGCTCCCGGCCAGCGGCGTGGCCTTTCTCAACTGCGACGATCCGTACGTCTCGCAATTTGGCCGCGACTTTGCCGGCCGCGCCGTTTACTTTGGGGCTGGGCCTTGCGCCGATCCGCGGCTGCTGGAAGCGAGTGAATATCTGGCGGGGTTGCATTTGCGTTTTCGCGCCGGGGAGCGCGAGGCCAGCCTGACGCTGAAACTGCTGGGCGCGCACAACGCATTGAATGCGCTGGCCGGGCTCGCGGTAGCCCTGGAGGCGGGCGTGGAGCTGGATGCAGCGGTTGCCGCGCTGGCGTCGCTGGCCGCCGGCGACAAGCGCGGCCAAGTGATCGAGATTGGCGGCGCGACGATACTGAACGACAGCTACAACTCCAATCCCGAGGCGCTGCGCGCGATGATCCGCACCTTGGCGGGGCGTCCGGCAGGCCGCCGTATCCTGGTGGCCGGAGAGATGCTGGAACTGGGCGAGCACGGCCCCGCGCTGCACGCCGCCTGCGGACGCGCCGCCGCCGAGGCCGGGCTCGACCTGGTTGCTGGCGTGGGCGGCAACGCCGAACATCTGGCTTCCGCGGCCTGCGCCCGCGGAGTCGCATCGCTCTTCCTGCCCGATGCCGAGACCGCCGGCCGCTGGCTCAAGCAGACCATGCAGCCGGGAGACGTTGTGTTGGTAAAGGGTTCGCGCGGCGTGCATCTGGAGCGGGCAATCGAGGCGATCAAGCGCGGAAAAGCGGAAGCGGAGGAAGAATGATTCTTCGGAGATTTCCCAGTCACATCATGCTTCTGGCGGCGTTTGCTTTCGCGGCGCCGCTCGCTGCGCAGAGCCCTTCTTGGACCAAGCCCTTCCCGCCCTTCCGCATTGCGGGCAACCTCTATTACGTCGGCAGCGAGGAACTCGCTTCCTACCTGATTGTTACGCCCCAGGGGAACATTCTCATCAACAGCAGCACTGAGAAGAACGTCCCGCTCATCCAGAAGAGCGTGGAGCAGTTGGGCTTCCGCTTCAGCGACACCAAGATCCTTCTCATCAGCCATGCGCACTTCGACCATTGCGCAGGCAGTGCAAGGGTAAAGCAGCTTACCGGCGCCAAGTACTTCGTGATGGATGCGGATGTACCGGTGGTTGAGTCGGGGGGCAAGGCGGACTTTCAGTATGGGACGGACCTCGCCATGCTGTTCCCAGCCGCGCATGTCGATCGCGTGCTCCACGATGGCGTTTCCGTGCGTTTGGGAGATGCAGTATTGACCGCGCACCTGACCGCCGGCCACACGAGGGGGACAACGACCTGGACCATGGACGAGACGGAGGGCGGCCGGACGCTGCACGCGGTCATTGTGGGAAGCCCGAATGTGAATCCTGGCTACAAGCTGGTGGGTAATACGGCCTATCCGCAGATTGCCGATGATTTCTATCATGGTTTTCAGGTGCTGAAGGGCCTGCCTTGCGACCTATTTCTCGGCGCTCACGGTAGCTACTACGGGCTGAAGGAGAAGTACCAGCGTTGGCTGCACGGCGACGCCGACGCCTTCGTCGATACGGACGGCTACAAGAGCTACATCGCCGATCGCGAGCAGGCATTCGAGGCGGAGCTGAAGCGGCAGCAGGCGGCCAAGGAGTAGAGCCTGGGTCTTGCGCATTATGCCAAATGGCGCGATACTAATGCCAGGTGGCCGGCATGAGCATTGCGGAGATTGTGGAAGTGCTGGGCGGCAAGAGAACCTTCAAGCAGCCCATTCGCAAGGCGGACGACCTGGTCGCCCAGGTGCGCGTCGGGCTTCCGGCTTCGACGGTGAACCTGCTGGCGGATGCGCTGTCCATGCAGAGAGCGCAGGTCGCAAAGCGCCTCAACATTCCGGGCCGCACTCTGAGCCGAAGGCTGGCGACGAAATCGCGCCTGACGCAGGACGAGTCGGACAGAACCCTGCGCATGGCGCGAGTGGTCGCTCTGGCCAATGAAATCCTGGGGAAGGAAGACAAAGCCTCGCGCTGGATGGTGGCGCCGAATCGCGCATTGGGCGGGCAGCGGCCATTCGACCAGCTCGATACGGAGCTGGGAGTGCGCTCGGTGGAGGAGATTCTCTACGCCATTGCTTACGGAATGTATAGCTGATGAAGGTTTGGAGGCTCTTTCCGGAGCGTTTCCGCGAGACGGCCTTCACGGGCGTTGGCGGACTCTACGCAGCCAGGCGCTGGAATCATCTGGGCACGGCAATGGTCTACTGCGCCACTTCGCCGGCGCTGGCGGCTCTGGAATTCTTCGTCAATCTTGAGCCCAACGAAGCGCCGGACGATCTTCTGCTCGGGGAAGCCACGATCCCCGACGATCTGGTGGAGCAACTGAAACTTGACCTGCTGCCCGCTGACTGGCGCGAGCTGAACAACCTTGTGTGCCGCGATCTTGGTTCCGGCTGGGCGGCCAGCGGCCGTTCTGTGGCGCTCCGGGTTCCATCGGCGGTGGTCGACGGCGACTGGAATGTGCTGTTGAATCCAAGGCACACGGATTTCAGCAAAGTTGAGTTGGCCGCTCTCAAACCGTTCCGCTATGACGAGCGCATGTTCCGCTGAGGAGGGACTGAGATCCCACCCTTTCCGTTCGCTGCGGCGAACGGCTAGGATGGGGAGCCCAGTCAAGGAGAGCTCATCCCCGGTGCGCGATTTCACCGCACCCGGCGGCCCCAGCCCTGTAAAATCAACCTGAAACCCGCCTTGTTTACGATCTGGAGGCCCTTTGCTCTACTGGCTGCTCTACGAGAAGCTGTTTCCGTTCTTTCACCCGTTCCGGATCTTCCGCTACCTCACGTTCCGCACCGCCTTTGCCTCGCTTACGGCGCTGCTGATTGCGTTGTTCATCGGTCCATGGGTGATCCAGAAACTGCGCGAGTTCCAGATCGGCCAGTTCATTCGCGAGGACGGGCCACAATCGCACTTGAAGAAGTCCGGAACGCCCACCATGGGCGGGGTGCTGATCGTGATTGCGATCGTGCTGCCCACGGTGCTGTGGTCCGACCCTTCGAACCCGTTTGTCTGGATCGCCGTATTCTCGACCGTTGCCTTCGGGGCCATCGGTTTTGCCGACGACTATATCAAGGTTGTCAAGCGGCGCAGCCTGGGCCTGACGGCGCGCGCCAAGCTCATCTGGCAGGGATTGGCCGGGGCCGCGGTGGCAGTTGCGCTGGTGGCGCTGGACCAGTTCAGGGTCTTTTCCACTCAGTTGACGGTGCCGTTCGTGAAGCAATGGCGGCCCGACCTGCTGTGGCATTGGGCCGCCTCATTGCCGCACCTGGGATTCCTGGCCTTTTTGCCCTTCGCCGGTTTTGTCATCTTTGTGCTGATTGGTTCAACCAATGCAGTGAATCTGACCGATGGGCTCGACGGACTGGCCATCGGCTGCACCATCATCGCCGCCGGCGCGCTGGCCGTGCTCACCTACGTTACCAGTAACGTAGTTTTTGCCGACTACCTGGAATTGCAGCACATGCCCAAAGTGGCCGAGCTGACCGTCTTCTGCGGGTGCATGGTGGGCGCTTCCATCGGATTTCTTTGGTATAACGCCCATCCGGCCGAGGTTTTCATGGGCGATGTCGGCTCGCTGGCCCTGGGCGGAGCCATCGGCACAGTCGCCATCGTCATCCGCCAGGAGCTTCTGCTGCCGTTCATCGGTGGTATCTTCCTGCTGGAAGCGGTTTCAGTGATCCTGCAGGTGGGCAGCTACAAGCTGCGTAACAAGAAGCGCATCTTCAAGATGGCGCCACTCCATCATCATTTCGAGCAGTTGGGCTGGAGTGAGTCCAAGATCATTGCACGCTTCTGGATCGGCGCCCTGGTGTTTGCATTGTTTGCACTCACTACGCTGAAACTCCGTTAGACAAGCTCTGCGCGGCGCCTCCCGCGGTGCACAATTAAGAGGTCGCAGAAGCCTGAGGATCGGTCCAAATGATGGAACTCAAAGGCAAGAAGGTTCTGGTTGTGGGACTGGGCAAGTCCGGTCTGGCGGCGGCGCTGTTTCTGCGCCGGCGCGGGGCCCAGGTTACGGTCTCCGACGTGCGCAGCGCCGAGGCGCTGGCCAAGGACATTCCCGCGCTGCTCGACGAGGGCATCATGGTGGAAGCCGGCGGCCACGGTTTGCTTACCTTCCGCCGCCAGGACCTGATCGTAGTGAGCCCCGGCGTGCCGCTGGACACGCCCGAACTGGCGCAGGTGAGGAGCTTCGGTTTGCCGGTGATCGGCGAGCTGGAACTGGCGGCGCGCTTTCTCAAGGGCAGAACCGTGGCCATTACCGGCTCCAACGGCAAGACCACGACCACTGCTCTATTGGGCGAGATTCTGAAAGGGGCCGGCATTCCCACGCTGGTGGGAGGCAACATCGGCGTCCCGGTGGTGGGGCTGATCGACCAAAGCACAGACGAAACCTGGTCGGTGCTCGAGGTCTCCAGCTTTCAGCTTGAAAGCACCGATCAGTTTCATCCCAACATTGCCGTGATCCTGAACATCACCCCCGATCATCTGGACCGGCACGGCAGCTTCGAGAACTATGCGCTGGCCAAGGAGCGGATTTTCGCCGCGCAGAAAGAACGGGACTTCGCGGTGCTGAACGCCGACAATGCGCGCGCCGCCGAGGCCGCATCCCGCTCGGCCGCCAGGGTCTATTGGTTCTCCGTCGAGAATCCGGTCGCGCAGGGCGCGTGGCTGGAAGAGGGGTTCGTAGTCTATCGTCCGGCCCTGGATGCAGCGATGGAAAATGTGATGCCTCTGAGCGGAATTCCGCTCAAGGGAGCGCACAACGTGGAGAATGTGCTGGCCGCGGTGGTGGCGGCGCGGCTCGCCGGAGCGCCGGCGGAGGCCATCCGCCGCGCCATCGAGAGCTTCCAGGCGGTCGAGCACCGGCTGGAGTTTGTGGCCGCCGTCAACGGCGTCGAGTTTTACAACGACTCAAAGGCTACCAACGTGGACGCCACGGCCAAGGCCGTAGCTGCCTTCCAGTCGGGCATTCACCTCATCCTGGGCGGCAAGGACAAAGGCTCGGACTATACCCAACTGGCGCAACTGCTGCGGGCGCGGGTGCGAGCCGTTTATACCATCGGCTCGGCTGCGGCCAAAATCGAATCGCAACTGCGCGGGGTGGTTTCGATCCACTCCTGCGAGACGCTGGACAATGCGGTCAACGCGGCGGCCTCAGCCGCGCGTCCGGGCGACGTGGTGCTGCTGGCGCCGGCCTGCTCCAGCTTCGACCAGTTTGAGAACTATGAACACCGGGGCCGCGTTTTCAAGGAACTGGTCGGCGAACGGCGGGGATGGAAGGCATGGCAGCGCGCGTAGGGGTTGACAAGTGGCTCTTCTTCACCACGCTGCTGCTCACCGTGGTGGGGCTGGCGATGGTCTTTTCCGCCTCGGCCGTGGTGGCCCAGGAGCGCTATCACTCCGCGTTTGCCGATGTGGGCAGGCAGGCTGGCTGGGCGCTGGCCGGTGTAGTGGCTATGCTGGCGCTGATGCGCGTGGATTACAGCGTCTACAAGTCCCCGCGGTTCGTCTATCCCGCCCTGTGCGTCACCACCCTGCTGCTGGTGCTGGTGTTCTTCATTCCCGGCTCCCACAACGTCCATCGCTGGATTCGCTTTGGCAGCCACTTCACGTTTCAGCCCTCGGAGATCGCCAAGCCGGTGATGGTTCTGTTTCTGGCCTGGTTTCTTCATAACCGGCTGAGCACCATGCGCGATTGGAAGCACACCCTGCTGCGCGCGGTTATCATTCCGGTGGTCTTCGTCCTCCTGATTGTCAAGCAGCCGGACCTGGGAACGGCGCTGGTTCTGCTCGGCGTCACAGCCATGATGCTGCTGCTGGCCGGGATGGAGTGGAGGTACCTGATTGGCGGCATTCTCGCCACACTGCCCGGCCTGCTGGCGCTGCTCTTCATGGTTCCCTTTCGGCGGGCGCGAATGCTCGCCTTCCTCAACCCGGATGCCGATCCGCAGGGCGCCGGATTCCACATCAACCAGTCGCTGATCGCGGTGGGCACCGGCGGGGTCACCGGCCGGGGCTTCATGGAGGGCGTGC
>Ga0326727_10019777_pt1 | contig 13466 bp, 9 predicted proteins | sample MB2enrmetagenome_FD_207643 | JGI IMG/M metagenome (GOLD analysis project Ga0326727, IMG submission 207643) | Lab enriched peat soil microbial communities from McLean, Ithaca, NY, United States - MB29MY | ecosystem: Environmental > Terrestrial > Soil > Wetlands > Peat | place: USA: New York... | reverse complement strand
CAGACCGCCTACGCACAGGCGAGACACTCCCGATGAGGAAACCGGCAACTGGAGAGCCGTGTGCGGGAGAACCGCACGCACGGTTCGGAGGGCGGGGAGGTAGCTCCTTCCCGACCCCTATCGGTGTGGGCGTCGCCTGCGCGCCACCCGCCGTCACCCGACCGGCTCGGCCTGCGCCAGCGCGACTTTGTTCCCCGCCTCGGCCTCACGTTGCCAACAGCCGATCTCCACCACGCAGCCGGGTGAATTATCCCCCAGCCTCAAAGCAAAACCATGCAGGTTCACCACGGCGGCAACAAGGTTCAGCCCCAGCCCCACGCCGTCGGTGTGCCGGCTCTTGTCGGACCGATAGAAGCGGCGGAATACATTATCGCGATCCTGCAACGGAATCCCCGGCCCGGTATCGCTGACGCGGATCACTGGACCGCGTGCGGTCGGCGCGATGATCAACGCCACGACACCCCCCGCCGGGGTGAACTTCATTGCGTTGTCCACCAGATTCGCCACCGCCTCGAACAGCAGGTCGCGATCGCCGTCCACCGGCGGGACCGGCGCGGTGTGCAGCTCCAGCCGCAGGCCGCGATCCTCGGCGATCGGGGCGTAAAGCTCGCCGACCTCGGCGATAATGTCGCCAAGGTCCATCGGACCGAAGCCGGCATGGCGGCGGCTGTGCTCGATCTCGGCGATGCGCAGCAGCGCCACCACGACGTCGAGCGCCTGATCGATGCCGGCGATCGCCTCATCGACCGCGACGCCCAGTGCCTCGCGTGAGGTGGCATGGTCGCGCCCACGCTCCAGCCGCGCGCGAACGAACGTTAGCGGTGTGCGCAGATCGTGCGCGATGTCGTCGCCGACGCCCTTGATGTCTCGCACCAGCGTTTCCAGCTCGTCCAACATCCGGTTGACGATATGCACGAGCTGATCAAGGTCGTCGCCGCGCGCGTGAACCGGCAGCCGCTCCGCCAGATGCCCGGCCATGATGCGCGAGGCGGCGCGGCGCAGGATCGTCAGGCGACGCTGGGCGCGCAGGCCGGCGAGTGCGCCGCCACCGATGCACAGCAGCACCGCGGGCAGCAGCGCCAGCAGCAGAATGCCGCCGAAACGTCCGAGAAAGCCCAGCAACTCGTCGATGTTGCGCCCGATCACCAGCACGCGGCCATCCGGCAGGCGTTCGGCGACCGCGCGGATCGTTTCGGTATCGCGGCCGCGGGCATCGCTGCGCACCGCCTCCACCGTGTGCGGCGCGCCGTCCAGTGCCAGGCTGGGCGGCACCGCGGCCAGATTGCCGCCGATCCGTTCGCCGCGCGCATCGAATAGCCCGCGCAGCTTCACCCGGCGCGGATCGTATTCGGTGTGGTCGGCGAAGTTGGCCAGGATCTGCGCCGTCGGGCGTGGAGCAAGGTCTGTGGCGATGCCGGTCAGCGCGCTGTCAAGCGGCGACAGCAATGCCGTCGTGCATTGCCAGTAGACAAACGCCAGCAACAGAACAACCACCGTCGCAACGATGCTGGCGACGACAACGCCCCAACGAAACCCAGTGGTGTGCAGGAAAGTCGGCCGCTTGACGGGATCGCGCTGCATCAACGGCTCAGGGGTGGGCGATCAGTCGGTAGCCCAGGCCGCGCACGTTGACGATCAGTTGCGCCTCATGCGGCAGATCCACCTTGCGCCGCAATCGGCTGAGATGCACGTCGATCAAGTTGGTTTGCGGAATGAACCGGTAGTTCCATACGTCCTGCAACAGCATTGCGCGGGTCACGACCTGGCCCTCCCGCCGGGCCATGTATTCCAGCAGCTTGAACTCGCGCGGCAGCAGCTCCAGCGCCCGCGTGCCACGCGCCGCCTTGCGCGCCACCAGGTCGAGCTCCAACGGTCCGACGCGCAGGATCGTTTCGCGGGTGTCGACCGGACGGCGCAGCAGCGCCTCGACTCGCGCCGCCAATTCGGCCAGGGCGAACGGCTTGGTGACATAGTCGTCGCCGCCCGAGCGCAGCCCGCGGACCCGGTCGTCGATGCCGCCGAGCGCGCTCAACACCAGCGCCGGTGTGCGGTTCTGCTGATTGCGCAATGTCTCGATGATGGACAGTCCATCGACGCCTGGCAGCATGCGGTCGACCAGCAGCACGTCCCATGCCTCGTCGCGCGCCCGCTCCAGGCCGGTGAGCCCGTCGGCCGCGCGCTCGATCTCGAAGCCGCGCAGCGTCAGGTCGGCGACGATCTCGGTCGCGGTCTGGTCGTCGTCCTCGATCAGGAACACGCGTGTCATGGGTTCAATCCGCCGCGGCGGCCTCGCTGAATTTGTCGGCCAGCCGCGGCATCGTGCGGGTGCGGGAGGGCGACAGCCAGTGTTGCAGCCGGTCAAGATATAGGTAGATCACCGGCGTCGTGTAGAGGGTGAGTATCTGGCTCAACAGCAGCCCGCCGACCATCGCGTAGCCCAGCGGCTTGCGCAGCTCCGATCCCGCGCCATTCTCCAGCATCAGCGGCAGGCCGCTCAGCAGCGCCGCCATCGTGGTCATGAGAATGGGCCGGAAGCGTAACAGACAGGCCTGGCGGATCGCCTCCAGTGGCGGCAAGCCGTCGCGTCGCTCGGCATTGATCGCGAAATCCACCATCATGATGCCGTTCTTCTTGACGATGCCGATCAGCAGGATGATGCCGATCATTGCGATAACGGTCAGCTCGGTGCGCGCCAGCATCAGCATCAGCAGCGCGCCGACGCCGGCCGAGGGCAGGGTGGACAGGATGGTCAGCGGCAGGATGTAGCTTTCATACAGCACACCGAGAATGATGTAGACGGCGATGATGGCAGCGGCGACCAGGTAGGGCTCGCTGCTCAAGGAGGACTGGAACGCCTGCGCGGTGCCCTGGAACGATCCCTGCAAGGCCAGCGGCAGGCCGAGCTGGGCGCGGATCTGCCCGATCGCATCGACCGCCTGGCCGAGCGCGGCGCCGGGCGCGAGGTTGAAGGAGATCGTCACCGCCGGGAACTGGCTCTGGTGGTTCAACCCGAGCGGTGCGACCGGTGCCGTATCGATCTTCACCAGTTCCGATAACGGTACGGCCTGGCCGGAGGACGACTTCACATAGAGCTTCTGCAATGTGCCCGGATCACCCTCCAGCGCCGGCGGCACCTCCAGGATGACGTAGTATGAATTGAGCTGGGTGAAATACTGCGTCACCTCGCGCTGGCCGAACGCGTCGTACAGCGTGTCGTCGATCTGCTGTGGCTGGATACCGAAACGTTGCGCCGCGCTGCGATCGATCGTCAGCGTCGCCGTGGTACCGGCGATCTGCTGGTCGGTCGCGACATCGCGCAGCATTGGCAGCGCCTTGATCTTGGCCAGCACTTTGGGTGCCCATTGATTGAGCTGGGCGGCGTTGGCGTCCTGCAAGGTATATTGGTACATCGTGCGCGCCAGTCGGCCGCCGACATTGATGTCCTGAGCCGGCTGCATATAGAGGTTCACCCCCTGCACCGCCTTCGCCTTCTGGGCCAGGCGCGCGATGACCTTCATGATGCCGTCGTTGGGGCGTTCGTCCCATGGCTTCAGGTTGATGTAGAAACGACCGTCATTGCCCTGCTGCCCGGCGGTGCCGGCGCCCACCTGGGAGGCGAACGACGCCACGGCGGGATCGTGCAGGATAATATCGTTGAGCTGACTTTGCAGGCGCGTCATCTGCGCGAATGATGCGCTCTGCGCCCCTTCCGATGTGGCAACGATAAGCCCGACATCCTGGATCGGGAAGAAGCCTTTCGGGATGTAGATATACAACACGACCGTCAGGCTGAGCGTGGCGAGGAATGTCATCAGAGTGATGAACCGGAAGCGCAGCGCGATATCGAGCGTGCGCCGGTAGAAGCTGATGATCGCGTCGAATCCGGCCTCGATGATGCGGTAGATCCGGCCGTGCGTGTGGTGATCGCGGCTGAGGAAGGTGGCGCACATCATCGGCGTCAACGTCAGTGACACGAAGGCGGAGACCATGACCGCGATCGAAACTGTCAGGGCGAACTCGCGGAACAACCGCCCGACGATGCCGCCCATCAACAGCAGCGGAATGAACACGGCGATCAGCGACAGGCTGATCGATACGATGGTGAAGCCAATCTCCCCGGCGCCCTTGATCGCCGCGTCGTACGGCTTCATGCCATCCTCGACGTGGCGGTAGATGTTCTCCAGCATGACAATGGCGTCGTCGACGACGAAGCCGACCGAGATGGTCAGTGCCATCAGCGACAGGTTGTCCAGACTGAAACTCAACAGGTACATGGCGGCGAAGGTGCCGATCAACGCGACCGGCACGGTGATGCTGGGAATGATCGTCGCCCACAGATTGCGCAGGAACAGGAAGATCACCATCACCACCAGGCTGATCGACAGCAGGAGGGTGAACTCCACGTCGTTGACCGAGGCCCGGATGGTCTGCGTGCGGTCGACGATGGTGCTGACATGCACGGCGGGCGGGATGCTCGCCTCCAGCGGCGGCAATGCGTCGCGGATGCGCTGCACCGTGGCGATGACGTTGGCGCCCGGCTGCTTGAAGATCACCAGCAGCACGCCGCGCTTCGCGTTCTGCCAGGCGGCAAGCTCGCGGTTCTGTGGGCCGCGCACCGCGTGACCGATGTCGCGGATGCGGATCGGCGCGCCGTTGCGATAGGCGACAACAATATTGTCGTACGGCGCGGCGGTGGTGAGCTGGTCGTCGGCCATCACGGTATAGGACGTTACGGGACCGTCGATGCTGCCCTTCGGCTCGTTCACCGTGGCGGTGGCGAGAACGCTGCGCACGTCCTCCATCGTCAGGCCCATATAGGCGAGCTTGGCCGGATCGATCTGCACGCGGATCGCCGGCTTCTGCTGCCCGCCAACCGACACCTGCGACACCCCGGTGATCTGCGACAGGCGCTGCGCCAGGATGTTTTCGGCGTAGTCGTCGACCTCGGTGATCGGCACAAGGTCGGACTGCACGGCGAGGATCATGATCGGCGAGTCGGCTGGATTGACCTTGCGGATCGTCGGCTGACTGGGCAACGCCTTCGGCAACTGGCCCTGGGCGGCGTTGATTGCGGCCAGCACATCGCCCTCGGCCGAATCGATGTTGCGGTTGAGATCGAACTGGAGCGTGATCGTGCTGGTACCCAGCACGTTCGCCGAGGTCATTTGCGCCAGGCCGGGGATCTGCGCGAACTGGGTTTCCAGTGGCTCGGCGACGCTTTCGGCCATCGTTTCGGGGCTGGCGCCGGCAAACTGCCCGGTTACCGTGAGCGTGGGAAAATCCACCTGTGGCAATGGCGCAATGGGCAGCAGCGGGAATGCCGCGAGGCCGACCAGCACGATCGCCGCCATCACCAGGGATGTGCCGATCCGGCGCTTGATGAAGGGCGTCGAGATGCTCATGCCGGTACCGTTTCGTTATGGCCCGGCATCGTCATGTTATGGCGCGGGGCGGGTGCGTCGAGGTCGGACGTGGTGCGGCGGCCAGCCGGCGGCGGTAATTCAGGCATCCGAGGCGGGCTTACGAGTCGGTCTTGACGGGCTGGGTGGTGACCTTGGTGCCGTTCTGCAGCCGAGACTGGCCCGTCACCACCACTTGTTCGTCACCGTTCAGCCCCTTGGTGACCACGGCCATTGTATTGTCCTGATAGCCAACCGTGACCGGGCGCACCTGTGCGGTGGATGTTTGGTCGATCGCAAAGACGTAGAGCCCATCGGGACCGTGCTGGACCGCGGCGATCGGCACGGTGACCACATTGTGATCCACTGCAAGCTGCAGATGAGCGTTGACGAACTGGCCGGGCCAAAGATGCCGATCGGCGTTCGGGAATGTCGCCTTCAGCGTGATGGTGCCGGTGGTCGATGCGATGCTGTTGTTGGTGGCGATGAGCTTGCCATCGCCCAGCCTGGTCTTGTCATCCTGCGAATAGGCGACGACCAGCGGATTGCCCGCTGCCTGCGCCGCCTGGATTTGCGGCATGTCCTCCTGCGGCAGCGTGAACGCCACCGAGATCGGCTGGATCTGCGTGATCGAAACGATCCCCTGCCCGGTCCCGGCCTGGATCAGGTTGCCGGGATCAACCAGATAGAGCCCGACCACGCCCTGGATCGGCGAGGAAATCCGGCAGAAGCTGAGATTGAGCACCGCGGTCTGGATGTTCGCGTCGTCGCCCTGCACCGCGGCCTGCATCACACGCACCGCGGCGGCGTCGTTATCGACCTGTTGCTGCGTCTGGAAATTGCGCTGCGCCAGGGTGGAGTCGCGCTTCAGGTTGACCTCGTCGTTGGCGAGCGTTGCCTGGTCCGAGGCCAGCTTGGCCTGCGCCTGCGCCAGGGCCGCGGCGTATGGGCGTGGATCGATCTCCGCCAGCAGCTCGCCGGGCTTTACCTCCTGACCCTCCTTGAACGCGACGCTGTTGAGCCAGCCGGAGACGCGGGCCTGGATCAGCACCGACTGGAATGCCTGAACGGTGCCGATGCCCTCGGCGAAGACCGGCACGTCCTGCCGTTTGGCCGGGGCGACGGTGACCGGCACCGCCTGCGGTTCGGATTGTTGCGCGGGCGGAGTTGCGCCGGGGGTGGTTTGTGCGATGGAGGTGCCGAAGATGCCGAGCGCCACCGCGACGGTGGCGACGAGGCTGATCGCGGCGACGCGCACAGCGTTTCGTTTCCGGCTTGTCTCCATCGCCTGGCTCCCTGCAAGCCTCCCTGTCTGCCGGCTGATCACGCGACGGTGATGCCCCGCGTGGGGCGAGGTTTGTCGTGTCAGCTTCTTCCGACCTGCTATTGTTGGTAGGACGGCGGCCGCATGCATCCTTAATTCGGATTTAGTCGGCTAACATTCTGTTCATCCGGAACGGCGGCGGACGGATTGGGCAATCCGAGCCGTCGCCGGACGATGACGGGAGCCGGGATGGGCAATCGACGCCACGTGTGGCGCCGCCTATGTTTCGTGGATGATGTTCCGGGAACCCTGCGGGATGGGCAGAACGAGCCTGAGAATGATTGGCGTGATGCTGGCGTTGGCCGGCGTCGTGGTTGGCGGCGCCCAGGCGCACTCGCAGCAGACACTCAACGTCGGCGTCAGCGCGCCGGTCACGAGCATCGATCCGCACTACCATAACCTGGCACCGAACATCGCGCTGTCGGCCCAGATCTTCGACCAGTTGGTGGAGATGGATGGCAGCGCGCGGCTGATCCCCGGCCTGGCCCTGTCCTGGTCGCTGGTCGCGCCGGACGTGTGGGAGTTCAGGCTGCGGGATACGAATTTCCAGGACGGCACGCCGTTCACCGCCGCCGATGTGCTGTTCACGTTGGCGCGCGTGCCGAAGGTGCCGAACAGCCCGAGTTCCTTCGCGGTCTACACCAAGCCGGTGGTGATGTCGGAGGCGATCGATCCGCACACGGTTCGTATGCACACCAATGGCGTGTTCCCGCTGCTGCCGGTGTACATGTCCGGCGTGTTCATCGTCAGCAGCAAGGCGGCCGAGGGTGCGAGCACCGAGGATTTCAACAGCGGCAAGGCGGCGATCGGTACGGGACCGTTCCGGTTCCTCGCGTTCCGGCCGGGCGATCGCGTGACGCTGGCCCGGAATGATTCCTACTGGGGGAGGAAGCCGGTCTGGCAGGACGTGAACTGGCGGATGATCCCGAATGATGCGGCGCGCACAGCGGCGTTGCTGGCGGGCGACGTGGATTTCATCGATTTCGTACCGACCCAGTCGCTTGCCGATCTGGGCAGTAACAAGAAGGTGAAGCTGTGGGAACGATTGGGACTGCGGCTGGTCTTCCTGGGTCTTGACCAGTCACGTGACGGACCAACCCCGTTTGTGCATGGCCCAAACGGCGAGACGCTGGCGAAGAACCCGCTGAAGGATCGCCGCGTGCGCGAGGCGCTGTCGATCGCGATCAACCGCAAAGCGATCGACGACCGCATCATGGAGGGTGCGGCGGTGCCGGCGGGGCAGTTCTTGCCGGAGGGTGTGTATAGCCATGTGCCGGACCTGGGCCCCCCGCCGTATGATCCGGTGCGGGCGAAGGCGCTGCTGGCCGCGGCGGGGTATCCGAACGGATTGCGGATGACGTTGCATGGTCCAAATGATCGCTATGTGAATGATGCCAAGATCATCCAGGCGGTGGGGCAGATGTGGGAGCGCATCGGCGTTCAAACCGAGGTGGATGCATTGCCGTGGAGCAGCTATGTCGCGCGCGCGGCGCGGCAGGCGTTCTCGGCGTTCCTGTTCGGCTGGGGAACCGGGACGGCGGAGGCATCGGATCCGCTGATTGCGCAGATCGCGACGTGGGATCCGGCGAAAGGCTGGGGCGCGTCGAACCGCGGGCGCTATTCCAATCCGGCGATCGACAAGTTGATCGGCGAGGCGCTGGGCACTGCCGACGACGCGGCGCGGGAGAAGATCCTGATCGAGGCGGAGCGGATGGCGTTCGACGACGTGGCGATCATTCCGATCCATATCCAAAAGAATATCTGGGCGAGCAGCGCGAAGCTGACCTATGTTCCGACCGTGGGCGAGACGCCGCGGCTGATGGATCTGAGGCCGACGCAGTAACGGCGGCGCAGCAAGGGAAATCGAGATGCAAAATACCGAGGAAATCTGGCGCCTGGTCGACGCGAAGAAGGAAGACTTCGAGGCGCTGTCCGATCGGGTCTGGTCGATGCCGGAGATCGCCTACACCGAGCATCGTTCCTGTGCCGAACACACCGCGATGCTGGAGCAGCAGGGGTTCCGGGTGACGCGCAATGTCGCCGGCATTCCGACCGCGGTGCTGGGCGAGGCGGGCGAGGAAGGCCCGGTCATTGCGATCCTGGGCGAATACGATGCGCTGCCGGGCCTGTCGAACGAGGCCGGCGTGGCCGAGCACCGGCCGCTGCCGGGTGCCGGGCATGGCCATGGCTGCGGGCATAATTTGCTGGGCTCGGCCTCCTTGCTCGCGGCGACGGCGGTGAAGGATTACCTGGCGGCGCATGGCGTGAAGGGACGTGTGCGGTATTACGGCTGCCCGGCCGAGGAGGGCGGCGCGGCCAAGGGATTCATGGTGCGCGATGGCGCGTTCGATGACGTTGACATCGCCATTACCTGGCACCCGGCGGCGTTTTGCCGTGTCGATGACGCAATGTCATTGGCTAACACGCGGATCGATTTCAGTTTCATCGGGCGGTCGAGCCATGCGGCGGCGTCGCCGCATCTGGGGCGCAGCGCGTTGGACGCGGTGGAGTTGATGAATGTCGGCGTGAACTACATGCGCGAGCACATGCCGTCGGATGCGCGCGTTCACTACGCGCTGCTGGATGCCGGCGGGATCGCGCCCAACGTGGTGCAGGCGAAGGCGAAGGTGCGCTACCTGATCCGCGCACGCGATTTGCCGGAGCTGAACCGGCTGATCGGGCGGGTGCGGAAGATTGCCGACGGGGCGGCGCTGATGACCGAGACCTCGGTGACGGCGAAAGTGGTCAGTGCCGTGTCGAATCTGTTGGGCAACACGCCGTTGGAAAAAGCGATGTATGCGAACCTGGAACGGCTTGGGCCACCGCCGTTCGATGAGGCGGATCGGGCGTTCGCGGCGAAGATTCAAGCGACGCTGAGCGAGGAGGATATCGAGGCGTCGTGGCGGCGGGTTGGCTTGCTGGCGCGGGCGGGGACGAATTTATGCGATGTGATCGTGCCGCTGGAGGCCAAGGGCGAGCCGATGATGGGGTCGACCGATGTTGGCGACGTGAGCTGGGCGGTGCCGACCGTGCAGGCGCGCGGTGCGACCTATGCGATCGGGACGCCCGGGCACTCGTGGCAGTTGACGGCGCAAGGGATGACGCCGGCGGCGCACAAGGGGATGGTGCACGTCGCAAAGGTGATGGCGGGGACGGCGTTGGATGCGATCCGCGATGAAACTTTGCTGGCGCGCGCGAAGGCGGATCACCAGGCGCGGTTGGCCCGCACGCCGTATGTGTGTCCGATCCCGGAAGATGTGCAGCCGCCGGTGGGGATGTCCGAGGCGGCGGAGTGACGCCGCAGCGGTCATGGCGGCGGCTGTGACGGAATTGCGTCAGGACCCTGCGCGAGCGAGATAGGCATCAGCGTCTTCTGGCAGCAGCAGGCCATCGTTGCGGAGCTGTGCCACGATCGTTTCGATCTGCGCCGTGTAAGCGGATCGCTTCGGATAGCGCTCCGCGAGCGACGGTCGCGTGTCGCCGGCGGCATCGCGCTCGGCTTTCGTTGCGGCGAACGCGAGGAAGGCGCCGTCGCGATCGGCAAGTTCGCCGGCGGGATAGGGCGCCTTGTAGAGGTTCCAACCGGTGTGTGTGCCGCGCGGCACGGCGATGTCGGGCAGTTTCAGGCCCGCGAGTTCGTTGCCGTCGGGACCCACCTGCGGCACCAGCGCGCACCAGGTGGGGGTTGACGCGACCAGATTGATCCAGTCAGGCAATGGTGCGACGTCGTTGGCCGCGCTGGGGGCGGTGAAACCGGTGGCGCGGGGGAACGTGACCGCGTTGGCGGGCACCAGCGAGCCGTCGTCTATGCGCGGCAGCCGGCTGGGCGGTGGTGCGCGGCCCGTGGTGACCCATTCGTCCAGTGCGACCAGCAGCGCGCGGACCGCGGCCATCGGGTCGTGCGGATTGCGCGGCATGGCGCATGGGCCGGCGTCGGTTGGCGTGCCGGCGCGCCCGGTATGGTTCGTGCCGGTCAAGAAATAACCGCGTACTGACTCGGGCAGCGCGGCGTCGCGCGTTCCGTCGGGGGCGGTGTGCAGCAGCGATGCGCCCTTCTGCCAGTATTCGGTGGCGGTGTTGGTCTCGATCAGCAACGGATCGGTCCCGTCGCCTTGCAGCAGGGAAGCAGTGGCGCCGCTGATTGGATCGGTGGCAGTCGCCGATGAGAACGGGAAGACGACCTCGGGAAAGTCGTGGTCCTCGTGCCAGGTGCGGGTGCGGGCGGGCTGCGCGAATGGCGTGTTGAAGAACAGACGGCCGATGCCGGCGACATGGGTCAAGACGCCGTCGAACACGCGCGCCCCGTCCTCGTCGCGGTTGAAGCCGAGCGCGATATGATCGCGCAGATAGCGGCCGGCCTGCGAGATGCCGAACGCCAGCGTGTGGGCGACGCGGCGGCCGAGCAGTGCCTCGCCGTCGTGGCGCAGGTGGCTGACAAGGTCGCGGGTGGCAGCGAAGCCGAGCCCGAGCACGCGCGGTTTCGTTGCGGTGTAATTCAGTTCGTAGATGGCGCCGATGATGGGCTTGGTGCCTTCAGGCAGCAGACGGACGGTGCGGCTGTCGACGAAGGCGCAGGCGACGTCGTGGCGGGGTGCGGTCTGCGTGGCGCGCACGGTCAGGCGCGCAGCGGTGCCGGCGGCTTCGTACGCCAGGCGGAACGTCTCCATCACGCCGAGGCGGGTGCCGGAGATGAATTCCTCGCGGATTCGTTGCGTGAGCGGGACGCCATTCTCCAGCGCGATCGGCGCATCCAACGCAAGTCCGCCATTGGCGCGCGGCGCACCTGGGTCCCAGCCCGACCACACCAAGGTGAAGCCGCGTTTCAGCGGCAGCGCGTTGCCGAGATCGGCCGCGGTCTTCGGCTGGTTGCCCGGGGCGCCGGCGCAGAGATTGGCAAACAGCATGATGCGGCCGCGGTTGTTCACCTCATACAGCAGGCGGCCGTTGCCTTTTGCGGGGTCTGTCGGGCGCAGGATGGTCAGGTCGCTGCGGTATTCCACGCGGCCGCGCGCATTGCGTGGCGCCCGGTCGATGAGTGCGATGCCGGCGTTGCCGGGGTGTGCAGGATCGACCTCGCCGATCGCGATGCCGTCGATACGTTCGTAGGGACCGATGTCGCCGAACGAGGCGCCCCCGACAAAAGGGGCGCGGCTGGTGATCTCGAGTGCGGTGATCATGGCTGGTGCAACCTCGCTTCCGTGCGGGCCTGTAGCGCGTCGAAGGTCAGGCCCGGCAGCATATCACGCACGACGAAGCCGCGCGGTTCAACATCCAGCACGGCGAGATTGGTGTAGATGCGCTTCACCTTGCCCTTCGCGGTCAGCGGATAGCCGCATTTGCGCACCAGGCGGGACGCGCCGTCCTTGGTGGTGTGCTCCATCACGACCCACAGAAGCTGCGCGCCGACCGCGAGATCCATTGCGCCGCCGACCTGCCTGACCGTCTCGTTGGCGGAACGGGCCCAGTTGGCGATGTCACCTGTCTCCGACACCTCGAACGCGCCGAGCACGCACAGGTCGAGATGGCCGCCGCGCGCAATTGCAAAGCTGTCGGCGTGATGCACGTAGCTGCCGCCGGTGCGCAGCGTGACGTGCTGGCTGCTGGCGTTGACCAGGAAGGGGTTGCGCTGGTCGTCGGGCGGGGCGCGGCCCATCCCGATCACGCCGTTCTCGGAATGGAAGATGACCTCGCGGTCTGCGGGAACGAAATCGGCGACCAAGGTCGGGATGCCGATGCCGAGGTTGACCAGCCAGCCTTCGGGAATGTCGCGGGCGACGCGGGCCGCCATGGCTTCGCGGTCGAGCGGGGTGACCTTAGCCATGCGCAATTCCTTCCGGCACGTGAACGACACGATCGACGAAGACGCCGGGCGTGTGGATCGCGTCGGGTCCGAGCTCACCCAGGTCGGCGGTGTGGTAGGTCTGCGCGATGGTCAATTTTGCCGCCATCGCCATCACCGGATTGAAGTTCTGTTGTGCCTCCCGATAGACCAGATTGCCCCATCGGTCGGCGCGCCAGGCCTCGATCAGCGCGACGTCGCCGTGCAGCGGATATTCCAGCAGGCAGAGTTTGCCGTTGATTTCGCGGGTTTCGCGGCCCTCGGCGAGCAGGGTGTCGGCGCCGGTTTGGGTGTAGAATGCCTCGATGCCGGCGCCGGCGGCACGCAATCGTTCCGCGATCGTGCCTTGCGGGATGATTTCGAGTTCAAGTTCGCCGCGCTTGAACAATGACGCCGAGACGCTGGCCGGGCGGACGAAGCTGCAGATCAGCCGGCGTACGCGACCGAGTTCGAGCAGGCGTGCATTTGCGCTGCCCTCGCGGCCGCCGGCGACGGCGACAATGGTCAGGTCTCGCGCGCCCTGGTCGATCAGGCCGTCGAGCAACGCGCGCGGGATGCCGACATCGGCGAAGCCGCCGAGCAGGATGGTGGCGCCGTCCTGGATGCCGGCGAGGGCAGCTTCGAGGGAGGGGACGAATTTGTTGATCATGTCACCGTTACCGTCACCCCGTCATGGCCGGGGACTTCGGGCCGGCCATGACGGGTTTGGCCGGTAGCCATACCTGGGTCACATCCCGTCTTCCTTCCACCGCAACAATCGCCGTTCGCTGTGCTTCAGCGCGGCATGCAGCACCATCGCAATAATTGACAGCACGAACAGCGCAGCGAACACGCCGCCGGTGTCGTATTGCCCGGCGGCGGCCTGGATCAGGTAGCCAAGGCCCTTGTTGGACGCCATCATCTC